>Ga0210403_10001795_pt1 | contig 19918 bp, 18 predicted proteins | sample IncBWC19MmetaG_FD_150863 | JGI IMG/M metagenome (GOLD analysis project Ga0210403, IMG submission 150863) | Forest soil microbial communities from Barre Woods Harvard Forest LTER site, Petersham, Massachusetts, United States - Inc-BW-C-19-M | ecosystem: Environmental > Terrestrial > Soil >... | reverse complement strand
CAGTATTACTCTCGTGGTATAACGGCATCACCTCGCCAAAGAGAAGGGATGCCGGTCCGTTCGGGAGCAGATATGAAAAAGAAATTCCTGATACCTTCCGTAATTGGATTGTTATTATTGAATCCAGCGTTTTTTGCCGGAGACGCTCGAACAGAATCCCGGTCCGCGCGATCGCAGGAAGAGGTTCCGCAGCCATGGGCTCAAATTACGTCCGTGATCGTAGAACCATCCACCATTCCTAAGATGCAGGAACCCAAAGCGGCAACTTTGGTCGTCCAGATCCTCCTCTGGGGAACCCCACCTCCGGATCCGGGAGTCAAACTGGAAGTAGGCACTTACTCGTCTCACCCGCCGGATATGAATGTGAAATACGAAAAGCCCACCACGCAGGTGCCCTTGCATCAAGGTGTCAACGCCGTGAAGGTGAAGCTCGAACCCGCTCCCGATTCGAAAACGGGGAAAATCAACATTATCGCCATCATTATGGGAGCCTCAAAAGGCCTCAACATCAAGCAGCCGGATTCTCCGGAACTCTGTCAGGCCGAGTTGACGATAGCAGACCAGTAGCCGCTCTGTGGTTCGACCTTTAGTGAGGTCTATTCGATTTCAAAGTCGGAGCGCGATCAGCCATCTTGGCAAACCCCGCAAGGATGGGCCACCCAACGTCAAGGAAACAGCAGGAGCTTGGGCAGGCTACTCGCCGACTTTTTTGATGATGTGGGTGGGGATTGGGCCGGCGTCGCGGCGTGCCGGGGGGAGTTTGGGTGTGGTCTTCTTTGGTTTCTTTACTTCGCGCTTGCCTCTGTCTTTGTTTCCCATGGTGGATAGCTTGCCACAGGTTGATTGGTCTTGCTAGGGAAATGAGGGCTGCAGGCTCAGCCGCACCTCCGGTGCCTGCGGGCGCGTTGCGGGGCGGGAGGAATGTTGCGCACAAAACCCAAGAGGGCTGGCCCTCCTGAGGCGGGCTGGCATAAAAGCCAGCGCTACAGTTAAGAGTGAAGAGATGGAAGAGCAGCCCCACCCTTTGCCCTCCTGCGGCGGGCAGGCAAACTGCGCAAAGGATAGGCCACCCTCGACGCATAGGGTAGGCCATCCGTGCCTGGGATGGTGACAGGACGTACAGGCGGTTGTTAGACTGGAATGACCAGCCCCACTACATTTGTTCATTGGAGGAGAGATGAAGAGGTCGCTATTCAGCGCCGTCGGACCTGTCTTGGTGTTGTTATTGGGACTCATACTGGCGTCACCTGGGGCCGCGTTTGCCCAGGATCATGTGGTCTCACCGGGAGAGATTCAGAAGGATGCTGCGGGCGCATCGGCTGCTCGACAGCAGCATGTGCAGCAGTTGGATGGGTTCCTGTCGTCAAAAGAGGCCCAGCAAGCGCTGAAATCGGCGCATATGGACGGCCAGGAAGTGAAGACGGCGGTGCAGCAATTGGACGACGAGGACCTGGCGCGGCTTTCGGCGCGGGCGGAGAAGGCTCAGCGTGAGTTTGCAGCAGGAAACATTTCCGACCGTGACCTCTTGATCATCCTCGTCGCAGTTGCGGCGTTGATCCTGATTATCGTGGCCGTGCGTTGAGATGAAACTGCGTTGCATCCTCGGGCTGGTGCTGCTCTCGGCGGCGGGCGTGGGATTTGCGCTTGCCGCGGAGACGCCCAGCCTGTGGATCGACGTGCCATTTGTGGCGCAGGTGAAGAATGGTTGCGGTTCGGCCGCGATGGCGATGGTGATGGAGTATTGGGAGAAAAAAGCGGGGCGCGGCGCGGCGGGTGCCGCTGCGGATGCCGGGAAAATCCAGGCGGCGCTTTATTCGCCCGCGGAAGAGGGAATTCCGGCGAGCGCGATGAAAAGATATTTTGAGGGAGCGGGCTACCGGGCTTTCACATTCGTGGGCGATTGGAACGAGCTAGGCCATCATCTGGAGCGCGGGCGGCCACTTATTGTGAGCCTGAAGGCGAGCGGGCCGCGCGGGCCGCTGCATTACATAGTTGTGGTGGGAATCGATTCGGCGAGAAGGTACATTTACGTGAACGACCCGGCGCAGCAGAAGATGCTGAGGCTTTCGCGAGAGGGATTCGAGTCTGAATGGAGCGCCACGCAACACTGGACGTTGCTTGCTGTGCCGCGAAACATCGATTGATTTTCTTTCTGCTGCTTTTCTTTCTTCCCATGCGCACCCTGGCGCAGACTGGCGATCCCGCCGCGGAAAAACCTTCCGAAATCAAAACACTTTATGAAGCGGGGAAGTGGGATGAGGTAGTGCGCGCGGTCGCCCAATCGCCGGATGAGCCAGCCGACTTGCTGCTGTACCGCGGCCTGGCGCTGGCGCACTTGCAGCGGTGGGAAGAGGCTAACGCGGCGTTTGAGGAAGGGCGGACCAAGGCGCCGGGCGACCCGCGGTTTCTGATCGAGTTGGCGGGGATTGCGTATCGGGAGAAGAAATTTTCAGCGGCGAAGCGGGAATTGCGTCGGGCGCTGGCGATGAATCCCAAGGATGAGTACGCCAACAATTTTCTGGCTTCGATCTATTTCCAGGAAGGGAGTCTGGAAGCGGCGGTGAAGTTTTGGAATCGGGCGGGGAAGCCGAAGCTGGAAGACCTGACGTTTGAGCCGGCGCTGAAGCTGCGGCCGCTGGTGGTGGACCGGGCGTTTGCGTTCGCGCGCGGCGGCGAATGGCAGCGAGAACAGTTTTTGACGACGCAGGCGCGGCTGAGGGCGCTGGATTTGTATCCCGGAATGTTTCTCGAGCTGAGGGCGCACGATGACGGCTCGTTTGATCTGGGATTCCACGCGGCCGAACGGAATGGCTGGGGCAGTTCGAAATGGGAAGGCTTGGTTTCGCTGTTGCGCGATACGCCGTACCGGGCGGTTGATCCCGAATTTTATAACCTGGGCCGCGCGGGAATGAATTGGGTTTCGACTTATCGCTGGGACGATGAAAAGCGATGTGTGTTCACTGAGGTTGCCGCCCCTGTGTTTCAAAATCCGGCTGTGCGTTTCCGGATTTATTTCGACGGGCGAAATGAAAACTGGAATATCACGAACACGTTTACTCCTGTAACTCCGTCGTTTACGCGGCTGAACTTGGAAAAAGCGGCGGCGGGTGCAGAGATGCGCTTTATTGAGAGCGGCCGGTGGGAGTGGAGCGCGGGCGCGGAATACAACTACCGGGAATTTCGCAATGTGATTGGTATTCCGCCGGCGGCCACGCCGTTTTTTACCAACGGCTCGTCCATTGCACTGCGGTCGAGCGTCCGGCGGTGGCTGGTCCGCTTTCCGGAGCGGCGATTCACTTTGAATTCCAGCGGGAGCGGAGAGTTTGGAACTTTCTTCAGGGATCCACTGGGAAGATACGGTCGGCTGGAAGGAACGCTGGCCGCGCGCTGGCTGCCAAGAGCCCGCGGAGAGGATTATGAAACGCAATTGAGTCTGCGGGGCGGGCGCACGATCGGAGACGTGCCGTTCGACGAGCTGTTTACGTTGGGATTCGATCGGGACACGCCGTTGTGGCTGCGAGGGCATCCCGGACTGCAGGACGGGCAAAAGGGAAATGCGCCGTTGGGCAGAAATTATGTGCTAGTGAATGCGGAGACGGACAAGATTATTTATCGGAACGGAATTTTCACGGTAAAGGTGGGGCCGTTTGTGGATACAGGAAAAACGTATGACCCTTCGGGATATTTTGGATCGCCGAAGTGGCTCTGGGATACGGGAGCACAGACGAAGATTCGTGTGCTGGGCGGAGTGCAGGTCGTTCTTGGTTACGGCAGAGATTTGCGCTCCGGCAAGAATTCGTTTTTCACGACGGTGACGAAGTAAAGGGCCGAGGGTGGCCGACGGGATTTTAGGTGATTTGGCGTTTGCGGAGATTCGCGGCGAGAGCTAGGACCTGGGCACGGGTTTCGTCGAGTGTGCGGGAGCAATTGATGGCGAAGGTGGCGCGCTTGAGTTTTTCTTCCAGGGGAAGCTGAGCAGCGATGCGGCGGCGGGCTTCGGTTTCGCTCATGCCGCGGGCGCGCAGGCGCTCCAGTTGCTGCTCCGGCGTGCACCAGGCGACTACGAGGCCGTCGAGCTTTGCGGCCATGCCTGCTTCGATGAGCAGCGCGGCTTCGACGAAGGCAGCGGCGTGAGCGCCGCTCTTTTGCCAGTCTTCGAGCTGGCGGAAAATGATCTGGTCAACGGGCGGATGGAGGATGGCGTTGAGCCGTGCGAGCTTCGCCGGATCGGCGAAGACGATGGCGGCGAGTTTGTGGCGGTCGATCTGGCCGGAGGAGTTGGCGAGATCGGTGCCAAAGGATTGCAGAATTTCGTCGTGAGCGGTCTGCCCGGGTTCCATGAGTTTGTGGGAGATGGAGTCGGCGTCGAGAACTGGGAAGCTGAGCTCGCGGAGAACTGCGGCGACAACACTTTTGCCGCTGGCGATGCCGCCGGTGAGGCCGAGTTTCAGCATTGGCGTCGAGCTGCTCCTTCACAAGGAGCGGCCAGCCGCGTAACACCATCTGGGACGCAGAAAACGCGCCTCGGAAGGCTGGCCCTACAACAGCAAAAATTGAAACTGAAAATTTTCACGGGCGCGCGACCGCGGCGCTGGAGGCGCGACGGAGGCGGGCGGCTTTCACCGTGTTGCTCATGAGCATGGTGATGGTCATGGGGCCGACGCCGCCGGGAACGGGCGAAAGCGCGCCGGCGACCTGGATGGTGTCGGGGTGAACGTCGCCGATGAGGACGTTGCCTCTGGCGCGGAATTTTTCGAGGCGTTCGGGAAAATTGTGGAGGAGTTGCTCTGCTTCGGCGACGTCGGTGACTTTGTTGGTGCCGACGTCGATTACGGCGGCGTCGGGCTTGATCCAGTCGGGCTGCACGTAGCCAGCTTTGCCAATGGCGGCGACTAGAATGTCGGCGCGGCGAATGACGTCGGGGAGATCACGCGTTTTCGAATGGCAAATTGTGACGGTGGCGTTGGCGTGAAGCAGGAGCAGGGCCATGGGCTTGCCGACAATGTCGCTGCGGCCGAGGACGACGGCGTTGGCGCCTTCGATGGGGATTTTATTGCGACGCAACATTTCCATGCAGCCGGCGGGCGTGCAGGCGACGAGGCCGGCGCGATTGCTGACGAGCTTCCCCATGTTGACAGGATGAAAACCATCGACGTCTTTCGCGGGATCAACGGATTCGAGGACGCGTTTCGATTCAATTTGCGCCGGGAGGGGAAGCTGGATGAGGATGCCATCGACGTTGTCATCGTCGTTGAGGTCGCGGACGAGTTGCAGCATGTAGTCGGTGGAAACGCCGGCGGGCGGGGTGTGCAGCCAACTGGCCATGCCGAGCTGTTCGCAGGCAGCGATTTTGCTTTTGACGTAGAGCTGCGAGGCGGGATTTTCGCCGACGAGGACGGCAGCGAGGCCCGGGCGGATACCTTGTGCGTGGAGCTTGGAGATCTCGGATTTCAGTTCGGAGAAGATTTCGTCGCGGATTTTCAGGCCGTCGAGGATGCGTGCGGGCATTGAGGGTTCGCTTTCCTTATGTTTCGAAGTTCAAATGATAGCACGCGGGATGAAGCAATGAGCCAAAGAGGCAATGAAGCAGGGAAGTGACGGAGCAAAGATGCAAGGATGCGTCGGATTCAGATCGCCCTGAGGGAAATCAGCGCGGTCATGGTGTGCGCCTGGGCCGGGGCCAGAGTGACGGCGTGGTCACCGACGTTGCAGGTTTCGACGCAAACGAATTGGCGCCACTCATCCGCGCCGAGGTCGGACATGGCTTTAGCTTTTTCGGACCAGGGATTCCAGACAACGGTGTCGCGGGAGTCTTCCTTGGCGACGAGTACGCGGCGGCGGGTTGCCGGATCTTCGATCTCAACCGTGGAAAACGTATTTCGGTAAATGCGATCGGTTTCCGAGGCGAGCACGGCATCCCCGTGCTGGTGCTTTTCACGCTGGGCGTCGGTCTTGTCGAGGTAGGCCACGCTATTCAAGCCGCGCAAACGGGCAGCCGCGATGTTGCCGACGTGAAAATAGGAATGGAGTGCTTCCTCAAAGCGGAAAGACGAGGTGCCGTGGTTGGTGACAATGAGCTCGAGGCGCAACTGTTCGCCAAACGTGGCGCAGAAGAGGAGATGAAAATCGCCGAACCAGGTTTTCCGTGTGGCATCGTCGGCGGAGGTGGAGAGGGCGACGGTGACGTCGTGGTCCGCGTGGGTGATGCCTTCCAGTTGCCACGATTTTGTGCGCACCAGGCCGTGCGCCGGAGAATGCGGATCTTCGGCACGTGCGGAAAACCACGGAAAACAGACGGGCACGCCGCCGCGAATCGCGGAGCCATCCTTCCACTTCGATTTCGAACTGACGTAGAGGACTTCTTCGGCGCAGGCCGGTTTCCAGGAAGTGACGTGCGCTCCCTGCAGGTAGATTTCACCGGAGGCACGCGGCGTGGTCACCTGGACGCAGGGGAGGCCACCGCGACCGTCGACGAGTTTGGCGGTGCCGGGTATTTCAAAGCGGCGGTTTAAATCGCTGAGGCGAGCAGGTGTTGCCATGTGAGACCTCCTCGGGAAACAGGTCGGCCGCTTCACGGAAGCAGACGCCCAAAATAGCATAAATCCGGTCAATTTCGCGAAAAGGAATGCGCAATAATCGCGATTGAAACCAATTCGGCGGGGCGGACTCTAATCAAGCAGAGGTGGCGGGATGCCGATATTCGGGGATGACGGCGGAAGGCGCGTGAAAGAGAAGCAGGCGAAGGCTGAAGGGCGGCTGCCTCCCGGACAATCGCTGACGATTAAATGGCCGGTGCTCCATTACGGGAGCGTGCCGCATTTTGACGCGGCAAAATGGGATTTTAAGATCAGCGGACTGGTGGAAACGCCGCTGCGGCTGACGTGGGAAGAGTTTCGCGCGCTGCCGCAGGTGGAATCCACCAGCGATTTTCACTGCGTGACGCGCTGGAGCCGACTGGACAACCGCTGGAAGGGCGTACGATTTACGGACGTGCTGGAACGCGCGAAGGCCAAGCCGGAGACCGAATACGCGCTGGTGCTGGCTGAAGAGGGCTACACCTCCAATATCCCACTAAAAGATCTGCTGCGGCCGGACGTGCTGTTCGCTTTCGAACACGACGGCGAGCCGCTGGCGGCGGAGCACGGCGGGCCGCTGCGCCTGATCGTGCCGCATCTCTACGCCTGGAAAAGCGTGAAATGGGTGCGCGGGTTCATGTTGCTGGACCACGACCGGCTGGGATTCTGGGAGCGCAACGGCTACCACGCGTATGGCGATCCTTGGAAAGAGCAAAGGTATTCAGGAAGCTAGGAATCCGATGGAGACGGATCTTGGAAAAGGCCGGGGGCTTCCGCACGGAGAATCTCTCCGATTTGGGTTTCCAGCAACGGTACATCGGCGATTACCGTTTGCCAGATCGAGAGAAAAATATTCGTGCGCGATATAGTTCCGGAATCCTGAAATCGCGTGCCGGGGGATGTTGGGAAAGCGGCGTTTGAGGGAAGGCGAAAGTCGAGAGGCCGCTTCGCCAATGACATACAGTGATGAAGGAAACCGCTCTGTAATAACAGGTCGTGAGTAAGGTCAGCGCGATTCTTTCCGGCTCGGAAAGTCACCAGGAGTTTCGCTGCTTCGAGAATATCCAGGAGACGCTGGCGATCATCCCGCATAGAGAGGTTCAAGCTGTTCGAGAATTCTCTCGCGCACCAAGGGTCGAAGGCCTCGCTTGGAAACTAGATCGACCCTGCGGTGAAGAAGAGTCTCCAGTTCTGCTTGTAATTCGCCAAACTGCAACAGGCCCACGGGGACGCCTGAATCGAATTCGACAAGCAGGTCAACGTCGCTATCCGGGCGGAATTCCGGTCCAACAGCCGAGCCGAACAGGCTTAGTTCACGCACGTGGTGCCGACGGCAGATCGCGGCAATCTCAGCTTTCTTGTCCAAGAGCGAGGATGTATACGCCATTGGTTCCCTCTCCATCAGGATAAGGCAAAACACTCCCCGATGGAATGACCGGGGCGCGCCAAGTGTGCCTTAGTTACGCGTAGTCCACGGAGCCGCCGGCCGGAAAAACATTTCTGAGAAGCTTAGGCCTCTCTAAGGCGAACGCGGCGCGGGCCGAACGCGATGAGACGAGGCGGAATATCACGCACAATCGGAATCATTGCAAACAATCGGAGCTGCCAAGGCACCTTGCCAGCCTGTGCGATATTCAGAGCGCCGGCGATGATTCGTCTCTGCAGGAACGATTGCGTCGCCTGGATGACGCGGGTGGGCCACTCCCGTTGCCGCTGCACCTCGGCAAGGTCGGCACGGGAAACGCTGCCGGATTTCAGTCCAGCCGCCAGAACGTTGGCGGCAACCACCGCGTCCTGAATGGCATAGTTGATGCCCACGCCGCCCACGGGGGACATCACGTGCGCAGCATCGCCGATCAGGAGAAGGCCCGGCTTGTGCCATAGCGGGCAGCGGCTTGATTCGACGGAGAGCAGAGTGAGTTGGTGCCAGTCAGTGAGCGACTCTGCGTGAGGCGCAAAGCGCGGCTCGATCTCGGCGATGCTTTTGCGAACAGCTTCCACACCGGCGCTGTGAAGCTGCTGGTATTGCCCTTTGGGAAAGACCAGCGCCGCCTGCCAGTAGTCGTTGCGTTCCAGAAGAATGAAGATTCGGCCACCGCCGATGCCGCCGAACGCGCCGCCGACGATTTCGGGTTCGCCGGGCAATTTGGGAAGCCGGAACCACAGCACGTCCATCGGAGGGGAGGTTTTGACCGGTTCGAATCCAGCCAGGCGGCGAAGCAACGAAAAACGGCCGTCGGAGCCGACCGTAAGCGGGCTGCGGATTTCGTGTTCGCCGTCTGGCGCCAGGTAATGAACGCCGCGGATTGTTCCATTTTCCTCCAGGAGCCGGTTCACGTTGGCGTGCATCACGAGCTTGAACGAAGGATACCTGGCGGCCTCGCGGGTGATGAATTCGAGGAAGCGCACCTGCGGCACGAGCAGGATGTAGGGGAATCGCGTCTTGAGGCGGCCCAGATCGAAGGGGCGGAAGTCGCCATCGGCAAACTTGATCGACGGCCCGGAAATTTTGGTATGGGGAATTTCGTGTAGTTTGTCCGCCAGGCCAATCTGGTCAAGGATTTCGAGCGTTGAGGGGTGAATGGTGTCGCCGCGAAACTCGCGGTCGAAGTCCTTGTGCATTTCAAGCAGCGTGACGGGAACGCCGCGTCGCGCGAGGAGCAACGACAACATCGCGCCGGCAGGGCCGCCGCCGACGATGCAGCAGGAAGTTTGCGTGGAGCTGCGGAGTTCTTCTGCGGCTCCCGTTTGAGTTGTGGTGGGAAGGCTCATGAGATGAAGCCACTGTGGGATGGCAAGAAGCTTATCGCGAAGAGGCAGGAGACGAGATGATTCGCGAGGAATGGCTCGAGAGGTGCGGCGTTCCGTGGTCAAAAAGTACCAGCATCTACCGGCGAGCGGGGGATTCAAGGCTGCGGGCGGCAAAGTCCAGCACCGCGGTGATTTGTTCACGCGTCACGTCGAACCATTCCATGATCTCCTCAATGCTGGCTCCGGCTTCAAGATTTTCGAAGACCGTAGCCACCGGCATGCGTGTACCTCGGAAGACCCAGGCGCCGCTTACCTTCCCAGGCACGCTTTCCACCGCAGGGCATTGTGACCAATCCAGAGCGGGCATACAATCCCCTTCCTTTCGTTCATCGTACACCGGTTTGTGAGTTCCGAAAAGCATGCGAAATAAAACGCCCGGGCTTTGCAGCCCGGGCGTTTCTTCTTCTCGAAGAGGCGGCGCAAAGCCGCCCCTACTGTTAGTAGATGTCGTACTGCTCCCAATGTAGGGTGGCATCGGACTGGATAATGATGTGCTTGTGCGAGTTCTGCTCGAGCTCGTCGATCAGGATGGACTCGCGAGTCTTCAGCGCCTTGGCGATTTCCGGGTGAACGCGAAGTGTGAGATTCGGTCCTTCGTGGTCGGTGACGGCCATCTTGCGCGCTTCCGACTGGATTTCGTAGCAGAGCGTGGGGATGGACTTGACCATGCCCGAGCCGGTGCAATACGGGCAGGGCTGGCATAGCACGCGCTCCAGCGCCTGCTTGGTGCGCTTGCGGGTAATGCAGACCAGGCCGAACTCGTTGAACGAAAGCGCTTTCGAGGGCGCCTTGTCCTGCTCGAGAGCCATCTGCAGCGCGCTCAGAACTTTTTCGCGGTTGCGGCGCTCTTCCATGTCGATGAAGTCCACCACGATGATGCCACCGAGGTCGCGCAGGCGAATCTGGCGCACGATTTCCTTCACGGCTTCGAGGTTGGTCTTGACGATGGTGTCTTCCAGGCGGATGGAGCCCTTGCCGACGAACTTGCCGGTGTTGACGTCGATGGCGACCAGCGCCTCGGTGTGATTGATGACGATGTAGCCGCCGGACTTCAGCCAAACCTTGGCGCGAAGAGCCTTGTCGAGCTCGTGCTGGATGCCGAACTCTTCGAAGATGGGCTGCTCTTTTGTATAGAGCTTCACCTTGTTGACGAGTTTCGGCTGGAAGCGGCTGACGAATTCGACGACCTTGCCGTATTCCTCTTCGTTGTCAATCCAGATGCCGGTGAAATCGTCGCTGACGTAATCGCGAAGGATGCGCTCGACCAGGTTGAGGTCGCGGTGAAGCAGCGCCGGCGCCTTGCGGTCATCGTTCTTGGCCTTGATTTCGTTCCAAGTCTTGCCGAGGAACTCGATGTCGGTGCGGATTTCGTCATCGGTGGCGCCGCCGGCAGCGGTGCGCACGATGAAGCCGCCCGGATAGCTGCCGCGCGCTTCGCCAACGAGGCGGCGGAGGCGCGAACGATTTTCCGCGCTGGCAATCTTGCGCGAAACGCCGATGTGGTCGATGGTCGGCATGTACACCAGGAAACGGCCGGGGAGCGCGACGTGACTCGTGATGCGCGCGCCCTTCTTGCCGAGAGGTTCCTTGGCGATTTGCACGACGACGTCCTGCCCCGCCTTGAGCATTTCGGAAATAAGTTGAGGCCGGCGAGAAGGAGCGTGCCCGCCATGATGCCCGCGATGCGGGCCGTGGCCCCCGCGACGCTCGAAGCGTCCACGACCACGATCTGGGCCGCGATCACCGCCACGATCCGGACCGCGATCCGGACCACGATCACCAGCACGGTCACGGTCGCCGCCGCGATGCGGACGATCGGAACGTCCATCCGGGCGTCCGCCGCGTCCGCGGAAACCGCCACGATCACCGCCGCGGTCGCGTCCGCCGCGCTGCGGGCGCTGGAATCGGGAACGTGGATTGGTGCCGATGCGGGCAAAATCTTCGCGCGGCGCGCTGGGATTGCGCGGTCCGCGGGTTTCCCCGGGCAAAAGCACGCTGTCATCTTCAATAACGGCTTCGACGGTGGAACTGTCCGCGGCGCCTACCGAAAGTGTTTCCGCCGCAACGTGTTCGATGGCTTCGTCGTGAGCGAGGTCGGCGCGCTCGGCTTCGGTCAGCTCCTCGCGGTTTTCTGCCGCGTGAGCTTCCTCGCCTGCTTCCGCATGAGGTTCCGCGTGGCCGGATTCCGCGGCGAACTGCGCTTCGCTCGCTTCGTCTTCCGCGTCTTCGCGGTCTTCACGCTCTTCCTGCTCCGCTTCGGACTCTTCTTCGTGGTGGCCGTGTTCCTCGTGCTCGGCTATTTCATGCGCTTCGTGGAGAGCTTCGGCTTCGTCTTCATCAAAATCCGCGCCACCAACAAGCGTGTCGGCTTCGGCGCGCGCCTGGGTCTCTTCGTGCTTGGCTTCCACAAGGCGAGCGGAGAGAGATACAGCCTCTTCCTCGCTGAGGCCAGCGGCGCCGTTGCGAACCGGCCCGGCTGGGGTCTGTTCTGCGTGATGCTGCGCAGCTGCGGCCAGGGCTTCCTCAGCGGCTTCCGCGGCGTGTTCTTCCGTGGCAGATTCCCCAGTGGCTGCATCGGCTTCCGATTCGGTATCGGCTAAAACCCAGTGCGGCAAGCTTCCGGAGAAGCGGCGAGGCGTTCCCGTTCCAGGTTGCAGGCCGACCGCCGGACGCGAAGGAGTCTGCTCATAATCGGGCTGGCGCTCTTCGGGTTCGTGATCGCCGAGCGGCTCGACCGGAGCAGGCACGGGGCGCGCGCGATACTTCGCCAGCGATTCGCCCGGCAGAACAATGTCGTCCTCGCGCTTTTCGATGGGAGCGCTGGGGCTGCGATCATTCGAACTGCGATTGTCAAAACCACCGCGATTTTCGCGGGCACCCTGCGGAGAGGCGTACTTCGATGGCGGCAAGTCGCGGGCGCCGCCCTGTCCGTGAGGCCGCCGATCCCGATCGCCACCACCACCACCACTGCCACTCCCGCCGCGACGCCGTCCAAAACGTCCCCGGCGTCCACCGCGTCCGCGATCCCTGTCTCCGCCGCGATCTCCACCGCGGTCACCCCCGCGGTCATTTCCTTGCGGGCGATCGTTGCCGATGCGCGGAGGATAGCTGCGGGTGGGGTTGTAGCTGGGCGCAAAATTCTGCGGGGCCGAAGCGTTCGACTCCGGCTGACGCTCGTCGAGTTCGCTGCCTTCGGCAGGCTGGCGTTCGACGCCGGGATCACCTTCGCGCTGCTCGTCGCCGCCGCGAAATTCTCCGGAGGAAGAGCGATCCTGACCGTGGCCATATTCCTCGCGCGGCTCGTCCAGAGAAATTGTCTCTTCGTGGATGGTGCGCGTGGAGAGGTTTTCGCCCGGCAGCGGTTCGATCAGCGCGCCGCCCGTGGCTGCGGCAATCGCGGGCGTGGGGACGTCACCGTGGGAATGTCCGTGATCGTAGTCTTCGAGGTTTTCGAAAACGTCGCTGACGTAGAGGAAGGCGTCGCCGTCCAGGCCGATGTCGACGAAAGCCGACTGCATGCCCGGAAGGACGCGCGTTACTTTTCCCTTGTAGATGCTGCCGACAAGCGCGAACTCCTTTTCGCGCTCAATGTAGATCTCGACTAGCTGGCCTTCTTCCAAAATCGCGACTCTCCGCTCGTGGGAGGACGCGCTGATAACCAATTCTTTCGACATGAAAACTCCTTGGGATGCACCGCCGCGGGACCCTCTGTGACAGAGGTCCGGGGCAAGGCGCCGCCCGGGTGTAGACCGGGACACGCTGGCGACAACAATATTGTTGCGGCATTGCGTTCGAAGCCGGAGGGGGAAGCCGGGTTGCGGCTTTCGTTTTGCGAAAACCTCATGCTATCGAGGCTGGGCCGTTGCCGGGAAGCTCCCGGGGTGACGGCGGACGATGCTATCCTCACTCGTAAATTCCTTCTTGAACTGCAAGCGGGCCGAAACTCGATCGGACCGCGGGTCCGGCGCAAACTTCCTGAAGGTAGTCGCGCTCGGAACTGGCGAAAAGCTAGTTAACGAATCGGCGCAGCCGGACATTCATTACCAGGCCTATCGCCAGAAAAACAAACAGCGTTGCGGATCCTCCATAGGACATCAGGGGTAACGGAATGCCGGTGACCGGCATGGCCCCAATGACCATGGCCACATTTACCAAAACGTGAAAACCAAGCGCCGCTGTAACGCCCATGACCAGAAACATTCCCGCGCGATCTTTGGCGCGCTGTGCGTTCTGGACCAGTCGTAACAATAGCGCCATATACAGCCCTAAGGCAACAAGCACGCCCTTGAATCCTTGTTCTTCCGCCAGGGCCGCCATGATGAAGTCGGAATAGCGGACCGGAATATAACCTAGCTGATTCTGGCTGCCGTTGCCGAAGCCCTTACCCCAGAAGCCGCCCGAGCCCACGGCGATCTTCGACTGCAAGACCTGATAGCCGGAACCTTTCGCGTCTTCTTCGGGATGCAAGAACGAAGTAACCCTTTCCTTCTGGTACGGCTTCAAGAAATGCCACCCCACGGGAAGCATCAAGACGCCGATTAGGATAATCACCGCGGCGTGTTTCCACTGCAGCCCGGCGAGAAATGCGCCAACGATCAACATCGGCATCAAAACAAGAGCGGTGCCGAGATCAGGCTGCTTCAGAATTAAGACCAGCGGTATTCCTACCAGGAGCCCTGCCTTAATCAAATCCTGCAGGGAAAGCTCATCGGTACGCACCTCTGCGAAGAAGCGCGCCAATACGATGATTATAATCAATTTGACCAATTCTGACACCTGGAGAAATTCGCCGAGGATAGGAATCCAGCGCTTGGCGCCAAAACGCGTGTGGCCAAACAGAAGAACGGCTACAAGTGCCGATATACCAACAATATACAGCACGGGAGCCTGATCCATGATCAGGTGATAGTCAATTCGGGAAAGAACGAACATCAGGACGAATCCGATCACCAGCCAGCGGATCTGCTTGGTGTGCATGCCAACGAGTACGCTGCCGTGCGTCGCGGAGTAGATTTCCACTACGCCGAGCGCGCAGATGGCGGCGACGATCGCCAGCAGCCACCAGTCGTAATCGCGTGTTCCGGTTGTTTCGTTCATCGTGTTTCTATCCGCATCAATTTCTGAATCTATTCCGGCCGAGGCTTCTCGGCGGATACGGGCTCAACCGCCGCCGCTTGTTCAGGTTTAACCACCGGATTGGACTGCTCCGCCACGTGCACCTTGGAATCCGCGTCGAGATCATACCGCTTAAATTCCACGGTCGTTTGGCCCTGACCCTTTTTCGCTTTCTTGTCGTAATAAGCCTTGATGATGTCGCGCACGATCGGGCCGGAAGCGGAAGCGCCGTGGCCGCCTTCTTCGACAAGCACGGCGACGACGATTTCGGGATCGCGCCTCGGAGCGTAGCCGACGAACCACGCATTGTTGTTGAACTTCTTCTCGCCCTTGCCGAAGCGGGTTTTTGCATTCTCACCGATCACTTGCGCGGTGCCGGATTTTCCGCAGAACTCGATGCCTTGAAGCTTGATCGCCGCGGCGGTGCCGCCGCCTTCGTTCACGACGCCGTACATCCCCTGTGTTACTTTTTCGACGGTCGATTCGGAGATGTTCACCCGGCGCTCGCCGATGTTCTGGGCATCCTTCAACAGATGCGGTTGCTTGAAGTCGCCGCCGGAAGCGAGGCCGCCGATCATGGAAGCGACCTGCATGGGTGTCACGGTCACCGCGCCCTGCCCGATGGAAACGGAAATCGTCTCGCCTGGATACCATTTGCGGTGAAACACGCGCTGCACCCATTCTTCCGAGGGAACCAGGCCGGATTCTTCGGACGGCAGATCAATTCCCGTTTTTGATCCAAGACCCAGCATCTTTGCGTATTTCGAAATGCGATCGATGCCCATGCGCATGCCGATGTTGTAAAAGAAAACGTCGCAGGAATGCACGATGGCGTTGTGGACATCCATCACTCCGTGCCCGGCTTTGCCGTAGACCCAGCACTTGAACTGGCGGCCGTAGAATGTCGCGTACCCGGGGCAAAACGTCGTGAAGCTTTCCGGCGGCACTTTTTCTTCAAGCATTGCCGTGGCCATCACAATTTTGAAAACCGAACCTGGCGCGAGTTGCGCTTGCGTCACGCGATTCAGCAGCGGACGGTCCGGATCCGTGTTCAGGCGCTGCCACTCTTCTTTCGAAACGCGGATTGCGAAATCGTTGGGATCAGGCGCCGGGCGGCTGACGAAGGCGAGGACCTCTCCTGTGCTCGGGTCCAGCGCCACTACCGCGCCTTTCTTGCCAGCCAAAGCTTCCTCTGCAATTTGCTGCAAGTCATAGTCAATCGTCAGCTGAATCTGTTTGCCGGGAATCGCTTCCTGCTGCGAAAGGCGGCCCATTTCCTTGCCGATGCTGTTCACGATCACGCGGCGCATGCCGTCCGTGCCGACCAGCATATCGTTGTACTGCCGCTCAAGGCCGGACTTCCCCGCGACGTCCCCAGGACGATACTTTCCGTTGCTGGCTTCGATCTGTTGCTCACTGACTTCGCCAACGTACCCGCTGGCGTGGGACATGAAGCCGCCGGGAAGATACCGCCGGCGATGGACCATGAGCATTTCGAGAAGGGGAATATCAGCGCGATGCGATTCGATAAAAGCGACGTCCGCTTGCGTCGCTTCAGGCTTGATGACGATGGGCTGGAATTTGGGGAGCGCGCCTGTGTTGCTCAACTGTTCCTTCAGATCGTCCAATGAGAGGCCGAGGCCGTCGGCGATGGCGGGCAGGTTCTTCTCCACCGCGGCCATATCGTCGCGAAGCAGAAGGACGCTGAAGGAAGGATAGTTGTCAACGAGGACGCGGCCGTCGCGATCGAGCATGCGTCCGCGCGGCGCGATGATCGGAATGGAGCGTACACGATTGCGCTCCGCCATCACGCCATACTTGTCCGAATCAATGACCTGGAGTTTCCAGAAACCCAGCAGCAGAAGCGTGATCATCCCCACGATCACGTAGGAGGCGGCGGCCAGCCGTTCTTGCGGCAGTCGATTATCGTTGCGAAACCAGTACGACACGCGAGACCTGCGCGCGAGCCAATATGTTTTTCAGGGCTGAGAGGCGCCCGCTCGCGCAAATTCGTTTACTGCAGCGTTGAAGTGCGAACCCTCCGGTCAGCGAGGCTCACAAAAACGCCCCGATCCACCTGTGGAAGTTCTCGAAATCGCCGCCCGGCCTCCGAATCCGTCTCATTCCAGAAGCCTTTCCCAAAGTAGCACCCGGCCACAGGGCACGCAACTCGTCCTGAGGTACAGGTAGCGGGAGAATCAACGGTTAGAAGGGCGGTCCGGTCCGGCGGAACGAAGTGCCCGCTCCTGATTTCGCAAGGTGAGGATTTTCATACATATAAGTTAAACTCATCGCACGGAGTCGGCACTTTTCATTTTCTTTGATGGTGTGGAGTCCACTACACTTTCTGATTCTCTATGTGGCCGCATTCAAATAAGCCGTTGCGACTTGCTCTCATCGGAATGTCCGGTGCGGGAAAGTCGTATTGGAGTTCGCGCATCGCCGCGGCGGGCTATCCGGCGATTTCCTGCGATACCCAAATCGAAAGCCGTCTGAAGCCCGCGCTCGAATCCGGCGGCCACAGCGGCATCAACGGCGTGGCCGCATGGATGGGCTGGCCGCACCTCCCGACCTACGTCGACCGCGAAGCGGCTTATCTTTCCGAGGAAATTGCGGTGCTCGACGAAGTCTTAACCGGGCTGGAAAAAAATCCCGAGCGCGACCTGGTTCTCGATACCACCGGCAGCGTGATCTATGTGGGAAATCACCTGCTCCATCGCCTGCGCAAGCAAATGCTGGTGGTCTACCTGACGGCTTCCCGCGACGAACAGCAGCTCCTGATCCAGCGCTACCTGGAAGATCCGAAGCCAGTGCTGTGGCGCGGCGCGTTTCAGGCCCGCGCAGGGGAGGCGCCGCAGGACACTGTGGCGCGATGCTACCCGACGCTGATCGGCGCGCGACGGCAGAGTTACGAGGCGCTGGCGCATTGCTCGATACCCGTTTCTGATTTGCGAGAACTACTCTTGCCGGGAGAAACGGACAAAAAGTTGGCGGGCGCCGGTTTTCTGGAAACGGTCCGGCGGCAACTGGAGCGCACAGGCAAAACCGCGAACGCGGAGCCCAGCGCATGAGATACCGAAGCACAGGCGGAAAAGCACCGCTGACGTCTCTGCGCGGAGCGGTGCTGCGGGGGCTTGCACCCGACGGCGGGTTATACATGCCCGTCGAGATCGCGCGGCACACGCCGGAGGAATTGGAAGAGTTTCGGCGGTTGCCGTTTACGGAAGTCTGTTTTCGCGTGGTGCGGCCGTTCGCGACGCCGGACGTGCCCGAAGAAATGTTGTGGCAGATCGTCGCCGAGGCCATCAATTTTCCGGTAAAACTGGTTTCGCTTTCACCGGCGCTGCACGTACTGGAGCTGTTTCACGGGCCAACGCTGGCGTTCAAGGATTTTGGCGCGCGGTTCATGGCGCGGCTGATGGGATATTTCGTCCGCGGGGAATCACGGACCCTGACCGTGCTGGTCGCGACCTCAGGAGACACGGGAAGCGCCGTGGCGCACGGGTTCTTGCGCGTACCCGGAATTCGCGTAGTGATTCTGTATCCTTCGAAGCGCATCAGCGAGGCGCAGGAAAAACAGTTCACGACGCTAGGCGAAAACATTACCGCGCTCGAGGTTTCCGGCACGTTTGACGATTGCCAGCGGCTGGTGAAGCAGGCGTTCGCGGACGAGGCCCTCAACCAGCACGCGTTTCTGACTTCGGCGAATTCCATCAATGTTGGGCGCCTGCTGCCGCAGATGTTCTATCACGTGGCCGCGTACCGGCAGTTGCCGGTGGCTTCCGTGCCGCTGATTGTCTCCGTGCCCAGCGGAAATTTCGGAAATCTGACGGCCGGCCTTTTCGCCAAGCGCATCGGTTTGCCGGTGGCAAAATTCATCGCCGCTACGAATGCCAACGACGCGGTGCCGGAATACCTGCGAAGCGGGGAGTATCACCCCCGGCCGGCCGTCGCCACTTACTCGAACGCGATGGATGTGGGCAATCCCAATAATTTTCCGCGGCTGCTGGATTTATGCCGCAATCGCCTGGAAAATGTGCGCAAGGAAATCTGGGGACACCGCGCCACCGACGAAGAAACTTTGCACCAGATGAGCGCGGTCTGGGACCGTTACCGGTACATTTCCGATCCGCACACCGCGGTTGGCCTGCTTGCGTGGGAAGCCTATCGCAAGGAACACCCGGAACCATCGCAAGGTCTGGTGCTGGCCACAGCGCACCCTGCGAAATTCGCGGAAATCGTGCAGAAGGCAATTGGCGTGGCGCCGCCGCTGCCGTCGCGCCTGGTGGAGTATCTGCAGCGTCCGAAACTCTCCTTGCCTATTACCAGCAAATACGAAGACTTCAAGCAGTTTCTACTAGCGCACTAATCCATTTGTTCAGGAACTCCTACGAGGAGCGGCGGAGGCGATCTAGGCCGACGAAGAGCACGACGCCGAGGACGGCGTTGACTAGCGAGGCGATGGCCAGGTGCATATTGAACCAAGCCTCGGGTTCGTTCAGGAGCAGGCGCCGCACCACCGTCAGGATGGACTGGTGCACCACATAGAACACGGCCACGAGGGCAAACCGCGCGAGAGGATGCTCGGTATCCAGGCGTGACCCAATCGAGGAGGCTAGGTAGCCAATCACCGTCTTGGCAATTCCATATTCGCCGAGGGGAACCGTGGGGCCGCTCAAGCTGTCTTGCATCAGCCCCATCATCGTGCCTAACAGCAACCCCGTTGAAGGATTGCGCCGGCTAAGTCCGAAATAAATGGTGGCGAGCAGCGGAAGATCCAGGATTTCCAACTTGGGAAGATAAACCGGAAGAATGCGTTGCAGCACCAGCGAGATGACAGCAATCCCGAACACCGCGCCGGGGAAAAATTTGTGGACTTCGATGTGCGATTCGCCGCCGCGGAGTTCGAAGGTGTCGTTCATGGCTTTTCTGCCGCCGGCTTTCCCGCAGCGCTGGGATTGGAATTTCCAGCCGCGGGTTGCGCGGTTTGCGCTTCGGGATCGCTCTTGAAATTCACTTGCTCCTGCGTCAGCAATACGATCACTTCTTCCAGGCGGTCGAGCCTCACGGCCGGCTTCACCCGAATCTGCTTGAAGGGATTGCCCTGCTTCACGTCCAGCACCGTGCCGATGGGAACGTCTCGCGGGAAAATTTTGTCCATGCCACTAGTGACAATTTTCTCGCCGGCGTTGACGGTATCCTCGGCAGCCACATAGCTCATGGTAAGCATCGGCTCACCCGTGCCTTTAACGGGACTCTGAATGCGCGAACCGACCAGCATGGCCCCGGCGCCGCCCTCCTTGTCACTCAGAAGGAGAACCTGAGCGGTGTCGCGATAGCTCTCGATGATTTTGCCAACCGCGCCATCGGGCGTGATGACGGCCATGTTGCGGCGAATGCCGTCGCGCTCGCCGCGG
>Ga0210403_10001793_pt1 | contig 19925 bp, 20 predicted proteins | sample IncBWC19MmetaG_FD_150863 | JGI IMG/M metagenome (GOLD analysis project Ga0210403, IMG submission 150863) | Forest soil microbial communities from Barre Woods Harvard Forest LTER site, Petersham, Massachusetts, United States - Inc-BW-C-19-M | ecosystem: Environmental > Terrestrial > Soil >... | reverse complement strand
ATAACGATTCAGCAAGGGAATGTCACGATAGCGCAAAGTACGTCGAAAAAATTGAATGCGATCGGCTTATTTAACGATGGCAGTACCCGGGATATCAGCTTTCAGGCAACTTGGACTTCGTCGACCCCTGGAGTCGCAACCGTACAGGCCGGCGGGTTGACTCACGGCGTTACCCCGGGCTCGACCACTATCACTGCAACCCTCGGAGCACAAACCGTTTCCGCGACTCTAACAGTTTCTAATGCAACTATCGTTTCCGTCTCGGTTACTCCAACGATTTCTTCAATCGCAACGGGGACTCGACTTTCCTTCACGGCAACAGGGCAGTTTAGCGATTCCAGCACTCAACTTATCACCAGTAATGTTATTTGGGCGTCAAGTGACACCACCGTGGCAACGATCAGTAACGGATCCGGAAGCCAGGGAGCAGCGACCGCTATTGCCACTGGAAGTGTCACAATCAATGCCACTTTTGGCGCGGTCGTAGGTTCTGCGCAGTTGAATGTCAGCGCAGCCAATCTAGCGAGTATCACACTCACCCCGGCCACGGCGATTTTAGCGCCGGCGTCCGCGCTTCAGTACTCGGCTATCGGAAACTTCGATGACGGCAGCACTCAAAACTTAAACCTAGTAGCAACATGGAGCACGTCGTCGCCGACAACGGCAACCGTCACTACATATGGTCAGGCAACCGGTCAATCTGCGGGGTTGGCAACTATTACGGCGTCGATGGGGGGGGTGAGCAGTACGGCTAACGTCGTCGTAGAATCGACACCGTTGACTTTAATAACAGTGCTCCCAGCAAATCTGACCGTTCCACAGGAGATATCAACGAACTTGACCGCTCTCGGCACTTTTGCGGATGGGAGCACACAGAATCTAACGTCAGCGGTGACCTGGACATCTTCGTCACCCTCGGTTGCGATAGTCAGCAATACCCCCGGCACGATCGGCCAGGTGACGGGAGTGGGGCCTGGCAGTTCGACAGTAGCGGCTTTGTTCGCCGGACAAGTGGGTTCGGCAACCATGCAGGTGACGAATGCCACGCTGACCTCATTGGCCATCTTGCCGAACTCGCCCAGTATTGCGCTTGGCGCCTCTGAGGAATTCGTTGCTAAGGCGACTTTCAGTGACGGATCTATCCTAGACGTTTCGTCACAGGTAGTTTGGAGTTCCTCGAATGTAAATGTCGCGGTGATCAATCCGCTAGGGTTTGCTACTAGCGCCAGCTCTGGAACAACGACTATTACAGCTTCATTGAATGGAGTAAATACCACCACTGTGTTGACGGTGCAATAGAAACCGAGGGGCCCAAGCTTGAAACGCTGAGCTTGGGCCCTACACCTTCGGAAAGGAAGGATGGCTCAACCAGCGCAGGACCGAACCTAGCGAAGCGTCTCAATACTCCGCAAGCTGTTTCATGGCGGCGAACAGATCGGAAACCTGCGGTAGGATGGCATTCTCCAGAATCGGTTGATACGCCACATAAGTGTCCTTCGCTGCCACGCGACGCACCGGAGCATCCAGGTGCTCAAACATTTCATCCGCGATTCGGGCCGCGATTTCCGCTCCGTAACCCCAACTCAAAGTGTCTTCATACGCCACTAGCACCCGGTTGGTCTTTCGCGCAGAGGATGAAATCGTTTCCCAATCATAGGGATTCAGGCATCGCAAATCGATTAGCTCAACTTTGATTCCATGCTCGCGTTCGAGTTTCTGCGCCGCCTGGAGTGCCCGCGGCACTACCGCGCCATAAGTGATCACGGACAAATCCGTGCCTTCCTGGACGACCTTCGCTTTCCCAAACGGAATCATGTAGTCCGGTCCTGGATTGGCTGCGCGCCCGTAGGTCTCTCGATAAAGACGCTTGTGCTCCAGGAATAGAACCGGATCGTCACAGCGGATCGCGGTTCGCAGCAGGCCGGCTGCATCCAAAGCATTCGAAGGAAAGACTACCCGCAAACCGGGAATGTGAGTGAATGCACTCTCGCCGCATTGCGAGTGGTAAATTGCGCCTCCGGTGAGGTACCCGCCAATCGCGACGCGGATTACCAGCGGAGCCGAAAATCCATTATTGGATCGCCACCGAATTACCGGTAGCTCATTTCGCAATTGCATCATGGCCGGCCATATATAGTCGAAAAACTGGATTTCGACTACCGGCTTCAACCCGCGGGTTGCCATGCCGGTAGCGCGCCCCACGATGTTGGCTTCGGCGAGCGGAGAATTGAACACACGGTCAGATCCAAAATCGGATTGCAAGCCCGCCGTGAGTTTGAATACGCCGCCCTTCCCTTTCACCATTTTCTGTTTCAAATACTGTTCCCGGCTGCAATCAGCCACGTCTTCGCCGAAGACAACGACACGTTCATCCCGCTTCATCTCATCGCGCAGCGTGGAATTAATTAAATCGGCCATCGTCTTTGGTGCAGCCTTCTTGCCATCGGCGCCCAGAACCTCCGATTCGGCTGCCTTCGCGGTATCGAACGCTGAAGAGGTTGGATCCAGGTCCGGCGAGTAGACGAATTTCTCCACGCTATCTGGAGAAGGAAAGCTGGCAGCCAGAGCGCGATCCACGGCGATCTGGAGTTCGTCGTCGACCTTCTTCTCCAGGTCGTTAATTCCCTTCTCATCCAGAATGCCTTCGCGCATCAGAAACATTTGCATATGCGGGACAGGATCTCGAGCGGCGTCCCGTTGGCGTTCGGCGTCCGCCCGGTAGAGGCGTTCGTCGTCCGAAAGCGAATGGGAATATGGTCGAATGACGTGAGCATGTATAAACGCGGGACCTTCGCCTGATCGGCAATGAGCGACTGAACGCACGAAGGCCGCATAAGAGACAACGGGATCAGTTCCGTCAATTTCCTCGAAATGGAAATTAGGAAAGTTTGCCACCAGCCGGGATATATTTCCGCCGGGGGTCTGCACCTCGACAGGAACTGAAATTGCGTATCCGTTGTCCTCGACCAGAAACACAATCGGCAGCCGCTGATTTGACGATGTATTCAGCGCCTCCCAAAATTCGCCCTCACTGGTCGTTCCATCTCCCAGTGAGACAAGGGTCACCTCATCGGCATGGAAGTGGACATCCTTAAACTGGCGGTAGTCTCCTGAAACCTTTTTGGTGGCGTCGGGATGGGCCGCGAGATAGCGCCCGACCTCGGCGCACCCAACTGCTTGCAGAATCTGAGTTCCTGTAGGAGATGAGCCCGTGACAATGTTTAGCGCCGGATAGCTCCAGTGGGAGGGCATCTGACGGCCACCAGAACTGGGATCGTCAGCGGCACCCACGCCCTGCAGCAGCATGTCGTAAGGAGTTGCGCCTAAAGCCAAACAAAGCGCCCGGTCGCGATAGTAGGGATAAAACCAGTCGTAACCGGCTTTCATCGCGAAAGCCGCTGCAACACCGACAGCCTCATGCCCTGCGCCCGAAATCTGGAAAAAGATCTTTTGCTGCCGCTTCAGCATGATCTCCCGGTCATCGATGCGGCGGGAAGTGTACATGATCCGGTAAGCGTCGATCAGTTGCTCACGGGTCAGACCCTCGTAATTTCTAGTAATTCGCCGCACGTGATCATTAATTGCGGTGGGCTTTGGATTTACTTTCGTGGTCGCCATTCAGGCTCCCCCCAACAAGCGGTGCGGTCCTGGTGCTTTGTAACGCAAGACTATTGCATTGTAAATCTTCAAGGACGGTTCCGAATATACTGGATTAGCGGTAGAAGGCAAACCACCCTGTCGTAAGAATGATAAAGTTTAACCGCAAGTTCGATCCCAGCCACCTCAGGCTCCTGATCTTCGATTTGGACGGCACCCTGATCGATTCCCGCCTCGACCTGGTCCACTCGGTCAATGCCATGCTACGGCACCTTGGAAGGGCTGAGTTGGCTGACGGCGTGATCGCGTCCTACGTAGGGGACGGAGCTCCTATGCTGGTCCGGCGGGCTTTGGGCGACCCGAGCGATGAAGCCTTCTTCAAACGAGGACTCGACTATTTTCTGTCTTACTATCGGGAACACAAGCTTGACCACACCACCGTTTACGACGGAGTCAAGCACGCGTTGGGCAGGATCGAAGGCTCAAACGGAAATGGAACCAGACGTCGCATGGCCGTCCTTTCGAATAAGCCGGTGCATCCCTCGCGGGCGATTGTAAAGGCACTTGGACTCGACGCCTACTTCGTCAACGTGTACGGCGGCAACAGCTTTTCAACCAAGAAGCCCGATCCATTGGGCGTGAACACTTTGTTGGCGGAGACGAACACTAGCCCAGAGGAGACCATCATTATTGGCGATTCTTCAATTGATATTGTGACCGGCCGTAATGCCGGCGTCTGGAGCTGTGGAGTGACGTATGGCTTCGCTCCCCAAACCCTGAGCATCGCCCCGCCAGACGTTTTGATCGACCGCCCAGAAGAGCTGGCAGAGTTGTTTGAGTAGCGTTGAACCGGATGTCGCACCATCCCAAGCATTACTGCCGAAGCCCGCTTCCGATACACTGCCTTCAAACATGACCAACCCTGCGGGCAGCTTCACTTCCATCGAATTGCGCAAACTTCGCAGCCTGAAAGACCCTTTTGGAATCCAGCGGTTTCTCGACGACATGCCTTACCACCTCGCAAATACTTCATGGTCGCCAAGGCGTGTGCTCCGGGAAAATACTTCGCATTGTTTCGAGGGCGCGATGCTGGCCGCCGCAGCTCTGCGGGCTAACGGATGTCCCCCGCTAATTCTTGATCTCGAAGCGGAGAACGACACCGACCACGTGATCGCCATCTATCGCGTGAAAGGACACTGGGGCGCAATCGCGAAATCCAATTACACAGGCTGCCGTTACAGAGAACCCGTTTACCGCTCGTTGCGCGAGTTAGCCCTAAGCTATTTCGACGTGTACTTCAATCTACGCCGGGAACGCTCATTGCGAACTTTTTCGCGCCCGGTGAATCTTGCCCGCTTCGATAAGCGTGAGTGGATGACCACGGATGAGCCGCTCTGGTTCATCGCCGAATATTTATTCGAGATCCATCACTCCCGGCTGCTGCCGGCTCGAATGGAGAAGAGCCTTCACAGATTGGACGACCGTTCCTTCCGCGCCGGATGTTTAGGAAGAGCTGAGAAGAAGTAAGGAGCAGGGGCGCCTCCGTATGGACTTTGCTTTGGAAGGGGCGGCCCTTCGGGCGTGCCGTAAAGGGCTAAAGAAAAAATAACGGCGCGGAAAGCCGCGCCCCTTCAAATCGACTCCGAAACGTCCGAGCGGCTACTTCAAAACCCGATTTTTCGCATCGACCAAGACCACTTTGCCCTCGCGTGCTGACGCCTCCTCAACCCACCCAAACGCCGTGACAATCACCAGATCTCCAACCTGCACCAGCCGCGCTGCAGCGCCATTCACGCAGATTTCTCCCGATCCACGAGCCAAAGGCAGCGCGTAGGTTTCGAAGCGCTCGCCATTATTCACATTCCAAACGTAGACTGCCTCCCCGGAACGAAGGCCAGCCGCATCCAGGAGGTCAACATCAACCGCAATGCTGCCCTCATAGTTGAGGTCCGCGCGGGTCACGGTTGCGCGGTGTATTTTCGACTTCATCAGCTTAATTAACATTCTGTAGTTTCCCAAGGGATTGGATGCTGGCCAGCTATTTCCGTCGCTACCGTCACGCCGAAGCAAGAGGACGGCGCTTTTGCTCGCACAGTTTCCATCACGAGCAAGCAGAACTCGACGCCGAGCGATTTGGATTTAAACAGGCTGAACAAGAATGAAACTAGACACTCTAGAAGCTAAAAGCCAGCCCTCCACGGACGGCGCGGGCTGACTGCACCAGATAAACTGTTTTGCCATCGCTTCCCAGGACAGGAACGTATCCCTGGGCGAGCAGATTGCGCACCTCCAACAGGGCTTCGACATGCGCGGGGATGAAGCCGCTGCCTGGGAGTGGCTGGCGGAACAATAAATTCAGGAAAGGATCTGTACGACCCGCCGAGGTATTGAAGGTGTCTACCGGAGTAAGCGCCCGCCCACTCACCCATCCATAAGAGGCCGTCCAATGAGATTTCGCTCCGGGGATGGAGCCGCTTACCTTGGCTGCTGCACTGTGCCGGCCTCGCACCACGCTAAACTCTCGCGCATCCGCGAGACTAATGCCTTCTCTGTCCAAATCGAGCACGCCGCCGTAGCTGTAATCCATCGTAGCCGTGATATCTGCACTTACTTTTCGCTGGAACACAACTCGGGTGCCATGTGTTTCCAAGTTCTTGCCTCGATAGGTAAACGTCCCAGAATATTGGTCGGCTAACACTTGTCCGGGATCGCCGGGAAAAGCGCCAACGCCGGTCAGGGCCGGGTCGGATATGCGGTCCGAGTAAACCGCGAACTGCATGCTATTTTTCCCCGCGCGATGAGATACCGAAACTTCCTGATGATGCGCATGTTCCAGGGCCGGGGAAAATTCAACAACGCTCATGCGAGGTCCGGACTCGCTCAAGTCTGTAGAAGCCGGTCCGAAGTTTTGCTCCATTCGGGCATCGGGCTCTGACGTTGCATAGCGATATTCCACGACCGTATCAGGAGAAACATGAAAATCCGCCGTACCGAACGGGCGAAGTGCGCTCACCCGGCCCATAAACTGGACCGTCTGCAGCTCGCTGCCAAAATTCAGTTCGAGATTGCCGAGCGTGAGATTGTCCGAAGCGGTCAGAGCTAACGCCTGCAACCCGCTATCCTTAGGGTAAAACTCGGGCGAAGGTAGATTGCGGAATGTTACTGCCAGTATCGGCTCAGACCCATTTTCCATAGTCCGCCGGTAAGACGCGTGCAGCACTGTGGCGGGAGTGACCTCGCCATATCCCACATTGCCGCTGAGAGCAACGGTTCCCGCGGAGAATAGCGATCTTTCGACGGAAAAATCCGTGCTCATGTCGGGCTGGCTTCCAAAACCCTGGGACGGAGACCCTGCCACAAATGACAGCGAACCCTTGAAATTATGATTCGTCTTTCCGGGCTGCTCACTAGAATTGGTCCCGGCTGTCAGCACCCGTAGAATGGGTCGATTTGCCGCCGAACGCAGAACCCATTTCCAGTCATCCTCATCGGTCGCGCTTCGCGCCGGGGTCAAACGGACGGAATCGAACAATGTGCTCAAGGTTACATTCAGGATCATGACTGCGCCCGCGTGCAGTCCCACGCGTTCGTGCTCAGCTGTAAGGAACGATGGGGCGGACACTCGAACGCTGTAGAAACCGGGCAGCAGCCCGCTGGCGGAGTAAAAACCCCGTTCATCAGTGAAAACTTCGAGGCCTTGCACGGCCGAGCCGATCACTTCTACAACGGCTCCCATCTGCGGTACGCCTGTGGCGCTGCGAACGTATCCCGATATCGACCCGGTCCTTTCGACGGCATACACCGGAAGCACCAGACCGAAAGCGATCATCAAGCAGCCAAATTTTCGGAACATGGTGGTACCCGCCTTCCCGAAATGCAAGCCTTCAGGATTACTCAACGGCAAAGGTTGCCGATGGATCCACTGTCTGCTTTGAGACGTTGTCATTCACCTTAATGCGAATGCGATAAGTTCCCGGAACAAGATTCGAGGCCAGGAGAGTCTTCTGCAAAGTCATCTGGTCCCCGATGTTCCCCATGTGCTCCGTCGATTCCACCGTATGAATTACATTTTTGTTTGTCGTAGCGTCGTCGACGTAATAGTCAATTGTGGCTGACGGTTTATGGGTTTTATCGTCGAGGCCAAGATTATATACCTGCATCCAGAAATTTAACCTCTGATTGCGCTTAAAACTGATTGGCTTGCCATCGGACGACGCGACCCTTGGCCGGACCTTGGTTGATCCAATCACAAAATTCCCGGTGCCGACATTTTTCGAAGCAACCTGCTCCATCTGGTCCGCCACAATCAGCGAGGAAGCGTCGAGGCGATCGTCAGAGAAGTCCGGCACTATCAGGCTCTTGCTCCATGTCCCCTTGCGATCCCCGTTGACGTCTTTGACTACGATATCGAGACGGTAGTGACCAGAGCGCAGCGGTAGGGCCTTCCAGTAAACCGAAGAATTCTCGGCTGTCTTAGCCAAAAGTTCCGCTGGCACGTCGATCTGCACCGTATCTTCAAAAGTTTGCGCCGAACGCCCGGACAACGTGGTTACGCGTCCGAATATATTAACCGTCCCACGCTGAACTCCATCTTTGTTCACAAATGTTACGTCCCGATTTTTCACTTGGATCGTCAGCGGAACCAGGACAGTCTCGCTGGTTACTTTCACAAAATCGGCGCGTACGTCGAACGGCATCAGGTTGTACCTGATCCTTGAGGTGACCACCTCTTCCAAGTCTTTGAACTTAACCTGAGGCGCCGCATTCAATTTCGCATATTGTTCCAGGGTGTCGAATTCTTTGCTGTTATTCTGCCCATTCAACCCGTTCACGTTGCCCGTACCGGTGATCCGATCTGCTTTGTTGGCCATGCCCAATTCTTCATACATAGTCAGGCCGGCGCCGGGCGTGTGGAGTAGTGCATCTTTCTCGTTTTTGTCGATGGTCATGTGGTAGTCGTTACACATGCACGTGTCCACAAATTCGATTTCCACTTCTTCCCCAATGTTGTCGAGGTGGCGATACCGCCACGTTTCAAATGGGAACGTGGATGTCTCGCCTCCGCCTTCCTCCATCGTTCGGTTATAAACGCCTCCTGATGGGTGGGCATCGATTTCGTCCGGCTTCCCAAACTTGATGTAAATGCGTCCGCGATCGGTCTTCCAACCGGGTATACCGGAGGGGAAGTTGGCATTTGCGTATTCGATTCGACGATAGTGCTCGTCTTTGAACTCGTTGTCCTCGCTGTCAGGGTCAGGATTACGCCGCTGCCAAAAAGCCTCTATAAACTGGTCCCGTTCCTCGTCATTGGAAAGTTGCTTAAAGGCCTTGCGTTCGGACTCCGAAATGATGTAAATGACGTCTTCATCCAGCCACTTCTTGTATGTTTTGCTCAACTCCTGCTTCAGAGACTTCGAGTTTTCCTTCTTCTGTTTTTCATTAATAGGTCGCTTGAGAGGATCGCTCTGGGAGGTATCTTGACCCCGATCCTGGGCAGACGGCGTTGCGTCTTTCGAAGCATCTGTATTGCCCGTCTGCTGGGCTCTCAATCTTGATCCGGGCACAAGGATCGACACCAGCAAAAACGTCAAAATAAGGCGACTACGCCAATACAACCGGGACATAAGCGGGGCACTCCTTAGAAACACACCTCGAGACCTCATTCTATGACTATGGGATGCGGCGATGCAAGGCTAGGGGTGCCTCAATTCGACATACCTGGGGAGGATTGCTCAGGCGCCGAGTTTGGAAATCCCCGGGAAGGCTCCAGCACCTGACAAAATACCTCCTTTTGGCCCTATCTAGTCCCCTTCACACCAGCCGACAGGGTATAATTTCACCGAATCCCTTCGGTTTAGATTTCTGGTTCTGGATCACTTTAGCTTGGCGCGGGAACTTTCGTGTCAACGCTCACGTATGTAATAACGTGCACGGCTCACTCTAGTGTGAATGTCATAGCAGCTTCAGCAATTAGAACGGCAGCAGCTCCACAACCGCGTTCGCCCCGAGCGTTGGTGGTATAGCGAAGCAACTGTGGCGGGATAATTAGACCATGAAGACCTGGAAGAAAGTCGCGATTGGCGCGGGCATAATGATCGTCCTTCTCGCCATAATGGGTTTTACCGTTCTTCAGAGCCATAAGAACCTGGTAACCGTGCAAACCGGCAAGGCGGCGAAGCTGGACCTGGCTTCCATCGTCAGCGCTTCAGGAGAAATCAAGCCGAAGACCTACGTCAACATCGGAGCCAATGCCTTCGGCAAGATCACTCACCTTTATGTCAAAGAGGGAGATCGGGTTAAGAAGGGCCAACTGCTGGCGCAACTGGAGAACGTCCAGTCCTCCGCTGATGTGAATGCAAATGAGGCCTCCGTGGACGTGGCGAAAACTGACGCCATTGCTTCGGATGCAGCCTTGAACACCGCTTTGGCCGACTTGAACCAGGCGAAAGCAACCGTCGAGCGCGCGCGTCTCGATTGGAACCGGAGCCAGGCATTGTACAAAGACGCTCTAATCGCCAAGCAGGAGTATGACACGCAGAAGGCCACGTGGCAGTCTGCCGAAGCCAGCTTGGCGCAGTCCGAAGCAAAGGTAGCGCAAGCCAAGGCTCAAAAGGATTCCGCAGAGCGGCACATCGCGATGGCAGGCGCGAATCTGACCCATGCCTCTGACGTCTTGCAGAAGACAACCTACGCGGCTCCTTTCGACGGAATCATCACAAATTTGCCGGTCCGCGAAGGCGAGACCGTAGTCATCGGAATTCAAAACTCCCCGGGTAGCACCCTCATGACCCTTTCCAACATGTCGGTGATTACTGCGGAGGTGGAAATGGATGAGACCGACATCGTCAACGTAAAGCTGGGCCAGCCGGCTGAAGTCAGCATTGACGCCATCCCTAAAAAGACTTTTAAGGGAGTTGTAACTGAGATTGGCGATAACGCGATTGTGCGCTCCACCGGCGTTGCGACCTCGCAACAGAACACCGCCAACCAGGAGGCGAAGGACTTCAAGGTAGTGGTAACGCTCACCGATCCTCCGCCGGATATTCGCCCCGGTTTGTCGACAACCGCAAAAGTCACTACCGCGACCAGAACTAGCACCTTGAGTATCCCAATCCAGGCCCTGACGGTCAGGCGTCCGGAAGACCTGGTTGAAAAGGGGCAAGAAGGTGGATCGGTGCACGCAGCCGCGCCGCAGCAAACTTCTGAGTCAAAGACAGAGTCGGGGAAGAAGGGGAGCAAGGAAATTCAGGGAGTTTTTGTTATCCGTAACCACAAGGCAGAATTTGTCCCAGTGGATACTGGCGTCGCGGGAACCACCGATATAGAGGTGTTGCATGGACTGAAAGAAGGCGACGAGATCGTCACGGGAAGCTACAAAGTATTGCGAACACTGCGCCCTGGGGTGAGCGTCAAGATCGACAATTCCGAGCCCAAGAAGGAAGAAGGGGACAGTTCGTCGTAGGTGCCGGCGGTAAAACGGGCCTTCCCGTTCAGGCGTTCCTAACATTTGCAGAGGTTGTCCGTCCAAGAGAAGATCGGAGCGGGTGAGTGTCCGCAGAATATCAGGAGAAAAAAATGGCGACTGCAGAAGTACTTAACATGCCACAATCGGTTGTGTCGGCTCCGCCAGAATCATGCATGATCTCCACGATCGACCTTTGGAAGACGTATGACATGGGATCCGAGCAGCAGGTTCACGCACTCCGGGGGGTTCATCTCCAGATTAAGCGGAATGAATACGTCGCGATCATGGGACCGTCGGGCTCCGGCAAGTCGACCCTGATGAATCTTATCGGTTGTCTGGACACGCCCAGCAAGGGCGAGTACTGGCTGAACAGCCAGCGAGTGAGTGAACTCGACGACGACGAACTCGCCCGCATCCGGAACAAGGAAATTGGTTTTGTCTTTCAAACCTTCAATCTTCTCGCTCGTGCAACCGCCCTCCACAACGTGGAACTGCCGCTGATTTACGCCGGCGTCCCCGGCGATGAGCGTGCTGAACGCGCCAAAGAAGCCTTAACGGCGGTGGGAATGGAATCGCGCATGACGCACAAGCCGAATGAGCTTTCCGGCGGTCAACGCCAGAGAGTTGCCATCGCGCGCGCTTTGGTGAACCGTCCCTCCATCATCCTCGCCGACGAGCCAACCGGTAACTTGGACTCTCAGACTGGCACTGAAATTATGGCGTTGTTCGATCGTCTGCAATCAGAAGGAAATACGATCATCGTCGTCACCCACGAGCATGACATTGCGGAGTACGCGCACCGTGTTGTTTACATCAAAGACGGAGTCGTCGAGCGCGATGAAGTAAGTCAGAAACGACGATAATCGGGTCTGCTACGCTCCAACTCCCTGCGCCTTCTCTTTCGCGGTTGGAGTCGGGATTTCGCGCTCTTTCAAGGCTGTCCTTTGACGCTCCGCTTGGGCGGCGGAGAATTTGGAATTTGCCGTGAACAGGGTGACCAGAGAGAAGTACATCACCGTTATCGCCGTCCCGACTACGAATCCGACGGTCGCACCTAGAAGGAATATCTTCATGGCGTGAGTCCTAATCTTCGCTCAGAATGCGGATCCGAAAAGTGCTCCGGAAAATGGGCCTCGAGGCTGAGGCGCGAACATACTAACCGACGCGTTAAGGAAAGAAAAGCGGAAAAGAGGCCGACTAACGGCGGTTTTGTCCTTGGTCGCCCGCCTTCTCAAACCCCCACCGGACCACCTCAGCTGTATCTTTAAGGAGGGGCATACCAGCCACCTCTTCCGGCGAGAACCATCTCGCCCCATCGCAATCGCTACCGGCGCATAACTCTCCGCCGAGCTGCCGACAGTAATAATCAACCAAGACGTAGTGATAGCGAACAGACTCGGTGTGGTCGCGGATCACGCGATCGAATACGCCCAGCAAAGCCATAGGTTCGACGTCCAACCCAGTCTCTTCCCGAGCTTCGCGGATGACGGCCTCGCGCACGGTTTCTCCAAGTTCCACCGCACCTCCCGGAATTGACCATTCGCCGAGCATTGGCAAATGAGCGCGTTTTACCAACACTACGCGGCCCTCATCAACAATAATTGCACCGACTCCGACAATAGGCGCGTCTGGATATTCGCGTTTCATGCGTCCCGAGTGTCGCACCTTCCTTGATTTCGTAAAACCTTTTTTGGGCAAACCCCCATCTCAAACCCGGAGAATAAATTCAACTTCTTGGGGATAGAATGTTTCCATGGCCCTGGAAGAATACAAACGCAAGCGGCGCTTCGAAAAAACGCCTGAGCCTCCTCCGAAAATCGGGAGGAAGACCGGTAACCGCTTCGTAGTCCAAAAACATCGCGCCACGCGTCTTCACTACGATTTTCGATTGGAGATGGATGGCGTTCTGAAATCCTGGGCCGTACCGAAGGGACCTTCTCTCGATCCAGCGGATAAGCGATTAGCAATGCAGGTGGAAGATCATCCAGTTTCGTATTTCGATTTTGAAGGCACTATTCCCGAGGGCAATTATGGCGCTGGAACCGTGATGGTCTGGGACGTTGGCACATGGGAGCCGCTCTCTCCTGAACCTGTGAATGGGAAATACGTTCCCGGGACGGCGGCCGAAGCTGCCGCCATGTTGAAGAAGGGTGATTTGAAAATTCGTCTGCATGGCAAGCGTCTGAAGGGAGACTTCGCGCTAGTCCATATCAAGGGTCGGCGTCCGGGAAGCAAAGGCACGGAATGGCTCCTGATTAAAAAACATGACGATGAGGCGGCTGAGGGATACGACATCGACAAATACGACACCTCCGTACTCAGCGGACAAAGCATGTCTCAGATCGCGGGCGACAAAGATTCTGCCGAGTGGACCAGCAGCCCTCCAGTATCTAGAGGAAAGCTTAAAGCCCCGTGGCTGGCTGAAACTCTGGCTAAACTTGATAAGAAGAAAAAGAGTCAGGCTGTGGCGGAGAAGTCTTCGCCCGATTTAAAAAAAAAGAGAAAAGTAAGTTTGTAGTTCAAACTCCGGCTATCATTACAACCCAAAAGCCTGATGCGTTGCGGAATTCCTCCGTGCCCCCTGTGCCCTCTGTGGTTAAAGATTTAAAAGGGGCGGTAAAGAAGCCACCTCCGTCTGCGATCCATCCCATGCTGGCGACTTCGGTCGACGATCCTTTCGACGACCCCGACTGGTTTTTCGAAATCAAATGGGACGGCTATCGCGCCGTGGCGTTCATCGAAAATGGGAAATTGCGGCTGGTTTCGCGAAATCAAAACGATCTCACCGGCCAATTTGCCGAGCTGCGTGAATTGCCGTCACTGGTCAAAGCCCAAAGCGCGATTCTCGACGGAGAAATTGTCGCTTTGGATGAAGAAGGAAGGCCGTCGTTCAGCCTCATGCAGCAACGCACCGGCATTCGCAGCGGAGGAAGGCGCACCGCCTCCCGATCCGACGTGCTCATTTCCTATTTTGTATTCGATCTCATTTATCTCGATGGCTACGATTTACGCCGCGTGTCTCTCGAAGACCGAAAGCAAGCTCTCTCACAGATCGTTACTGCAAGCGAGACGGTCCGATTTTCCGAGCACTATCCTGGCTCCGGGATCGCATTGTTCGAGGCCGCAAAAAAGAAAGGACTCGAAGGCATCCTTGCAAAACGTCGCGGAAGTTGCTACGAAGAACGCCGCACTCGCGACTGGTTGAAGATCAAAGTAACGCACACAGTAGATTGTGTGATCGGCGGCTATACCGATCCAGAAGGCAGCCGCCAATACTTCGGCGCCCTGGTACTGGGACTCTACAACCAGAAGAACGAATTGATTCCAGTCGGACAAGTGGGAACAGGGTTTGATCAGGCAACGCTCAAACAGATATTTCAGGCACTAAAAGATCTGGAAACAAATCGCAGTCCTTTTCACGGAAAAGTCGACGCCCGCAAAGTGCGTTGGCTTAGACCGGAGCGCGTTGCCGAAGTGAAGTTCTCCGAATGGACGCACGAATCATCCGATGGCGGTCTTAAACTGAGAGCCCCAGTCTTCCTAGGCCTGCGCGAAGACAAAGATCCAAAAGAATGCACCTTCGCGGAACAAGCTCCAAACACGTAGGCCCAGACGTCCTCGTCTGGGCAGGGTGAGCGCCAGCTCAGCAGTCAGCGGAGCTACGCTCTGCCTGGCAGATGAGGACATCCGCCCTACGCACTCCTCACTTAATCTCTTTCATCGACATCAACGTACCGTAATCTCTGCCTGAAGGCTCAACACCCCTCGCCACCACCCCCTGAAACCCATCACGGAATTCCGGAAACTTCGTCACTAGGGCCTTCATTACTTCCACATTTTCCTGGAAAGATTTGGAGGTGTTGGACACATCGAGCGAATCGTATTTCACCACTAAATCAAGATCTTTTCCGACAAGCAACGGGTAGACCGCGATCAGCTTGTAGCTCTTGCTTCCCGCTGCCAGGTTGACCGAACTGCCCTCGGCCGGGAGGTCCGCCGGCTTCACTGCCTGTGTCTCGTCGTAAAGCTTATCCGTGCGCTGCGTCGACATGAACGGTACGGGCGACAACAGCTCCCGTGCCTGCAGGTAATACAGATAGGCATTGCGGTTTTGCCCCTTAGACTTGAAGGCGCGTGCCTGGGTTGCAAACCAGTTGCCGTCATGCCCGTTGGTCTGGGTATCCTTCACGAAGTATCCACCCAGTTTCCAGCTGGCTACTTCTTTTTGCAGAACGTACGAAACTGTGTACGGCTGTTTCGCGGTTGGGACATCCAGAATCACGATGCCGTAGGTCCCGGAGGGCAGGTTCGGAATCATAAATTCTGCGCTATTCGCGGTTTGCCCGTTGGGCCCAAAAACTCCGCATAAAAACTCGGCGCGCTCGGCCGGGGCAGGACCGTCTGCAACAAGCAGAAACGAGGGCCGGGGCGTCGCTTGGGCTCCTGAGAAATCAGCTTTGTGATCGTTAACCGCAGCCTCTACACCCGAAAAATCGGCGGCCAGGCTGGGGATTGCATTCTGGCGCAATGATGAGGAATCACCCCGCGCGGCCATATCGAAATAGTTCTTTGCAGTGCTGATCAAAGCCGATTTCGTCGCTGCATCCATTTCGTCCGCAGTAGTGCAGGTTTGCGCAAAGCTCACTCCAGCCGACAAGAAGGCCACAATCAGGATAAGGGCCGAGGTCACAAGCCGCGAATAAACTCGACGCGTCCGCTTATGGATGGCGCACTTCATCATCCCAAAGTCGTTCATAAATTCATTATCTTACATCCCAAATATGACCGCACACTTCGATGCGCAGATTGGGCCGAAAGCTGCAAACAAAAGGTCTATGTCGGGAACCGCCGTTTTTTGCCAGCATGCTATACTTTTTATCAAGTTTGCCCTGTGTAAGCTGACGGAGGATTGTTATCGATAAACGCTTTATCCGCACGAACGACCGCATCCGGGCTCGCGAAATTCGAGTAATCGGGGACGAAGGCGAGCAGATTGGGATTCTAACCCCCTACGATGCACTGAAACTGGCCAAAGAGAAAAACCTGGATCTGGTGGAGATCTCGCCCACCGCAGTCCCTCCTGTGTGCCGGATCATGGATTACGGCAAATTTCTTTATCAACAGGAGAAAAAAGAGCGCGAGGCCAAAAAGCACCAGAAGACGATCACTGTAAAAGAAGTGAAGTTTCGTATTAACGTAGATGACCACGATTACGAAACCAAAAAGAATCACGTGCTGCGGTTTCTCGACGAAGGCGACAAAGTCAAAGCGACGATCTTCTTTCGAGGGCGCGAGATGACCCGCACGACTTTGGGGCGCCAGATTTTGGAGCGTCTGATAAAAGACGTTCAAGACAAGAGTATTGTGGAGTTTCGTCCGCGACAGGAAGGCAATACCTTGCATGCGATCCTGGCGCCGAAGAAAGATACCGGACAAAAGCCGCAGGCAGCCGCGCAAACGCGAGCCTAGCTGAGAACCGGGAACAGATAACCGACAACTGACATTTTCCGAGGAATCATGCCGAAGTTAAAAACACACAAAGGCGCCGCGAAGCGCTTCAAGAAAACAGCGACCGGGAAAGTGATGCGCGGGCATTCGCATTTGCGCCACATCCTGACATCAAAATCAAAGAAGCGGAAAAAGAAGCTTGGACATTCGGTCTTGGTCAGCGACGCCGACACTCCAAAAATCAAGCGCATGATTCCGTACTAGGATTTCCTTTGTGAACCTTAGTGTCCTCTGCGGTTAAAAGAATTTGATTTTCAAAACCACCGAGGCAAAGCGCGCAGAAAACGCGCGCAAGGCGAGTGAAGAGGCGTAACGCAAAACGTTCCTTACCTCCAGCCGCCGTTTAATAGAAGTCAAAAAAAGGAGCATCACATGCCTCGTGTAAAACGCGGATCGAAACGCCGCGCCAAGCGTAAAAAGATACTGGACCGCGCCAGCGGATATTTTCTTACTAAATCCAAACTCTACCGGTCTGCCAAAGAAGCCGTCGAGCGTGGACTGAAATTCGCTTACTCCGGACGCAAACAGCGTAAGCGCCAATACCGTTCTCTCTGGATCGTGCGAATCGGCGCGGCCGCGAAACTGAGCGGGATGAGCTACAACCAATTCATTCACGGCCTGAAGCTGGCTGGAGTGGAACTCGATCGCAAGATTCTGGCCGACATAGCTGTGAAAGAGCCGGATGCATTCAAGAGCTTGGCGGAGCAGGCGAAGACAGCAATCGCCGGCACAGCATAAGCTTTCAGCGTTATAAACTTGTCATTCCGAGGCGGCGTTAGCCGCCGAGGAATCTGCTTTCCGTACCACTTTCCAACATGATTCACGAGGGCGACTTTGCCGAAAGATAAGGCATCGCAGTACGCAGTCCCCAAATTAAAAGCGTTCGACGCGCTCACACTCGACAAGTCCGTCGAAAAGCTTTTGGCTGCCCTCGATGCAGAATCGAAGTCTGTCACTGACGAAGCTGCGTGGAAACAATTCCGAGATCGCTGGATCTCGCGCAACAACGGACTGCTGACACGAGTAAACGAACTGTGGCTGAAGGCCGCGCCAAAAGACGCAAAACGCGAAGTCGGACAACGCGTCAATGACCTCAAGAAGAAAGTTGAATTGCACGTCGAGAGTGTACGAACTTCCATTTCAAGTTCCACTCTGGCAGTCGAGTCAAAGCCCAAGAAAGAGCGAACTCAAAATAACATCCAGTCGCAACCTAATCTTGATGCCGTCGACATCACCCTTCCCGGCATCAAGCGGCCCCTCGGCGTCGAACATCCAATCATCAAAACGATGAACGAAATTGTGTCCGTCTTCCGCGATCTGGGATATTCAGTCCAGGAAGGTCCGGAAATTGAGACGGACTACTACAATTTCGAAGCGCTCAACTTCCCTCCAAATCACCCGGCGCGCGATACGCAGGACACGATTTTCATCGCCAATCAGGAATCAAAGCCCGAGCGCGAGCGTCTCTTGTTGCGAACCCATACGTCCCCGGTACAGATTCGTACTATGGAGAAGATGAAACCGCCGCTGCGCATCGTGATCCCCGGCAAGGTGCATCGCAATGACGCCCCCGACGCCACCCATTCCCCGATTTTCCATCAGGTCGAAGGCTTGGCCGTCGACACCAACATTACTTTCTCTGACCTAAAAGGCACCCTCGATCACGCCATGAAGTCGCTCTTCGGGTCGAGCGTGAAGACGCGGTTCTATCCATCGTTCTTCCCTTTCACGGAGCCAAGCGCAGACGTCCAAATTTCGTGCCTGTTCTGCGGAGGCAAGGGATATCGCGACGGTGCCCGCTGCCCGAACTGCAAGTCCAGCGGATGGATTGAATTGCTTGGTTGCGGCATGGTCGATCCCAATGTCTTCGGTTTCGTGGATTACGATTCGACGAAAGTATCGGGATTCGCTTTTGGGATGGGCGTAGAGCGTATCGCCATTTTGAAATATGGGATCGATGACATTCAGTTGTTCTATCAGGGGGACGTTAGGTTTTTGGAGCAGTTTGGATAAAACTGTCGTTAGTCGTTGGTCTTTCGCAAAGGCGGTCAGGTAAATTCACGTGGACAAACCTGAGCTCAGCAGCGCGGATCGAGAGCGCATCCAAAACAGCGCACAACTGAAGGTCAAGCTTGAGACGGTTTTGCAGGTCGTCCTCCAGTCAGCAACCGGAGATGAGATTGATTCTCTATCGCATGATCTGGCTGATTTCTGGGATTTAGGTCAGCAGCACAATGAAAGGATCGCCCGAATACTCAGTTTCAAAGGATTGGAAAATCGGTATGAACTCGACGAGATCCTTTCGGAATTGCTTTACTGAGATGTTACAGAATTCGAATATCACATCGATTCCATAAAGAACATTGTTCCGAAAATCATGAAGCGTCCCATTTCGTAAAAATGAAACTTTCTCCTCGATGGCTGCGTGATTTCGTTGACGTTCCCGTGAGTCCGATGCAGCTTGCCGACGACCTCACGCTGGCCGGAATCGCCGTCGAGTCCATCAGCGGCGAGGGCGACGACACCATTTTCGAAATGGAAATTACTACGAATCGGCCTGATGCCATGAATCATTACGGCGTCGCGCGGGAATGCTCGGCTATCTACAATCTTCCGCTAAAAGCAATTAGGCCTGAGCTTCCAGAGTCTCAGGCCGGAGCGAATTTCGAAATTGAAATCGAAGACGGCGATGGCTGCGCGCGATATTCGGCGAGGATTATTCGCGGGGTCAAGATTAAGGCTTCTCCTGAATTCATCACCAAGCGACTTCAGAGTGTGGATCAACGGACTATCAACAATGCCGCCGACGCTTCGAATTACACGCTTTGGGAGATGGGGCATCCTACGCACGCGTTTGATCTCGATTTGCTCGAGGGCGGCAAGATTATCGTCAGGCGCGCGCGTTCAGGCGAAACGCTCAAAACCCTCGACGGCGTGGATCGCAAGCTTTCGCCCGAAGACTTAATCATTGCGGACGCAAAGAAACCAGTCGCCCTCGCCGGTGTCATGGGCGGATTCGACACCATGATCACGGCGAAGACAAAGAATATCCTCATCGAATCTGCGTGGTTTGATCCGAGCGCAATCCGAAAGAGTTCCAAACGTCACCTCTTGCATACCGACGCATCCCATCGCTTCGAGCGCGGCGCCGATTACGGCGCGACTTCCCTTTCCTGCGCCCGGGTTGCACAACGAATCCTCGAATCCGGGGGCGGACAGCTTCACGGAAACGAAATCGATGCAGTTGCTCGTCCGCTGGATCAGGCGCCAGTTGTTCTTCGAATACCCGAGGTGCACAGAATCCTCGGTGACAAATTAGGCACCGAGGAAATTCTGCGCATACTGCGTGCGCTCG
>Ga0210403_10001792_pt1 | contig 19928 bp, 13 predicted proteins | sample IncBWC19MmetaG_FD_150863 | JGI IMG/M metagenome (GOLD analysis project Ga0210403, IMG submission 150863) | Forest soil microbial communities from Barre Woods Harvard Forest LTER site, Petersham, Massachusetts, United States - Inc-BW-C-19-M | ecosystem: Environmental > Terrestrial > Soil >... | reverse complement strand
GCTCGAAGTCCCCCTTCTGCTTCAGGACCGAACCCAACGTGTAGTAAGCCTCCGCATAGTCGGGTTTCGCCTGGACCGCCGCGCGCAGCTCCTCTGCCGCTGCCGCTAATTCCCCCTGCTGCCACAAGGTCACCCCCAGGGTGTAGTGCGCATCGGCCAGTTTGGGATCCACTGCCAGAGACTTCCTGAATTCCGCAATCGCCTCCGGCAAGCGGTCTTTCATCTTTAGCGTCAAGCCTAAATCGTAATGAAGGGTAGCGTCCTGCGGCGCAAACTTCAGCGCGGCTTCGAAATGCGCCATCGCAGCGTCAAAGTCCGTCTTCTGCAAATATGCGGCCCCCAAATTGCCTTCATACCCAGCGTCGCTCGGTTTCAATTTCAGCGCCGCGCCAAATTCCCGAATACTCCCCTCCGCATCGCCGGTCTGCAACAGGGCAAGCCCAAGATCATTGTGGGCATCCGCACTCTCCGGCCGAATCCTCACCGCTTGCCGGAATGCAGCCAACGCATCTTCTCCGTGTCCCGAACGCTGTTGCAAAATCCCCAGATGTTTTTGCGCGTCCGCATTCTGGGGATCCAGTTTTGCCGCAGCCTGATATTCCTCGAGCGCGGCGTCAGCAGCCGCTCCTTTCGATTCGAGCGTCTGCGCCAGGTAGTAATGCGACAGCGAATTTCCCGGTTCCAGGTTTGTGGCCAAGCGCAACTCAGACTCCGCTCCCTCGAGTTCCTTTTGCTCGAAGCGCAAGACGCCAAGATGCAAATGAGCCTCTGCGAATTGCGGCTGCAGTTTGAGCGCTTCAGAAAACTCGGCAGCCGCTTCCTCCATCTTTGATTGTTGCACCAGAACCGAACCAAGATCATCATGCAGCTCCGGCCGATTGGGATCGATCTCGATCGCGCTCTGCAATTCCGCAGCAGCTCCGGCTCGATCGCCTGAATAAGAGAGCGCCTTCCCCAGGATGTGGCGCGTCTCGGAATCCTTTGGAGCCAGCCGCACGGCTTCGTACGCCTCACGGACTGCTCCCTGCGTATCCCCTTTTTGTATCAGCGCGCTGGAAAGATTCATGTGCGCTTGCGCAAAACCCCGTTTCAATTTCACAGCCGCTTGGAACTCCGCAATGGCCGCATCGGTTTCTCCCTGCGCCAGCAAAACCCATCCGAGCGAATTGTGCGGTTCCGGGCTCGCGGGAGCCAATCTCACTGTCTTTTCAAAAGCCTCCCGCGCACCGTTCAAATCGCGCCGCTGCAAAGCGGCAATCCCCTGACTGTAAATCGCATTGGCCGCCGCTCGGTCGCCGCTCCCCTTGGAGTTCTTGGTTTGCGCGTGTCCGCAGGCGCAAATCACCAGTGACAGGAGGGCGAGCACGGCGCTTCGCAACCCAGCTCTCAACCAGCGCGGATTTGATTTAGTGTGCATCGGCCCTAAGACACAAATTCCAGACGCTCAAAGAGAGCAACCACTTGATCTGCGGGGAAAGAATGTGCGGCCAGCAATCCTGACGCCCCCTCCGTACCGTTCAATGAACCAGTCTGTTGCTGGTTCGCCTAACCCAACTACAACGAGCTCGATTCGGCTCGACGCACCAGGTGCACGGCCGCCTTTCTTGATCTCTTCACCGGTTTGATACTTTAAAATCGTCAAGCTACTCACTCCGCCAGGCGCTCGGCCTTGACCCTTCTGTACCCGCACCTTAGTATGCCAAGAGTTCATGATTTCCGGTCCGACTCATCGTTCGCAGCTTCACTTCAAAGTTTCCTGGATTTCGCTTGCTCTTCTTTTGCCTTTTTCCTTGTTCTTCAGCGCCGCGCAGCTCCTAAAACGCAATCCCCAGCCTCTCGCTCATTTCACCGACATCGCCAAGAAGGCAGGTCTCACCGACTCGGTGGTTTTCGGCGGCGTGGACACCAAGAAATACATCCTTGAAACCACCGGGACCGGCGTGGCCATTCTCGACTACGACAACGACGGCTGGCCAGACATTTTCATCGTCAACGGCAGAAACCTGGACGCGCCGCTTCATGGGAAAGCCCCGACGAACCATCTGTACCACAATAATCACGACGGAACCTTCAAGGATGTGACAGAAATAGCCGGCCTTGCGCACTCCGGGTGGGGCCAGGGCGTTTGCGTCGGCGACTACGACAATGATGGTTGGGAAGATCTCTACGTCACCTACTACGGAAAAAACGTCCTCTATCACAACAACGGCGACGGCACCTTCACCGATATCAGCGAAAAAGCTGGCGTTGCGGGCTCCGGAAAAGCTTGGGGCAACGGCTGCGCATTCGTCGACTACGACCGCGACGGCCATCTCGATCTAATGGTCGCCGACTACGTGGACTTCGATCTCTCCACGACGCCCGCTCCAGGCGATCGCTCAACGTGCATCTGGAAAGGCGCTCCCGTGATGTGCGGCCCGCAAGGACTGCCTGCTGCAAAAAATATTCTCTACCACAACAACGGCGACGGCACCTTTGAAGACGTCAGCGCAAAATCTCACATCGACAAAGCCGACGGCCACTACTCCTTGAGCGTCTCCACGCTCGACTATGACGACGATGGCTGGCCCGATATTTTCGTCGCCTGCGACAGCACCGCCAGCATCCTCTACCACAACAACCGTGACGGCACCTTCACCGACGTGGCCATCACCGCCGGCGCCGCCTTCAATGAAGACGGCCGCGCCCAAGCCGGCATGGGCTCAACTGTCGCCGACTATAACGGCGACGGCAAACTCGACATCTTCAAAACCAATTTCTCCGACGACACCGCCACGCTCTATCGCAACAATGGCAATGGCACCTTCGACGACGTCACCTATCCCGCTGGCCTCGGCCTCAACACCAAATACCTCGGCTGGGGCGCCATGTTCCTCGATTTCGACAACGATGGCTGGCCCGACCTTCTTCTTGTCAATGGCCACGTCTACCCCGAAGTCGACAGCCAGCATCTCGGCAGCGCCTTCCAGGAACCGCGCATCCTCTATCACAACAATGGCAACGGCACGTTCACCGACATCTCCGCTGACGCCGGTCCCGGCATCACTGCAGTAAATTCTTCGCGCGGCTTGGCCATCGGCGATTTGTGGAACGACGGCCGACTCTCCGCCGTTATCAGCAACATGAACGGCCCGCCCAGCCTCCTCGTCAACGAGGTGCGCACGCCCAATCACTGGATCGCGTTCCTTCTTATGGGCACTTCCTTCGATTCCTCATCGCGGAAACTACGCACCAATCGCGACGGCATTGGCGCTCGCATCGCTATCAAGGCCGGCTCGCGCATCTTCGTCGACGAAGTCCGCAGCGGCTCGAGCTACGATTCCAATAACGACGTGCGCGTGCACTTCGGCCTCGGCTCCGTCACCAAGCTCGATTCCGTCGAAATCCGCTGGCCCAGCGGCCTCACCGAGAAATTCGAAGGTCTCGCCGCAGACAAAATCCACAAGCTCAAAGAAGCCTCTGGGATCCCAGTCCCGGACGCCCCCAAGAAAAACTAATTGTTCAGTCTCTGCCAGCCTCCGCCCGAACAAAAGCGCTAGCAGTTCGGCGCAAACTCGGAGCAAATCTCTCCCTCATCGTTTGCCCCTGTGCTGGCGTAAAGAGTAGCCCGCCCTTGCTGGCGTTTGCCAAATCCTGTTCGTTCCAATGCGGGCGCATGATTCCGGTATCCGAGTGCGAATTCGTACCGAGTAATAAATGCGCAATCTCGTGCGCCACGACGTGCCCCAGCAGCGTTCCGAGGTTTATATGAAGGCGCTCGTGCAGTTCCTCAGCAGGCTCGAAAAATATATTGCTGTAGCACCCGCTTCCGTCTTCGCCGAGATAGGAGATCCCAAAAACGGAGTCGGTCAAACTCTTGGACCGTCGCGCAATCGTCAATTGCAGGTTCATTGGAAACTCTGTAACACGGCAGGACGGGGCGATCTCGAGCGCGGCAACAGCAGAAGGCTCGCAGTTTACCCAATGCACCTGTACCCCCGCTTCCTTGAAGATCGCACTCGCCGTCAGCTCCGCTTGAGCCAGAGTATTCAGGGGAATGTCGGCGCGATTGTGAACCGCGACGGTCACGAAAACCGCCTTCGACGGCCCATCTTCGGCCCCGAGTGGAAGCCCTTTGAAACATAGGATCAGCCCAACGAGGATGCACCTTCTCCATATCTCTGGTCGCACGGCCTCACCTCCACGGTGGGGCCCAAGATGTGCCTGGCAGGTAGGTACCTCAATGCTCGGGAGGTTACCCAGGTCGCATCTGTCGATGACAAATTAAGTTCTTTTGCGTCAAATAGATGTGCGGCCAAGTGACGGATCGAACTTCGGAAACATCTTCTTAATTCGTTCGTTTAACGTAATGAGCGGCACTGATTTTGGGGGCAAGCCGTGCCAGAAACCGGGCCTAACTCAATCGTGCAATTCGGCCTCTTCGAGGTGGACCTGCGGGCCGGCGAACTCCGGCGAAACGGCTCCAAGGTGAGACTTCAGGACCAGCCCTTTCAAGTGCTAACCCTGCTCCTGGAACGCCCCGGCCAGCTCGTCACCCGCGAGGAATTACAGGCCTCTCTTTGGCCCGCGGACACTTTTGTGGACTTCGACCACGGCCTTAATGCTGCAATCAAACGACTTAGGGACGCTCTGGGTGACTCCGCGGAAAATCCTCGATTTGTGGAAACTCTGGCGCGACGCGGCTACCGTTTCCTCGCTCTGGTCAACCGCGGACCTCAGGAGATCGTTTCTGCGCCGCCAGCCCTTTCGCAAACACGGCAGGAGACTAGCGCCACGCCGCAACCCCGCCGTCAGTGGCGGCTCCCGGTGGCCGTGGCTGCCGTCCTAATGCTTGGAATTAGCGCCGGCTGGCACGCGGGACACCGCTCCGCTGCGGCGGTTCGCTTCACCGAGCGCCGCCTGACCGGCAATCCGGAGAATGACCCCGTGCTCAGCGCCGCAATCTCTCCTGACGGCAAATACCTAGCCTTTGCCGACCGGGCTGGTCTCTTTCTTCGTGTTGTGGGCACCGGAGAAACTCACCCCGTCGCTTTGCCGGACTCACTTAGGCCGAGCTACGTGACCTGGTTCCCGGATGGCAGTCATGTTCTCGTATCGAGCGCCTCATCCCCGGCAGAGAGACCCAGCCTCTGGAACGCTTCTGTGTTCGGTGGCTCACCGCTCAAACTCGCCGACAACGGGGACCACGGCGCAATCTCGCCGGATGGCTCAAAAATAGTCTTCCTTCGCGGTGAATATGGCCGCGAGGAAATCTGGCAGATGCAGTCCGACGGACAACAATCGCGCAAGATTCTCGGCCAACCCGGAGATAACTTCCAGTCCGTCGTTTGGTCTCCCGACAGCCGGCACATCGCCTTCGTTCGGACTGTGTTTGTCCACGGATGGGAGGAACCGCAAGCTTCTCTTGGCATTTGCGATCCCGCAGCCAGCAAGACCAGCTACATCCTCTCCAGTACACGCCTTCGTGGCCCTCTTGTCTGGGCCCTCGATGGACGGCTCATTTATTCTCTCGGCGAACTACCACCAGGTCAGTACGACTCGAATCTCTGGGCCATCAACGTTGCTGCAAACGGTACTCAAACCTGGGGTCAGCCAGACCGCCTGACGAATAGTCCAGATGCAAAGGTGGGCGCCAGCATCTCTGCGGATGGCAGGCATTTGCTCTTTTTACGTTGGACTGGCGCTCCCGAAGTATATGTTGCGGAGGTAAAATCACGCGGCGGCCTCGGTACTCCTCATCGCCTCAGTCTGGGTGAGCGCCGCAATATGCCCTTTTCTTGGACGCCTGACGGCAAGTCGGTTATTTTCACTTCAGACCGCGATGGCGCACTCCACATTTTCAAGCAATCCATCGATCAGCCGGCTCCCGACCTGCTCGTTGGTGGCGATAAGAACGTCGAGGGTGCTCGCTTGAATCCCGATGGTTCGGAGATTCTTTACCTTCTGAATCCCTCAGCGAGCGATGCCGATCGCCGGATCCGGTTGATGCGCGTCCCCCTTTCTGGCGGAACACCGCAATTGCTGCTGGCTGAGCTTGGCATCACGAATGTGCAATGTGCTCGCGCGCCTGCCGCAGTCTGCCTCTTCAGCAAATTCTCTACGAATGGCCTGGTTTTTATGACCTTCGACCCCGTTTCAGGAAAGGAGAATGAATTTACGAGGATCGTGGACCCGGAGTGGTATTTGCACAACTGGACGCTTTCGCCCGATGGTACTACCCTGGCGCTTTCCAAGAAGCACCGCGTTCAGGAGCCGGCAGCTATTCGCTTACTGCCGGTTGCCGGTGGGACGGAGCGCACCATCACCTTTCCGCCGTGGGCCGGAGTCGCGTTCATCGATTGGGCTGCTGATGGCCGCAGTTTGTGGGTTCGCGCTTCCAGCCCGGCCGGCACGCAAACTCTCTTAAACGTTGACCTGCATGGGAACGCCAAACCCGCCCTCCAGGAATCCGAAAGGGATCTCGGGTGGGCCATTCCCTCTCCCGATGGGCGCCATGTGGCCATCTGGGAGGCCAGCGGCAGCTCCAACGCTTGGCTTCTCGAAAACTTCTAAGAACCCTTCCGATTGGATTTTTCGGGCCTCATAGTAAAATGCGCCCGCTGCTCCTGCGGCTATTGCCAAGCACATGCCCAAAACATCGAAAAAATTGTTTCGAGCCGCCCTCGAGCGCCTGCGCTCAAACCTCGGCTGGGTCATTATTTGGATTCCGTTTAATGTGCAGAAAACCTGGGGAACACGTGGACGTCTGCGCGTGCGAGGCGAAATCAACGGCTTCGCCTTTCGCACCTCGCTCTTTCCCACTCGCAAAGGCGAACACTTTCTGCTCGTAAATAAAAAAATGCAGGCAGGCGGACACGCATCCGAAGGCACGACGGCGGCATTCCTTCTCGAACCCGATACCGAAGAACGCGTCGTTGTCGTTCCCGTCGAGCTGAAGCGCATCCTCGCCGAAGATAAGACCTTTCGGCGATGGTTTGAGGCGCTGAGCTACTCCATTCGTAAGTGGATTTCCGACTGGGTCGTGCAGCCCAAGAGCGCCAGCGCACGCATCCGCCGCGCCGAGCAGGTTGCTGAGCAGCTTTTCTCCGCGATGGAAGCTGAACGCGAACTCCCGCCCGTTCTAAAGCTCGCTTTCACGCGCAATCCCCGCGCCCTCGAAGGTTGGAACCTCATGTCGCCTTCGCATCGACGCGGCCTGTTGATCGCCATCTTCTATTATCGCTCGCCCGAGGCGCGTTCGCGCCGTATCCAGAAAGTAGTAGAAGAAGCCATGGCCCTCGCCGAGAAAAAATCGCATCGGTGAATTTCTGCCCGGCTCTTTACTTCAAAACATCCGCACCCGCTTTGGCGCACTGCGCGTCCTGCGCACTGGTCGCGCCAGACACGCCGATCGCCCCAACAATTTTGCCGTCCATCACTAGCGGAATACCTCCCTCAATGGCAACGACTCCCTTCAGACTTAGAATCCGCAGCCCATCTCCCCCTCCCGCCAGTACGTCTTGAAACGCTTTCGTCGGCCGCTTGAAGAGCGCCGCCGTGCGTGCTTTCTCAACGGCCACATTTGCGCTGCCGATTTGCGTGTTGTCCATTTTCTCGTAGTAAACGAGGTTTCCGCCCGTATCGACAATCGCCACCGCCACATTCCAGTGATTTTTCTCCGCTTCCGCTAACGCTGGACCAGCCGCCTTCCTGGCGTTCTCCAGGGTAACCGGCCCCCCTAAAGGATTCGGCATTTGCGCCCGCGCAAGCGCCCAACCGCAAAACGCCATCAGCACCGCAACCACCGACCTCATCACAGTTTTTCGCGACATACTCTCTCCTCCTCCCGTTTCGGCACACCTCGCCGCTCACCTCCCAAACAGCCGCCACACTATATCGAATTTTGACTTTTGCCGGAGCAAGCTTGAGATTCGTCAGCCACCCGGTGACGAGCCGGGCCTGGCCATTCAATTTGTCTGCTCACTCGTAACGTAGCGCAATGATGGGATCCACTCGCAAAGCACGCCGTGCCGGAACGTAAGAAGCAAGCATGGCCACCCCGATCAATCCAATCGCAACAATCGAGTACGTCAACAGATCCGTCGGTTTCACTCCGTACAGAAAGGTCGCAATGAAACGCGTCAATCCAAACGCCAGCGCGAGCCCGGCCGCCACTCCCGACACCGCCAGCTTGAGCCCAAGGGCCGCCACCAACTTCAGCACATCCCCGCGGCCCGCTCCCAGCGCCACTCGAATTCCGATCTCGCGCGTTCGCTCGCTAACAAAATACGACATCACTCCATAGATCCCAATCGCTGCCAGCAGCGCCGCTATGCCCGCAAATACTCCCAGCAATTGCATGTAGAATCGGTAGTCGCCCATCGACTCCGACAGGACATCTTCCATGCTCCTGACCGCAATCACCGGCAGATCAGGATCGATTCCTGCAATGGCTTTCTTCACCTCACCCGCCAGCTCATTCCCGCGACTGCTCAGCCCGGAAGCCTTCCGGAGTACCACGAAATGATGCAGGTGTGGTATCGCCGTGCCCCCAGGAAACACCGCCTGCTGCTGAAGATACGACGCGTACATAAATGGGGGTGCTTCTTCTCCGAGCCCAAAATGCTTCACGTCTCCTACAATGCCCACGATCTGCCGTGGCTGTTCTTCGTCCACCGGATACGGATCGTATCGCAGGAGAATCTGCTGTCCGATCGGATCTTCGTTCGAAAAATACTTCCGCGCAAAAGCCTCATTCACCACCACGGCCCACGGCGCGGTTTGCGTGTCGTGCTCATCGAGGAATCGTCCTTTTTTCAGTGGAATGCGAAAGGTCTCGAATATGCTCGGGCTCACATCGTCGTACCCTGCCTGAGGTCTGCTCTCTGGTGCCGGTGCCGGATGCCCCAGCACGGAAAAACTGAACATATACGCCCCGCGCATGGGAAGAAAACTCATGATTCCCGAAGACTCCACTCCCGGAAGCGCCGCAATTTTTTCCGTCAGTTGTTGGTTGAAAGCCGCTACCGTCGGCAAGGTTCTTTCCATGTCCCCGCCTGGCTCCCTCTTCAAGTACTTCCCTCCTTCCGGCAATTGCACCAGCATGGTCAACAAGTTCTTCGCGTCGAACCCAGGATTCACATGCTGCAGCCGCAGCATTGTATTGATCATTAATCCTGCACCCACGAGCAGCACCATCGCCAGCGCCACTTCCGAGACGGCCAGAACGTGCCGCGTGATCCCCCGCGACCCCGCCACGGTCCTGCCTTCCCCTTCCCGCAGTGCCACGTTTAAATCAGGATTCGACGCCTCGAGGGCCGGTGCCAGTCCGAAGATCGCCGCCGTCAGCCCCGAAACGCCGAGCGTAAACATCAGCACGCGTCCGTCAATATGGATGCTCTCAACATTTGGAAAATCTCCGAGCAGCTTCCGCAGAATCTGAATGCCCCAGTACGCAATCAAAATTCCCAGTCCGCCTCCCAGAAACGCCAGCAGTCCGCTCTCCGCGAACAATTGCTGCATCAATCGCCGCCGCCCCGCTCCCAGCGCCGCTCGCACGGAATATTCCTTTCGTCGCGTTTCCGTCCGCGACCGCATCAAATTCGCCACATTCACGCAGGCGATCAGCAGCACGCAGGCCACCGCTCCCAAGAGTGGATAGAGCGCCTGCCCCGCCCACCGGTAAAGATCCTGGTGCAACGGGCGCACCAGTTTTCCCACTCCCTTATTGGTCTTCGGATAGGCCAGCTCCAGCCGTTTCGCGATCACGTCCATCTCCACTTGCGCTTGCCGGACCGTCGCCAGCGGTTTGAGCCGCCCCACAGGCATCAGCCAATGATCAATCCGCTCCGCATACCTTCCGCTTTCCGGATTCACGGGTATCCATAAATCAAGCTTCCCGCCATAGAACGGCGCAAATCCCGCAGGCATCACTCCGACGACGGTGGACAACACACTGTCCACGTTGAACGATTTCCCCAGCACCTGCGGGTCATTGTTGAAGTGGCTCTTCCAAAATCCGCTGCTGATCACCACCGCATAGGAGTGGTCCTGCATCTCGTTCGCGGTAAAAATCCTCCCCATAATCGGCTGCACGCCGAGTAAACCAAAAAAATTCGGCGTGACATACTGCACTCGCACCGGTTCGGGATCCCCAAGCCGCGACAGAATCACTTCCTCCGTAGAACTGGTCAGGGCGATGTCCTCGAAAACCGTGTTCTGTTTTTTCCAATCCACCAGCTCCGCGATCGGCGGCGCCTCGAAATCCCCTGGATGTTCTTTCTGCGTTTCCCAAATCACCGTCAGTTGTTCCGGATGATGGTATGGCAGCGGCCTGTACAGCAGCGCATTCAGCATGCTGAAAATCGTGCTGTTGGCTCCCACCCCCAACGCCAGGGACAGCACGACCACCGCAAGAAACCCCGGGCTTTTTCGAAGTCCGCGCGCCGCAAGCCGAATGTCCCGCCAGGCAGTCTCAAGCCAGCTCATAGTTGCCATCGTTCGCGTACCTCCCTCAAAACGATTGGCGCGCGCTCACTCCTCGCGCTGGATCGACACATAAATAGGTCCCGCTCCAAACAGGCTCACCAGAAACCAAGAAAAACGCCCGGCTCGGCTCATCGTTTGAAACTTCAAGTGGTCCCCGGCCGCAACATCGAGATCCACAGTCTTCCAGTTCCAGGTATTGTCCACGCGCAAACGGTGATGCCCGGCCGTTACGGGGATAGAGATGGTGTCCCCATAAAACAGTTCCCCCACATTCTCTCCGTCCAGTTTCACAATAATTTGCCTCTGCTGCACATCGTCAGGCGACTTCCGCCGAATGGTAATCGTCCCTTGCGCTTCTGGAAGTGTGGCAGCCAAGTCCATTTACCCCTCTGACACTCCTAGATGCTACTCCTCCCCGCATCACACCAACAACAGTTCTGAATACCGAAACCATCGCTTCACATCGCAGCAACCTCTGTTACAATTCCGTGCATGAACCGACGCACCTTGCTTCAATCGCTTCCCGTTGCAGCACTCCTTCCAACCGCGGCGGGAGCCGACGCCGCCGAATCCGCCACTACCGTCTACGAATTCCGCGTCTACCACACCTTCGAAGGCAAGCTCGACGACCTTCTCCGCCGTTTCCGCGAACACACCATGCAACTCTTCGAAAAACACGGCATCAAAAACGTCGCCTACTGGATTCCTACCGACGACCCGCTCAAAGGTAAAACGCTCTTCTACATCATCGCCCACCCCAGCCGCGAAGCCGCCACCGCCAACTGGAAAGCCTTCCGTGACGACCCCGAATGGCAATCCGTCCAACAAAAGTCTGAAGCCAACGGCAAACTCGTCGAAAAGGTCGAATCCACCTTCCTCACACTGAGCGACTTCTCCCCGCCCCTTCCCTGATTTCCTCGATTCTTCTTCTCTGGGCCCCCTATACTCTCGGTGTCCTCTGTGTAAAATTCTGTTCTTCTATTTCGTAATCTTCGCAATAAAAACCGAGTAGGGTTCCATCGGCAATATCGCAAACATCCCCTTCACCTGTTTGTGAAAACTTGTCAACAAAACCTCCAACTTCGGCGCCGAAAACCCCGTCGCGGAAAGATCAAAGGGCACCCTTTGTTCCACTGCCGACATATTCAGAATGACCAAAACTGCTTCACCCCTATATCTCCGAAGATACGTCAACACATTCGGGTTTTCCTCGTTAACCGAAACATAGTCGCCATCCAAAAGCGCCGCCTCCGTATGCCGCAGTGCTAAAAGCTTCCGGTAAAAACTAAGAACCGACTGGGGGTCCTTCATCTCGTCCGCCACGTTATGCGTCATCGCGCTGGCCGGCACGGGCAACCACGGCTTGGCCAGGCTGAATCCCGCATTCGCTCCGTGATTCCATTGCATCGGCGTGCGCTCTCCATCGCGCCCCTTCTCGAGAGGCCATCCAAGTTTCCCGATGGGGTCCTGCACGTCGTCCTTGCTCTTCGGATCGTTGTTCTCCATCCCAATCTCTTCGCCGTAATACATGATCGCCGACCCGCGCAGCGTCAGATAAAGCGCCGCCATCATCTTGGCAATATCGTCGTTGTGCGCCCCATCCGCATACCGCGTGTACGACCGCACGATGTCGTGATTTGTAATCACGTAAACCGGCCAATGCCCCGCCGCGTTCACCGCCGCGATATGCTTCCGATACTCATCCGCGGACAGTCCCTTGAAACCCGTCATCATCAAATCCATGGGCATCTGCAATTCGTCGTTACTCGTTCCGTAGTAGTCTTTCAACTGGTCCACATTGCTCGTCCACGTCTCCCCAATCAACACCGATCCATATTCATCCGCTGTCGTCCGCAGCTTGCGCATGGCGTCATGCACTGCCGGCAATTTCTTGTTGTACTTCTCGTCCATGTTGGGCCGTCCAAACTTATCCGTCCCAGGCAAAGTCGGATTGTCGGTCAGATTTGGATCTTCATACAGCGTATCGACCGCATCCAAACGGAACCCCGCCACTCCGCGCTTGTACCAAAATCGCGTAGCATCCATCATCGCCTTTTCCACTGCAGGATTCCGCCAGTTCAAGTCCGGCTGCTCCGGATAAAAATAGTGGTAATAATATTGGCCCGTCTTCGGATCAAACGTCCAAGCCGCCGTCCCGAACGTCGAGAGCCAATTGTTCGGCGGCTGCCCCGGGCCTTTGCCGTCCCGCCAGATGTACCAATCGCGGTGCGCCGAGGTCTTCGACGACTTCGAATCGATAAACCACTTGTGCTGGTCCGAAGTGTGATTCACCACAAAATCCAGAATCACTCGGATGTCCCGCTTCTTTCCCTCCGCCACCAACCGGTCGAAGTCCTCCATAGTCCCGTACATCGGATCGATGGCCTGGTAGTCCGAAACGTCGTACCCAAAATCCACCTGCGGCGAAGGAAAACACGGTGTAATCCAAATCGCGTTCACGCCCAGCTCTTTCAAATAATCCAATTTCGACGTAATCCCCTTTAAATCGCCGACGCCGTCGTTGTTGCTGTCCGCAAAACTCCGCGGATAAATCTCATAAAACACCGCATGCTGCCACCACGCATGTCCTTCCGCGTCCGTGCCCTTCTGCTGCGCCCCCGCGCTCGATGCAATCCCAGGAAATCCCAGCGCCACAATGGCCGTAAGCACTATGCTCACAAGGTCGGCCTTGCAGAAATATTTGATCATCAGGTTCTCCAGTTTCGCTCTGGTCTCTTGGTTGTCGCCGCGCCAGGTTACTTTTTATTGCTTCAGAAATTTTCGAGCTACCTTCGGTGGGTGCAAAAAGATCACAACGCGCTGGTGTGGATAATTCTCGCCTGCCTTCGCTTCAAAATGAATCCTCAGTTTCGCCCCGCCGCTGGCATCCTCTACCAGCTCAGCCCCGCGAACGGAATCGATCAACGCAGGATTCCACACCGCTAAGTCGTAGGTGGCCCCCGCTCGTCCGGCCGTTATCAGCTCCATCGGCGTTGTCGCATCACCCATTTCTTCGGAAAGAACCCGCAAATCGGAACTCTCGCTTCCCAGCTCCGGCAGCCGGAACACATACGACAGGCCAAAATCGTTTGGCATGCGGATGCGAACGATGTTTTTTCCTTCCTTCAAGGCGAACTTTATTTTTAGGTGATGATGCTGTGCAGAAATCTGCTGGTCAAAGCTCTGCGGGCGGCCGTTTACATCCACTCGAACGTCCAACACGGAGTTTGCCAATGCGGGCTCAAAATCGAGCGCGCACTCCCCACCCGTGCGCATTACCTCCAGCGTGATTTCACCCAGCGTCTTCTGGTAACTCAGATTCACCACGCTGTCGCCTACGCGTACATTGTTAATCTTGAAATTCGTCCAATCCGCGGGGACGTGCGGCACAAACGTGAGGCTTTTTTTCGCGGCATCCTTCTCCAGCCCGAACATTCCCCTGAGCAGCGGGCTCACCACCATCGCCGCCGACCAGATCTGGTGCGGCGAGCTCGTGGAAAGCGGTTGGTAATAATCTCCGGAAAGCACTTCCGTCACATGTCCCAGCGACCCGTCGAGCGCCAGCAGCGCGTTGGCTCGCAAGTTCAGATACCCCGGGAATTCCTGGTGATAGCGGTATTCCGCTACGGAGGCCCAGCCCGTGAACAGCGGCCACACCGATCCGTAGTGGTATCCGCCCCCGCTGAAAACCGCCGAGCGATTCGAAATGATTCGCATACCCCAATCCGTTTGCTGGTCCGCATCCGCCAGTTGCTGAAGCATGGGTATGGCCGTCACGTCGTTGGGCAGCCCAAACCACAGCGGAACCGTGGCCAGGACCGTGGGCTCATCCACTTGCTTGTCGTTCTTATCCAGTGCAAACGCAAACCGTTTCTTGTCGGCGATCCAAAAACTATCGTTGACCAGCGGCCATTGCTTGACGAATTCTTGCTCCAGCACCCCAGCTGAATCCGCCTGTCCTGCGAGCCGAGCCAGATTCCCTAGCGCTCGCAGCGCCTCGGCCCCCAGCCCGCTCTGATAAAACTCGCTCTTCACCGGCAGCAGCGGCCCGCCTTCCACCCACCCATGTCCCACTCCCAGATTTTGCGGCAGCCCTCGCGCGTCGTACGTCGATTTCAAAAACTGGTAGGCCTTCCACAGGCTTGCCCACTTTGCTTTCGCAAAATCCGTGTCGCCGCTATTCACCACGTAATCGTTAGCCGCGATGATGTATAGCGGCGTCGCGTCCGCCGATGCGTATGGATAAGGATAATCCTTGAACCAATTCACAAAATTCGCGCCCTGCGAAATCTCGTGCGGGATCTTCCCGTCTTCGCGCTGAAATTTGCTCACAAATTCCAAAGCCGTTTTGGCGTTCAGAAAATCGCCGGCGGCATCCAAAGCCAGCGACGTCCAAAACGAATCGCGCCCAAAGTACCAGGCAAACCCCGGCCGCTGACTCTCACCAGAAGTTCTGTATCCCGCCACCAATCCCGACCCAAGAAATGGATTGCTGACCATCCCTTGCACCATGCTGACCCTCGACCAGTCATAGGCCTGCTGAGTCTCTTTGTCAGGCAGCTCGACGCCGACCGTCTGGCGGAGATAGTTGCGGTAGTAGTCCGCCGACTCGCGCAACATATCCCCGAATCCGGAACTAAGCCGGCGATACTCGCTCTCTGCGTCCGCGCGACCGGTCATCGATCCCGCGATTAAAATGACTTGCGTGGCTTTCCCCTTGGCAATCAACCCAAGACGGAACGAATTCTCCTGGGACTCGGAATAGTTCGTCTGAAATTCCACTTGCGCATTTTCTGCCGTCGGCGACCCCGCAAGTGCCGCGAATTTCCTCTGCTCCTCGCCAAACGCAAACGCCTTCAGCCCCGCATCCCATCCGATATAGGTCGCGCCAAGCGCCGCCGGCCATTCCAGCTGAAAATCCCGGTGAAACACAGCTTCAATCTGGAGCGGACTCTCTGTTTCTGCTTCGAGCAAAATCACCGCCCCCGGTTCGCGCACCGGCACAAAAAGAGTCTCTCGCACCGAAAAGGTATCCCCGGTGTAAACGATCGTGCTGGTTTCCGGCCGGGTGATCAGTGTCCGCGCCAGCGAATCGGCCGGAAGCGTTCTGCCATCAGCGTGAAATCTCAGATGAAAGTCGCGAAATATCTTCAACGGATAAACCCATGCCTCCATCCGCCCCGCTTCATTTCCAAGCAGCCCCGCCCGCGTTCCCACCGCTGAGAGAAATTCCCATGGACGAACGGCCCGGGTTAGTTCGGTAGGCTTTGCCAACTCCACCGTAATCGGCGATGCTTCGGCGCGCGCCTCCTGCCCACGGGGTGTTCCCCGCGCTTCCGTCGATTCGCTCGCTCGTGCCGGATCTGTCGCCCGAGCTGTCCCTGGCGCGTCGGCGTGCGCGGCCAATAGAACGAGCAGCGCCGCGCGGACGAAACTCGCGCGAAATCCTGACGTTTCTCGAATTCTGTCTTTTCTTTCGATCACCGGAGGAAGGTCCGTAGCACAAGAGAACCATGGATTCTCTCGCGCCCCTCTGCTTCGATCGTCATTTGGTCGTACAATACGCAGCAGCGGCAAATCTTAGCACGAGCCAAACCCGGGAAGGTATTATTCCATTTGTCTTCGTCACGTCGCGCATTTATTAAGTCTCTAAGCCGCTCCGCACTCGTCCTGCCGCTAGAGGGCGTCCTGGCGCTAGCGCGCCCCATCCGCGGGAATACCATGCGCAGTGAGTCTCTGGGCGATTCGAACCAAGCCGCCGCAACCACTTCGAATCCATACCCGCCGCCCCCCAAAGACATCGGCCTCAGTTTCATCAATGTCGCACGCGAATCCGGCCTTAATCGAAAAACAATTTTTGGCGGCGAACACAAAAATAAGTACTTGCTGGAAACGACGGGCTGCGGCGTTGCTTTCTACGATTACGACAACGACGACTGGCTCGACATTTTCCTGGTGAATGGCTGGCGCCTTGAAGGATTTCCCAAAGGCCAGGAGCCGGTCTCGCGTTTTTTCAAAAACAATCGCGACGGCACTTTCACCGACGTCACGGCGAAATCTGGGTTGATTCATTACGGCTGGGGGCAAGGCGTTTGCATAGGCGACTACGACAACGACGGCTTCGATGACATTTACATCACTTCGTTCGGCGAGAATGTTTTGTATCACAACAACGGAAACGGAACGTTCACCGACGTTACGGCGAAAGCCGGCGTCGCTACGAACGGAAAACGCTGGAACACCGGCTGCGCGTTCGTCGATTACGATCGCGACAGCCACCTCGATCTTTTTGTGGCCAACTACATCGATCTTGATTTAGCAACCGCACCCTTGCCAGAGTCCGGCCCGTGCAATTACAAGGGAGTGCTCGTCGCGTGCGGCCCGCCGGGACTCATCGGCGGAAACAATATTTTGTTTCACAACAACGGCGACGGCACATTTTCCGATGTTTCAGAGCGCGCCGGAATTCTCCGGGCCAACGGAACGTTCGGGCTTGGCGTGCTTACCGCCGATTTCAACAACGACGGTTGGCCCGATATTTACGTCGCGAACGATTCGACTGCCAGTGCGCTTTATCAAAACAAAAAAAACGGCACATTCTCCGACGTGGCCATGGAAGCGGGCTGCGCGCTCAGCGCGGACGGCAAACCTCAGGCAGGCATGGGCGTTTCTGCCGCCGATTATGATCTCGACGGAAACCTCGACATCGTCAAAACAAATTTCGCGGGCGACACGCCGTCGCTGTACCACAATATCGGCGGCGGAAATTTCGAGGACGCTACCTTTCCCGCCGGCCTCGGCAAACATACGCAGTTTCTCGGCTGGGGCTGCGGTTTTTTCGACATGGACAACGACGGCTGGCCGGACATCTTGATTTGCAATGGCCACGTCTATCCCGAGGTCGAGCAGCTGCGCACCGAAGCGGGTTATGCGCAGCAGAAAATTCTGTATCGCAACTTGCGGAATGGCCATTTTGAAGATGTTTCCGGAGAAGGCGGCGCGGGAATCATGGTCCCGGTTGCGTCGCGCGGCGCGGCGTTCGGCGATTTCGACAACGACGGTGACATCGACGTGGTGGTGAACACGGTCAACGATTATCCTCAACTGCTGCGATGCGATTTGCGGCTCGAAAATAATTGGCTGAAGATAAAAACCATCGGCACGAAATCGAACCGCAGCGGCATCGGCGCGCGTCTTCGCTGCGTAACGCACCCGCCGGGTGAAACCAAGCCGCACCTACAAATTGACGAGGTGCGCAGCGGCGGCAGCTACATTTCGCAGAATGACTTGCGCGTGCACTTCGGCATCGGCAAAGCGGAGAAGGTCGAGCTGCTCGAGATCCGCTGGCCCAGCGGCGCGGTCGATACGTTGAAAGACGTGAAGCCCAATCAGCTGATCGTTGTGAAAGAAGGCGAAGGAATTGTGCGTTCCGCAAAATTCGAGCGGCCGAAGACGGCCGCGCCCGCCAAACCAGGCCATTTTGCGAGGTAAGGAGTCGTCGAGAATGCCTATTCGTAAGCACAAAATATTTCCGGCGCTCGGGTGTTCGGCCGCATCGATCGGTTTCGCAGCTTTTGCGATTGTTTTCGCTGCCACCCCCGCAACATCTGCCATTTGGCGCGTGGCGGCGCGCATCGGAAGCTCCCATCCTTTCTCCCGAGGGCGCGGGCTGGGAATCTGCCGGAACTTTTAATCCAGCGGTCATATCCACCTCCGTGCCGATGAGTGTTCCCACGCGGTCGCATGCCGATCGGAGGAAAATCGTGATGCTGTACCGCGCGCAAGACGCCGCGGGCACTTCGCGGATCGGTTACGCCGAAAGTACGGACGGCCTTCATTTTATGCGCTGGGCACATCCCGACCTTTCTCCCGAGGCGGACTACGAGAAAAATGGCGGCGTCGAGGATCCGCGGCTGCAGAAGTTCGGCGACACGTACTACCTAACTTACACCGGATACAACAAGAAAGATGCGCAGCTTTGCCTGGCCACCTCAAAAGACTTGATTCATTGGGAACGCAAAGGAGTGATCCTGCCCGCGTACCAGGGGAATTGGAACGTGGCGTGGACCAAGTCCGGCGCGATCGTGCCGGAAAAAATCGGCGGCAAATATTGGATGTACTGGCTGGGAACCGCCGCGGACAAAACCGACCAGATGGGACTGTCGTATTCGGACGATCTGATTCACTGGACGGAAGCGACCGAAACTCCGGTTCTTCCGCGCCGGCCGGAAAAATTTGATTCCCGCGTGGTCGAGCCGGGGCCGCCGCCCATTCTGACGCCTGCGGGAATCGTCCTGGTTTACAACGGGGCGGACGACAAGCTGGTGTATCGCACCGGGGTGGCGGTCGCGCCGATCCGCGAAAACTGATTTCGCGGACGGATGAGCCGGTCTTCGCGCCGGAAAAGGAATGGGAAAAGGTTGGCCAAGTTCCGAACGTGGTGTTTGTCGAAGGCATGGTGAGATGGGGCGGCAAGTTTTTGTTTTACTACGGCGGGGCGGATAAGTTTGTAGGCGTGGCGGAGGCCGATGAACTAAAGAGGTAGCGTTTCAAGGCTCCAACGGCGTCGCGCGGGAAACGGCTAGCAGCTGGTTAGCGGCGGGCGGCGCCTGTCGGGATAGGCGCGCTCAAAGGCGCAAGCAATTTCTAAAAGCAGGTGCTCATCGGTGACCGCACCGATCAGTTGGAGGCCCACCGGCAGGCCGGCGGGAATGAAACCACAGGGCACGGAGATGGCCGGCACCCCAGCGAGGTTCGCCGGGCGATTAGTGCGAAGCAGCAGTGCACGGGTGGAATGATCCTGGTCGCCAATGCGGATGGCTTCCTGATCAATGAGCGGAGCGGTGATCAGTGTGGTTGGGACAGCCAAGGCGTCCACGCCCGTGTCGGCCATGAGCAGATGCAATTGCTCGATGAACTTTTCACGCATTTCGAGTGCGGTCAGGTACACGGTCGCCGGGACCTCGGTTCCCAGCGCGAGGCGGGTTCGCACGTCCTCGCCATACTCAGCGGAGCGCGCAGGAAAAAACCCGGATTGCTGGTGGTAGTGAGTCGCCTCAGCCCAGGCGATCTGATTTCCAGCATTTTCAGTTTCACCCAGCAGGGACAAGGAGACCTCCTTTACTCTGACCTTTTGCGCGCGCAGGGATCGCAGCGCTTCCTCGAAGACAAATCGAACTTCGTTCGAAATTACATCAAAGAAAAACTCACGAGGCACGCCGAGCGTGAATTTGTGCGGTTTAGCGGAAAGTTTCCGCCGTGAGCGCAGAGTCGGTTCATCTTTTACGTGGGGGAGGATTGCTTCGAGCAGCAAAGTTGTATCGCGGACCGTGCGAGCCAGTGGGCCGACGCAATCAAGCCGCGGAGAAAGAGGAATCACACCTTCCACGCTTACGCGGCCAAGAGTTGGCTTTAGGCCAACGACGCCGCAAAGACAAGAAGGAATGCGGATGGAGCCGCCG
>Ga0210403_10001791_pt1 | contig 19929 bp, 17 predicted proteins | sample IncBWC19MmetaG_FD_150863 | JGI IMG/M metagenome (GOLD analysis project Ga0210403, IMG submission 150863) | Forest soil microbial communities from Barre Woods Harvard Forest LTER site, Petersham, Massachusetts, United States - Inc-BW-C-19-M | ecosystem: Environmental > Terrestrial > Soil >... | reverse complement strand
CGGAGATTTTCGAAGAGCTCGTGGTTGTCGTTACCGGGCGTCATATAGTGTACGTCATACACTGTGTGACACACAGTCTATTTTGTCAAGTACTTTTTTTAGGGTGCCGGACGGATTCGATTGGCTCTAATTCGCGTTGGGGAGACTTAAGGCGGAGAGAATCCTCGCTTAGGAGAACGCGACTACTGCACGGGTGCTTTCTTGTGCATGGTGGTGCAGAGGGCGAGGGCGGTGTTGGGGTCCACGGCGCTATCGCCTTCATCAATCAGCTGGATGATTCCGCGCTTGTCGATGACGATGTTGGCGCGCAGGGCCCACTGATAGTTGTCGTTCTCGATGTTGTAGGTTTTCAGGATGCCGTAGGATCGCAGCATTTTGTGATTCATGTCACTGAGGAGAGGAAAGCGGATACCGCCCTCCCTGGCGAAGGCCGAGTTGGCTGCCGGACTGTCGAGGCTAATGCCGAACACCTCTGTGTCATCGGTATCGATCTTTCCAGAGTCGATACCGGCCTGCACGGCCTGGAGCTGCTTGGTGCATCCCTCGGAAAAGGCCAGGACGTAAACGGCGAGGAAGACGTTTTTCTTGCCGCGGTAATCGCTGAGCTTCACGGTCTGCCATTCGTCGCTGAGCAGAGTGAAATCGGGAGCGGGGTCGCCGACTTTCAGGGTCATTTTCGCCATTTGGGTTTTCTGCAGCTGCCGCGCGACGGGAGGAGCGGCTAGCGCCGTTGCTGCCAGGAGGCCGAGAGCCAGAATGCGCTTCATTGGGTTCCCTCCACGTTAGCCGAGTTCCAGGGCCAGGCGGAAGACCGCACCCCGCCTTATGGGGTACGACTGCCTGAGCCTAAGAAATATTCCGTAAATTTGGGGCGGATGGAGGATTTTACGCTTTCTTGAGGCGAATGGAAGGAATCAGAGCAATAGACGCGGGAACATTGGCCCTCCGTTCCACGTATCATCCGGTGCGAGGTGGTGAGGACGTGAAAATCAGAGAGATGGTGCGGATGAAGGCAGGCAGGCGTAGCTGCTGGGCAAGACCGCGGATGCGCAGTGTGGCGCTTCTGGTGGTTGTCAGTTGGGTGGGAGTCGTGGAAGTTCTGTCGACACGGGCGCAGGAGAAGGACAGTGCGGGCTTGATCGTCAGCGGAAACGCAAGCGCCAAGGAGGTCGGGCTGCCAATCTATCCGGGGGCGAAGCCGCACAGGGACAAGGACAACGATTCACCGGCAGCTCAGATCGGAATGTGGGGTAGCTCGTTTGGATTCAAACTGGCGGTGATGAAAATGGAATCCGGCGACGCGCCGGATAAGATCGCCGAGTTCTATAAAAAGGCGCTGGCGAAGTACGGCAGGGTTCTGAACTGCTCGGGAGCGTCAACCGAATCGGGCGGCAAGGAGAAAAGCGGATCTTCGAATTCATTGGACTGCGGAGATGACAAGCCCGATCCAGGAGGAATGCTCTTCAAGGCAGGGACCAAGGAAAAACAGCACATTGTGGGGATCAAGCCGAACGGGCAAGGAAGCCTGTTTCAGTTGGTGTACGTGGAAGCGCGAGGGGACGACAAAGATAAGAAGGCGCTCTGAGAAGTTTGTTGGGATCCGACAGAAGACGGACTGCCGGAACTATCTTAAGTAACCCCAGTTGTGGAGTTTGTCGGAATCTTCGGCCCAGCGGTCGCCGATGTCGGTGCGGTAGTACATGTTGGGGATGAGGACGTTCTTGGTGCGGGAATAGACCTGGGACTGGGCTTGTTTCATGGTTTGGCCGAGGCCGACAACGACCAAGACAACGCCGGAGGTTCCGGCGATGAGCCACTGGCCGTTTACTTCTTTCACGTCCTCGATGTGGATGCCTTCCATGTTGGGCTTCTTAAAAACGATGGCGTTGTTTTTTGAAAAGGATTCGAATGTGGCGTCGTCGTCGAAGGGGAACGGCGGAACAACGATTCGAATCCCGATTTGAAAACCGCTGCGCGTGCGCCACTTGGGCTCGAGCCCGGTGGCAAGTTCCCAGAAGAAATCACTGATGGGCGTGAGCATGCCTTCCTGCTGGATGCTGATAGTGGGATAGCCGAAGCGGGAGGTGAATTCGAGCGGGTAGATGCCATTGTTGTTGACAATGCAGTTGAGGTCGATGTAGCCGACGTAGCCTTCCTCGGCGAGCTTGGACTCCATTTTGACAAGCGTGCGATTGAAGAGCAGGTTGGGCTCGCTCCAGAACATGGCGGTGCCCATTTCGCCGGTGGGCGGTCCGACTTCTCCGGGGAAAAGTTTTTTGTGCTCGAAATTGATGTTTACCGGGGTGACGAATTTCTTGCCGTTGAAGAAAGCGCCGACGGCGACTTCGACGCCGTTGATGCGGCGTTGCAACTGAAACACCTTGATTTCGTCGGAGAAGGCTTTTTTGTAGGCTTCGAGCATTCGAATAACATCTTCGCCGTCTTCTTCTTCGCCGACGAAGAGGCGGCGCTTGACGTTCTGGGCCTCGCCGCTGGGCTTGATGACGTAGCGGTCCGGATTCTTCTTGACGAACTCGATGGCGGGATCAAACGAGTCGAAGTCCTCATAAGGAATGATGCTGACGCCGGCGGCTTTGAGTTCTTCCTGGCCGAAGGAGCGATCGTCTTCGAGGCGGTCCGCGTAGGGGGTACCGCCGATGACCGGCTTGCCGTTAGCGCGGAGGGCCTGAGCTTTGGCGCCCTGGCCGAGGGTATCGTCGAAAACGATGATGTCGGACCATTCGACGTCTTTTTCCCAGTCGAGGGACTTGGGAACGAAGCCATCGGCGATGTCGCGCTCTTTTTCGGCGCCGATGAAGTAGCGAACGTCATGGCCTTCTTTGAGAACTTGCCAGGCGATGTCACCGATGAGGCCAGAAAGGGAGACAAAAAGAAATTTACGCTTGTCCATTTTCCGAGGACGCAGCTCCTCAATGCTGTCTTGCGGATGATGGCATTGTAGGGGAAAGAACGGCAAGCGATTGTTACGGTTCGTTGAAAAGCACCAAACGGGGCGAGAGGCCCGAGGCAACCCACAGGGGAGCCAAGAGGCATCAGATAGCTGGGATGCCACAGGCGGGACCTGCCCGGAAGGGCCAAGTTCCTGCTCGGCCTGGCCATTCGTTCAGGGTATACTAGGGCGTTCCTGGCTGCGGGGAGTCCGGAAGCGCGCAGTTCCTCAGGCGGACAGCAGCAAGGAACTCCAGATTCGTGAGAGAGGTGACGTTTGCGCCGTACTGTGCTCGTTTTAATGACTGGACTGTTTCTGCTTAGCGCCACTCGCTGCGACGCTCAAATCTTACACAAGAAGAAGAAAGTCAATAAATCCACAACGCCAGAGAATACGGCGGAGCCCGACAAGGTTCTCTATGCAAAGGCGATGGATGACATCAAACATGGGCGGCAGGAAGTCGGGCGGCTGAACCTGCAAACGCTGATCAACACGTATCCCGACAGCGAATACCTTGCCAAGGCGAAGCTGGGCATCGCGGATTCCTACTACAAAGAAGGCGGAACGGCCAATCTGACGCAGGCCGTGCAGGCCTACCAGGATTTTATCGTCTTCTTTCCATTCATGCAGGAAGCGGCGTACGCGCAACTGCAGGTTGCCATGACGCACTTCAAGCAGATGGAAAAGCCGGACCGTGACCGGACGCAAGCGCTTCAGGCAGAGGATGCGTTCCAGACATTTTTGCAGAAGTATCCGAATGATCCGCTGGCATCGAAAGCGGAGCAGCACCTGCGCGAAGTGCAGGAAGTGCTGGCGGAAGGAGACTACCGCATCGGCTACTACTATTACGTGAAGGGCGACAAGAAGGCGGCGGAGTCGCGGCTGCGCATCATGGTGAACCGCTACCCACTCTTCAGCAAAGCGGACCAGACGCTTTGGATGCTGGGAAACATATGGGATTCCACGGAAAAGAAGGAATTTGCCACGAACTACTATGCCCGGATTGTGCGCGATTACCCGCTGTCTCCGCTCGTTCCCGATGCCAAGAGCCGGTTGAAGGCACGTGGAACGCCGGTGCCGCAGGCGGATCCGAAAGCGGTGGCATGGATGACGGCAGAACAGAACACTCCGCGGCCGCGCGTGAGCCTAGTCAAGAAACCGATGAGCTTGTTGCACAACGGACCAGGACAAGAACTGCGAGTGGCTGCAACGCAGGGAAGACCCACGATGACTCCAGTATCCGACAGCGATGTTGGGGTGGAAACCTTGAGTGGCGCGAGCCCCACGGGGAGGGGCGGGACGACAACCGGAATCGTTGCGACGGTACCGGTGGGCGGCAACGGGACGTCAGCGGGGGCAGAAAATGTGGCTCCTTCGACGGAAAGTAGCGCTCCAGATGGCGGATCACAGCCGGATTCCAATGCCGCAGCGGCGAGTGATGCAGGCAAGAGCGGCGACGCCCCTGCCGCCGCGACAGGAGCGACGGATACTGCTCCAAAGACAGATGCAGAAGCGGGGGCCGGCCAGACCGCCGACGCCGCTTCGGCCAAGGATGGCGCACAAAACGGAGCAACGGGAGACAATCCGAAAGAGTCAACCAGCAAAAAGAAAAAGGGGCTGCGCAAGATCGTACCCTGGTAGGCGTAAGCAGTCCACCGCAGGGCCTCACGGCGGGGCGAATCCATTTGTGCGAATCGAAGGGTGCGGGCGTTTCCGCACCCTTTGCGATTTAGGCGGCGATTTGGGCCCAAAAACGATGCCTAAACCACCGTGTTCACTTCCGACACATACAGTACCCGTTGAGATTGACGCGTACCCCCGTGAATGCTCCAATACTCTGGAGGCGATAGTTTATTGCGGCTGCGATGAAATGGGCGTGGCCTGTACGGGTGTGATTTCGCCGGAGGACGAGCGGTGCCCAGAATTCTTGTGGCGGACGACAATAGCAACATCCAGAAGATGGTGGGGCTTGCCCTGAAAGATCAGGGCATTGATGTCGTTGCCGTGGGCAATGGCGAAGCAGCCGTGCGAAAGATTTCCGATATACGCCCGGACCTGGTGCTCGCGGACGTGTTCATGCCGGTGCGAAATGGGTATGAAGTCTGCCAGTATGTGAAGAGCGATCCCAGCCTGGCCCACATTCCCGTGATTCTGCTGGTGGGAGCGTTTGATCCACTGGATGAGCAAGAAGCGCAGCGAGTCGGTGCGGATGGCGTTTTGAAGAAGCCGTTTGTTCCACCGGATCCGTTGATCTCCATGGTGAAGTCGGCGTTGGTGCGCGCGGGTGTTGCGCTTGCCGCCGCCAACAGTGAGAAGGCCGCGGAAGCGGAAGCGGCAAAGTCGGCGAGTTTGCTGGAGTCGCGCCCAGCGGCTATACCGACCGTTGCCAGCATGCCTGCGCCACAGGAAGAGCCTGTTGCGGCTTTGAATGACGAAGGATTTGTGGATGAAGCGCCGGTGCGGCCGGAGCCGGTCAAGTTTGAAACAGGTTCGCAGACGGTGGCATTTGGAAGCCTGCTGGAGACACCGGCGGACGACACTTCCGAGGATGATCCGGCGTTTATGCCGCCGGTGAATTCCGAGCTGGCCGCTGAGCGCGATTGGCGTGACCCTGATGCGGCTGAAGAGGATGAGGAAGAGGAAGAAGAGAAGCCGGCGGCGGCGTGGCGACGTGAGGATTCCGAGGCCTACGTGAATGCCAAGCCCGGTGGCGGGGCCAATGATTGGCGGTCGGGTGGATTCGAACAGATTCTTGCCAAGAAGACACAAGTGGATTCGTGGGAGCCGGAGGAAGAAAAGCCGGTGGCATCAAAGCCTGCTGAAACCACTCCGCAGGTGGCCGCAGGCGTGACAGAAGCACCGGCAACACCGGCTGCGCCTTTTGCTGGCGAAGCCTGGGCCGGAGCGATCTCGGCAGCTGGCGGCGAGAAAACGGTGGGAGAAAAAGTTACGGCGCTGGAAGAGGTGGTGCGCACAGTAAGCGGCGAACAATCACCTGTCGAGCCTGCGATCGCGCCTGTGCCGGAAGTGACGAAATCGGGGCCGGAAAAGAAGTCCGTCGGGGATTCGTGGTTTTCTGCCGCGCCGAGCCCGTGGGATGCGGAAGTGCAGAAGGCGACGCAGCTGGCTTCGACCTGGGACGCACCGGCGGCGCCGAGTCCGGTGGGGTCGAGCAACGGAAGCGCGCCCAACGCTGCAAGCGATTCAGTGCACGCGGTGATCGAACAGGCAGCACTGCCTGCGGAGACGGTTGAGGCCCTTCGAGAAGAGGCCGCGCAAGTGGCTGTGGATGCCACACAGACGATTGAGCCGGTCAATACCGATGGAACTCCCTTCTACGCGCATGAAGCAATCGTAGAAACCGCAGCGCCGACGCCGGCGGCTACGCCGAGCATGGACGAACTCGTCGCCAGAGTACTGGCGAAAATGAGTCCAGACGTTTTGCAGGCGGTTACGCGCGAGATTTTGAAGCCCGTCGTGGAAGCGATGGTCAAAGAAGAGATGAAGTCGAAGAAGCCTTAGTTCCCCGCACTGTTACGTTTCACTTACAAACTGATTTTCTAACGACAGGTTTTGCGATGACGCGTTTTTGCGTCAGACAATGCTGAATTGACGCGGCTGCTTTTCCCCTCGTATAGTCGAAGATTACTCTGAACAAGAAATGGCGCGCGTGGGAACGCGGCGCCGGAACTCTATTCTGGAGAAGCGCAGCGCATGGCTCGCGAGATAGCAAAGGCCTATGAACCGCAGCGGATTGAGCCAAGATGGGCTGAGTTCTGGGTAAAGGAAGAGCTGTTTAAGGCGGATGCGAATGCGCCGGGGCCGGTGTTTTCGATCGTGATTCCGCCGCCGAATGTGACGGGCTCGCTGCACATCGGGCACATGCTGGAGCATACGGAGATTGACATTCTCACGCGCTGGCACCGGATGCGGGGCTACAACACGCTGTATTTGCCAGGAACGGACCACGCGGGTATCTCCACGCAACGCGTAGTGGTGAAACAACTGGCGGATCAGGGGATTGACTATCACAAGCTCGGGCGCCCGGAGTTTGAAAAACAGGTTTGGAAGTGGAAAGCGGAGGCGGGCAGCCAGATCACGGAGCAGATGAAGGGTATCGGGGAGAGCTGCGACTGGTCGAGGGAGAAGTTCACACTTTCTCCGGAAATGTCGCGGGTAGTGCGGGAAGTTTTCGTGCGGCTGTACGAGGAAGGATTGATTTACCGCGAAAAGCGGCTGGTGAATTGGTGCCCGGATTGTTTGACGGTGCTCAGCGATCTGGAGGTGGTGCACGAAGAGCGGCAGGGGCATCTCTGGTACATCAAGTATCCCCTGGCGGGGACGAAAGAATCTCTCGTGGTGGCCACAACCCGCCCGGAGACGATGCTGGGCGATACTGCAGTGGCGGTGAATCCGGAGGACGAGCGATACAAGCACCTGGCCGGCAAGAAAGCGATGCTGCCGCTGATGAATCGCGAGATTCCGATCATCGCGGATGCCATGGTGGACCGGGAGTTTGGGACCGGCGCGGTGAAGATTACGCCGGCGCATGATCCGAACGACTTCGAAGTTGGGCGTCGTCACAAGTTGGCGGAAATTGATGTGATGACGGACGACGGCAAGATGAGTGCGGCGGCAGGCGCTTACGCGGGGATGGACCGCTTCGCGGCGCGGAAAAAGATTGTGGAGGATCTAAAAGCACTAGGTCTCCTCGAAAAGATTACCCAACACACGAACGCGATTGGGTTGTGCGAACGGAGCAAGACCATTGTTGAGCCGCGTGTTTCGACCCAGTGGTTTTGCAAGATGAAACCGCTGGCGGAGCCGGCCATTACGGCAGTGGAGCGAGGCGAGATACTGATTGTGCCGGATAACCGGCGCGAGGAATATTTCAACTGGATGCGGAATATCCGCGACTGGACGATTTCGCGACAGCTATGGTGGGGGCATCGAATTCCGGCGTGGTACTGCGGGGAAAACCGGCACGTCACAGTCGCGCGCGAGGCGCCTGCGAAGTGCCAGACGTGCGGGTCGGCGCACCTGGAGCAGGACCCCGACGTTCTCGATACGTGGTTCAGTTCGGGACTTTGGCCGTTTTCGACGCTCGGATGGCCGGAGAATACTGCCGACTTCAAAACATATTATCCGACAACACTGCTGATCACGGGGTATGACATCCTGTTTTTCTGGGTGGCGCGGATGATTATGCTGGGAATTCATTTCACGGCCAAGGTTCCTTTCCGCGCGGTTTACTTGCATTCGCTGGTGCGCACTGGGAGCGGGGAAAAAATGTCCAAGTCCAAGGGGACGGGACTCGATCCAGTGGCGCTCAATCAGCAGTACGGGACGGATGCGATGCGGTTTTGCCTGGCGTCCATGGCGGCGCCGGGGACGGACATAATCTTGTCGGACGACCGGCTGGCGAGTTCGCGGAATTTCGCGAATAAGATTTGGAATGCGGCGCGGTTTTTGTTTGTGAATCTGGAAAAGTTTGAGGAGGGCGGTACGAAGCTCGAAGAGCTGGCCGCTCCCGAAGTGCGCGCGAAAGCGCCCTATGCTACGGGAGGACAGGTTCCTCTTGTAGACGCATGGCTGTTTGCGCGGCTGGCGAGCACTGTTGAATCGGCGGACGATGCGCTGGCGAATTACCGGTTCCACGAGGCCGCGCAGGGCGTTTACCAATTTTTTTGGGGAGATTTCTGCGATTGGTATATCGAGTGGGTGAAGCCGGAATTGCTGAGCGCAGACCGTGAGCGGGCGATCGTTGCATGGAAGAATCTGTTTGCGGCGTTCGATGCGGCTTTGCGGTTGCTTCACCCGTTCATGCCGTTCTTGACGGAGGAGCTGTGGCACCAACTGCCGCAAAAGGCGGGAGCACGGTCAATCGCTCTGGATCGGTTTCCGGAGGCTCGCGGCGACTGGAAGAATGGCAAGGCATTCAGGGATGTCGCTCTGATCCAGGAAGTGGTGACGGCGCTGCGCACGATTCGGGCGGAACGGAAACTTGATCCTAAGAAGAGGGTTGTAGCGGAATTCTCCGCTGGGGAGGCGGCCGCGGGACAGATAATTCAAGCGAACCGAAGCGCGATAGAGAGATTCGCGGCGCTGTCAGAGCTGCGCATTGTGCCCCGGCAGCACTTCGATGCGAAGACCGGAGCGGTACGATCTACGGCGGCGTTTGACGTGCGCATTGCGTATTCGGATGTCGTTGATGCCGCGGCTGAGAAGGCGCGATTGAAGAAGGAAATCGAAGGACTGCAAAAGGCCATCGCGTCGAAGGAAGCGCAGCTTGGGAACGAAACTTTTCGCAGCCGCGCGCCAGAACAAATCATTAAGGGGTTGGAAGCTACGCTCGCCGAGCAGCGCATTGAGCTTCGCAAATTGCAGGATCGTTTGTCGCAACTGGGATAAGAATCGTCGGGAGTCGGGGCTTATGGATTGGAATTCCGGGTATATGAATGATTTGGTCCGGCGCGCACTCGAAGAAGATATTGAAACGGGAGATGCGACAACCGCGGCAGTGGTGCCGCCGGGAGCGGTGATAAGGGCGCACATTCTTGCGAGGCAGACCATTGTTTGTGCGGGATTGCCAATTGCCGAGAGAATCTTCCGGACGCTCGATCCGGAGACCATGGTTACGTTTCCGCACAACGATGGATCGTTTGTAGAACCGGGCGCGGAAATCGTAAAGATGAAGGGGAATGCGCGGGCTATCCTCACCGGGGAACGAACAGCGCTGAATTTTCTTGGGCATCTTTGCGGGATCGCGACGCTGACGCGGCGGTTCGTGGAACAATTGGCAGGCACGAAAACGCGCATTCGCGATACGCGGAAAACGACGCCGGGTTTGCGAACGCTCGAAAAATACGCGGTGAAGACGGGCGGCGGCGCCAACCATCGCCTCGGGCTCTACGACGCCATTCTCTTGAAAGAAAACCACATAGCGTTGGCGGGAGGGATTAAGCAGGCGTTGGACAAGGCGCACACGCATGCTTCGCCCAAGGTGCCTGCACCGCGCGCGGCGAGCGCTTACGATGCGGCCGGACTGGACCCGGAAGTCGTCGGACCGGGGCCGCTGGCGGTGCAAATCGAGGTTCGCGATCGGAAGGAATTGCTAGAAGCGCTCGGGGCAGGGGCGGACGCGGTCCTGTTGGACAATATGACGCCGGAGCGCGCCGCGGAATGCGTGAAGGCCACTCGCGGGCTTCGAGAAGATTGCGTGATCGAAATCTCGGGCGGAATCACGCTTGAAAACGCGCGCGCGTATGCGGAGACAGGAGCCGACTTTCTCTCCGCGGGCATGCTCACAAATTCGGCGCCCGCCGCGCACCTCAGCCTGCTTGTGGACGGCATCGAGGAAACGTAAGCTAGGGCGGCGCAAGAAGGCGCACCTTCATCGCGATGATCCAAGACTCTCTTCCGGGAACAACCGACCGGCGGCTGGCGGCGTTACTTACGTTGCTGGCGGAAAACGCCACGATCGTGATCAGCGGCGCGCGCATCGCGAAGGAAATTGGCGTCTCGCGGTCCACGGTGTGGCGACGCGTGCAGCGGCTTCGCGAGTTGGGCGTAAAAGTGAAGGGCCAGCCCGCGACGGGATACTTCCTGGAACAAGTGCCGGACATCTTGACGCCGGATATGCTGCGGCGCCGGCTGAAGGGGAGCCTGTTCGGCAAGCACATTCACCATTTTTTCAAGACGGATTCGACGAATCGTGTGGCGCTGGAATTGGGGCACGCCGGTGAATTGGAAGGCACGGCGGTCCTCGCGGAAGAGCAAACCGCGGGACGCGGCCGGGCGGGACGGTCTTGGGTTTCCGAGCGGGCGGCGGGGATTTATGTGACGCTCTTGCTGCGGCCGCGCTTGGCGCCGGTCCAGGCGCCGTTATTGACGATGATGGCGGGACTCTCCGTGCACGCGGCGGTTGAAGCCGTGACCGGCCTGAACGTCGATTTGAAATGGCCGAACGACTTGCTTATTGGCGGCAAGAAGGCGGGCGGAATCCTGACGGAAATGCACGCCGAGCCGAGCCAGGTGCGGTTTGTGATTGTGGGGATTGGCCTGAATGTGAATCAGGAGAACTTTCCTGGCGAACTCGCCCACATCGCCACTTCTCTCCGAATGGAAACAGGCAAGCCGCAGTCGCGCATGGAACTGCTGGTGCGGTTGCTGCGTGAATTCGAGGGCGACTACAATCGGTTTTTGCGCGAGGGCGTTCCCGGAGTGGTGGAGCGATTCGAAACGGTTTCGAGCTATGCGCGGGGGAAGCGCGTGCGCGTCAGCAACGGCTCGGAGAGCTATGTTGGCACAACGGCGGGGCTTGGGCCGGAGGGATTGCTGCAAGTGGAGCGCGAAGACGGGCGGTTGATGACGGTGATTGCCGGGGACGTGGCGGAGGCGCGTTAGATGCTACTGACGATTGACGTGGGAAACAGCAATACGGTGCTGGGCGTTTTTCGCGGCGAGGAGCTTATCGCCAACTGGCGTTTGACTACGGCACGCGAGCAGACTATTGATGAATATGGCGTGCTGACGCGGAATCTTTTTACGCTGGCAGGGCTGGATCGCGATGCGATCACCGGAGTGATTATCAGTTCGGTGGTTCCGCCGGTGAACTGGACACTGGCGGAGATGTCGCGGGTTTATTTCGGGAAGAAGGCTTTGTTCGTGGAACTCGGAGTGAAGACGGGGATGGCTGTGCTGGTGGATAACCCGCTGGAGGTTGGGGCGGACCGCATTGTGAATGGTGTTGCGGCGTTTCATCAGTATGGCGGGCCGAGCATCGTGGTGGATTTCGGCACGGCGATTACGTTTGATGTGATTTCGGCGAAGGGCGAATACCTCGGGGGCGTGATTGCTCCTGGGTTGGGAATTGCATCGGAAGCGTTATTTGCGCGGGCTGCCAGGCTTCCGCGCGTGGAAATTAAAGATCCGGGGAAAGTGATTGGCACGAACACCGTGACACATATGCAAGCCGGGCTCTATTACGGCGCGGTTGATATGGTGGACGGCATGCTCACACGCATGAAGAAGGAGTTGGGCACGGACGCGACGGTCGTGGCGACCGGAGGGCAAGCGAGGCTTGTGTCGCGCGGGTCGAAACACATTCAGCACACAGATGAATTTTTGACGCTGACAGGGCTGCGATTGATCTGGGAGAAGAATCAACCGGCGGAACATGGGAAGAGTGCGGCGGCGCTGGGGAAAAAGGCGCAGAGGTAATCTGGAGGCCCCGCCAAAGTTTCTACTCGCGAAGTGCAACTCATGGAAGGAACCGCGACGCAAACCATCGGAATGAACGGCTGGAACTACTTTAATTACTTCACGGAAATTGAAGAATATTTCTGGAAGAAGCGTGGGGCGCACCTGCTAGTGTCGCCGCTGGATTGGGCGATCATGGAGGCGTGGCAGAAGGCGGGGGTGCCGCTGGAGGCCGTGCTCAAGGGAATCGACAAGGCGTTTGAGAGCTACCAGCGGTCACGGCGCGGTGCGGGCAAAGCGTTGAGGAGCCTGGCGTATTGCACGGATGCGGTGTTGGAAGCTGCGGAAGAACAGCAGGAAGCGGCTGCGGGGAGTGGGCCGAAGAGCGGGCGCACGGCGGCTGAGTCGTTTTCGCGGGAAGAGCTGAGAACGTATTTTGTGAAGAATGTAGAGCGATTGAAGCAGGCGGCAGAACAATGGTCGGCGCGACAACCGGAAATGGCTGCGAGGCTGGCTGAAATTGCGGAATCGCTGGCGGGAAGTGTTACGCTTCTAGATGCGCCCGGAATACTGGATTTGGAAGATCTGGAGCGACGGCTGACGATTTTGGACGAGAAGGTGCATGCGGCGCTCACGAGTCACGCACCGGAAGAGATCCTGCTCAAAGTTCGCCGCGAACTTGACGGGCAATTGGCCGCGTATCGCCGCAAGATGAAGGCCGAACAGCTGGCCATGGTCGAAAAGCAGTATTTGCAGAAACGGCTGCTGGAAGAATTTGGATTGCCGCGGCTGAGTCTCTATTATTTCTACTGACAGACGATTCCCCCAAGATTCGGCTTCAGAGTTACGCACCTTTCTTTTCCACGCGAACTGACGCAGAATGGGATTATACTATGGCTGAAGAGTTAAGATTATCAATCGAGAAGCTTGTGTATGGCGGTGATGGATTGGCGCACGCTGATGGGAACACCGTGTTCGTGCCGTATGTATTGCCGAGGGAAGAGGTGCGCGCGGCGGCGAAATCGAAGAAAAAGAAATTGATCTGGGCGGAGCTGCTGGAGGTGACGTCGGCGGCGAAAGAACGCGGGAAGGCCAAGTGCGCGCATTTTCAAAAGTGCGGAGGATGCCATTATCAACACATTTCAACGGGGGAACAGCTTCGGTTGAAGAAGGAGATTCTACGCGAAACACTCTCGCGGCTGGGAGGAATTTCGTGGGACGGCGCGATTTCGGAGCATTCTGCGGAGCCCTATGGATACCGGAATCGGGCGCAGTGGGCGGTTCGAAGCGGAATGCCGCGAGCGATTGGTTATTACTTGCCGGAGAGTTCGGTGATTGTGCCGATTGACGAATGTCCGGTGCTGTCGCCGCGGCTTACGCATGCGTTTTTGCAGCTACAGGAAATGGCGCGGGGTGGAACGCTTCCGGAAGGCATTCTGGAGATAGAGGCGTTTGCGGATTCGGCGGACGAAAAGATTGCGCTGAATGTGGCGTTTGAAAAGTTTACCAAGCCTGCGGCAGAACTGGCGGCGGCCTTTCGGAACGCACTGCCGGAACTCACGAGCTTGCTGCTGCTGGACCAGAAGAAAGATCGGTTCGAATTGACGGGGCCGGGATATTTGCAGCATCAGGCGGGCGCGTACACCTACAGAGTGAGCCACCTGTCGTTCTTCCAGGTGAACCGATTTCTGATTGAGGACTTGCTGAAAACCGTGACGAGCAATGCGCGCGGCGGGCTGGCGCTCGACATGTACGCAGGGGTGGGATTTTTTACGCTGCCGTTGGCCAAGGCGTTCGAGAAAGTGGTGAGCGTGGACGCAAATCTTGCTGCGACGCGGGATCTTTACGCCAATGCGGAAGGGGCGGACGTGAGCATCACTTCGCACAACGAGCATGCGGAAGACTTTTTGAAGAAGACCACGGAAAAACCGGATTTTGTGGTTCTCGATCCACCGCGCGCAGGATTGGGCGCACAGGCTGCGGAAAAACTGGCGGAACTTGGGGCTGCTGAGATTGTGTACTTGTCATGTGACCCGTCTACGCTGGCTCGCGACTTGGCGGTGTTGACGAATTCTCCCAGAAAACCTAAGGAGATCGTAGGCCCGAAAATCCGTTACGAGATTAGTGAAATGCATCTGTTCGATCTGTTCCCGCAGACCTTCCATATCGAAACACTGGTGAGGTTGCGAAGAGTGCCATGAGGCTGCCCGCCCTGGCGATCGTCGCTGCCTCTGCGAGCGGCATCGCGCTGGGGCTGCATCCGGGGCGGTCGCGCAACGCCTCGTCTTTGGGGCTCCTCGCGTTTTCTTTTTTTCATCGTGGCGGTGCTTGTTAGCGCGGGAATTCTTCTGTTAAAGTTCGGGCGACTTTTCCCTGCTGCCGCCGCTTCCCTTCTGACGTGGGTTCTCCTCGGATTCCCGGGGGCTGTCGTCGCGGAACAACCGCGACCGGCGGACCACCTTGCCGCGCTTGTGGAACAAGGGCGCATCGCTTTGCATACGCCACTGTGATGGCACGGTCGGCTTGGCGATGAACCAGCGCGGCTGCCTTGGGGCTGCGGTTACGAAATCGAACTGTTTTCACGGATGGAACCCGCCTGGAAATCAGATGCTTCCCGGAGTGCCTGGAACCTGCGGATACCACAGCTTCAGCGCAGGCGAACTCTCCAAATCACAAACAAGACACCAAGAAGAAGTAAGTAACCAACCGCCGCCTGCCATTCATGATTTTTTTTGTACTGGGCAAACGAAAAGGAACTCGCGGATGCGCCCACGAGCTTGACGGTGGTCAGGCGGGGAAGAAAAAGCGGTACGGAGCGCGCATATTCCTCGAAGGCCGCCCCGTGGCGTAAGTGGAGTTCCTTTTCTTCCCGGCGCATGACGATGGAATAAACGAGCGCAAAATAGACACATAGGGTCGACGCTGAAGTCCAGGAGCGCGCCGCAATTCCAGCACCCAGAGTGAGGATGGCGCTGCCGAGGTACAGAGGATTGCGCGTGAAGGCATAGGGGCCAGTGACGGTCAGAACTTCCTGCTTGTGCAGGTATCCGGCGGCGCAAGCGCGAAGCCACAGACCAATGACGCCGATCAGGGCGCCGGACAAAATGCTGGTCGGCGTAGGCCGCGCGAAAAAAAGAACAAGAATCGCGAGAGGATAGCCGAGACGCACGCGCCATCGAACGAAGAATGCGCCCAGGGCGCTCAAGCGCGGGCCTCAACCTGGCGGCGCACGGCATTGAAGACCGCGTCCACTTCAATTTCCAGCATGGAAGGATCTGGCTGGTCACCGCGTTTATAAGTGGTGACCGCATTCGGACTGCGGAGAACGACGTCTTTCCGTGGATCATTGCCGGAAATATCGCAGCCCCGATAGGGGCCGTTGCGCGCGGGATCAGTTGGACCAAATAGGGCGACTGCAGGCGTTTCGAGCGCGACCGCCAGATGCAGCGGGCCCGTGTCGCCGCCGACGATGCAAATCGCGTTACGCAGGAGAGCCATCAATGGACCGAGTTCTCCATTATAGAGGAGCGGGCCTGCGTCATCGCTCGCGTCGCGGACTTCCGCCGCAAGATTCTCTTCTCCGGGGCCGTAATTGATGATGCAGGGGATGCCGAGCGATTCACGGATTTTCCGGCACAGCGCACCAAAGCGATCGGGCGGCCAGCATTTGGAGCGCCAGCCTCCTCCGGGACTGAGGGCGACATAGCGCGCGACGCCGTTGGTTTGTAAATACTCGCGGACCGTTGATTCGGCGGACGGCGGAACGGCGAGCGTAACTCCCGCAGTTCCGCGGTCCGCGCCCGCGCGCCGCGAGAGCTCACCGTTTTGACCGGCGATGTGCGTCTTGGTGCATCGGACGCGATCCGTGTAGAGAATAGGAACGCCGTATTCACGGATGGTTTCCGAAGAAAATCCAATTCTGCGCGGAACATTGCCGAAAAAAGAGAGTGCCGCCGACTTCCACAAACCCTGATAGTCAATCGCGGTGCTCGACTTGGTTTTTCTGATTCGGCGGACGACTTCCCGCAGTGACGCGAATGAACGGTTCTCGACGGTCCAGACCTCCGAGGCCAGTCCACTGCTTTCGACCAGGAGCTTCCACCGCGGATGCGTGACCCAAACGATTTGAGCACTTGGAAATGCCTCGCGCAGTCCGGCCACGGCGGGAAACGTGTGGACAATATCACCTAGAGAACTCAGGCGCACCGCCAGGAATTTCGGCTCAGACATGCGGGGCCTTGCGAATGGATTCGAGAAGCTCGCGCGTCGAATGGTCTTTGGGGTCGCCGACGATGGCCACCCGAATGCCGAGCCGCGCGGCAACGGCTCGTTCTGGCACGCTTTCCGCGGTGTAGTCGGTCCCCTTGGCGTGAACATCGGGTCGCAAATCTTCCAGGAGAGTTTCCACGTTGGGTTCGGCGAAGAGCAGGACGTAGTCCACGCGGCGAAGCGCCGCGACGAGTTGTGCGCGCGCGTTCTCATCGAGAATAGGCCGCCCCGGACCTTTCAAACCGCAAACGCTCGAATCCGCATTAACGCCGACGACCAGAACATCGCCTTCACGCCTCGCGCCCTCCAGATAGCGGATGTGTCCCACGTGCAGCGTGTCGAAGCAACCGTTGGCAAAAACAACGCGCTGGCCGCGGCGCTTGTACTCCGCGACTTTCTGGCGAAGCAGTTCACGCGAAACGATTTTGGAAGCGGCCTCGCGCATGGCTCAGGAAGCGGCTCCGGAGGCTTCGCCACGGATGGCTTCGAGAAGTTCTTCGCGCGAGACGGTGGCGGTGCCGCGCTTCATGACTACCAGGCCGCCGGCAATATTGGCGATGTGCGCGGCTTCGAGAGGCGAAGCGCCGCAGGCGAGCGCCAGCGTGTACGCGGCAAGAACGGTGTCGCCTGCGCCGGTGACGTCAACGGCTTGATCGCTGCCGTGCACGGGAATCTGCGCGAGGCGGTCGCCGGGTTCGAATAATGCCATCCCATGGCGCCCGCGCGTCACGAGAAGCGCCTGGAGTTTCATTGCAGACAGGGTAGCGGTGCCCGCACGCGCAAGTTCCTTGATATTTTGTCCGATGGTGGTGCCATGCTGAGCCTCGAGCTCGGCTTCATTGGGAGTGGCAGAGGTGGTGCCGGCCTTCGCATAAGAATGAAGATGGTACCGGGCGTCCAAAGTGATCGGCATGTCCTTCTTGAGTTTGGCGGTTGCCTTCTGGACTAGTTCCGGTTCAGCTACGCCAAAACCATAGTCGGAAATGGCGAGCGCGTGGGCTTTGCGGAGCTTCGTGGAAAGATCCTGGCTCAGCTTTCTTCGAATGGCATCCGGCAATGGAGTTTGCGGCTCGTAGTCCACACGTAGTACCTGTTGCGCGGTGGTGTGGGCCCAGCCAGCCAGAAAACGGCTTTTGGTTGGAGTGGTCCAGCCCTTCACTCGAACGATGCCTGATACATCCACGCGCTTGCGTCGAAAATGAGCAATGAGCGCATCGCCGCCGGAGTCCATGCCTACGGCGGTCACGGGCAAAACACGCGCGCCCAGTGACGCCAAGTTGTTCGACGCGTTGGCTCCGCCACCCGGAACGAGTTGCGTCTCGCGGTGCTTCAGAATGAGCACAGGTGCTTCGCGCGACACACGCGAGATTTCGCCGAACTGAAATTCATCGGCAACAAAATCCCCGAGAAGAACAACCGTTTTCGACGAAAACTGTTCGACGCATTCGGCGAGGGCGAGCAGGTCGACGGACTGTGAAACTGATTTTTGTGCGGGCGGACGTTTCATCGGGGTTGCCTCAGGATCCAGTCTGCCGCCTTTGAAAGATCTTCCGCGACAAAATCGGGCTGCGACGGCCATTTGTCGGAATGCCAGGCCAGTTCCCCTTCGCCATATCCCGTTCGAACCAGAATGCCGCGGGAACGAGCGCGGCGCGCCAGCTCAATATCGCCGTAACGGTCACCGACAACGAACGACCCAGTTAGATCCAAAGAGAGTTCGCGCGCGGCACGATCAAGCATGCCAGTCTTGGGCTTCCGGCAATCGCAATTGTCCGCCGACGTGTGCGGACAATAATAGATCGCCTCAATGCGCGCGCCCAACCAAGCGAGTTGTTCGGTCATGAGTTCATTTACAGTCCTCACGAGAGATTCCGGAAAGTAACCGCGCCCGACGCCAGACTGGTTGCTCACGACGATCACTGGGAACCCAGTTTCGTTCAAACGCCGAATCGCCGCCGCCGCGAAGGGGAACATACGAAATCGGCTGGCGTGATTCAAGTAGCCGACCTCTTCGGCGATGGTGCCGTCACGATCCAGAAAAACTGCCGGTCGCAACGACTGCAGCTCAGGCACTCTGCACCTCGATCGTGGAAACCCATGGCCGGACCGCGGCTTCTACCATGTCCGGCGTTATTTTCGTCATGCAGCGATGATCCGTTGGGCAGCGCCGCAGGAAGCAAGGGCTGCAATAGGGTTTTTCCTGCACCACCGTGCAGCGCGGAGTGACTGGCGCAGTTCCCAGCGGATCTGTGGGCCCGAAGACGGAGACGACCGGAAGTTCGACCGCAGCCGCCACGTGCATCGCGCCGGAATCATTGCCGATGAAAAGATGACATTGCGATAGGAGCGCGGGCAAATCGGCTATTGCGGTTTTACCGGTGAGGTCGATCGGCGGACGGCGCATTTCAGATGCAATGGCGCTGGAGACCGCCGATTCAGCCGCGGTCCCGAACAAAATGACATCGGCGTCCGACTGAAACTGCAAACGATTGGCCACCTCCGCGAATCGCGCAGGCGGCCAGCACTTCGCGGAACCGTAGGAAGCGCCGGCGCCGATGGCCACGCGCAACGCATGGGGCCGGGCACCAGATTCGACGAGAAACTTCGCAGCACGCTGGCGCTTCTCTTCGGGAACAGTCATCGCAATGAAAGCTTCGTCTGAAATGGAGTCAAGGCATCCCGCGCGTCGAAGGAGTTCCAGATAGTAAAACTTTTCGTGCCCGGGGATCTCGCCGGGCTTGGGAACGGCCACAGGCTTTGTAAGAAGAAGACTGCGGCCGTCGCGAGCGTAGCCGATTCGTTCCGGAATATGGGCGCGCCAAGCGAGCCAGGCCGCATCAAACGCATTTTGAAGCAGCAGGGCCACGTCGAATTTCTGCGCGCGAAGTTCAGCCGCAAGCCGCTCGCGGCCCCAAAAACCAGCGTGAATGCCGTGTACTTCGTAGGCGATCAGGTGGTCCCAGATTTGTTGATCGCGGTAGATATCGGCAACGTAGGGCCGCGCCAAAACGGAGATCTCCGCGTCGTGGAAACGATTTCGCAAGGCGCGAAGCGCGGGCAGCGCCATGATCGCGTCGCCAACCCAGTTCGTCGCTCGAATCAGAATCTTCATGCGGCGGCTCCCGCTCTGGCCGCGAGCGTTTGATCGAGCGCGTTTCGGAAATCCGCTTCAGGGCTCACAACGAGATCAATCACGGCGACATAAACAGGACTTTCCGCAAATTTCCGCTCATGGAGATTCTGCGCGTCCTTTTCCGTGGTCACGAACGCACTCGCGCCGGCCCGTTTCCCTGCCGCCTGAATCGCCAGGACGTCTCTCTCCGAATAGCGATGGTGATCCGAGTAGGTTGCCTGGCCACAGAGCGCGAGATCCCAGTTCCTCAAATCGCGAAAGAAAGCTTCGGGATTGCCGAGGCCGCAGAAAGCGAAAAACGGTCCCTTGCCGATTTCGCTGGAGGACAGCAAAGTAATCTCTCCTCCGAGCCGCCGGAAGCCGAGCAGCCGAGTGG
>Ga0210403_10001790_pt1 | contig 19931 bp, 17 predicted proteins | sample IncBWC19MmetaG_FD_150863 | JGI IMG/M metagenome (GOLD analysis project Ga0210403, IMG submission 150863) | Forest soil microbial communities from Barre Woods Harvard Forest LTER site, Petersham, Massachusetts, United States - Inc-BW-C-19-M | ecosystem: Environmental > Terrestrial > Soil >... | reverse complement strand
TGACGGTTGCCTCGATTTGGCGGGCCCCATTTGCGAGCCCAACCAGTGTATTCGCGGTGGCCAAGCCCAGATCATCGTGGCAATGCACACTCACGGTGACACCAGCAGAAGCAAAGTGGTGATGAATAAAGCCAATCAATGCGCCGTACTCTTCCGGCATTGCGTATCCGACTGTATCCGGAATGTTGAGAGTCGTGGCGCCGGCTTCCACCGCCGCTTCCAGCACCTGCACCAGAAAATCGCGATCGCTCCGGGTTGCGTCCTCCGGACTGAACTCAACATCATGGCAGAGATTGTGAGCGTAGGCGACCGAACTCCGGGCCATCTCTATAACTTCGGGTCGCGTCTTGCGCAACTTGTATTCCAGATGAATATCGCTGGTTGCAAGCACAATATGGATGCGAGGATGGACCGCATCTCTGACACCGCGCCACGCGCTGTCGATGTCCACGCGACTTGCACGCGCCATCGCAGCGATGCCAGGCGGGTCCACTATCAAGCCATTCTTGTTGCTGCGCTTCGCTTGACCTACGCTTCCTGCGATCTTCTGCACAGCGATCATATCCCCTGGACTGGAAACCGGAAATCCAGCTTCGATCACATCGACGCCCAACTTTGCAAGCTGTTCTGCGATCTGCAACTTCGCGTCAGCGGTGAGTAAGACACCCGGGCTTTGTTCCCCGTCGCGCAGCGTAGTATCGAAGATTCGTATGAGCTCAGGCTTGGTGGGTTGCAGGCTGGGGTTACGGACTGGCAAGTTATTGCTAGTTGCTTTCATCGTCGTCTCCTGTTACACCCTGTTACGTGTTGAGATTTGAGCCTCAACCGCCGATCGGTTGATGAGCGATCAGTTTCGTTAGCTCCTCCGCAATCCTGGAGAGCACGAGTTGTTCAGCGCTGTGCAAAAAGAAGTGATTGCCGGCAAAGCGAAAATACCGGACCTCTGCGGTCGTTTGAGTGCGCCAGCCGTTCAGCCCTGCCTCGGTGCTGAGCTCGTCTTCGTTTCCGGACAGAACCACAATCGGGCACTCTAACGGTTCCTTCTCGACATACTGGTACCCGGCCGATACGGTCAGATCGGCCCGGAGCCGCGGAAGCCAGAGGTCGCGCAGCGCCGCGTCCCGCAACAAAGCCTCGGGTGTGCCGTTGTAGGCGGTCACTGCCGCGACAAACTCATCATCGGGAAGCAGTTGCATCCCGGTATCCCGCCACTTGAACTGCGGTGCGTTCCGCCCCGAAGCGATGAACATTTCAGGCTGGCGAAGCCCTTGTTCACGCAGGAGCCGTGCAACCTCGAATCCGATGAACACGCCCATGCTATGACCGAAAAATACGAAGCGCTTGTCCAGCGGCAGGATTTCGGCAACCAGGCCCGCAATTTCATGCGCGTCCGTCAACAGCGGCTCATCCAGCCGGTACTCTCGCCCGGGAAGCTGGACGGCCACCAATTCGATCCCATCCGGCATCGCTTCATCCCAGGCCCGAAAGATCGAAGCCGATGCACCCGCATAGTAAAAGCAAAAGAGGCGGATGTGAACTCGCGCTGTATTCCTGGAGCGAAAGCGGATGAGCCACGGAGAAGTGGACTGTTGCTCGAGTGCTGTCATGCCTGCCTCAATCGTATCGGCGCCGGCGTCAGCCGACCCAATGGGTCGACGCCGGCCCTCTGGAATTCCAGGGAGTGTTTTCCGGATTGCTTAGTCGCGGCGCTCGAAGCGCGCCGGACCACAGAAGGTGACGGCATTACCGCCTGCTTCGTAAGCCCTCAAGCCTTCAAAACACCAGAAATGTGGACCTGGGCCGGATCCCAGGGCAGCACTCCTCGGTTCATCCGGATGAAAGCTCGCATGGGATATCGTGCTCCCCTTACATCGCCCTGTGCTTATTAAAAGCATCAACTACGCTTTGACCGGATTCAATTTCTCTGCGGACGTTCCTCTCCAATTGCGTCTTGGCAAGCGCCCGGTTAAGGACCTCCCCTTCCGCCTCGTGTGGAATGACACAGACACCGTCACCATCGCCAAAGATCAGATCGCCCGGTCTGACCCGCACCTTGTCGATTGTGATCGAACAGCGAAAATCCACTACATTGTGGCGGCGCTGCAAACCGTAGGCGTGACTACCGTGAGCGAAGGCGGGAAAGTTCAGGGACAATATGGCGTTGCCATCGCGAACATGCGCATTGAGCACCACGCCCGCCGCACCCAGGTTTTGCGCCCGCATCACCAGCATGTCCCCCAGCCTCGCAACCTGCGTTGGCCCACCGCTGGCGATATATACCTCGTTGGGACGAAGCGCCTCGATGGATTCGAACAACAAACCGAACGGCTTCGCATCAAAGCGCGATGGCTCCCCGTATTCGATCGGTAGTTCATCTTGTACCGGCATAGCACGCCCGGTCAGCACCATGTCGCTTCGTAAAGGGCGAATATGCGCCGGCAGCATGGGATATCGAAAACCAAGCTGCTCCATCACGTCGCTGACAGGAGGAGTTGAAAGCTCTTTCCGAATCCAGCCAAATAGTTCTTCGTCCGATTTCCATTGCGCCATGTCTTCGTCTCTCGACAGAACAGATTGATTTACCAAGAAACATCTCTAACTCGCAATTGACTTGGGAAGTTCAACATGGTCCAGCAATCACTCCTCCAGGATCGAAAGATAGATCCACCACCCGCGCAATGTAAGTGGAATAGGCGGAATTGTGGGTCCCCGCTCATTCTGTCCATTGCAACAGGGGCGAGCCGAGAGCGGCCATTGCCGGCCGACCCAGACGCTTTTCATTCAACCGCGCTTCAGCGGCTTAATTGCCCACAGCGTTGGAGGTCGCCGGGTTCAACGCAACTTCTCGTGATCTTTCTGGCGGGGCTACTGCCCGCTTCATCTCTTCCGGACAGAGTAGTTCGAGCACGGGTGAGGTCATGAAGGTTGTGATCAACGCCATCGTGACCATCATGGAAAACAGCGCCGGTGAGATGACCCTAATATCGAGACCGATATTGAGGATCACCAGTTCCATGAGTCCACGAGTGTTCATGAGTGTCCCCAGGCCTGCGGCCTCTCTGACGGGCATACCGGCTAGCGAGGATGCGAGCATGGACCCGCCTAGCTTGCCTGCGGTGGCAACCAGCACGATCAAAGCGCAATACAGCCACATCTCGAAGCCCTTCACCAAGGTGATATTGGTTCGCAGCCCCGTAAACGCAAAAAAGAGAGGCAGAAGCAGGGTGACGGTTACCGTCTCGAACCGGTCGAGGAGGTAGCGCACAAACTTCTGTTCCTTGGGCATGATTGCGCCCATCAGGAACGAACCGAACAGCAAATGGATGCCCAGCGCTTCTGTACACAACGCAGACACCAGGACCAACACGAGCACGAAGGCAACCATGTTCTCGCTGAGTTCGCCCCGCTTCTCAAAACTGATGGCGAAGCGGTTGAGCGCGCGTTGCACGCCATAGATCATGAGCAGTGCGAACCCGACAACTCCCCCGAGAGTTAGCCAGATCGGCGTTCCTGCGTGCGAGGAGCGAATCAGCACTATGATGTACGCCAGAATGCACCAGCCAGTGACGTCATCGACTGCGGCGCAAGCAATGGCCACCGTACCCAGCCGGCTACCCAGCATGTTTCGTTCGCTCAAGATGCGCGCCAGTACTGGAAAAGCTGTGATACTCATGGCTGCACCCATGAAGAGCGCGAAACTGGTGAACGCCACGCTGTCATCGGAAAGGCGGGGATAGAGATAGAGCGCAAGGCAGGACGCCAGCACAAAGGGAGCTGTAATACTTGCGTGGCTGGTCAGTACCGCAGCGTGACCCTGACTCTTCAGTTCGCGCGGATTAATGCCCAGACCTACGAGGAACATGAAGATGATGACGCCAACCTGGCTCAGCGCATTCAGAAAGCCCAGGCTGGACGCGGGAAAAAGGTATGCCGAGAAGTGCGGTGCGACCCAACCGAGCAACGAAGGCCCAAGCATAATACCAGCAAACATTTCTCCCACCACGCGTGGCTGGTGGATCTTTTGGAAGAGAGTTCCAGCCACACGGCATACCACCACGACCACCGCGATTTGTAGCACCAGCGTGAAAAGATTGGGCATTATTGAGCGCCTTCTTTTTGTGTCGAAGCTTGCGCTATTGCATGAAACTTGACGGACTCGCATGACGGACAATTGGCAAGCGACAACTCACCGGAGAGCATGCGAGGACTTGCCTTGGCTGCGGCGGTAGCCGTGAGCAATACAGATCCGTCGTCTCCACAATTCGGAGCCGGAAGGAGCGTTTCTGCCGGCTTAAGTGGCGCCTGCAGCGTCGTGCCCTCGATCAGGCCGGTCCCTCCGATTTTCCCGGCATTGATAACGAGGTTCTTTCCGGACTGTGAAATGGTGAACGGCGTGTCCAGAGCAAGGCCGAGCGCGCTCATGCACGACGGCATGGTCCCCGTGGTCGCGGCGGCTTGGATAGTCCACACGCCGTCCACCGAGGTGGGCGCCTTCAGGTTTTGGCCTCTCCTGAGTATGCCCACCAGACCGAAAATAGGCAGGACCACCAGAGATACATACGCGATCACAAAGTTCTTGTTCAGACGGGACACTTTTGCTCCTCTTTGGATTTTCCAAAGCTCATAGTTGTCAGAAAACAAAGAGGATAACTATGGGAATGCTTCTTCGAGCACACTCGAATGTTTTTAACTAGCCAAGGGCTTCGCCTCGACGCAGGTCGACCGGAAAGGGATATCGAGGGCGAGGCCCGTGGCTAGCTAGTTAGAGTGGCGGTTAAGCGGTCGTTGTCGCAGCCACCTGCATGGGCGGACGCACACGATTGTGCTTATAGCGGTCTTCTCCCAGAACCAAGACCGTTGAGTATTTGTCCAGCGGCAGTTCTTCCCCAAAGTGATGGAAAGAGTCTTGGCCGTCGTACACCTTCACGTGGGTGGGCACGAAACGGGTCGCCCAGCCCATGCGTGTCTGGTCCTTGGTACTGTTGGGATTGGAGCCGTGCATACACCGCGAGGTGAAGATGCAGAACTGGCCAGGCTTCATCACCATATGGACCGCCTTCTCCTCGTCCGGCTTCCAGGTTGGATCGAGCTTCAGTTTGTCGTAATCGTAGCCATAGAAGCCGGCCTTCTCTCCGGTGTCAATCGTCTTCTTATTAAAATTTTCGGGTTCAAAGGGCACATTCCGTTTTTCATCGAAAAACCACGTCCGATGAGTTCCAGGCATGACTTTGAGGCAGCCGTTTTCCTTGGTTGATTCGGCCATCGCGATCCAGGCTGTAAGCTCCCAGGGCCTGCCCTGCGCATATTCTTTCAGCTCCTCTTCCGCGGTTGGAAACAGCTTTTCCGTTCCCTCGAATTCGACGAAGCTTTCCGCCTGGTGCCAATCAGTACCTTCGTCTCCGGGGTACTTGGGAAACCACTCCGTACGCCAGCTCAACACGTTAGGTCCAAGGATACTTGAAACGCGATGGGTTATCTTTGGATTGTTAATGATCTGATTTAGCGTCGGCAAATCGAGGTGCCGGTCATAGTTCAATTTGCTCTTCGGAAAAGGCGCGCTATGGGTGTCCAGCAGGTCCATACGTACCTCTTCGAATAGACGCGTCATTTCGTCTGGTTGCATCAGCGTGAACGGACCCAGATAACCATTCTGGTAAAAAAAGTTTACTTCCGCTTTGGAAAGAAAATAATCGTTCCTCATACAACTCCTCCTTGACTTGTAAGTCCAGGTTATTGTTAATGACTGGTTGTTAAGGCCGCCTGGCTCTCCTGGCGCAGAGAGTCAATCTTGGCGGCGATGGCTGCTATTGTGGAGTCAGTTTTGTGGAAGAGCATGCGTACGGGCAAAGCTGCTCCGGTCTCACTGTGGATCCGTGTCAGGATTGCACCCAGATGCAGCGAGTTACCGCCGATGTCAATAAAGCGGGAATCGCGGCCCACTCCCTTGACTCCGATCACATCTTCCATGATTTTAGTTACTACAGCTTCAGTTTCCATGTGTGGTTACCACCTCCTCAGCTTCCTTCGTCATGCGGACCGTAAGAATGGATGCGAGCGTCTTACGATCCGCCTTGCCCGACGACAGTTTTGGAAAATCGTCGAAAATTGCGAGATAACGAGGCACCATATAACCTGGTAGCTCGTCCAGAAGTCGAGCACGAATCCGATTGATCTGCTGCTCGGCGCCGAGCGCCCCCCCTTTGCCGCTCTCATTGAGAAGGATTCCTGCAGCCAAGACTTTTTCCTGATACTTAGACTCGACCAAGACGACCTCGGAGTCGTACACATTCGGCACACTATTGATGACGCGGCGCACTTCATTCGGGTGTACGCGATAGCCGCCGATTTTTACTTCGTTATCTTTCCGCCCAACGTAGAAGAGACTGCCATCCTCCTGATAAATACAGACATCGCCACTGCGGTAGCAGCGTATGCCGTCCAGATACGTCACCGCATCCTCCGTCTCCGCCGCCATGTTCCAGTAGCCCCGCATTACCTGCGTACCACCGATGCACAGTTCGCCAGGCACATTCCTTTGTGTGATTCGCTCGCCTTCGCTGCCGACGAGGAAAGTGTACGCATGTTTGAACGGCTTCCCGATGGGGTAAAGCTGTTGCCGGCCGGGCTCAAGGTCTCTGATCGTGTACGCAGTGCAGCCGCATGTGACTTCGGTTGGACCGTAAGCATTGATCACCTTAACGCCTGCCCCTGCCCGCAACCATCGCTGCACAGTGTCGACATTCGGGATATCGGTTCCAGTGAGTACGGTCTGGAGGTGCGGCAGAGGGGTAGTACCGAATTCGGAAGCCTGGGCAATGAGTCCAAGCATCAAGCCCCAAGCGGAAAAATGGGTCACATTATTGCTTGCTATCGTCTTAAACAACAGATCCGAAAACACAACGTCGTCGTGGACATGCAGACGAGCGCCCTGGGCAAGCGGGAACAACATATCCATGAGAAAAACATCGAAATGGAGCGGCGAGAAACTGGCGCAAACCGATTCCGCGCGGACGTCGTAAACTTCTTCCGTCCCCTCGAAAAAATCGACAATGCTGCGATGGTCGATCAGGACGCCCTTGGGCCGTCCAGTCGATCCGGATGTGTAGATGCAGTACGCCGGCAAGTCCAGAAGCCGGCGCGGTGAACTTACATCCGGGCCGGGGACGCAATCCGTTGCGGCGCTCGCCTGGAGAATGCGCTCTAAGTCTTCCTTCAGAAGCAAGCTGGCCTGCGGGGGAAGATAGGCTCCGACCATTTCCCGCAGATCTTCCTCTGTTATGACGGCGGCAGGTGCTATGTCATTCAAGATGTATTGCAGTCGAGCTGCGGGCATGCGGGGATCGAGCGGAACGTGGATGCACCCCGCCTTAAAGGCGCCTAGAATTGCAGCCACCATGATGGCCCGCCGGTTCGCCACCATTACAACGCGGCTCCCAGTCTTACATCCAATTGCCTGCAAGTGCATTGCTAAGCTGGTGCTGAAGCGGTCCAAGGCACCATAATTAATGCCGACCTCGCTGTCACAGACGGCAAGTTGGTCCGGTTTGGCGAGAGCGTGGCTTCTGATGTCTTCGAGAAGGTGTTGACGCATGGGCATGGTCTCTTTTGCGCTTCTGAGGCGCCGCACGATACGGTTTTCGCAAAACAACTTACTGACTTGATTCTTTGCCCTGCCGGCCGAACGCATCCGATTCGATTTCTAAACAGTCGAATGATCGGGTTTCGAGCGAACCATCCTCATACCGCTGTGGGTACTCTTACTCTTTCGCCCGGCTGCTGGCTGCGCACCGGCACCGGAGTGAGCCAGCCGTGGCGGTCGCTCTTCTCGCCGCGCACGATGGCGTAGAACTCCTTCTGGATCGCCTTGGTGATGGGCCCAATCGCGCCCTGGCCCACTTCGATCTTGTCCACGGAACGGATCGGCGTGACTTCTGCTGCCGTCCCGGTGAAGAATGCTTCGTCTGCGATGTAGAGCATCTCACGCGGAATCGCCTGCTCGACCATCGTAATGCCGAGGTCGCGCGCAATCTGCTGCACGGAGTCGCGGGTGATGCCCGGAAGAACCGAATTACCGAGCGGCGCCGTAATCAGCTTCTCGCGATGCACGATGAACACATTCACCCCCGATCCCTCACTCACAAAGCCGTTGATGTCGAGTGCAATGCCTTCGGCAAAGCCGTTGACGTTGGCTTCCATCTTGATGAGTTGCGAGTTCATGTAATTGGCGCCCGACTTGGCCATGGCCGGCAACGTATTGGGCGCGATCCGCGTCCAGGAAGAAACGCAGGCGTCGCAAGCTTCACTTTCGCCGCCCAGATATTTTCCCCACGCATAGTTAATGATGTAAACCTCGGTGGGCGTGTTCAATGCAGTCACTCCCGCCTCGCCGTAGCCGCGGAGAATGATGGGCCGCACGTAGCACGGCCACGTGCCGTTGCTGGCCACGGTTTCCAGCATTGCCTTCACCAGTTGGTCGCGGGTGTAACCGACGTCGATGCGATACACTTTGGCCGAATCGAGTAACCGTTGCATGTGCTCGGTGGCGCGGAAAACCGCGGGTCCCGCGGGTAGCGCATAGCACCGGATCCCCTCAAACACCGAGGAGCCATAATGCACCACGTGCGACATCACGTGAATCTTGGCATCATCCCAAGGAATAAGCTTGCCGTTGTGCCAGATAAATTCCGATTTCTCGATCGCCATAAGGACTCCTTTAGCTGCGGTCTCTGTCCGGTCAGGTGATTGGGAAGCCTTCCTGACGTTCGAACAACAATCCTGGACGAAAGCTCGTCTCTCCGCGTGCTTGACGTATTTATCCTGAGAAGAAACTCGAGCTGTAGACGATTCTGTAGCGGTTAGAGCGCCAGCGCTCAATACCGATCAATCGTGCGTTCGTGCCTAGCCGCAATACGTTCATCATCAGTCACTTGCGGTTTACAGAATTCAATAGCATTCAATAAACGCCGGAACCGGGGGCGCTAATATTCGGTAGTGGGCTATTTTAAATTTCATGCATTGGATCGGAGACTCGCGATCCGCCCTTAAATTGTGCCATCGTTGGGCACACCAAAGCCAGTTGAGAAACAGCGCAGCACAGACAAAAACGAAGTTGCTTTCCAACTAGTCCAGCGTGCGGCCTAAGACTGCATTTAACCTTTCGCTTTGGGGGGTTAGCCATTCAGGTTCCAGACTCACTGCCGCTGATCTTTGGAGGAGGCTTATAGAAACAACAACTTTTTGTCTGCGTCCGTCGAAACCCGTGATGATGCCCTCAACCCCGCACAACGGACCCCGGTCAATCCTCACCTTCTGGCCTGATGTGATAAAGGAGCAGGGCTGCAAGTCAAGCTTTGCACGTGTCGCAGTCGCAAGATGCCGAATTTCTTCTTCGTTGACCACCGCCGGACTTTCCCGCGTACCCAAGACTCGGAGCACACCGCAGGTATTCAGCACGGAAGAAATGTGGGGTTCCGCACACCTGCAGAACAAATACCCTGGAAAAAGAGGGAGTTCAAGAGTCACATATCGATCCGATCTCTGACGCCGGCTTTTGCAAGTCGGCAGGAACACCTCGTAACCTTTTTCGGTCAAATACCGGGCCGAGACTGCCTCGTACCGGGGACGCAGGTAAACCGCACGCCAAGGGGCGGCTTCCAGCCCGCCGTTTGAGGTTGAAGGATCTAGACGGTAACAGAGATTGGGGTGATTTCGCTGGTCGATAACCGTACTCATGTCTGGCCTTTCACGAAGCGGGCTTCTCAATACGGAAGCGCCTGTGCCTAATGTCCCGGCCCACGAGAAATACGATGATTCGCCAGCTTCAAAAAGCCTTCCGGGTAGGCTCTCGCCCTAAACCCTTACATTGTGGAAAATCCTGCAGGGGTGCAGTTCCAATTCGTAATTCTAAGGAGATGCAACGTAACTGTCTTCGCAGACAGGTAAATGGCCACAAGGTGCCATTGCTTCGGGTTATATTGGCCCCCGCCCGAAGGGGGCGGTTCCATGCATGAGATATTAGAAAAATCTATTTATTTTGTCAAGCCTATTGTTATCGTTTTTGGGACATTGGCCTTGTAGTTTAACCATTTGAGACCTATGCATTTAGCTTTAGCAATCAATAATTCCCGTTTCGGTGCTATAGCCATCAATAATTCCCGTTTCGGTATCATAGAGATAGATAATTCCCATTTCGGTACTAGCATCTCCGTAGATAGCGCACGTCGAACAGGTCTGGGAGAAGAGGCCGGTTCCCGGAGCCAGGGTAAGAAGAATTACGATGGTGATGCAGAAATGGTATGGTGAAACTTCTGAAGAACAAAGGCTACAAGGTCGAGCGGGTCGCCCCCTGAAGCGAAATAGCGAACCATGGAATCACGGCGTCACGTTTTCATCGAGGTCGATAAACCTGGAACGCTGCCTGGCGTCGGGAACCATACAGGTGTCGGACTTTCCCCAGATGCGGTACCGCCAGCGGGCGACCACGTCATAGAGCAGATCACGGAGAAACCGGGGTAATATCCCGAACATGCGCGCCGCCATCCTGAGCCGCCGGGCGATATAGAAGGCAGCCTCGGATTTGACCAGCAGCCGCTCCCCGGCTTGCTGATACTCAAGCACGACAATGAGCGTATCGAGCCGGCCGGGGTCGAAGCCGTGTTTTTGAAGAATTGTGCGGGCAAAGCCGCTTTGCAGCGCGGCAAAGCGAAAGATCTCTTCGTGGTCGCGGCGGATCACGGTCTGCACCGTCTGGTTGCACAAGCCGCATACGCCGTCATACAGCAGAATCGGATTGACAGGTCTATCTGCCACGGACGGCTTCATCTTTTTCACCTTGGCTGTTTCTTCTTTTCATGTAGCCTCATTTAGCGGAAAAACCCATACCGCTTTTCCCGCGAAAGCTGACCCAACCCCTCTGATGCGATTTACCCATCCATTCCCAGTTTCTGTGGGGGAAACCAGTAGGCGGCTTCTATTTTACCTGCGCTTGCGACGCAATGCCGAGAACCGCTCCCTTTCGTTGATGAATTCCTCGATTTTGCTGGCCCGATAGCGAAGGGCGCCATCTCCGATCCGAATGACGGGTAAGAATGGGGTTTTGCGAGACGCGTGCTCCCACACCCAATCTTTCATCGCATTCAGCCGCTCCGCTACCTCCTCGACCGTCATGAAACGATCTCTCTCATGCCAATCCCGACCAAGTCCACCAATATCTTAGGCAAGTCAATCCGGACTCCAGGCACTCCAGACCTTTTCGCCTTTCATGATCTCATCCCAGTTCACCTTGCACGCAAAAGGCAGCTCAAAGACTTTTTCATTGCCGGCGATATAGAGAAGCTTGCGCATGGTATCCACCAGCACGGAGCACCGGTCGCACAGCGCCAAGTGTTTTTCAATCTGCCGTTTCATCTCGCGGCTGAGGTGGCCATCAATATAGTTCGATATCTGGCTGGTCACATGCTTGCAACTGACAGTCTGTTTCATGATGGTCTTGCCCATCAGCAACATCATCTTAAACGGCATGGCCATCGAGAGTTTTCCCGGAGCGCTGAAGAGCGGGATCAACTGTTCGCGCATCTGCATGCGCGCCCGATGCAGCCGGGTGTTGACCGCGCCTTCGCTGATACCTAGAATTTCCCCGGCCTTGGCGGCGCACAACTCCTGGATGTCTCGCAGCACAAATACTTCGCGATAGCCGTCTTCGAGGCAGTTCAGCGCAGCCATCAGCGCAGCGCGCAACTCCTTGCGCTCCAAATCGGCCGAGGGTACATTGCGCCAATCAACGAACTGGCGCGGCTGCACCGGCTTGTCCGCGAATTCCTGCTCCAGCGATTCGTACAGGTGCCGGCGATCTTTACGCAGACGCATTTTCGCTTCGTTCGCGGCAATCTGCAGCAACCATGCCTTGAAACTTTCGCCTTCGCGAAGCTGGCTGAGATGAATAAAGGCCTTCAGGATTGCTTCCTGCGATACTTCTTCCGTATCCTGGGGGTTGCGCAGGATGGAGTAGGCAACCAGCCGGATGCCCTTAATGTAAGGGCCGATCAGCGCAGCAAATTTGTCCCGATCCCCCGCGCGGCAGCTACTGATGAGTTGGGCCTCGCTCGACGAGGAGCGGCCCAGAGCGTCTTGCGCTTCCATTCAGTTACCTTCCTGAATCAATACCAGAATTGTGGGCGAACATTCTGGCGCGACGGTGGGGGAAAAGAGCGCCAGTTGAGCGACTTAAACAGATTTTACCCGGATTCCGGCCCGATTGGAAGACCGATTTTTTGCAACCTATCGTTACTTCGGGTCACGGTACAATCCAGCCGCTCACGGCGCGGAACCCGTCTTGCGCAGCGGCATCAAGCTTTACGATATAGGCCCCTTTCGAGGCAAAGCGCTGGCCTGGCCCGAGGGCGAGCGACGGATGGGTGCCGTTATCGAGGTGGCTTTCAGCCTCATGCTCGATAACTTCGACAAGATAGTCGCGAAAAAAATCGTCCAAGATCTGGTCCAGCCCGAACTGGAGCATGGTGAGCGCATAGTAAGTCTGGAATTGCAGCCTTGGATATACGCGATCTACTTTTCTGGAGTGCATCCACTGGCGAACCAAGAACACCCGCGGATAGTAGACCGTGGGAAGTTCGTATGGATAGGTGAACAGCAGATCCGCGGGCAGTACCAGGGGCTTGTGCAACTGGGCAACCTCCAGCGCGCCGGCCGGCAATGTGACGATCTTCAGTTTTCCGCTCTTTACGGAGGGCGCGGCTTCGCTTAATGCAGCGAGTACGGGCGCCGAATACTTGCCTGGCCAGAGCACCAGAACATCTGGCGGGTGCTCGCTGGTGGTCACACGCCGCACCTCGCGACACAACTCCTGTTCACCAGAAACCGACAGGTCTCTGAGCTGGGCGCCGGGAATCTGCGCCTTGGCCGCGCGGGCAAAAGCCTCTGCCGGTACAAGTCCATCAGCATCACGGGTGTGAATCTGGACAATCAAGCCAGGCTGATTTGGATTGGCCGCGAGGAAACCGGCCAATGCCTCCGCTTCCAGTTCCAGGCCGCGTGAGAAGTAAAGCGAGTAGCCGGGGCCAGACTGTGAGGTGCGCGGGAGCTCAGTGTTCGGAAAAACACAGGGGAGGTGCTTCGCGTCACAGAACCGGGCAACGGGGTCCCACGGTCCGCCCACCAGCCCGCTGACGACCGCAAAAACCGGCTGGCGGCGATATTCAGCCTCGATCTGTTCGTTCCAGGTTGAGGCTGGCCCATGGAGATCCCAGACGTGCAATTGCCAGCGTTGAAACGAGTTCTTGAAATCAGAATGATAGTTGGGGGAAAAGTTGGGCCGGCTGCGATGGCCCTCAGCTCTGGTGTTCATCCAATCGAAAAAGGCGTGGACCGTCTGCAGCACCGCTTCGCGCCGCCTGGGGTCGGCGCCATCACTTACCACGGTGGCCAGGTGGACGGTCTCGGAATCAACACCGGGATCGTAAGCCACCGAGAGAGTCTTCAGGTAGGCAACCAGATTCTCCATGTCAGAGCTTTGCAGATCACAACGCGGCATTTCCGATTCGAGCTTTTGGCCGGACGAATCCATGCCTTCGCGGATGGCACGGGACAGGGTGGCCGGGGTGTATGCGGGGCGCATTTTCGGCTCGCGAAGGCGTGCAGCAAACTGTGCCGGCTGGGCCTCCTTGAACATCTTGTAGAAAATTCTGTTGCGGTTGAGTTCGCGCGGAGCAAACAGGAGGGGGCCGGTGATGGGGGGAACGTATTTGCCACCCTCGCTGGATCCGAAGCCGCTGGGACGATGACAATTCACGCAACTGATCGGCGCTCCGGACAATGCAATCCCGTTCCCGGTGGTGCATCCGAAGGCATCACCGGAAGCCGTCAACCCTTGCCGGTAAAGTTGCCGGCCTCGCTCGATTCCTGCTGGCGCGCCTTCCTGGGCAACTGCGACCTGTGGGCCGAAGGCGAACGCAAAAAGAATCATGATCGCGGAAACCCTGAATTGCGTATCGCATTTCAGTAAGCGCCGCAGTCCGTATCCACGCATTCTTGCCGCCCCCTTGGGAAAGTCTACTCCCATCTTATATCTGCTTCAGAAACGTCTACTTTCCAGCGCTGCCAGAAGCGCTGATGATGCCACGATATTCATCGAGCAGATCATTGGAGCTAGGATGCCCCTCCAGCCGCCGCCAGGCGGGCCCTGATCGCGCCCGCAGAAACGTATAGGGCCGGTGGTACATCTTGTTGTCGCTCTGATAGAGCGCGCCAAAGGCCTTCAGGACCTGAAAGACATCTTTTTTCTTTCCCGTGAGGAAGAGCCAGTTCTCACCAGGATGATAACGCCGGGCATAGGCATCAAGACGCGCTGGCGTGTCATATTCCGGGTCTATCGAGATCGAAATCATCAAGTAGTCCGGGCTGATCTGGGCGACATCTTTCTGGCCTTGCGAGAAGGTGGCGCTCAAAATCGGGCAGATGGTCGTGCAACTGGTGAATACAAATTCCAGCAATACCGGCCGCGGTTGGTGAAGAAGCGCAGCCAACTGCACCGGCTTACCGCTCCGATCAATCAGAGTCACATCCGGCGGAGAATAGCTTGCCTGGGTGGCGGTGTAGTTTTTTGCTTCCGCATTGCCTGCGCCGGCTGCAGCCGCAATGTGGTTTTGTCCGGGTAGCAGGACGTGAACCGCCGGCCGCACGGTCCCGCCCGTACGGGAGGGACGAGCTTGCGGGGGAAAGGCCGCCGCAAGCGCCCCGACTGCAAGGGCGGTTACGACGGCCACAGGTTTAACTGTCATCCTTGGTTTCCTTCAAGTCCTGATTTAGTGTGGAGACCAGATTCCCACGTCGTGGTGGAAGCCATCGAACTGGTACATCCGCAACCTTGCCGGTGGATCATAGTTAAAGTTGACGATCACGGTGTGTTGCCCAAGGTTTCCCTGAAGCGTGGTCAGCGCCGCCGGCTTGCGGTCCCAAATTCTGTGCCAGTCCGGAGTATCGGGATCGTTGTTGTCCTGGAGACTTTCAATGGAAACCACAGGGCCGGGGTTGCTGGCTGGGCGCTTGGCGATCGGGACCGGAATCGGCCCAGTGGTTGTATTGATCCACCAGTGGTTTCGGCCAAAGGTGAACAGAGGCCCCTGGCCGCCGATGGGCAGCGTGTTGTGGAAAGTGTTCTCCCAGCCGCGCATGCCGCCAAAATCGACCAGCATGTAGGCATGGGGAAAGTAGTCGCCGTTCAGGAGGTTCACTTTGACCTGATCGCCGCGTTTCTTGTATTTGAACATTTCCATCTGCATGTCACGGGTAAAGCCCTTGATGTGGCCATACATGGTGTCATTGACAAACAGGAGAGTTTCGTCGGCGTTAGGGTCTTCCGGCACGCCTGCGGGCAGCCGGGTGCGGTGCTGCCAGTCATCGAAGGCCGAGTCCAGGTCATCAGCAATGTCTTTAAGGTCTCTGCCCTTCGCGCCTACTTTGATTGCCTGGAAATCGTTCCACATACGCTTGGCCGGAGCGATATCCCCGATCATGTTGATCGCCGCCAGCTTCACAGCGGGATTGCTCTCCAAAGCCGGGCAAGTGAAATTCGCTTGCCGGTTGTTAGGACAGAAGGCGTCAAATTCAATGGCGTTCCTGGGCCGGCCGCCAATTTTGATATTTACGTTCTCCGTAACCTGCACGCGCGGCGGATGCTTGCGCCAGCCCCAGTGGTAGGACAGGTTCCAGAAGCGGGCCGGGGCCATCTTGATATCGTACTCATAGCGATGGCCGTCGGCCATGGGGAAAAAGGTATTGTCCATGCCAACGTTGGGAAGAAGTTTGGGCGGCGTGAAATTCTTGGGATCATCGAAGTACATGATGTATCCGGCGAAATCGTCATAGCCGCGATTGAGTACGTCCACCACATAGTGGATCGTCCAAGGAACGTCATTGACGACCGTTGGATCAACATAAGCTGTGTCAGATTCGATATGGGTGTCATACCAGACCTGATGGATGGTGAGAGTTCCACCGACCACTACGCCGTTTTGCAGGATCGGCGTGACCATTTTGGTCTTGTTCGGTCCCTTGTAGTGCAGCAAGGGAAATCCACTATAGGCACGGTTGACCGGATTGCCCTCCAGGATATCAATGGCAAATTGGACCTGATCTATATCAACCTTGTGCTCTTGGTCAGAATTGCGATCCGAATCGTGGTCCGGTTTACGGAGACCCGCGATAATGGCAGCGAGGTCATCGGTGGGCGAGGTTCTATCCGCCAGCGGCGTTACCACCGGGTCAGGATGCAGGTTATAGGGATGTTCCGGCGAAGACGAAAGGGTATTTGGAATCGGGCGCCCTTTCGAATCGCAGGCATTCAAGTAGATGGTGGGCAGCAGATTCGTCGGGTTAGGCCCGGAAGAGTCGCCGGGCGGAAAAAATGAGGGTGCGGTGTTAATGGTGGTGGTCGTGCCATCCGGGGAGAGAGTCACTGACCATGAACCAGGGGCCGGAAGCGGCTGCGTGGGCGCACATTGTTGCGCCGATGCAAGCAACGCTCCGGACAAGATGATGACCGGCAGCAGACCGGCGCGAAATCTTCCAAGAAATGCACGTAGCATATTCTTTTCCTTTTCTTTTCTCAGCTTGTCGCCGTTCGGCCCCAGGGAGCGCGCCGAAAGGCCGAATCAGCCTCAGTTGTTATGCAATACGGTTGTCAGAAGGCAGGCCGGAACTGTTCAAACGCCGCGGTCCTGCCCGCCGGGGCTCTCCCGAAGGCGTTGCGCCGGGCATGACCCAACGGATATGCCTGACCGCCTCTTCGGGGTGCAGCTCGACGGCGAAGTTGGACCAGAGGCCAACCCCTCCATTTCCGTAGAACACCGTGTCAGTGGAACGGGATGCGCCCTCGTGTAAAGCGGCCGATCGCGTTACCATGTCGCCTCCATGCAAATGATGCGGGTGATAGATGCGGGAATGCAGGGCGTTCACACCCTCAGCCGAACAGTTCACGAAGAGCCACCCTTGGGGGATGCGGTGCTCTGCGGCGAACGCCGCGAGGCGCTCGCGGGTATCGTGCTCGGGACTGCGGGTGACGGAGATCATGAACACTTCGCGGCCGAGCTTGTCCCCAAGCCGGCGGGCGATCTCCTCCATCCGGGAGGTGACCGGATAGTGGGTTTCGTCACGAATCGACATGAAGTTGATGGTCACAACTTTGTCCTTGACCAAGTCGCGATAGAACAAAAATTTCTGCCCGGTATGAGCGACCCCGGCAACGTCGGGAACCGAACGCTGCTTGCGGGGGTCATGTGCGTTGCCCGGCCGGGGCTGGGTCACTCCTTTGACCCAACCCATAGCGCTGGCTCCGAGCGCCGCCAGGGGTAGTAGCTGCAAAAACTTGCGCCGTTCTTTCATGATCTCCTCCTCAGCTCGGTGTGACCAGTCGAATGAGTGAACTATTGTCGCCCGGATTATCGCCCTGCCCAGGCGGAACGATGTCCCAGCGAATCATCATGGCGTGGTCTTCATGGACCACGTTGTGGCAGTGCATGACGTGCTTGCCCAGGAAGTCGCGCCAGCGGCCAAAGAACTTCACTTCCGTGTTGGGCCCCAGTGATACCACGTCCTTCCGAACGAACAGCGGGTCCCCGCGCTTCACTGGCCGCCCGTTCACTTCCAGGATGTGAAATTCCTCAAAGTGAGTATGCACCGGGTGTACCCACGCATTGCCGGCGTTGCGGAAGGTCCAGATTTCAGCAGTACCTTGCTCAATGGCCGCATCCACGCGGTTGGGATCGAAGAGGTTTCCATTCACCGTGAACAGACCGTTGGTGTAGTCGAAAACGAAGAGCCGCTCGCGGCGCACTTCGCTCAAATTCACGGGAGGCATGGTGCGAAGCTCTTCAGGGATGCGGCTGTTGTCCACCCCTTGCAGTTCCACCACATCAAAGCGCATGATCTTGTCGCCCGGATCAAGATCTCTGCCGTTGGGGCCGGAGCCATCCTCTTTCATGGCGAGGCGGTTCACGAGATAGACGTGATCGCCCGGCGCGAAGAGAGAGAAATCAATGATTACGTCCTGTCTTTGCGCAACCCAGATTTCGACGCTGTCCTGAATCCTGGGCGACTCATACATATTGCCGTCGTTGGTCAGCACCACGAAGTTCGCACCTTGACTGGCTGACGGCTTGGTGCTGTCAGACTGAAGAGACAGGTTGTAGAGGCGAGACGGGCCGCCATTCTGGATGCGGAAACGGTACTTGCGGCGCTCCACCTGGAAGAACGGCTGGATGGTGCGATTGACTGTGTACCGGTCACCTACCATTCCGAACGTGGTGTAATTCGCGGAAGGCCGGCGCCCGGAATTTGGCGAGGGGCTGGAGAAGTCCCACACCGCCTGCCCGTTCTGATCAAACATCACGTCATGCAACATCAGGGGCACGTCGTATCTACCGCTGGGCAGCCGGAACGCGTCAGGATTGTGATCGTTTTCGTTGTTGCTATCAAGGTCGTCAAAACAAAGATAGAATCCCGTCAACCCGGCGTAAACATTGGGAGCGGTAAAATCTTCGCGATGATCGTGGTACCACAGGGAGCTCATGATTTCCCGGGGATCATTGCCAGCCGGAAAATTTCCGTAGTGATAGTCCCAGAACTGACCGGGATCAAAGAAATCCTGCGGAATGCCGTCGCTTTCAGACGCGTGATGTCCGTTGTGGGTGTGGATGGTGACGGATGGCAGCGCAAAATTCACGTTGCCGGTCCCGACCGGCGGCAGATCATTGAAACGCCGGACAAGTACTGGTTCGCCGTACTTCACATGGAAGGTCTCTCCCGGCGTGCCGCCGTTGAAACCCCATGACCAGGATCCCTGGTTGTAGGGAGGCTGCGGGTGGTATTGCCAGCGGAACTCGCCGATACGCTGCACATAAAACTTCTGCGGCGGAAAATCGTCATAGCGCTGGTGAGCCAGAGGGTCGGGCGCTGGAACCAAGGACGATGCGCGCACTGGCCTTGCTACAGGGATTATGTTGAGCGGTGCTACGAAAGGCGTCGCCGGCGGACTCGGGTTGGCGACAAAACTCGGCTGAAGGGTCTGGGGGAAAACTAAACCACTTTGCGGTGCTTGCGCCTGCGCCAGCTTGGACGCCAAACCTGTGCCTGCAGCGGCTGCGCCAATCTTCAGGACATCGCGCCTGTTAAACATAGTCACTCCTCGTGTTGTATGCACTGCGTTCTTGCGGTTGAAGCGTGTGGGCCTGGCGGTCTTTCCGGCCCCATAACCGGTCTTTTTCGAACCTAAGCTTCTCCCCCACTACGGAGCCGGGGGGCTGAACCGCAGACAGGCGATCACATTTTTTCTGGGCTTACTGCTGATATGATTCGCCAACCCGCAGAATCTTTCAGGCCAGCGATAACTTTTTTGAATTTTCGTTCCATGCAGGCAAAGCTCGCGGACCACCGGGAATCGGACCGGATTGACGGAGCTTCGCCAAAGCATTGCTGCGGGCCGGCAGCAACCCTTTCATTCTTCCTTGTTCATTTTTTCTTGCCGAGCGGTTCGTACTGTATAAGGCGCCACAACGAGCCGGGCCTCCAGTACGGAAGGATGTGATCCGAATAATATCACGTCCATCGTGTGACGCAAGCTGGTCATCCTCTTCTTCTTCTCTTCTTCTCTGCTTCTTCTCTTCATCCACCCGTTACTTCACCCACACATCGAGCGGACCGGTTACACGAACCATACCCTTGGAGTCGCAGGAGAATCTGGAAATATTCGATTCCCGTGCGCTGAATACTGATTCCCATCAATCCGACAAGCCTGTGCAGGCCGACTGGAGCTCGTTTTGATGAATGGATTTTCGTTACACTGAAGCCAGCCCAACGCTGAGGTAGAAATGGCGAGCATCGACGACCTGAATCTGACCTACCGTTTGTTCATGAGGGTCTAC
>Ga0210403_10001789_pt1 | contig 19933 bp, 13 predicted proteins | sample IncBWC19MmetaG_FD_150863 | JGI IMG/M metagenome (GOLD analysis project Ga0210403, IMG submission 150863) | Forest soil microbial communities from Barre Woods Harvard Forest LTER site, Petersham, Massachusetts, United States - Inc-BW-C-19-M | ecosystem: Environmental > Terrestrial > Soil >... | reverse complement strand
GAACCTCGATGGTCGCATCGAACACCTCGCCGCCTCCATCCGGCGCCGGCTTATGCGTGTCGCGCCGCACGTAAAGCTTCTGCGTTGCCCGGCTGATGTAGACCGAGACCGGCTCGAGCGCGAGCTTCGCCTCGCTCGCCGCCTTGGCGGTGTCGGCCTTCCTCATCACCGCCGCCTTGGCGGCGTCTTTTGCGGCAACGGCAGCGTCCCGCTTCGGCTGCGCGTCGGCCCTGGCGGTATCGAGCGCCGTCCCCGCGTCCGCGGCCTTGGTGGCGGCCTTCTGCTTCAGCTCCTCGGCCCGCGCCCTGGCCTCATCCGTCTTGGCGGCGGCGAGCACCTTGTCGGCATAGGCGAGTTCGGCATCGGCGCGGCTCTTGAGCCCCTCCAGCTTGCGCAGCGACGCCGGCAGCGACGCCGCCTCGCGCATCGCTGTCGCGGCGGCCTTCTTCGTCTCGTCCGCCGTCTGGGCAGCCTCGGCCGCCTCGCGGGCGAGCGTCTCGGCCTTGGCCGGCGCGGCCGCGATGGCCTCCGCCTTCGGTACGAACAGCGCCGGATGGGAGAAATCGACCGGCTCGGCATCGATCGGCGAGATGATCACGCGCATCCCGATCTGCGTCTTTTCGAACAGATTCTCCGCAAAGCCAAAGGGCATCCGCACGCAGCCGTGCGAGGCAGCATAGCCGGGCAGCGGCCCGCCGTGCAGCGCGATGCCGTTCCAGGTGATGCGCTGCATGTTCGGCATCCAGGCATCATCATACATGGTCGAGTGGTGGTCCTTGTCTTTTTCGATGACGGCGAAGACGCCGGCGGGCGTCTCGCGCCCCGTGGTGCCGGTCGACACCGGCGCGCGCAGGATCCAGCCGTCGGCGTCGTAGAAGGTGACCCGCTGGCTCTTGATCGACACGATCGCCATGATCGGCTCGCCGGCATCGCGGGGCGCCGTTGCCTCGGTGGGGGCAGCGGGCCGCGGCTGTTTCGCCGCGGCGTTAGCGGTCAGCGCCGTCAGCGCGGCCATCGCCGCGAGCGTCATAATGGCGGGACGCCGCCAAGGCCGGATCGCCACGGTGGATTGCGCCGTCGTAAATCGATTTGCCATGCCATACCCAAATCGCGATTTCTGGATTAGCTCACCGCCACCAACGTCCACGCCGCCGTTTCGCTCCCGGAGATTCGCGGCACGTCCCGGCGGCAAGTCTCTCATATACGACAGCCAGCGCAGGAGGAAGGGTGGCTCGCGGCTGAATTGGCACATCTGCGACGTGCCGGCGCGATCACGCGATGTCCATTCATCGGGCGGACGCGAAGTGATCGCCATCACTTCATGGCGGCGTCACCGGATTTCCATCCGGAGAGGCTCCGAGATTGCCGATCGGAGCCGTCAGGCGACAGATCAGTCCGGTTGGTTCATACATCACTTCAACGGAGCCTCGGAAATCGTCCTGCAGGACCCGGGAAATGAGGCGGGAACCAAAGCCGACCCTGGCCGGTTCCGACACTGGCGGGCCGCCAAGTTCCTGCCAGGTGAAGACGAAATTTGGCGCCCCCTCACGATCTCTGGTGTTCCAAGTGATCGACACACGGCCGCTCGCCACAGTCAAAGCACCATATTTCAAGGCGTTGGTGGCAAGCTCGTGGATTGCCAGCGACAAGGCCAGGGCCTGCCGGGACTTGACCACAAGTGGCGGACCCGAGACCGTAAACCGGCCTTCGCCTGCCCTGTAGGGGGCCAGCGCGGTGTTGATCACATCCTGGAGGGGCGCTTCAGCCCAATTTGCCGCCGTAAGAAGGTCATGTGCTCGTGCGAACGCAGCAAGTCGTCCAAGATACTTTTCAAGATCGGCTTTGCCCGATGGGTCGCGAAATGTCTGAGTGGCCACGGCACCAAGTACCGTGAGCGTGTTCTTGACGCGGTGCTTCAGCTCCTCATTGATGAGGTTGAGCGCTTCTTTCGCCATGTGCTCGGACGTGACATCCTTGCAGACGACAAGCACGCCGCCGACTTTGCCTTCGAAATCGATCGGACCGAAGCTATACGTCCACCAGACATCCTCGCGACGACCGTGACGCGTGACCGGCACCAGCTGGTCCTCATGCCAGGTCGCCCCCTGGCCCGCCATGACGTACTCGATCTGCGGGCCAATGATGTCCCATATCTCGGCCCAACACTCGCGGCCTCCCGCTCCCAGAGCGCTCGGATGCCTTTCGGGCCCCATCGTCTCGCGATAGGCGTCGTTATAGAACTGGATGAGTTCCGGTCCCCACCAGATGAACATCGGGTGACGCGAGGTGAGAACGAGCCGCACCGTAACCCGAAGACTCTGCGGCCATGTCTCCGGAGAGCCGAGCGACGTTCTTGACCAGTCGAATGCTCTCGTCAGAGCGCCCATCTCGCCGCCCCCCGACAAGAAGTCGCTGACCACCTCCCCCTTCCTCATACGCGCAGCTTTCGCTCAGATACCCGTCGCCCAGACCGCAAAACCTATAGACAGGCAAGGCAAAGTACAATTTCCACTCGTTCCTTGTGTCCCAACAGTTTCCGGGCGACCGGCCAGAAACTATCCCCCAGCCCAGACATCCAGCACGTAGCGGTTCTTCGCGCCCATATCCTCGATCCAGCGCGCGCCGGCCGCGGCGTCCGCGCCGGTGCGCTCGCGATAGATCGAAACCAGCGCTGCCTTCACATCTGGTTCCATCTTGCTGCCGTCACCGCAAACAAAGACGACCGCGCCCTGCTCGATCAGCCGCCAGACATTGTCCTTTTCGGCGGCGACCAGATGCTGCACATAGGTCTTGGCGCCGTCGGCACGCGAGAAGGCGGTGTGGAGCTCGGTGACGCCGTCGGCCGCGAACGCCTTCAACTCGTCGGCGTAGAGAAAATCCTGGTCGGGATGGCGGCAGCCGAAGAACAGCATCGCGGGTCCGAGCGCTGCGCCCTGCACCTTCCGCGCGGCGCGCTCCTGCAGGAAGCCGCGGAACGGCGCGAGCCCCGTGCCCGGCCCGATCATGATGATCGGCACGGAGGGATCATCCGGCAAGCGGAAGCCGGCCTTGGTCTCACGAATGGTGGCGTGAACGGTCTCGCTGGCGCGGCGGCCTGCGAGATAGTTCGAGCACACGCCTTTGTAGATGCCGCGGCCCGAGCTGGCGGCGCCCTCGACCACGCCGACGGTGACGCTGCAACGTGCGGCATCGCATGATGGCGACGACGAGATCGAATAGTAACGCGGCGCCAAGAGCGACAGCATTTCCAGATAGACATGGAACGGCAGCTCGCAGGCCGGAAATTCTTCCAGGAGATCGAACACCGATTTGCGCCGGGCGAGAATTTCGCTGCGATAGCGCTCGGCGGACGCATCGTCGTCACCGACATAGGCCTGTAGTTTCGGCTTGGTCACCGGGCAACGCGTATGCTCCGACATGATCTGGATCTGCTTGCGCGTTGCGACCTGCTGCAGCTCGACGAATTCCGTGAGCAGCCGCCCGACCGAAACGGCTTCGCCCACCGGTAATTGCGCGCGGCGTCCTTCGGTGACCTGCAGCCGGATCTGGTCGGCCGGCAGGAAGCCGAAGCGGCGCGCGACGTGATCGACCAGCGTCGGGTCGTTGCGCGGCACGACGCTGAGGTGATCGCCGACGCGGTAGCTCGCGTCCGCTGGCAATTCGACCTCGATGTGCCGGGTCGAACGGTCGGAGGCGTTGGGGCCGGAATGGTTCTGCAGCTCGTTGTTCACGAGCACCTTCATCGGCGTGGCGCCACCTTGCGTCACGAGCACATTGGCCGTGGCTGACGCCACCGGCTCGACCGCGTAGAGCGGCTCGTCTTCGGCGGTGCGGGTGAAATTCCAGTCGATGCCGAATTCCTTGGTCGCGACCTGCGCGGCCGCCGGGAACCATTTCTGGAACTGGCCGTCGAGATCGCTGCGGGCATCGCCCTCGCCGCGCGGATAGATGGCGCGCGCGCCATGGGCCGTGAGCTTCTCGTCGACGAAGCGTGGCACGGATTGATAGGTCGCCGCCCAATCGCTGTTGCCGCAGCCAAACACGGCGTAGCGCACTTTTGCGAAGGCATCCTTCGGCAGCTCGCCGCCGAGCCATTTGACGAATTGCGTGGCGTTGTCCGGCGGCGCGCCGTTATAGGACGCGCAGATGATGAGGACACCGCCCTCCTCCGGAAGCTTGCGGACATAGTCATCGAGCGGGCCGAGGCGCGTGACAAAGCCGTTGATCTCGGCGAGGTCAGCCATGCGCGTCGCCAGCTCCTCGGCTGAACCGAGGTTGGAGCCGTAGAGCACCAGCATCGGCGTGTTGTGGCCCGGGCGCGTCGTCGGCGCGCGCGGCGCCTTCGGTGCCGCCGCGGCTGTTGCGGTCGGGCCTGCAAACGCGCCGCGGTCCTTGTCGCTGCGCGGCCGAACCTTGATCTTGAAACCCTCCGGCTTGATCGTCAGCGTTTCCTTCAGGTGCATCTGGTAGCGATGCACGTCGATCAGCCTGAAGCGCTGCAGGATCATGCCGATCGCGAGCGCCGCCTCATGCATGGCAAAGCCGCGGCCGATGCAGGCGCGCTGGCCGTTGCCGAACGGCTTCCAGGCATTGACCGGCCTTGCCGCTTCCGCCTCGCGGCTGAAATTCTCGGGGTTGAAGGCGTCGGGATTGGGCCCCCAGACCGAGGGGTCGCGGTGCAACGCCGTCACCAGGATGGTAATGAAGGTGCCCTTCTTCAGCTTGTATTTGCCGCCGATGGTCTCGTCCTTGAGCGGCGAGATGCCATAGGCCGGCGCCGGCGGCCACAGCCGCAGTGCTTCTTTCAGGATCTGCGTGATGTAGGTGAGCCCTGTAACCTGCTGATAGGTCGGCCTGACATTGACGTCGGGCCCGAGCACGCGGTCGACCTCGTCATACGCCTTCTTCAAGATGTCGGGATGCTTCAGCAGCGCATACAGCGTGTAGGACAGCAGCCCGCTGGTGGTCTCATGGCCCGCGATCAGGAAGGTGTTGATCTGGTAGCGGATGTTGACGTCGTCGAGCTGCTCGCCGGTTGAGCGGTCGACGCCGGTCATCATCGCCGCCAGCATGTCCTTCTTGTCGTCGGTCGCAGCCGTATTCTTGCGGCGCTCGGCGACGATCTCGTCGACCATCCTGTTCATGAAGGCGACGTCGGAGGCCAGGTCGCGTCGCCGCTTCTGCATCCACAGATTCTCCATCGGCAGGCCGCGGATCATCATGATGGTTTCCAGCGAGCGCACCAGCGATTCCACGAAGGGATGGTAGTCGCGCCGATAGAAGGAGTTGAAACGGTAGTCGAAGCCGCAAAGGCCTATCGTATCGAGGGTCAGCGCCGTCATGTCGTGGACGACGTCGATCTCGTCGTCGGCGTTGAGCCGCTCCCATTTCTTGACGAGCTGCTCGGCGATGTCGACCATGCTCGGGTGATAGGACTGCATCGCGCGGTTGCCGAACGGCTGCAGCAGGATGTTGTGCGCCTTGCTCCAGTTCGGCTCGGTCGTGTCGGCCGTGAACAGGCCGTCGCCCGCGACCGCGCGGACGCGGCGCAGCGGTCCCCGCACCGCCTTGTCGAAGCGCTTCTCGTCCGAGAGCTCGTCGACGAGGTCGTGGCCGGAAACGATGACGATCGGCGCGCCCATCATGTCGAGCCAGAAGATCGGTCCCAGCTCCTTCGCCAGCCGCGTCAGGTTCTGCACCGGCGCGGAGGAGTCGAGCGACAGCATGTTGCCGACCACCGGCTTGGTCGGCGGCTGCGGGATCGGGTTCAGTCTGTTCTTCGGCGCCATTGCTGATTCATTCCCCCACTCAGCCCTGTCATTGCGAGGAGCGTGAGCTCCGAAGCAATCCATGCTTCCCGCGCGGATGAGTGGATTGCTTCGCTTCGCTCGCAATGACGACGTGTCTTACCCAAACCTTTTTCTACGCCATTCGATGAGCCTGGCGCTGACCTCTTCCGGCTTCTCCTGCTGCGTCCAATGGCCGCTGTCGCGCACCAGATACTTTTCGAGATCCGGCACCAGCTTCTCCATGCCGTCGGCGGCGGAAGGCGGCAGCACCGCGTCGTTCTCCGCCATGATCATCAGCGCCGGCACGCGCACGTGATGGTCCAGGCCTTCCGCGCGCTGCCAGTTGCGGGAGAAGTTGCGGTACCAGTTGATGCCACCGGTGAAACCGGTCCTGGTGAAGGTGTCGACGAACACCTGCTTCTCGTCCGGCGACAGGATCGGTATGCGCGGATCGTGCCTCGCGTCGTAATTCGCAATCATCTGCGGGAACGCCAGGTTGATCCGGGGCGAGGCGCCGATACCGGCGACCGCCTGCTCCGGCGGCGCATCCGGAGGGCGCGGCGCCGGCTTGCGCATGAAGGCGTCAAAGGTCTGCTCGACCCGGCTGCCAAAAATCCTGTCCGGCTCGCGCGCGGGGTCCTGGAACTGCACGATGTACATCTGATCGCCAAAACGCTGGCGGAACAGCGCGATCGGATCGGTGGGCGCGCGATCCCTATGCGGCGTGTTGACCCCGACGACGCCGGCGACGCGGGAGGGATGCAGCAGCGGCATCTGCCAGACGACAAAGCCGCCCCAGTCGTGGCCGACAAAGATCGCCTTATCGATCTTCAAGTGATCAAGCAGTCCGACGAGATCGCCGGTCAGATGCTCGATGTCGTAATCCTCGACCGGCTCCGGCCGGTCGGTCGCGCCATAGCCGCGCTGGTCCGGCGCGATCACGCGGATGCCGGCCTCGCTCAGCGCCTTGATCTGGTGACGCCAGGAGAAGGCCAGCTCCGGCCAGCCGTGGCAGAGCACTATCGGCGGTGTGTCGGTCTTCGGACCCGCATCGTAATAGCCCATGCGAATCCCGTTCGTCTGGGCGAACGCGAGCTGTGGCATTTCAATCATTATCGTGTCCCTACTCTGCCGCGCCCTTCACGTCCGCAGCCGGTGGCGCATAGGCCGCTTCGAGCGCGGCGAATTCCTCCGGCAGCATGTCGCAGAGCACCTCGACATGCGGAATGATATTCGCACCCGCAATGAAGCCGAAATCGAGCTGGTCGCGATAGCTCTGCACGGTGATGTTGAGCGCAATGCCGTGGGTCGAGATCGACACCGGGAAGATGTGCAAGAGCTCGGCTCCCGCGGCATACAGCGTCTGCCGCGGCCCGGGCACGTTGGAGACGGTGATGTTCGCCGATGGCGGCAACACGTCCGACAGGCTGGAGCGGCTATAGAGCAGCGCCAGAACCTGAACCAGGATCGGCGTGCCCAGCATCGAAATATTGGAAACCTGAGGCATCAGCGCGCGCAGCGGATGCGACATCTCCTTGGACTTGGTCGATTGCGCGATGATGGTCTCGAGCCGGGTGCGTGGGTCTTCGACATTGGTCGCGATCGAGCAGATCATGCCGAACACCTGGTTGTTGGAGTCGGTATTGCCCTCCTCGCGCAGCGAGATCGGCACCGCGGCGGTCAGCGACTTGTTCGGCAGCGCGCCGTGCGCGAGCAGATAGCGCCGCACCACGCCTGAGGCGAGCGCCAGCACCACGTCGTTGAGCTTGCCGCCGGACAGTTTCGCCAGCGCCTTGGCCCGCGAAAGCGAGATCGAGGTGCCGGCAAAGCTGCGCTCCGACGAGATCGACTTGTTCAGGATCGTCGGCGGCGACATCATGCTGGCGAGACTCTCGCGCGACTTCGGATCGGAAATCTTGCCGATCACGTCGGACACACTCTTCAGCATGGTCGGGATATTGCCGGCAAAGCGCACCGCGCTCTCGATCTGGTACATCGCATTGTCGAACAGGATCGAGCCGATATCGCTCTTGCCCGAGCGCGGCAGCTCGATGCTTTTGGCGGCCGCCGCCGCATCGAGCGGCTGGGTCCAGAGCTGCTGATAGGAATCGAGCAAGGTGGCGGCGATGTCGCGCGGCTCCTGCTCGACCTTCGCCTTCGCCGTCGGCGGCTCGACTTTGCGCGGGACCGGCGAGATGTCGTAGATCATGTTGGTCAGCGCGGCACCCGCGCCGCCGTCGATGCAGGCGTGATGCATCTTGGAATAAAGCCCGATCTCATTGTCCTTCATGCCCTCGAAGACATAGAACTCCCAGAGCGGCCGGGCGCGGTTCAGCAGTTTCGCATGCATCCAGCCGACGATGCGCTCCAGCGTGGCCCGGTCGCGCGGCGCCGGCAGGCTGGCGCGGAAGATGTGGCGGTCGATGTCGAACTGGTCGTCCTCGACCCAGGAGGGATGATCGATATCGAGCGGCGCCTTCTCCAGCCGCGCTTTCAGGATCGGCGCGACGTGCAGTCGCGAGGCGATCATCGCCTTGAACTCTTCGAAGAAGTCGCCCTGATAGCCTTCAGGCAGGCGGAAGATCGCCATGCTGCCGACATGCATCGGCATCTCCGGCGTCTCCAGATACAGAAACGATGCGTCCAGCGAGGACAGTTTCTTGCCGTCACCCATGCTTTCCTCCCGAAACAATGACGCCGGCGCTTTTCGCGCTTCTAGCGTTTTTGGTTGGCGCATGATCTTTTCGGAAAACCGCTACACACTTTTCCGGATCATGCGCTGGCCGATTGTGCCTTTTCCGGGGGCGCATAGGCAATGGCAAAAGGACCGGACCGGTCGAAGGGATGGAATTCGCTCTCCCGCTGGGCCAGCCGGTCCGCGACGGCCCACAGCGCGGCCGGATTGACCCCGATCCCGACATGGCTCGCGAAATAGACCTCGATATTCTCTGATGTCGCGGAGGGGCGCAGCAGGCAGGTCCGCCAGTTCACGATGCCGTCGCTCTTCGAGTAGATCGAGGTCGCCGGCACCGGCAGATCGCCGGCGATGGCCTGCTCCAGCTCGGGGTTGCCACCGACGGTTTCGCCCGACAGCGCTTCATAGAGCCGCGTCGCGTTGGTCGCGCGGATGTCGTTGGCAAAGGGACTGCCGAGCGTGACGACATTCCGCACCATCTCGGGCGCCTGCAGCGCGAGATCGCGCGCATAGACGCCGCCGAGACTCCAGCCGACAATCGAGACCTTGCGGCCGGTGTCGGCATGAATCTGTGCAAGCCGGTCGCGCAGCGCGGATCGCATCTTTGCCACGCCGCGGACATTGCGGCCCATCCGCCAGGCATGCGCGTCGTAACCGAGCTCGGCCAGATAGCGGCGCAGCGGCGCCATCGACAAATCGCTCGCCAGAAAGCCCGGCAGCGCCAGCACCGGATGGCCGTCGCCGCGCGGCGCGCGCATCAGAAGCGGCGACAGCAAGAGGCTGGCGTTGAATTCGAAAATGCCACGCGCTTCTGCAAGGAGCAGCCCCAGTCCCGGCGCACGAAGGCGCGGCGCGGCCTGCGCTTCGTTTCGGTCCGGCATTGCCTATCTCTTCTTGTCGCTGGCGAGCGTGCCCAGCCCCGTCATGGTGACGAACATGTCCTGCATCCGTTCGGCAAGCTTGGGGTCGAAGGTGAACCAGCTCTGGATCAGCGACTCCGGGGATATCTTGTCGATATTGGACATCATCTGTTGCTGCAGCTTGTCCATGACCGCCATCTGCATCGGCCCTACGTCGGGAAGTCCGAAGAACTGCCGGGCTTCGAGGGGCGTACAATCGATCTCGATGTTTACCTTCATTTCCGCTCCTGACCGCGCCTGGCGCATGATCCGGAAAAGTGTGTTGCGGTTTTCCGAAAAGATCATGCGCAAACAATAAGGTGTCACAGTATCGCCACGTCCGGTGCTGCCGCGCAAGCGAGCAGATGCCGCGTGGCACCCGCCCAGGCGATCAATTCGAAGTATGGTCAACCAACCCGCCACCGGGGCGCGGCATAAAATCAGCTTGCCGGGCCGCCCAAGGGCGGCAACATTGTTTCGACCCTGCCCTACCCGATCATGCAGGCAATGCACGGACAGCAGAGAGCGTCGACAATGTCAGTACGTCATACCCTGTTTGCAGCGGCCGCGATCGTGGTGACCTCCTTGGCGATCCCCCTGGCGGTCTCCCCGGCCTCAAGCCAGACCTTGCGCTACGCCAACCAGGGCGAGCTCAAATCGCTCGATCCCTACACCCTCAACGAATCCACTACCCACGCCCATCTGGGACAGGTCTATGAGGGCCTGATCACGCGAGACAAGGACCTGAAGGTCATTCCAGCGCTGGCGGAAAGCTGGGAGACGCCAGAGCCGACGCGCTGGCGGTTCCATCTGCGCCACGGCGTCAAATTCCACAACGGCGATCCCTTCACGGCCGATGACGTGGTGTTCTCGGCGGACCGCGTTCGCGCCCCGGGCTCCAACCTGCAGACCTACGTCGGCGCTGACGTCAAGGTCGTCAAGGTCGACGACTACACGGTGGACTTCGTCCTGACCCAGCCGAATCCCATCCTGCATTCGCTGTGGGCTACCTGGTACATCATGGACAAGAAGTGGTGCGAGGAGAACAACGCGGTCGCGCCGACACCGGTCGCTGCGACGACGCCATCCTACGCCTCACTGCATGAAAACGGCACCGGTGCCTTCACCATCGAGAGCCATCAGCCCGGCGTGAAGACCGTGTTCAAGGCCTTTCCCGGCTGGTGGCGCAAGCCCGAACACAATTTGAAGGAAATCGTCTTCACCCCGATCGCCAACGAGGCCACGCGGGTGGCGGCGCTGCTGACCGGCGAGGTTGACATCATCGAACCGGTGCCGGTGCAGGACATTGCGCGGGTGAATGCCAGCGCCAATGCACAGGTGCTTTCCGGTCCGGAAGTCAGAACCATCTTCCTCGGCATGGACCAGGCGCGCGACGAATTGCTGTATTCCAACATCAAGGGCAAGAATCCCTTCAAGGACATCCGCGTGCGCGAGGCCTTCTACAAGGCGATCGACCTTGAGGCGATCAAGACGCGGGTGATGCGCGGGCTGTCGACCCCATCGGCGCTGATGGTCGCGCCGGAGCTGTTCCCGCTGTCGAAGGACTTTGTCCGGCCGAAAGCCGATCCCGAGGCGGCCAAGAAGCTCTTGATCGAGGCTGGATACCCCAATGGCTTCGAGGTCAGCATGGACTGCCCGAACGACCGCTATGTCAACGACGCCGCGATCTGCCAGGCCGTGGTCGGCATGCTCGCGCGCATCGGCGTCAAGGTGGATTTGGTCGCGCAGCCCAAAGCGCTGTACTTCGGAAAAATATTGAAGCCCGGCGGCTACAAGACCTCGTTCTACCTGCTTGGCTGGACGCCCGGCACGCTCGATTCCCATAACACGATGCACGACATCATGGGCTGCCGCGACGATGCCAAGGACCCCACGCGCGGCGAGGCCAATGTCGCCGGCTATTGCAACAGGGAGTTCGACAAGCTCACCGACCAGGTGTTGCAGGAGACCGACATGGCCAAGCGCGATCTCCTGATCAAGCAGGCCTATGAGATCGCGATCAAGGACTATGGCTATATCCCGCTGCATCAGCAGGCGCTGGCCTGGGGCATCTCCAAGAAGCTGAAAGTGGTGCAGCGCGCCGACAACCAGGTGCTGCCGTACTGGATAGTGAAGCAGGAGGAGTGAGGCCCCCTCGTCTTACTGCGTCAGTGTCGGCTCCATCTCCTCATCCTGAGGAGCTTGCGCGAGCAAGCGTCTCGAAGGATGTGGCCCGGGAATATGGGCAGCCGGGCCTCATGGTTCGAGACGGCGCTTTGCGCCTCCTCACCATGAGGGTCTACTAGAGCATGATGAGATTAGGTTGACTTGAAGCCGCGCGCTCGGTCTGCCCCCTCTCCCCGCTCTTCGCGGGGAGAGGGTTGGGGTGAGGGGCTGTTTCCGCATATTCGGCGAGAGACGGATTCGTGGAGAGTCCCCCTCACCCGCATCGCATCTTCGATGCGATGCGACCTCTCCCCGCAAGCGGGGCGAGGTGAAGTGAACGGTCTAAATTAGCCAAACCGTTCGACCGCAAACGGGCTGGGATCGGCGAATGGCGTTTCGCCGGTCATCATCTCAGCGAGCAGGCGCCCCGTCACCGGACCGAGCGTGAGCCCGTGATGCTGGTGGCCGAAGTCGAACCACAGGCCCTGATGGCGTGGCGCCCTGCCGATCACCGGCAGCATGTCCGGCAGGCAGGGCCGCGCGCCCTTCCAAGGCCTGGCGTCGACCGCCTCACCGAGCGGAAACAGCTTATGCGCCTTCGGCAGCGCGCGCTCGACCTGGACCGGGGTTGGCGGCGCGTCGCGTCGTGTAAACTCCGCACCCGTGGTGAGGCGGATTCCCCTGTTCATCGGCGCCAAGACAAAACCCTGGTCGGCATCGAGTACGGGATGGTTGAGTACGGCGTTGCGGCAGGCGGCGAGATGCAGATGATAGCCGCGCTTGACCGAGAGCGGGATCGAATAGCCGAGCGGGACGAACACGAGATCGGACCAGGGCCCGAGCGCGATCACCGCTTCGCGCGCCACGACCGATCCTTCCGACGTCGTTACGCGCCAGCGTCGGTCAGGCTCTTGTTGCAATGTTCTGGCGTCTCCAGTGACAAAGCGCCCGCCCTTGCGCCTGAACAGCGCCGCATAGGCTTTGGCCAGGCCGCCGGGATCGGGCACGAATCCGGGCTGTACGAAATGAATAGCACCGGCGAAATCACCCATTAAATTCGGCTCACGCTCCGCAACCGCCTTTGAATCGAGAACATTGGCCTCGACGCCATGGGCCCGCGCCCGCTCCAGCTCTCCAAGCGCATTGCCGAGCGTCTTCTCGGAGCGAAACAGCTTGATCCAGCCATTCCTGTGCAACAATTCGCCCGCATTGGCCTCCGCAATCAGCGCCTCGTGCTCGGTCAGGCTGCGGCGGATCAGCGGCAGCACACTCATTGCGCCGCGCAGCGCCCGATCCGGGCGCGAGGCAAGGTAGTAGCGCACGAGCCATGGCAAAAAGGACGGCAGGTCCGCCAGGCTGTAGTGCACCTGCGGGGCACGATTCGACGCGTAACGAAGGATCTCCGCGATGTCGCGGGGAAACATATAGGGGAAGACCGAAGCGCATTCGATTATTCCCGTATTGCCGTAGCTCGTCTCCTCGCCCGCCAGCTCATGCTTGTCGACGAGGATGGCGTCGCGTCCGCGCTGTTGCAGATGCAGCGCAGCGCCAACGCCGACCATGCCGGCGCCCAGTATGAGAACGTCGGCCTTGAGTTCCGTCATCCGGCACTCCGAAAGTTGAATGTCATCGGCGCTCTCTCGGCGCCTAAACTGAAACTAGTCATTGCGGGCTGCCCACGCAAATCGACAGGGTTTTCGGGGGAAATGCGCTTGCGCGATGGCCAAACTCTGGCAACATGGCTCGAATGTGGCCCGGCGATGTTGCGGAAGTGCAAGGGCTCACAGCGGAGAGCGTAAAGCAAATGTCGGTACGTCAAACCTTGTTGGCAGCAAGCGTCGCCTCGATCGTCGCCTCGATCATTGCCTTGGCGATGTCACCGGCATCCAGCCAGACCCTGCGCTATGCCAACCAGGGCGACCTCAAATCGCTCGATCCCTACACGCTCAAGGAAACCACGACCATCGCCCATCACGCCCATATCTATGAGGGGCTGGTCACCCGCGACAAGGATTTGAAGCTCGCCCCGGCGCTGGCCGAAAGCTGGGAGACGCCCGAACCGACGCGATGGCGCTTTCATCTGCGCCACAATGTCAAATTCCACAATGGCGACCCCTTTACCGCGGATGACGTGCTGTTCTCCGCCGACCGCATCCGCGCCAAGGGCTCGAACTTCCTGTCCAACGTTCCCGGCGACGCCAAATTCGTCAAGGTCGACGATTACACGGTCGACGTGGTGCTGCCTGCGCCCAATCCCATCCTGATCTCGCAATGGGATGGCTGGTACATCATGGACAAGAAGTGGTGCGAGGAGAATAACTCCGCCGCGCCGACGCCCGCCTCTGCGACCACGCCGAGCTACGCCTCGCTGCACGAGAACGGCACCGGTCCCTTCATGATCGAGAGCCATCAGCCCGGCGTGAAGACGGTGTTCAAGGCCTTTCCCGGCTGGTGGCGCAAGCCCGAACACAATCTGAAGGAAATCATCTTCACCCCGATCGGCTCCGACGCCACCCGCGTCGCCGCCCTGCTCTCCGGCGAAGTCGACGTCATCGAGCCGGTTCCGATCCAGGACATCCAGCGTGTCAATGCCAGCGGCAACGCCAAGGTGATGACCGGGCCGGAGCTGCGCACCATCTTCATCGGCATGGACGAGGCGCGCGACGAGCTGCTGTTCTCCTCGGTCAAGGGCAAGAACCCCTTCAAGGACATCCGCGTCCGCGAAGCCTTCTACAAGGCGATCGACGACGAGGCGATCAAGAGCCGCGTCATGCGCGGCCTGTCGACGCCGTCGGCGCTGATGATTGCGCCGCAGCTGTTCTCGCTGTCGAAGGATTTCACCCGCGCCAAATATGATCCCGATGGCGCCAAGAAGCTCCTGGCCGAGGCCGGCTATCCCGATGGTTTCGAGGTCACCATGGACTGCCCGAACGACCGCTATGTCAACGACGCCGCGATCTGCCAGGCGGTGGTCGGCATGCTGGCGCGGATCGGCATCAAGGTCGATCTCCTGGCCCAGCCCAAGGCGCTGTATTTCGCCAAGGTGCTGAAGCCCGGCGGCTACAAGACCTCGTTCTTCATGCTGGGCTGGACACCGGCCACCATGGACTCGCAGAACGTGCTGCATGACATCATGGGCTGCCGCGACGATGCAAAGGATGCCACCCGCGGCGAAGCCAATCTCGGCGGCTATTGCAACAAGGAAGTGGATACGCTGACCGACAAGATCCTGGTCGAGGCTGATGCGGCCAAGCGCGACCAGTTGATCAAGCAGGCCTTCGAGATCGGCATCAAGGATTTCAGCTATATCCCCCTGCACCAGCAATCGCTGGCCTGGGGCGTTTCCAACAAGGTGAAATTGACCCAGCGCGCCGACAACCAGGTGCTGCTCTACTGGGCCTCCAAGCAGGAAGAGTAGGCGAATTGAGACCAGAGGTCCCGGAGCTATCTGCTTCCGGGACCTTGTGCTTCAGGTACCGCAACGAAGCGCGCCGCAGAACATGATCCGGAAGATCATGCTCAAACATAGAGAGAAGTGAAAGGATCACATGCTCGCTTTCACTCTTCGCCGTGCGATCCAGGCCATCGGCGTCATGATCGCCGTCGGCATCATCGCGTTCTCGATGTTCCGCTTCGCCGGCGACCCGGTCAACCAGATGGTCTCGATCGACACGCCGGCCGCCCAGCGCGCCGCGATCCGGGAGCAGCTCGGGCTGAATGATCCGATCCCCGTGCAGTTCGTGCGCTACTTCGCCAACGCCGCGCAGTTCAATTTCGGCATCTCCTATCAATTCCGCCAGCCGGTCGCGAGCCTGCTGAAGGAGCGGATGCCGGCGACGCTGGAGCTCGCGATCTGCGCCACCATTTTCGCCCTGGTGTTCGGCATCCTGATGGGCGTCTATTCGGCGCTGCACAAGGACTCCCTGCTTGCAAAGCTGTTCCAGGCCATCTCGCTGATCGGAATCTCGCTGCCGACCTTCCTGATCGGCATCCTGCTGATCTATCTCTTTGCGGTCGTCCTCGGCTGGCTGCCGTCGTTCGGCCGCGGCCAGGTGGTGAAGCTCGGCTGGTGGACGACCGGCCTCCTCACCGTCTCCGGCCTGAAGGCGCTGATCATGCCCTCCATCACGCTGGGGCTGTTCCAGATGACGCTGATCATGCGGCTGGTGCGCGCCGAGATGCTCGAGGTGCTGCGCACCGATTATATCCGCTTTGCCCGCGCCCGCGGGCTGACCGCGCGTGCCATCCATTTCGGCCATGCGCTCCGCAACACGCTGGTGCCGGTCATCACCGTTGTGGGGTTGCAATTTGGCTCGGTAATTGCATTCGCGATCATCACGGAGACCGTGTTCCAGTGGCCGGGGATGGGCCTGTTGTTCGTTCAAGCGGTGCAAAATGTCGATATTCCCATCATGGCGGCGTACCTGCTGATGGTTTCCCTGATCTTCGTCACCATCAACCTGGTGGTTGATATCCTCTACACCGTCGTCGATCCGCGCCTGCGCTCGACCATCAGCCGGCCGGCGTGACACCATGAGCGACGCCGTCGTCCCCCATCCCAGCGAAGCCACCGCACCACCGGCGCGAGGCTCGTCTTCGGGCTGGTTCAGGCGCGCCATCGAAAGCGACCTGTTCTATTCCTTCCGCCGCTCCAAGCTGACGATGGTCGCGGCCGCGGTGACGCTGCTGTTCTTCATGCTTGCGATCTTCGCACCTGTTCTGTCGGTGCAGAACCCGTTCGATCCGGCACAGCTGCAACTCGCCAATTCGCGCTACGCCCCGCTCTGGACCGCCGATGGGCAGAGCCCGTTCCTGCTCGGGACCGACGAGCAGGGCCGCGACGTCTTGTCGGCGATCCTCTATGGCCTGCGCATCTCGCTCACCGTCGGCATCCTCGGCGTGCTGCTCTCCGGCACGCTCGGCATCGTCCTCGGCCTGATCGCGGGCTATGTCGGCGGCGCCGTCGACTCTCTCATCATGCGCATCGCCGACGTGCAGCTGACCTTCCCCGCGATCCTGATCGCGCTGCTGGTCAACGGCGTGGCCAAATCGGTGTTCGGCAATCGGCTGGACGCCATGAGCATGCTGGCGGTGCTGGTGTTCGCGATTGGCCTGAGTTTCTGGGTGCAATATGCGCGCACGGTGCGCGGCTCGGTGCTGGTCGAGAAGAACAAGGATTATGTCGCGGCCGCGCAGCTGATCGGCCTGCCCGCGCCGGTCATCATGCTGCGCCATGTGCTGCCGAATGCGATGGGGCCGGTGCTGGTCATCGCCACCATCAATCTGGCGCTCGCCATCATCACCGAGGCCACGCTGTCATTCCTCGGTGTCGGCCTGCCCGACACCATGCCCTCGCTCGGCACCCTGATCCGGATCGGCAACAACTACCTGTTCTCCGGCGAATGGTGGATCGTCGCCTTCCCCGGCATCGCGCTGGCGGCGCTGATCCTTTCCATCAACCTGCTCGGAGACTGGTTGCGCGACGCGCTCAATCCAAAACTGCGATGACCGAACCCGTTCTCAGCGTGCGTAACCTGCAGGTGGAGTTCGCCACCCGCCGCTCCACCCTGCGCGCGATCGACGGCGTCTCCTTCGACATCGCCAAGGGCGAGGTGCTGGGCGTGGTCGGCGAATCCGGCGCCGGCAAATCGGTCACGGGGCTCGCCGTGATCGGGTTGATTGATCCTCCCGGCCGCATCTCGGGCGGCGAGATCAGGCTTTCGGGCATGCGCATCGACCACCTGCCGCCGGAAGAGCTCCGCCGCGTCCGGGGCAAGCGCATCGGCATGATCTTCCAGGATCCCTTGACCAGCCTCAATCCGCTGTACCGGATCGGCGACCAGATCGTCGAGACCATCAAGACCCACACCAGCCTGTCCGAGTCCGCTGCGCGCAAGCGCGCGATCGACCTGCTCGCCGAGGTCGGCATCCCCGCCCCGGAAAAGCGCATCGACGGCTATCCGCATGAATTTTCCGGCGGCATGCGCCAGCGCGTGGTGATTGCGCTTGCGATCTGCGCCGAGCCGGAGCTGATCATCGCCGACGAGCCGACCACCGCGCTCGACGTCTCGGTGCAGGCGCAGATCATCACCCTGATCAAGCGGCTCGGGCGCGACCATGGCACCGCGGTGATGCTGGTGACCCACGACATGGGCGTGATTGCCGAGACCTGCGACCGCGTCGCGGTGATGTATTCCGGCCGCGTCGCCGAAATCGGCCCGGTGCAGGACGTGGTGCGCAACCCGCTGCATCCCTACGCCAAGGGCCTGATGGGCGCGATCCCGACGCTCGCGGGCGAAGACAAGCGGCTGGTGCAGATTCCCGGCTCGATGCCGCGGCTCTCGGCCATTCCGCCGGGCTGCCCCTTCAATCCGCGCTGCGCGTTCACCTTCGACCGCTGCCGCATCGAGCGGCCGGAGCCGATCCGCCACGGCGCGCAGGCCGTCGCCTGCCATCTCTATGATGCCTCGATGAAGGACAGCGCGGCATGAGCTTTGTCGACGTCAAAAATCTGCGGCGCGTGTTCGACGTCTCGAAGCCATGGCTCAACCGCGTGCTCGAAGGCGGTCATCTCGAATATCTCAAGGCGGTCGACGGCGTCACCTTCGACATCCGCAAGGGCGAGACCTTTGCCCTCGTCGGCGAATCCGGCTCGGGCAAGACCACCGTCGCGCGCATGATGGTCGGCCTGTTGCCGCCAAGCTCCGGCGAAGTCGTGATCGACGGTGTTTCCATGACCGATGCGAAGCGGTCCCAGGTTCGCCAGCGGCTGCGCCGTCGCATCCAGATGGTGTTCCAGGACCCCTATGCGAGCCTCAACCCGCGCTTTCGGGTCGATGCGATCGTGGCCGAGCCGATCCGCGCCTTCAACCTGATCCAGGGCGAGCGCCAGATCAGGGATCGCGTCGGCGAACTTCTGGGCCTGGTTGGCCTCCATCCCGATGACGGCACCAAATTCCCACATGAATTTTCCGGCGGCCAGCGTCAGCGTATCGCGATCGCCCGCGCACTCGCCTCCAATGCAGAATTCATCGTCTGCGACGAGCCGACCTCGGCGCTCGACGTCTCGGTGCAGGCGCAGATCCTCAACCTGATGCGCGACCTGCAGGACAAGTTCGGCCTGACCTATCTCTTCATCAGCCACAACCTCGCCGTGGTCCGCCATATGGCGAACCGCATCGGGGTGATGTATCTCGGCCGCATTGTCGAGATCGCGGAAGGCCGCGAGCTCTTCAGCCGGCCGCGCATGCCCTACACCAAGATGCTGTTGGGCGCGGTGCCCGATCTCGCGATGTCCGGCCGCCAGCGCATTCCGGTCAAAGGGGAAATCCCCAACCCGATCGATCCACCGCCGGGCTGCGCCTTCAACCCGCGCTGCCCGCTGGCCTTCGACCTCTGCCGCAAGGAGGCGCCCGCGCTGATCGACGGCGTCGCCTGTCACGCGGTTAATCTGGCGCCTGCGCCTGCCTGATCACGGGGGAGCGAGCGGCTGGCATGCCAGTTGGCAGGACCGCCCCGCTGTGATCAAGTGCGCCCGCTTCCAAAGAAGGACAAAAGCCCATGGCCAGCAACATCAATCCCGATCCGTTCACGACGCGCCCCGAAATCGAAGGCACTTTTGGCGTCGTAACCTCGACCCACTGGATCGCGACCGCGGTCGGGATGGCCATACTGGAAAAGGGCGGCAACGCCTTTGATGCCGGCGTTGCAACTGCCTTCACCTTGCAGGTGGTCGAGCCGCATCTGAACGGCCCCGGCGGCGATGTGCCCATCATTGTGCACGACGTCAAGCGCGGCGTGACCCAGGTGATCTGCGGCCAGGGTCCGGCGCCGGCGAAGGCAACGATTGCGCACTACAAGGCCGAGGGGCTGGAGATGGTGCCCGGCACCGGGCTGCTCGCAGCCTGTGTTCCCGGCACCTTCGAATCCTGGATGCTGCTGCTGCGCGACTACGGCACAATGCGGCTGCGCGACGTGCTGGAGCCCGCGATATCCTATGCCAGCAATGGCTTTCCGCTGGTCGAGCGCGCGTCCGCCACGATCCAGACGGTCGAGAATTTGTTCCGCAAACACTGGCCGACCTCGGCGGCGGTCTATCTCCCCAACAACGAGGTCCCAAAACCCGGCACCATCTTCACCAACCAGAAGATGGCGGAGACCTATGCCCGCATCCTGAAGGAAGCGGAAAGCGCGGGATCCGATCGCGTCGCCCAGATCGAGCGCGCACGAAAAACCTGGTCGCATGGTTTTGTGGCGGAGGCGATCGGCAGGTTCTGCCGCACCCAGGAAGTCATGGACGTCTCGGGCTCGCCGCACAAGGGCGTACTCTCGGCAGATGACATGGCGCGCTGGGTGCCGACGGTCGAGGCGCCGCTCACCTATGA
>Ga0210403_10001788_pt1 | contig 19942 bp, 18 predicted proteins | sample IncBWC19MmetaG_FD_150863 | JGI IMG/M metagenome (GOLD analysis project Ga0210403, IMG submission 150863) | Forest soil microbial communities from Barre Woods Harvard Forest LTER site, Petersham, Massachusetts, United States - Inc-BW-C-19-M | ecosystem: Environmental > Terrestrial > Soil >... | reverse complement strand
ATACCCCCGTCAAGCGTTACAGCTCAGGAATGTACGTGAGACTAGCTTTCGCCGTGGCGGCGCATCTCGAACCGGAGATCCTGATCATTGACGAGGTGCTGGCGGTCGGGGATGTGTCCTTTCAAAGGAAGTGTCTCGGCAAGATGCGTAATGTGGCGCTCGGCGGACGAACTGTGGTTTTCGTGAGCCACAATATTGCTGCAATCGTTGCACTCACAACACGTTGCGTCCTAATTGACCGCGGTCGAATGTTAATGAGTGGCGCGAGCAATGAGGTGGTCTCCACCTTCCTGCAGAGAATGCACGAAGAGATTCGTCAGGCCGGCGATATTTCCGTCTACCGCCGACCTTATCGCACCGCGGGGTACGTTGAAATATCGTCCGTCAAGATATGTGGTTGTGAGCCCGGTGTGGCGTGTATCGGCCTAAGGGACAGTCTCGTTCTTGAGATCGGCCTAACCGTTCTCCAGCCAGTGGATCAGGGAATCGTTGTAATTAATATACTGGACGAGCAACTAGCGGTTCTCACCTCGATTGCCTCTGCAGACTGCGGCTTTGGGCTTTCGCTTCCTACGGGGAGCCACACCATATCCTGTAGTGTTGCACGTGTGCCTTTAATGCCGGGCTACTACCGGCTGAGCGTGGGCGTTGCTCAATCGGCGGGCGCTTTGGCCTGGGACGTGATTGAACCCCTTCCTGGCTTCCGGGTTGAGGCAAACGATATGGCCGGCCAGCTCCAAACAACAAACCGTCCGGGAGTAATACTGCTTGATAACTGCGAATGGGGAGCTCAATGTCGATAGCTTCCTTAGCGTCGCGGATCATAAAACCAGTGTCATCGGTGACCCGAGCGGCTGATGCGGCCATGAAGCTGCGTGAACTCATGCCGAAACGGGATGCTACTCGATTGGCGATCTCTCTCGGTCAAAAGAATCCGGGCGAGTTGCTTATCCGTGGCAATCTGTTTCACTTGCGCAAGGGAACAACCGATTTGTATACATTCCGCGACGTCTTCTTGCAGGACTCCATGAGATTCACTGGGGATGGAGAGCTTCGTCCGTCATGCATAGTCGACTGTGGCGCACACATCGGCTGTGCCTCCTTATTCTTCGCGTTGCGCTATCCAGGTACTCGTATAGTGTCGATTGAACCCGACCGGAAGAATTTCGAAATGTTGTCGGCAAACTTGCAGCCGTTTGACAATATAGTCCGCGTCAATGCGGCCGTTTGGGACACGCAGGCTAGAGTCCGAATTGCCAATCCCGGAACGAATCCAACGGGACTATACGTTAAGGAGTCCACAGAAATTGAAGATGCTAGTCTTCGCGGCATGACCGTTCCTGAGATCATGGAGATGGCGGGAACGGACCACATTGATGTTCTGAAGATTGATATAGAGGGCGCGGAACTGCGGCTATTCTCTTCGCCTGACTGTCACAAGTGGCTTTCCGCGGTCTCTGTATTGATCGTCGAATTGCATGACCGTCTTCATCCCGGCTGCGCCCGAGCCCTTTATCGCGCCCTCGATCGCTATGAGTACCAGCAAGAGGGGCGCGGATATGTCGTAGCGGTCAAACTTAAACAACGATGAGTACCTCGATCGCGATTCGATGGCTGCCTCCTCGAAGAGTCGTACAAGGATGGACAAGAGGCCGCAGAAGTTTGAGGACAAGCACGATGATCGTCGGCCTCAGCGCCCGGGCGTGCAAAATTCAGTGCCTGCGAAGCTTGCGATTTTCGCGGCGCAACTCGGCACGGCCAGCGAGACGTTTATCCGGCGGCATGTCGAGGACCTGCTGCCCGGGACGCACGGTGGTGGTCGCGCGCAACTCCACATCGCGACGGCTACTGGCGTTCGCAGTGTCCCGTGCTATTTCTGGACCGGTGGGCGGTGCGGCTGGACGGGCCGGGCCGGAGTCTCGCAGGCGCGCATGCGTGATGCGGCGCTGCAGCGGTTTCTGCGGCAGCATAGCGCGACCATGATTCTGGGGGATATCTGGACCAGTTCGCCGAGTTCATTCCGCTTCTCGATCCCATGCGGCTGCCGTGTATCGCGCAAGGGGCACGCCATCGCCGTGAGCGCCGCGCTGCGGAAACCGGAGATGGCCCAGCTCTACAGGGCGTACGAGTCGGCGGCGGCGATCCTGACGCCTGCTTCGTGGGACTCAGAGTCTCTGTTCATAAACCATCATGAATGCAAGTCTCGCGATCTTTACCACGCAACTGGGCGCAACATTCATCAATCGGCACGTCGAGGACCTATTGCCGGGCAGTACGGTGGCGGTGGCGCGGTATGGCGGACATCCTCTAGGTGGAGATACAGAGCCGCGCTGCCCGGTGTTGTTCTTGGATCGTTGGGCCTTGCAGCTATCTGTTCGTATAAAACGACGACTGGGAGTGTCTGAGTCACGTCTGCGCGACGCTGCAATAGAGCGCTTTTTACGGCGGCATGGTGTCACCGTCGTGCTCGGCGAATATCTCGATCAGTTCGTGGATTTCGTCCCCCTCCTGGATCGGATGAAATTGCCATATGTTGTTCAGGGACATGGGATCGACGTAAGCGCCGCGATACGCGAACCGGGTATGGTACAACGGTATGTCGCGTATGCGTCCGCGCGCGCCGTTTTGACACGGTGTGAATTTCATCGACAGCGCTTGGTGCAGATCGGCTTACCTCCGGAAAAGGTGCACGTGAACCCCGGTGGGGTGGATGTTCCTACCGAGTTGCCCCAACGCGGGGCCGACGCCTACAAACGGTTTCTTGCCGTCTCTCGCATGGCGGCGAAGAAAGGCCCGATTTACCTCCTCGAAGCATTCCGCATCGCCGCCGCGCAGGATCCCGAACTTACTCTAGATTTCATTGGCGGCGGCCCACTTTTTCCCGCTGTTCGTCAGTTCGTGGACGCCTGCGGATTGCACACGCGAATTCGTCTGCACGGAGTTGCATCAGAAGACATTAAGCACCGACTGCTGCGTGAATGCGGAGTATTTGTCCAGCATAGTCTCACTGATCCAGACACAGGCGATGAGGAAGGCCTTCCTGCTGCTATTCAAGAGGCCATGGCGTACGGAATGGCGGTCGTAAGCACACGGCACTCTGGGATTCCAGAAGCTGTTATCGAGGGTTCCACGGGTTTGTTGGTGAACGAGGGGAGTGTAACGGATATGGCAAAGGCATTCCTGCAAGTTACGTCGTCCGGCCCAGAGCTGGGAAGGGCCGGTTACTGCCGAGCCGCGGCGGAATTCGGCTCACACCGGGAAACACAGCGTTTGCATCACTGGCTCTTCGATGGCGTGGCCGGGCGATCGATTACTCCCTCGTAGTCGTCTCTTGCTGGAAGCAGGTTTGGGTTTTCAGAGAAGTAAGGTCACCTTTGGTATGTAACCGTCGCACCTCTCCCAGTTAGATGTGCCGAACCGACTTGATGCGTGATCTATCAGATCTGAAGGGACACACCAAACGTCTCCTTACCAAAGCAGAGCGCATGCTACATCGGCTGCGCACACCGATTCGACCAGACGAGATGCGGTCAGCTGTCGATCGGCTGACCGGAGGTGGACGAGAAATATTGTTTGTTCACGCTTCTCTATCGAGTTGCGGTCGGTTTACTATGGGGCCGGTTGACGTCTTGCGTGGGCTTGGTGAGTTTTGTGACACCCTGGCATTTCCTACGCACACTTATTGCTATCCAACTTCGGCGGATGAACCAGGTGCTGTTTTCAATCCGGCAACCACGCCCTCTAAGAACGGTTTGCTAACAGAAATATTCAGGACACAGGTGGGGTCAATGAGAAGCGTGCACGCGACCCATTCTCTCGCGGCGTCCGGCATCGTTGCTAAACAGATCTGCTCGGATCATTATCAGCACGACACGCCGTGCGGCGCTGAGACTCCCTATAGCCAACTTGTGCAGCGGAGAGCCGCAGTCTTGCTGTTCGGGGTAACTTTTCACTCCTATACGCTGTTTCACACTGCAGAGGATGCGTCCGGCAGCGAATTTGCTTACGAGCACGCAACAGTTGATCGGCTGCGAGTGGTTGACGAACAAGGACAGCAACAAGAGTGTTTGTCGCGACGTCAGTCGCGCGCACCACGCCGCTTCACGGAAGCGGGCCATCTGTTAGAGGCCTACGGGTTGGCCCACCGAGTCACATTGGGCAGAGGGAATCTGCTGTTTGTTCCCGATTGTTCTCGCGTCCATGATTTTTTGGTCGAACGCCTAAAGAGGATTCCCGATTTCTTGTATGAATCATGTGCGAATAGTTTGCAATGATATGTGGGTCGAGTCTTCATGATTAGAATTGGCATCGTTGGAACAGGCTTGATCGCAAATGAGCATGCTCAGGCGATCTCAATGGTTCAGAACGGCGCGAGCCTAGTCGCCGCAGCCGATATTAATTCAGGAAGGCTTGAAGCTTTCTGCGCTTCCTTCAAAGTGCCACGCCGTTACCGAGACGCGACAGAACTCATCGCGGACCTGAAGTGGACCTCGTTGCAGTCACAACTCCGCCCTCCGGTCACGAGGAATTTGTGGTGGCAGCCCTGGAAAACGGTAAGTATGTATTCTGCGAAAAGCCTCTTGCCCACTCTCTTGCAAGCGCCGTTCGAATCGCGCAGGTTGAAAAGTGCCATCCCGGGCGGCTGGCGGTCAGTTACCAACTACGTCACGAGCCGTCGTTTCGCCGATTGATATGGCTGTGTAGAAACGGCTGGATTGGGAAAATTCAGTCTGCGGTGATTGAGAGACATAGTTATGTTCCGCACTCCAATTACGACAAGGGAGGATGGTGGGGATCATGGAAGGTGGCTGGCGGTGGTGTTCTAGCTACGCAACTGATCCATGAGTTGGATCTCTTGTTGCTTGTGATGGGTCGCCCCGTATCCGTTACGGCGAATATGGATACACGCTATACAACAATCGAGTCGGAAGACTATGTTGAGGCGATGGTCCGATTTGAAAACGAAGCCACCGCGCACTGTGTCGCATCCGTGAACTCGGGTCGAGTCGGTGGTGGGTTCACCGTTCAGGGAAGCGATGGGACGGTTGGGCTACCTTGGAACTTCACCTTCAAAGATCCGAGTCTTATTCCCAAAGCCATAGCTGCGCTTGATAAGGAGATGCCCGACACCCGGTCTCCATCTACATCTTTACTCGGCCGTGGTGCGCGCTTTGTTGGTCGGCGGCTGGGTATCAATGCCAAGCCGCCCTTGACGGCACACGCGCTGCTTTATCAGAAGATTGCGCGCGACATCAAGAGTGGAGATCCGCTTCCAATTCCGCCGGCTGAAGCGATGGGCTCTCTGGAAGTGTGTTTTGCCGCGTACGAATCCGCCCTCACGGGAAAGGAAGTCAGAATTCCGCTGGGTCCCACGAGCTCGGTTTATGGTGGTGTGTTGAAGGAAGACTACGATGCGCGCCAGTGCCCTAGGAGGAAAATCGATCGAAAAGTAAACCGCGCCGTGAGAACCAACGGAAACGGCACAGTCGTTCGTGTTGGCCTTGTGGGACTGGACACATCCCATGCCTCCTCTTTCACGAGCATTCTGCATAATCCCGATGATCCATTTCACATTCCCGGCGCCAGAGTGGTCGCGGCTTATCCCGGTGGCTCGCCCGACATGCCGATCAGTATTTCCCGTGTTGCTGGTTTTACGGGTGAGTTGAGAGACATCTATGGCGTCCGGATTATGGATGCGCCTGAGGACGTGGCCGAGGAGTGTGATGTCGTATTTATCCTCGCATCTGACGGGCGGGTTCACCCCGCATTGTTCCGGGCCGTCACTCGTTCCAACAGATCGGTCTTTGTGGACAAACCATTCGCGGTATCGCTTGACGACGCGCACAACATGTTTACGCAGGCAGCAAAAAACGGCACGCGAATTTTCGCCAGCTCGGCATTCCGTTACGCAGACGGCTTGATGAACGCGCTGAATTCGATCCGGGCAGAGGGAGAGCGGGTGAAAACGTGTTGTGTCCGCTACTGGTTGCAGATTCAAGAGACTCAAGGTCGCTACTTCTGGTATGGCATTCACGCATCCGAGATGTTGCTCGCGGTTATGGGCAAAGGCGTGCGCGAGGTCGAGGCTTCTCAAGAAGGTGATCAAGATACAATTGTGGTGTGGCATGAAGACGGGCGGGAATCCACACTGATCGGGTCCCCAAATGACGGGACTTTTCAAGTCAAAATTGAGACCGACAAGCGGACGTTGGAGGTGGACCTCGGTCCGTCAATCCCGTCGCTTGCCGCGCGTGTGCTTGCGGCCGCTCTTGATGTGCTGACTGAGGGCCAGTTCCCGCAGCTGTGGGGTGCGACGACGGCCGGGTCCGTGTCCGGGGAGCGGTCAGGGCGTGCTTTCGACCCCGACGAGCTGGAGACCTTGGAGGTGATCGCTGTGTTGGATGCTGCACAGCATAGCCTCACCTCTAAGAACAGGGCCACTATCAAGCAAATCGCCGTGCCGCTTTTATAACGAGCCACAAATCGAACGAAGATGAACATTGTAGCGATGAAGCAACAAATGATTCGAGTCATTCGGCGGTTGCTCGACTTCGCAAACATTGAGCCTGCACTGATTAAGGCGATCATACGCAAGCCGTCAGCCGTGCATGGTGGTCCTCGCGCCCGCAGATGGCCTTGGCCGCGCCGACGCCATTTCGACAAACGGGAGAAGCGAGCGGTCATGCAATTGCTGGATCGAGAGATCCGCAAGGGTGGTGCTGTGATCTATGGCGGAGCCGAGACGAAGGCCTATTGCCGGGCGTTCGCTGACTATCTTGGAGGCGGTTATGCCGCGGCGGTGAACTCGGGTACAAACGCCGTTTACGTGGCGTTGAGGGCGCTTGACCTCGAACCCGGAAGTGAGGTGATCGTTCCTGCGATCACCGATGCAGGGGGCACAATGCCTGTCGCGCTGCTAAATTGCATACCTGTCCCCGCAGACTGTCATCCGGGATCGCTGAACACGTCGGTGAACCAAATCAGGGATGTGCTGACAGACCGCACAGGGGCGATTTTGGTCGCACACCTCACGGGCCACCCGGTAGATCTCGATCCGATTCTGGAACTGGCTGGGAAGCGAAACATCCCGGTGATTGAGGATTGCGCACAGTCTCACGGGGCACTGTACAAGGGCCGAATGGTCGGAACATTCGGTGCTATATCGGCCTTTTCTACTATGTTCGGGAAACATCACGCCACCGGGGCGCAAGGCGGCGTTGTGTTCACGAGGGATACGCTTCTCTTCGCTCGAACGCGTCAAGTCATTGATCGCGGCAAGCCGTTTGGCGCCCTCGGCAGCCCGGCGAATGTTACTGCTTCGTTGAACTTCAACCAGGATGAGATCAGCATGGCCATTGGTCGGGTGCAACTGGACAAGCTTCCTGGCGCGCTCAGGGCGCGGCGGAAGTTTGTCGCTCAAGTTGCAAACGGCCTGGAAAATGTGGACGGCGTATCGCTCGTCGGTGATGCTCCTGGGTGTGCTGGTGCTTACTGGTTCCTGTGTCTTCTCGTCGATAGAAGGGATCTGAACTGCGATTCTCAACAATTCGCCGCCGCGTTGGAACTCGAGGGGATCGGCGGCGTGCAAGCGGGCTACCCCTTCATTCCAACCGACCAGCCCTGGCACCGCGACGCCGTCGTTTTCGGTAAGAGCGGCATGCCTTGGTCATTGCGGCAACAGTCGAGGCCACAACACTTCGAACTGCCAAATGCCCATGCAGTTAACCAAACGATGATCCGCGTCGATGTTCATGAATGGCTGGGAGCAACGGAAGCACGGGCCTTGACGGTGGCAGTCAAGAAAATCGCCCAGTATTACAGAGCATCTAGGCGGTTGGTCGTGACGGTGGACGCAGTAGAACCAGTAATCCCCACTGTGTAAGGGCCCGTCTCTTCTGCAAGCAATCTCGAGATGAATGCACTGGTGACTGTCATCACGCCGACCAAGAATCGGTTTAAATTGCTTTGCGAAGCGATAGATTCCATTCAGCGGCAAAGCTTCCATGCCTGGGAACACATCATTGTGGACGACGGATCAGACGATGCCACGCCGGACGAGGTTCGAACGCGTGCTGCCGCCGATCCGCGTATTCGCTACCTCCAGCGCAATAGCCGGATATCCGGGGCCAATGTCTGCCGCAACATCGGCATCGCGGAAAGCCGCGCTGCGCTCATCATCTTCCTGGATTCCGATGACTTGTTGAGGCCTCAATGTCTTGAGCGGCGCGTCGAGATCATGCAGCAAAATCCGGTTCTGGACTTTGCCGTATTCCGCGCAGGTGTTTTTGTTAAGTCTGTAGGCGACCTGAAGCGCCTGTATCATTCCCAGAATCCGGGCGACGATTTGCTGCGCTTCCTAACTCTGGAGTGTCCTTGGGGATCCCCGGGGCCGATTTGGCGGCGCGCCTTCCTCGATAGGATCGGCAGATTCGACGAGACCTTGCTCAGCATGCAGGATTTAGAGATGCATGTGCGGGCTCTTGCCGCGCGCGCCAAATATATATGTCTTCCGTATACCGATCATGACATCCGCGGGCAGGAAGATGACGCCAAGACCAGCATGCGCCATTTCAAAGATCCTGTTTACATTGAGGCGGCGGAAAAAGTGCATGAGAAGTTTCTCGACATTCTTATAAAGAGAGGCCTGCTCACATGGAGCGTCCAGAGAGCACTCCTGGGACTTACGTTTGGGACGGCCGAAAACTGGGTGCGCTCGAGGCGACTGGTCTATGCTATGCGAGTTTGGAAGCGGGGCTGTGCTCGGCACCGCGCCCGCCTGCCGTTGCAGATTGCCGGGCTGTTCATGATAAGTGTATTGCGACTGAGCACGACGCAGGAGGGAGTCTGCGGGCGACTGGTCAATAAATGGAAAGGATGGGTACGTTTCCGGCAGGAACCGGCGCTGTTGCAACGGCGGGATGAAAGTCTGCCAGAGAATTTCGAATGACTCCGCTTAAGCAGCATCTGCTCCACCTGCTCGGACATGGCGATCCAGGACACTCCTACATCGTTCGTGCGCATCGACTGAGACGGGCTATCCTTCGATCTGACTTACGGCTGCGAACCGACTACCTTCGCAAGACGGCGACGCCTAAGTTGCACATCGGAGGCGGTTGGCTGCTGCTCGAGGGTTGGTTAAACGCAGATATCGAACTTATTCCCAGGGTCATGCGCATGGACGCCACCCGGCGATTTCCATTCGCAGATGAGACCTTCCAATACATTTACAGCGAACACATGATAGAGCACGTGCACTACGAAAAGGGCACGTACATGTTGCGGGAATGTTGCCGCGTCATGCGGCGCGGAGGCGCGATTCGAGTGATCACGCCTGATCTATCTGCCATCCTCGGATTGCACAGCCGCGACCTGTCTGCCGAGCAGGAAAGGTACCTTCTGTGGTTTTGTCAGACGTTCGTGCCGGAACGCGCCCCCAGCGCTGCGTTGGCGATCAATGCAATGTTTCGCCTGTGGGGGCACCAGTTCATATACGACGAACAAACGCTGGCCGATGCGATGCGTCTAGCAGGATTCAATTCCGTCACCCGGCTCCCGATAAGTCAGAGCCATCACCCCGATCTACAAAACCTCGTAAATGAGCAGCGCTATCCCGAAGGCTTACTCAATTTTGAAAGCGTGACCCTGGAAGGAATCAAGACCTAAGATCCGATGATTGATTGTGTTTACATTGCGGCTTGCGCGCGGGACGCCCGCTTGACTCGCATTTGCGTTGCGAGCATTCGATACTTTTATCCCGACGTCCCGATCCGGCTTCTCGCCGGAGACGTCCTGCAGCGCGGATTGGCGAGCGAACTGCATCGCTATTGGGGAGTCGAGTTGGTGGATCTTCCGGAAGGCGACTATGGCTGGGGACTGGTGAAACTCGAACCGCTGTTTGGTCCACCCGGCCAAAGCTTCCTGGTCGTAGATGTGGACACAGCCTTCACGGGCCCGGTGCTGGACGTGCGCGCACAAAGTGATGCGCCGTTTTTTGTGGATAACGAGCAACTGTCGGATGCCGATTTTAAGCGGCTTTACTATGACTGGGACAAGCTTCGCGAAATCGACCCGAAAGTGCAGTCGGCGCGCACCGCGTTCAATGTAGGCCAATGGTTTGGCACGGCGGGCTTAGTGAAACGTGAGGAGTTTGACCCCTGGATTGAATGGGTCCTGCCTCGTCGCCTGCGTTATCCACAATATTTCATGGGTGGCGATCAGGGCGTGATGAACTATGTCATTCTGCAAAAAGAGGCATTCGCGGGGTTGCGCATTGAACGCCGGACGATCATGCGCTGGCCAGGGCATTCGATGGAAGGCTTGGACGCCGAGAGCATCTCAAAACGGACTGCGCCACCGCGTATCATCCACTGGGCAGGCATGAAGAAGACGGCTCTGCGCCACATGATCGGCAGTGACATATTGCTCTTCTTTGAAAGGCTTTACTATACGCGCCTTCCTGCGGGCCGGGTACGACGATGGTTCGCGATCTGCCAGCATTTCTTGATTCACTGGATGCACTGGGTAAGAGTGCGGGTTAAGCTGACTTATCGCAGGATGGAAACGGCGATCCGTGGACGATTCTTTGAGCGCGTCAATCAACCTGTAGGATCGTGAAACCTCTCATCGTAAACCAGATGGTACTTATGCCAAAAATCCCCCTGGCTCGTGAAACCTTCTTACTATCAGCTAAGTCAATGAAACATTGTCTGTGTATGCTAATTATCGTTGCGTTTACAACGTGCAGCGCGCTGCGCATGGCGGCTAGGCCTGGCGACCGCCATTTCGGAGACTCAGAACCGGTCAACGCGCAAGTTGGTGTCGCTCCGCAAAGCCCTGCCTTTGGCGGATCCGCGGTAGATCCAGTCTTGAAGGCGACTTCTCAGCCGGGAAGAACCGCGGATGTTCAAATCAGCGGCGCGATTGGGGCCATAGCGCATCGCGGCGGAATCGTTTGGGCGGATTACTCGGCGAATCAGATCTGGGCCGCTTGCCCGGCGTGGGGAACGCAGAATATCACGCTCGTGCTTTATCCGGTCACTTACACGATAGCTACTAGCTGTACGATTCCACCGAATGTAACTTTGCAATTCTCCCACGGTTCATGCCTGGCTCCGGCGGTGGGAACGACGACGACGATCAAGGGCTCCTTCACGGCTCCGATGTCGAAGATTTTCTGCAGCGACGTAGCAAGCGCAGGGTCGATCAGGCTAGCGTCGGTGAACTCCAGCGATGCGGGAGGGCAGTCTTTAGTGGATGTTTACCCAGAGTGGTGGGGAGCTACCGCGGGCGACGCAAGCGGGGCGACGAACACTCCAGCGCTCCAGGCGGCCATCATCGGAGCGTATGGGAGTAACCGTACTAACTCAACGGTCTATCCAAAGTACAACCGCATATTGCACTTCTCGAGCTTGTACAACATCAATGCCGAACTTCACGTCTACCACATGATCGGTTTTCGCTGGGAAGGAGAAAACCAGTTTGGCTCAGGATTGAGGCAACTCACCTGCGGGGCGCGCATCATAGATGGGCAGTCCGTAGCCTACGGACAATTTGCAAACCTGCGCTTTGAGAACGGTTGCGGAGGTAAATCGGGCGCAGCCTTGGTCGACCTGGATTATAGCAACACCGAAGGACCAGACCTTAGCCCCCAGAACATTACGTTTTATGACGATTTCTTTGTCGGATCTGGTCTGACCGATGTTGGTGTGTTGATCGCCAAGAGTGGAGGAGGGGCTCAAGGCGATAACATCCGCTGTTACAACTGTTACTTCAATAGCTTCACGGGTGCAGGTTGGCAGATCGGGGGCAATAACACCGGCCGCAATGCCGGCCGGCGTTATGCTCAGAATGCCATTAAAGAGCAGATCATCGGCGGAGACATTCAAGGATGTCCGTTGTACGGAGTGGCAGTCTACGGCGGAAGTATTGAGGTGGATGGAACTACGATGGAGAACGATTCCGCCGGTTTCGGTACCCAGACCGGTTTCGATGTTTACTGCGAGGCTCCGCAAGATCGGTGCATCGTACGCAGCGTGCGGTCCGAAAGCCACAAACTCGCGGCGGGTAGTCCGATGTTGATTGAACATAGCCGCACTATCTTCCAGGCAGCACAGTGGTACTCGGCTGGGCGTAATCAATCTATGGCGGGCACGTCATGGCCCGCGGGCGCGATTTTCTCGGGCACCGGACAAGGCGGGGATGGAAAGTACTATCAAATCAAAAAGGCCGGCAAATTCGGCGGGCTGGGATTAACCGTAGCAACCGCCGGCAGTCCGACCACGATCAGCAACTCGACCGCGACCTGGTCCAGTAACGTGTTCGCAGGGCAACAAGCAACAATTGTATCCGGCAAAGGCAACGGAGAGTACTGCGTCATTACATCCAATGCTGCCTCAGTTATTAGTTGCGCTGCCGGGTGGATGACGAACTACTATCACCTCGGAATCGTCGATCCTGACGCGTCCAGTAAGTTTGTGGTTGAGCCCAACTGGGCTTCGCACCCGACCTCAAGTGGCACCGTCACATTCGCCTCATATAATTTCAATGTAATCGAGGGTAATGCTGGAGGCCCGATCGCAGATGGCCAGCTATATGATGTGAGTGCTCCCGGAGGCCAGATTAAGATCGGCGGCCCTTACTCCGAACTCAGGCACGTCTTCGTTTCTCGGCCGGACTGGAACTCGGCCGGCTTTGTCTTGGACGACTCTCTTCAACTTGCCGATTATGACGACATCTATGTCGAGAAGCCAGACCAGGATATCAATGTAGGAGGCACGACCAAACGCATTCCCTGGACGTTGTTTCGGAACAGCGGAGGGAATAGCTTTTACTCTGGGATAACTCAGCAAAACATGGGCACGAAGCCTATCTGCTGGAGCTACGGTCAAAACGGTGAGGGCCAATCTGCAAATGACGTTTGTATTGGCATCCGGACCGACAATGATTCTCTTAAGTCTCCAGGGCGTGCGGTGCTTGGAATCTTGGGGACAGTCGGCCCGGCAACACCCTTTGGTTCGAACCACGCTGGCGCCGATTTGCCGGTAAGTGGCGGGCTCTCCACCGGCAACGGCACGCCTGGTGGCATCAGCTTCCGCTTGGGGGGAGCAGGTAAGTCCGGAAACCAGGTGAATGACAGTACGGAAGTATCCAGAATTGATAGTAACGGCTACAAGCTACCGTCTTACACGTTCGCGAAGCTCCCCACCGCTCCGAATGGCTATGTCGTATTTTGTACGGACTGCAATCCGGGATGCTCGGCTGGCGGCGGAACGGGGCGAACTTGTTTCCGCGAAAACGGAGCTTGGACACACTAAGAAAGACGAACCGCTGGAACACATGGGGAGACTGCGAGACCAGATCAAAAGAGGCCTAGGGGCACTCGGCTACCAAGTCCAGGGAACGCGGTATTGCCCGCGGCAGCTCCTCGACCCGGGACTCCTTCGTCGGCTGGAATTCGACGACGTTGTCTGCCGGCGAATGTTTGAGGTCGGCCGGGAGTTCATTTTTATTCAGGTGGGCGCGTTTGACGGAATTTCAACAGACCCCTTGCGCAAGTACATTCAGACGTGCGGCTGGCGTGGAGTCTTGATAGAACCACAGCCCCGGCCAGCTGCCCGACTGCACGAACTCTATGCCTCTAATGATCAACTTGTTATTCTGCAGGCAGCGTTGGATGACAAATGCGGCGAGCGCACCCTTTTCACAGTTGAATCCGACAGCGTTCCCGCATGGGCTGGTGGGATGGCATCCTTCGAGCGCGATAACATCGTCAAAAACTCGTATTTGATTCCTGGGTTGGAGGCATTGATCAAGGAGATCACGGTGAATTGCATAACTTTTGACGATGTTATGCAGAAACTCTCGTCGCCCCGTCTTGATCTCTTACAGATCGACGCCGAGGGCACCGACGGTTACATTCTGTCCCTCTTCCCGTTTGACCGGATTAAACCTGCGATCGTTCATTGGGAGAGTAAGAACCTCACCAAGCTTCAGCAGGAAGAGGCCTTGGATATCTTGAGAAGGCAGGGCTATCGTTTTGCCCGATCAGGGGAAGAGGACATGCTGGCCGTGTGTGACTGATTGACGAAGACAGAAATGAACGACCGGCTCTGCTTTGCAGGCACGCGCATTCTGTTCTCACGTAAGCCTCAAATCCTCAATCTGGCGTTGCCTTCAGGAGTAGATGCAGTGGGACGGATAAGTCTTGGAAAACTGAGATCATGGTGCTGAAAAGGCTTAGAAGGTATGCGGGCAATCTCGTTGACAGTGCGGTTCGCCACGGTCTCGAGGATCCCACCCTCAAGCGATTTCTTGAGATGTCGACGGAGCGGCATTGGCGCGCGAAGGCGCAGATCAGTCCGAATCCGCTTCTTCGGCTAGGTGAAAAGTTCCACTCACAAAACGACGAGGACGGTATCGTTAGCGCAATTCTTAGGCGAATAAAAATTGACCGTGGCGTCTTTGTGGAATATGGGTGTGGCGACGGTCTGGAAAACAATACCATCCAGTTGCTAATGCGTGAGTGGAGCGGGGTATGGATTGGGGCGGCGGACCTGAGCGTCCGGATTCCCGCATCCAGTAGAAAGCTTCACTTCGAACATGAGTGGGTAACTCTTGACAACTGCGTCGAACTCATGAAGCGTGGCATCACTAAGATAGGGGCGACTAAAGTAAATCTCGTCAGCATGGATCTTGATGGGAACGACTTCTATTTCGTCAAAGCGATTCTGGAGCAAGGGGTTGATCCTGATGTGTTCATTGTCGAATATAATGGTAAGTTCCCTCCACCAATTCGCTTTGCCATTGACTATGATGCTGCTTATGCCTGGTCTGGCAGTGATTACTTTGGGGCGTCGTTACAGTCTTTTGTTGATTTATTCGGCTCGTTCGGGTTTCGGCTTGTCTGCTGCAATGTTACAGGTGCCAATGCATTCTTCGTCGCAGGACGGCACGGAGAGTTATTCGCGGACGTGCCGAAGGAATCGGAGAAATTGTTCATGCCACCAGATTACAACTGGTTTCTGAGGCGGGGACATGGTCCCGACCCACGATCGATAGAGCATTTTCTGGGCGAGAAATAGACGATGGGCGTCAGCAGTGGCCTTCGACGTTCGAAATGTTGAGCATAGAATGGCCGTGTGAATGATTCCCACCGCTGCCGGATTATTCGAGAAGCTGCCGCGGATGTTGCGCAGGCATCGATTGATGAGGGCATGGATGCGCCTCACGGGAGAAGATCCCCTTCAGCTTGTATGTATAAGGGACGATGCGCAGGGCTACGCCGATATGAGCGATGGATTCCTGCGTTTGATAGTGATTGAGGGAGACTACGAGAAGGACTTTTTTCGTATCGCCGATGCCTTGCTGCAAGACGGTGGAGAATTCTTGGATGTCGGTGCCAATCATGGACTATTGAGCTTCGGATTGGCGCGAAAGTTGGATCAGCGAGTCAGGTTTCATCTGTTCGAACCGAACCCGACATTGCTGGAGTCCATAGAAAAGAGCCGTAAGTTGTATCCGTCGATGCGAGCCGAACTCAACGCTCTGGCCATTTGCGATGTGGACGGCACTATATCGTTCGAAGTGCAGAAAGAGCAAACGGGGGCGTCACACATCTCAAAGAGTGGCGGCATTCCCGTCCGATCGATGAGACTCGACACCTATCTCGCAGACAAGGGCGTGGATCGCGTCGATCTTCTGAAGCTCGATATCGAAGGATATGAACTGACTGCTCTTCGCGGGGCGAACCTTGCTCTCAAGAATCGCTGTATCAAGGCGATTTATTTTGAGTATTTCGAGAAGTTCTTAGTGCGTGTTGCCCAGCCTTCCAGCCTGTTTGAATTTCTTGATTCGTGGTCTTACGAAGTGTGCTTCTGTCGCGATGCCGATCTCTTCCAGCAAGGGCCTGCTCCAAGGGTTACGGTTCGAGAAGGTTTGCCCGGGCACGGACTCTCCCTTCTGCCAATTGCCGGACGACAAGTGCCGGCCATGACCGACCTGCTCGCTATACCAAAAGAGAATCTGGTTAGTGTCTAAATTGTGCGTAGCATGCTCTCCGTCGTAATTTGCACCCATAATCCGCGACCAGGCTACTTTGCAAAGTGCCTTGAGGCGTTGCGTTTCCAAACTCTTTCTCTGAGTTGTTGGGAGCTCGTAATCGTTGACAATCGAAGCGACACATCGCTTGCCAATCGCATGGATCTCGCTTGGCACCCGGGCGCCCGCATGATTCGCGAGGACACGCTGGGTCTAACTCCGGCTCGCCTGCGGGGCATACGTGAGTCCAAGGGTGATTTGTTGGTTTTCGTGGACGACGACAACGTGCTTGACGTTGATTTCCTCGAAACTGCTCTGCGCACCATGGAAGAAAGACCGTTTCTGGGATCCTGGAGCGGCCAATGCCGGCCTGTGTTTGAGGAGCCTCCTCCGGAGTGGACCCGTCGCTATTGGGGAAATTTGTGCATCCGTGAGTTTGAGCACGACGTGTGGTCTAACCTGCCGCGACTACCAGATACCATGCCTTGTGGTGCAGGACTATGCGTAAGGCGCAATGTGGCGAAGTCTTATCTTCACGTGCACGAATCTGGAGAACGCTCCGTCCAGTTTGATCGCATGGGCACCTCTCTGATGTCTGGCGGGGACAATGACCTTGCGGTCTGCGCGTGCGGTCTCGGTTTCGGCGTTGGCCTTGTAGCCTCGCTAAAACTTACTCACCTGATTCCGCCAGAACGTTTAACTGTGGATTACCTTGCACGTTTGGTAGAGGGCATTCACTATTCTTCAGCCTTGCTGGATTCAGTGTATGGAATCCGGAGGGACCAGCGGACGGCGTTGGGCCGTGCAGCAGATTTCATTCGGATCATGCGACTTAGGGAGCCTCATCGTAGGATCTTGAGAGCAGCTTTCCGCGGGCGAGATCGCGGAGTACAGCAGATGCTTGGATGTGAGGCTGTTCGTGTCGGGGGCTAACCCGATATCAATGATCACAGGTTTGCGGCATCAATTTGTCCTTGGATTAAAGGGGATCCTCTATGCCCGAAGCGGGGAACCCTATCAGATCGACGGCCATACGTTACGGTATGTAACGGGTTCTCGTCCCATTCGGTCGCGGTATCTCCACTCCCCAAATCGCGTGAATCGGTTTGATGCTTTGCAAGTCGAGTGGTTTCGCGCTCATCTCAAAGAGGGACACTTCGCAATCGACATCGGTGCGCATCATGGAACGTATAGCGTCCTCATGGCTGCAACATGCGGACAAACTGGGCACGTCGTTGCATTTGAACCCGATTCGTACGCGCGTAGGGTGCTGGCTAGAAACATCGACCTGAATCCAACCATCAAGCAGCCAGTGGTAGAGTCATGCGCCTGCTTCGATACTATCGGTGAAATAACTCTATTTAGTGGGCGAGGCAACGCTCTGTCCTCGCTGGCTCGGTCGGCCGTGGAGTCGTCCCTTCCTAACAAACCTGAAGAAATTCAAGTGCCTGTCGTCACTATCGATTCCTACTTGGTTGAGCACAATCTGCCGGAGCCCCGTTGCGTGAAGATCGACGCGGAGGGAGCGGAAATCCGAGTTCTGAAAGGCGCGACGAAGATTCTTGCTAGCAGTGCGTGCATACTATGCGAACTTCATCCTTATGCGTGGCCAGAGTTTGGTAACACGTTCGCCGAACTGAGGGACCTCGTCGCTACCTACGGTCGCAAACTCCGGTATCTTGACGAGGAGACTGAAATCGGTGAGTCGGCGATATACGGCGTTGTGATCTTGGAGCGCTAGTCTTGGGCCCATCAAAGAACGCCGTTTGCAACCCGTCGAAAGTCTCAACTCGGTGCAGTCGAGCGTACGGACATTCGATGAAATTAGTCTCAAATAGCAGAGCGTTCGCTCCGCTTCTTCGATATTTTGTAGGCGACGCAAAATTCACAATCGTTTCGAACAATTGCTGGGGAGCGCATATTTACCAAGCTCTGAGAATGGAGTATCAAACTCCGTTCGTTGGTCTGTTTATACCACCAAAAAGCTACTTGGATCTCTTACGACGATTTGATTACTTCATCCGAGCTGACCTGAGCTTCACCAACAAAAGCGGGGTAGCGTCGGTAAATATATGGCGGGATCGCGAGGGTCTGAACTACCCAATTGGTCTGCTAGGCGGACAAGTGGAGGTTCATTTCCAACATTACACAGGCGAAGAGGAGGCGCGTTCGAAGTGGCAGCGTCGATGTCAGCGGATCAGTCTGGATCCGGGGAGGTGGTTCTTCAAATTTGACGACCGTGAGGGTGCCACTGTTAATGACATCCGAGAGTTCTGCAGTTTGCCGCTTGCCAACAAGGTCTGTTTTACACGAAGAGCCTCTAGCTTGTCGACCATTGTTATTCCGGGTGAGCCAGGAGATACGCAAGTCTGCGATGGCGTCGCATTGTCGAGAATTTCTCACCACTACTTCAATACCTTGCGCTGGGTCAGCACACGGCCAACTCAGATTCCGCTGCCTTCTCTCCTCTGAACGGTAGCTCAATGAGGATTTCAGATCGAATGGCCGCAGAGAGCGTCGTGACGCGATTCATCCCACAGCCGGTGAAATCAATGAGGCATTCACAAGGTTATCGAGAAAATTCGACAGTGACATGAGAGTGCTTCACGTCGTCGAGAATCTAAATAGTGGTTCCGTTGAGAACTGGCTGGCTCGCATGTTGGCTTACGCCCGCAAGCGGGGGGTTGACGTTGATTGGACTTTCTACTGCGTCGTGGGGCAGCCGGGGGCGAAAGACGAAGAAGTGCGAGTTCTCGGTGCCGGGGTCGTTCATTCGCCCGTGCCGATAGGGAGGAAGTGGGCCTTCGTTCGCGCGATGCGGGCCGAGTTGCAACGCGGGAAGTATGACGTGCTGCACTGCCATCACGACCTTGTCTCAGGTGTTTACCTTGTGGCTGCTGTGGGTCTTCCAATCAGTAAGAGAATCGTCCATGTACACAATGCGGATGAAGACGTACTGACACCCAGCATCCTCAAACAATTAATCATGCGGCCTCTTCTGCGTCGAACATGCCTCATGGTGGCCGACCGCATTGTCGGGAACTCCAACCATACTTTGGACACTTTTATTGCCGGACGGGATCGGCGGACAGGGGTGGACATTGTGCACTATCTCGGCGTTGATTCCACTCGATTCGAAGTAGCTATAGGAGATCGATTGGGGTTCCGACGCGATCTGGGTCTCGCCGAAAACTCTCGGATTCTCCTCTTCGCCGGCCGGATGGTACCCGAGAAGAATCCCGTGTTTGCCGTTGATGTTCTGGCCGAGATGCGCCGGCTTGACCCCGCAACGGTGGGGGTCTTTGTGGGCGCCGGATCTCTCGAGGAGGTTGTTCGTCAGCGTTGCGCGGAAGTCGGCCTCGGCAATGTCGTCAGGTTTCTCGGCTGGCGGGATGACGTGCCTGAAATCATGTGCTGCAGCGACTGGTTCATCCTTCCACATCCGGAGCACCCCGTGGAGGGATTCGGAATCGCCGTCGTCGAAGCGCAGTTAGCGGGGCTGCGGATGCTTTTATCTCGCGGCATTCTGGATGATCCCCTGCTGCCAACGGCCAGCTTCCGGCGGCTGGCGCTATCGGATGGGCCGAAGGTTTGGGCGAAAGCCGCGACGGAACTTCTCGATCAGCCCGCGCCGTCGCGGACCGCGGCGCTAGCCGCCCTGAGGGAATCGCCAATGGATATGGACCGTGCGCTCGGGGGTATGCTTGAGCTCCACTCGTGAAGTGCCCTCGTCCAATCAGGGTCCTGCAAATTGTTGATACTCTGGGGATGGGGGGGGCAGAGACGTGGCTGATGGAGTTGTTGAGACTGTGGCATCGCGAGGGATCGGGCAGCATCCAGATGGACTTCCTTGCCACCAGTGGCAACCGGGGCATCTTCGACGATGAGGCGGCGTCGCTGGGCGCAA
>Ga0210403_10001787_pt1 | contig 19946 bp, 19 predicted proteins | sample IncBWC19MmetaG_FD_150863 | JGI IMG/M metagenome (GOLD analysis project Ga0210403, IMG submission 150863) | Forest soil microbial communities from Barre Woods Harvard Forest LTER site, Petersham, Massachusetts, United States - Inc-BW-C-19-M | ecosystem: Environmental > Terrestrial > Soil >... | reverse complement strand
GACGGGGCATGACCAGGTCGCCGGGCTGGACGGGGGCAACCTCGATTTCGCTTGCGTCGATGTCGATCGCATTCACCACGCGACATTCGGTCTGCACCAGCGGTTGTCCAATGGACTCAGGCTTGTAGAGTTCGGGCTCGAGGTAGCCGACATGCGTAACCGGAGAGGCCTCGGTCATGCCATAGCCCTGGCACACCAGAATCCCGGTGAGTTCGGTGAAGCGGCGGCCGAGTTCGGGAGCGAGTGGCGCGGCGCCGGACTTCACCCAGCGCAGACGGTGATTCCTGGGAAACTGTCCGGCCTCGGCTGCCTGGCAAAGAGCGTTCAACGCTGGCGGCACCGCAGGCATCATCGTGACACCCTCATCCACCATCAGGGAAAGTAACTGGGCCGGGTTGAAGCGCGGCATCAGCACGATCGTTGCTCCCAGCGTTAGCAGCGGGTTCAGGACCACGTTGAGGCCGTAGATGTGATAGAGCGGCAGGAAGCAGAGGGCGACGTCGTCGGCCGACATCTCGCTGGCGTGTGGTCCGATGAATTGAAAAACGTTTGCGACCAGATTGAAGTGGGAAAGCATCACGCCCTTGGGGAGGCCGGTGGTACCGCTCGAGTAGGGCAGCGCGGCGACAATTTGATCGGAGGGTTCGGCGGGCGTGGGGAGCGGGGCCGTGACGAGCTTCAGCAAATTGGCGAATGGTTCTGCTCCGGCTGCCGCGTGGCGTGTGGTATATACGCGGCGCAGATTAGGAAGCCCAGCGAGATTAATTTCCTGGAGCAACGGGCCGTCGGCGATGAGGAGTGCCGCGGCGGAATTTTGTAACTGGTAGCGCACCTCCCGCTCGCGGTAGCTCGGGTTCAGCAACGTGGGCACTGCCCCTGCCAGCGTTGCGGCGTGGTAGACAGCGCAGAACTCCCAACAGTTGGGGAGGTAAATGGCGATGACTTCGCGGGGCATCAGGCCGGCCGCGACGAGTCCACGGGCGAGTTGCTCCACTAACTCTGCATACTCGGAGTAAGTGATGCGAGGCTTGTAAGAGCTTTCATCATAGGACGAATCATCACAGGACGAATGGTCACAGGATGAATCAATGATCGCAGTCTTGTGCGGAAAGCGAGCGGATGATTCGAGGATGACGTTGTGGACAAAGCGACCCTGAGGGTCGGCGTAGAGACGGGTGCGGAGCATGCGGATGTGATTCTAGCGCGAACCTGCAACGGGTTCTACGCGGAACATTTTCAGCTGGCGAGTTTGCGGAGGAAGTCGGACTCGTCCATGCGGTACTTGAAGGCTTTGCGGCCGTCGATGAAGACAACGGGGACCTCGTCGGTGAACTGGCGGCGGAGTTGTTCGTCGGCGTCCACGTCGATGTCCTGCCAGTTGAAGCCGCCGCGGCGATGCAGTTTGGTGAGGGTCTCTTTAACGATTTCGCAGAGGTGGCAGCCTTTGCGGGAGTAGACCACGACCTGGCGGAGCTCGGACATTGGGCTGAGTGTAGCAAGGGTGGGCGGGTTTCTGCCAGTGGGTTGGGGATGGTCGCGCGAGGCGATGGGGAGAGTTGACGTACTACGCGCGAGATCCTTCGCGGACTTTCGTCCGCTCAGGATGACGGCGGGTACGAGGTACAATCACGTTTATGCGCATGACATCGGACAAGCCTTTGAAGGGGAAGACGGTTTTGATCACAGGCGGGGCGCGGCGCCTGGGGCGGGCTTCGGCTCTGGCTATGGCCGAGGCTGGCGCGGATGTCGCCATTACGTTCTTGCACTCGGCACGCGAGGCGCAGCATACGGTGATCGATCTGAGCAGTTTTGGAGTGCGAGCGGTGGCGTTGCGCTGCGATATCACTGAGGAGAAGAGCGTCCGGGCTGCGATCAAGGAAACCGGAAGGGAACTGGGCGGGCTGGACATTCTGGTCAACAACGCCGCGAATTACGAAACGGTCGAATTCGACAAGCTGAGCGTGAAGCAGTGGGACGCGATTTTCGCTTCGAATACGCGGGGGCCATTTCTGGTGTCGCGCGAGGCTTTGAAACTGCTTCGAGAGCGGCGGGGAAAGATCATCAATATGGGTTCGCTGGGCGGATTGCGGCCCTGGGCCGATCATGCTCATTATTGTTCGTCGAAAGCTGCGGTGCACATGTTGACCAAGGTGATGGCGAAGGCGCTGGCTCCGGCAATCGCGGTGAATTGCGTGGCGCCGGGAATGATCGATCTGGGGGAAAAGTCGGCGGCTGGGTTTATGAAGCGAATGGCAAAACAGACTCCAATGCGGCGGAATGGGACCGGAGAAGAGATTGCGGCGGCCGTGTTATTCTTTGCAACCGCGTCTCATTTTATTACTGGGCAAATCATGGCTGTGGATGGTGGATTGGGTTTGTAGCGCCCCCCCGGACGAAGCGTCCAGGGCTGTGATTACAGTTCGGCGGTTGCTGGATCGACCATCGATGCCCGATGCGTGTGCTTTAATCAAGCGTCGCTGGTTTGTCGCGCACCGAACTTTCCTGTATGTTGCAAACTTCGGTATTGATCTCTATGGAGAAGCGTCTCATCGCAGTCGCGCTGCTGTTCTTGAGTTCGGTGGCATGGGCGCAGATGCGTCCGGAAGACGGTGGTCGTGAGTTCCAGGTATGGACGGGTGGCGGCTATTCGGTTCCTGGAGGCACATCCGATACCGGCGTCTGGAATGTAGGCGTGCGTTATGGCTGGATCCTGACCCGGCCTCATGGTCCGAGTTTCCTCAATGGCAGATTCGAATACGTACTGGACGCCGTGCCCGTTTTTCTGGTCTTCCAGCGCTACAACACAGCTTACGGCGGGGGCTTCAGTCCCCTGGGATTGAAGTGGGACTTCGCAGCTCGGGGAAGGATTGAGCCTTATCTTGAGTTGAATGGCGGGACTCTATTTACCAACCACCAAGTGCCTACAGGAACCTCCGCAGTGAATTTTACTGATGCGGCTGCGCTCGGCATGCATATCCTGGGCGACAAACATGCTTTTAGCGTGGAAGTCCGATACATGCACATTTCGAATGCGGGATTGAGTTCGCCCAACCCCGGGATTAACACGGTGCAGGTGCGGATTGGAGTGGGAAAGTTCTTTGGGAAGTGAGACACGTGACGCCGACGCCGAACCGTAGTAAAAGACGCCGTAACCGGCTAGGATGAAGGGGGTACGAATATGGCAATCCTCGATTGGTCGCAATGCCCCGCCGTGGAGAGCATCCCTGGTAAGGTCAGCGGCGCGTGGGTGTTCAAAGACACCCGGCTGCCGGTCGCGACGGTGTTTGAGAACTTGGAAGCTGGCTTGACTGTGGAAGAAGTCATGGAGGAATTCGCCGTGACGCGCGAACAAATTAACGCGGTGTTGCATTTCGCGGCAAAGAGCTTAGGAACGCCTTTCTCGGCCCCGGTGCAGACCACAGCTGATAATGCTCATTCTCTTTGACCATGGCACACCTCGAAGTATCGCCCGCTGGCTTCACGGTCACATGGTTGTAGAAGCGATTGCAAGAGGCTGGGACCGACTAGCCAATGGTGAGTTGCTGAGGGCGGCTGAAGAAGCTGGGTTCGACGTTCTCTTGACCACTGATAAGAATATCCAATACCAACAAAACCTCGCAGGCCGCAAAATCGCCGTCGTGATACTTGGCAATCCGCAGCGGCCTGCCGTGCACCGCTATATCGATCGAGTCATCGCGGCAGTGAACGCTGCTATACCGGGCAGCTGTACCGAGGTAGACATCCCGTTCCAGTAACGCCCCCCGGGCGAGCGATTCGAGAAAGATCAAGTTTGTCCCGCGACTCGATTGTTGATAAATCGCTATTTCACTCATCGACGACAGTTGGCAGTTTCTCAACTATTGATCTCGGCCAAAATTAATGGCTTTTCGTGTCTTACAAATCGGTCTCAAATCCCGATCCGCTTTTAAAGAAACTTCTCCAAAGCGCACTCCATTTCTGGCGTCGGCAAATGAATAGGCGGCGGCAAAGTCTACTCAGGAAGTTGCAGCTTAGCAACCCCGCCGGATATTCTTCTTGCTTATGTCAACTCTAGTGGAGTGTGTTCCTAACTTTTCCGAAGGCCGCGACAAGTCCAAAGTCGATGCCATTCTTGCGGCCATGAAGATGGATGGCGTCTACCTGCTCGACCGCGAAATGGACGCGGATCACAATCGGTGCGTGATCACGTTGGTTGGGGAGCGCGAGGCGATTCAGGAGGCGGCGATTCGTGGCGTCGGCAAGGCTGCTGATCTGATCGATCTGAATCACCACCAGGGGGCGCATCCGCGGATGGGGGCGGCGGATGTGGTGCCGTTTATTCCAATTGATGGTGTGACCATCGAAGATTGCGTGGCCATGGCCCGGCATGTGGGAGCGGAAATCTGGAAGCGATATCAGATTCCGGTTTACCTGTACGAGGCGGCGGCGACCACGCCCGAGCGGCAGAATCTGGAGAACATTCGGCGCGGACAGTTCGAGGGCATACGAGCGGACATTGCGACTAATCTGGCGCGCAAACCGGATTTTGGCGAAGCGCGGGTGCATCCGACGGCTGGGGCTACGGTCGTGGGAGCGCGCAAGTTCCTGATCGCTTACAACGTTTTTCTGAACACCACGGATGTGGAAATTGCGAAGAAGATTGCCAAGGCAGTGCGCTTCTCGAGCGGCGGGCTGCGCTTTGTGAAAGGCGCGGGATTCCTGGTGCGCGGGCTGGCGCAAGTGTCGATGAACCTGACGGATTTTGAGCAGACGCCGATCCATCGCGCCTTTGAATTGGTGAAGCGTGAGGCTGAGCGTTATGGGGTTGCACCTCTGAGCAGCGAAATCGTTGGTCTGATTCCGAAGAAGGCTTTGGAGTCGGCGGCGGAATGGTTCTTGCAGGTGGAGAATTTCGATTCGTCTTTAATTCTGGAAAATCGCCTGAGCGCGGTGATGGGAGGCAAGGCCGCGGCCGGTGGATTGCGGGCCGGAGTTGAGCCATTCGTCGAGCAGTTGGCCGCGCCTACGGCTACGCCCGGAGGCGGCAGCGCGGCTGCGGCCAGCGCAGCCATGGCGGCGGGACTGGCCTCGATGGTGGCCTCCATGTCGCGGGGCAAGAAGGCTTATGTTCAATACGAGCGCGAGTTGAGCGAGGCCATTGCGCGGCTTTCGCAGTTGCGCGAGGAATTGAAGACGGCGATCGACGCGGACGCGGAATCTTACAATGCGGTCATGAAGGCTTACAAGCAGGCGAAGGAATCGGCGAATGCGGATGGCATCATTGATACTGGTTTGAAACAAGCCACCAGCGTGCCCTTGAGCGTGGCGGAGCGGGCGAGGGAAGTGGCGGGGATCGCGCAGAAGCTTAAGCCCATCACCAATCCAAATATGAAATCCGATTTGACGACGGCGATCGCGATGGCAAAAGCCGCGATCGAGGGAGCGCTGGCAAATGTGGAGATTAATCTGGAATCGCTGAAAGACGCGGCCTTTGTTGCGGAAGTTCGCGGGAAGGTCGCAACTCTGTCGGCCGGGTAGTGTTTTCAATTGTGGCACTTTCCAGTGTGGCTGACGGACCAGATAAGTGGTCGTACTTTCGTTTCGTATCTTATTGGTCCCATTGACATACAATAGGCTCATAGTGCAAGTTTGCGGATGCGGTTCGTTCTGCATCTAGATACCATATTCAGCGTGGGCAGAGGCGCTTTTCTTATGAGACGATTGCCAGGGGTGTTGTGGATTCTGCTGCTTTCGACGGCGGCTGCATGGGCGGCCGCAATGAGCAGTTCCGCCAGAGGTGTGATTCCTTCAGAAGTGCAGCAGGTGATCACCGTGGACTACCGGACGCTGAAGAACTCCAGCACCGCGATGGCGCTGAAGGACCAGGTGCTCCCGCCGAGTCTCAAAGAATTCGAAAGCTCGCTGAAGGGTGTCGGAATCGATCCCGAGAAGGATGTCGACCAACTCACTTTCGCTTCTTTCCGTCATGGTAAAGAGGGAGTGAAGGTGATCGGAGTCGCGCAAGGTTCGTTTTCGAGCAAGGCGTTCCTCAAGAAGGCGAAGCTGAACAAGGTGAAGCCGATCAAGTATCGCGACAGCGATATTTATCCCATGTCTGCCGGCATGCAGATGACTTTCCTGGAAGAAAACTCGATGCTGTTCGGAGATGGAACTGCGGTAAAGGGTGCGCTGGACGCCCGCGACGGTTATACCTCGGCGCTCGACGCCAACAGCCAGGTCACGGATATGATCGGCTCAGTCGAATCCGGCACTGTATGGAGCGTGCTCGATCAGCAGGGAACGCAGAACATGCTGCTCTCGGCCCTCGGCGACGCCGGAAAATTGGCTGATTTCGATACCATCAAGAAGCACGTGCTGGGTTCGCGCTACGCCATGAACTTCGCCAGCGGAGTGAACTTCGACATGGATGTGGTGACTTCAGACTCGGTGACGGCAGCAACCCTTTCCTCACTGGTGAAGGCTGGCGTGCTCTATCGAAAGATGACGGCTACCCCGGTTGAGAAAGTGGCGCTGGAAAATGTTTCGGTGAACTCGGACAGCTCCAACTTGCAGATGCACTTTAAAGCCGATGACAAACAATTCCAGGGGCTGATGCACTCGGATCTGTTTGCAGCTGTGTCGAAGTAGCGGTCAGATTCTCAGCGGTGTTGTAAGAAACCACCCTTCGCTCCGCTCAGGGCAGGCTCCGGACACGAAGTTACACGAAGGAGTTCTTCGTGTAAGATTGATAGCGGCGAATGTAGATTCCCAGCCTTAGACAGTACTCCCGAATTCTTGTTTAGGATTTGATTTCGTTCAGGCCGGGTGGCCTGTGGGAGAATTTTGCCAGGAGATAAATGATGGCCAAGATTGCAAAGACAGCAGATCGTAAAAAAGTAATGGATACGTCCAAGAGCACGGACTGCCCGAAGTGCGGCAAGCCGACGAGGATCGTGAAGCGGGTCAAGGACCGCGAGCGCGGCGTGCCGGGAGGAGTTTTTATTTCCTGCTCAGTGTGCGAGTTTTTCGAGAAGTTGTAACGAAACGTTTTTAGCTTCTTGCTAAAAGCCTTTCGGACCGACGCAACCCGCGAAAGTTGATTGCTCGTTTTGAGCGACGCTTTGCTCTCCCCATTAGAAACTGATCTGCCCCAGAATAGCTCGGGCTTCGCCGGCGGGGTCGACGGCACCCGTAATCGGACGTCCCACCACGATGTGAGTCGCGCCCGCGGCAATAGCCTCGGCAGGCGTCACCACTCTAGCTTGATCATCGGGATCCGTGCCCAGCGGACGCACGCCCGGCGTGACAATAACAAAGTCGCCTTCCAGTTCATTGCGCAACGCGGACGCTTCTCGCGCTGACGCAACCACGCCTTGGCAACCGCTAGCGAGAGCCAGTGCCGACAGACGCAGCACCTGATCCTGAACCCGGCCGTGCACCCCTAACTTGTCAAGATCGTTGTCGTCGAGGCTGGTCAAGACTGTGACAGCCAAAACCATGAGGGCGGCATTTCGGTCGCGCGCCGCCTCCGTCGCTGCACGCATCATTTTGCCTCCGCCGGAGGCGTGCACCGTAAGCATACTCACGCCGAGGCCGGCGGCTTCCCGCACGGCCGCTGCGACGGTGTTGGGAATGTCGTGGTATTTGAGGTCGAGAAATACCCGACGTCCGGACGCCACCAGATCACGCACGATTTGTGGGCCTTCCGCCGTATAGAGTTGCATCCCCACCTTATAGCAAGAGGCGGAGTCGCCCACGGCTGCCACGATTTTCTGGGCGGCAGCCGCGGACGATACATCCAAAGCGACAATCAGACGCTGGCGCGGATTGTACATCCCGTTTGGAGTGTAAAACGAACCTGGTTAATACGCTAGTGACTGGAGCATCGCTAGCTGCTCGGGCGCGGCTTCCCGCGACGAGGCCAGGTCAAGGCGAACGCGCTGAAGGCCCTTATTCTCGAAATGGAGGACTTCGGCGGCGCCGTAGGAGAGGTCGATAATCCGGCCGGGAACAATCGGTCCCCGATCATTGATGCGGACATAGACAACTCGCCCGTTGCGGAGGTTGGTCACTCGTACCCAGCTGCCCAGAGGCAGAGTCGGGTGCGCCGCAGTCAGATCGTGCATCTTATAGGGTTCGCCGCTGGCCGTGGTCCGGCCTTCAAATTTTTCTCCATACCATGAGGCTGTCCCCAGCTGGTACGGCTGCTTATGATGAGCGGTGAGATGGGATCCTGAGTTAGGTCCCGCGACGGCTTTGATTGGAATGATACTTTGGGTGTCTTTCGACCCTGAGCTGGTTGGCCCCTGAGCCGCCCCCAGGCTGACGACCAATAACACGCTCGCCAGTCCATGAGCTATTTGATTTCGCATTCAGTGTCACCTCTTCTCTAAAGTCTTTTCATCCGAAAGTCGTCCTCCAACGACTCAGTCCGTGATGTGATCTGACGATGCTATAGGCCCGGCGTTAGCCCTGTCAATCCGAAATCCCCTGTACCAATGTTACGAGATAGTTATGGATAACTTACGTAACCTACTGTACAACTTGAGCAAACATGTTGATATTGCTGTAGTAACAGTAACTTAGATGTTTAGTTAGTAGTAAATAACCCGGAATCGGAACAGCGTGCAATATTTGCACTGCGTTTGTTTTCAGGCGTTTAGGATGGTTTCCACATCGAACTCATGTTTTCACCTAGTTACGGCAGAATCTCTTCATGATGTCGGGAGCCGTGAAACACATTTGCAAAGCATAGCGTTTCCGATACATTTCGATTATGGCTCTCACGCCTCCTGTGGTCCTGACGATCGCCGGATTTGATCCCGGTTCGGGCGCAGGCGTCACTGCCGACATCAAGACTATCGCGGCCCATGGCTGCTACGGCGTGGCTTGCATCACCGCCCTCACCGTGCAGTCGACAGCGGGAGTTCGGCGAGTGGAGATGGTTGACTCCGGACTAGTGGCTGAAACGCTTGCGGAGTTGGCCGCCGATGTTGAAGTTGCGGCAGTGCATATCGGAATGCTCGGCTCGGGCAAGATAGTTCGGACGGTTGCAGACTTCCTGGCCCAGCAGAAGCCGCCGAACATCGTGCTCGATCCCATCCTCAAGAGTTCTTCCGGAGCCGACTTGCTGGATGCCGCGGGAGCGCGCTGGCTAGCCGAGAAGCTGATCCCACTGGCAACGGTCGTCACTCCAAACATCGACGAAGCGGCCGCCTTGACCGGATTGCCGGTCACCGATCCCGAAGAGATGCGGGCAGCAGCCAGGAAACTCCACGAGATGGGCGCCTCGGCAGTGGTAGTAACGGGCGGCCATCTCGAAAAGGCGATTGATTTGTTGAGCTTCACCAGCAAGCGCGGCATCGAGCAGGAGCTGTTCAAGTCCGCTCGTCTGCGCTCGAATTCAACTCACGGCACCGGATGCGCTTTTGCCACCTCGGTGGCCTGTCATCTGGCAATGGGACGCGGATTGCCCGAAGCAGTGTTGCTGGCAAAAGCCTACGTCGCAGCCGCGATCAGCAATGCCCATCCCCTGGGACACGGCACCGGCCCGGTTCATCATCTCTACCGCATGCAGCAGCAAAGGCGGATCATGGCTCCAGATCCTGAACCGGTCCACTAGTTCCCTCGGTGTCGTATCCCGAGGATCGCGCAGCATAATTCATGCCGTCGTCCTCACGCCGTACCACAACCCAAATCCCGACGTCATCCTGAGCGGACTAAAGTCCGCGAAGCATCTCACGCGTACAACGAAAACTCTCTGCTCGGTTCGCGGGCCATCGATCCTAAGAACTTTGGGTGGCGCAGCGCCTTGCAGACTGCTGCCAGTAATTTAGGGACACGGCCGGCGAGGGAGAAACTCTCGGTTCGTATCAGGGTATGCCTCAGGCATACCGTAACTTGCTGAAAGACGGATCCGGCTTCAGCTGCTCGGGCTCGATGCTCCACGCGTAAACGGGGGTACTGTTACCACTCAGTAAACTTAGGCCCGAAATGGGAAACGCGAATCGGAATGAATGCGAAGGCGTTTCGCAGCAATCTCACTCGAACGATGTGGGGAAGAAGTCCGGGGAAGGAAGTCGGCTCGAAGCCTGCGTTTGAACTATTTTTCTTTGGAACCAGACTGCTTCAACAAGATTCCGGCGGCGAAAGCCACCAGCGCCGCCAGCAGCCATTGAACCCGCCAGGACTGGATCGCTTGGAAATCGGCCAGGGTTTGAACTGAGTAAATGACGCCGACCGCGACTGCTGCCAGAAGGCATCCCAATCCAGCGAAGAACGCGATGAGCGAGGCCATGGAAAGGCCAAGCCATTCCTTGACGTTGTGGAATTCAAAGATGTGGAGAAACTCCAATGCGCGCATCCAGCCATGCCCAACCGACGCTTCGATCTTTGGCTGACGGGCAGCCCCGCAATCGTGGCAAAATCTGGCGCCGACCATAAACTCGGTCTGGCAGCGATCGCAGACTTCTACCATGGTTGAGACGGCAACTTCGGGCTGGGCAACCGGAGGACGCCAAAACTCCTGCGGTGCGTTGTCGACAACCTCGGACATGTGGATCTCCCCAAGCCATTCAATCGCAAGCCAGTGACCAAAATCGAAGCGCGGTAAGTTGTTGCAAGGCAACAGCTACATCTGCTCCCACCGCGCGCGGACTGGGCAAGAATTACCCCGTCCCCGGCAAAGATGGCCTGTTTCGGGAATGATGCAGGCTCCGAAGAAGCGTCCGACTGACAAATGTCTAGCCGAATTGATGTTCTTGGTTCCATCGATTCTGCCGCCCGAGCATCAGATAGACTCAAGACGCAAAACTGAATCAGAGGAATGCCATTTTGTTTCCCCGCATGGTGGTTTATTGCAATCTGTTCCTCTGCCTGGTTCTGGTCCATGCGGCAACTGCCCAGACAAACACTCAAACAGCTCACCCCGGAGACAGTTTCTCATTCCGTCCCAACGACCCCCTGAATCGCTCGGCCTTCGACCACTTCTACAACCTGGATTACGACCGTTCGGTTCAGGAGTTCGATCAAATACTGCAGCGCCATCCAGACGACCCATTCGCAGTGAATCATTTCTTAACCGCTGTCCTGTTCCGCGAGCTCTACCGCATGGGATCGCTAAACACGGGCGAGTACGCGAATGACAGCTTTATTCAAGCCGCGCATCGCCCGGCTGATCCCAAGGTGAAGCAGCAAATTCTGGACCTAGTTCAGCGGGCTTCTCAGCTGGAAGAGAAGAGCCTGAGCGCCAATCCCAAGGACGTGGACGCCCTCTATGCCCGCGGTGTGACCCGCGCCCAGTTCGCAACCTACACCGCGATGATCGAGCACGCGTGGTTCTCGGCCTTGCGAAACGCAGTGGGAGCGCGTCGCGATCACGAACGCGTACTTGAACTCGCCCCATCGGACACCCCAGCGAAGCTGATCGTCGGAGCCCACAACTACGTAATGGGCAGCCTTCCCCTGGCCCTGCGAGCAGGCGTGACCATGGTCGGAATCGGGGGGAACAAGGAGAAGGGACTTCAGTATCTGGGCGAGTGCGCTCAGGGAACGGGCGAGACCAGCACGGACGCCAAGATTCTGCTGGTCCTGTTCCTGCGGCGCGAGCAACGCTACCAGGAAGCGCTGCCCATAGCTCGTGGCCTCATCCAGAGCTATCCGCACGACGTCCTCATGGTACTGGAGGAAGGAAACCTGCTTCGGGCAGAGAATCATGTTCAAGAGGCGGCCGCGGTCTATCGCAAAATCTGGCAAGCCGGGCGTGAAGGGTACTATGACGGCCTGCATTATGAAATCGTCGCTCTGAGTCTCGGCGATCTGCTTCGCAGTCAGAAAGACTACGCGGGCGCCGTCGCCGCATATGAGCAAGTGAACGAGGTTCCACAACCCGATCCGGAGGTACTACAGAAAGCGAATCTTGCAGCGGGCGAGATGTATGACCTGTTGCAAAAGCGCGATCTTGCGGTGAAAAGATATCAGGCGGTCATAGCCACGGATGCTTCTACGCCGTTTGCCCAAAGCGCCAATCGATACCTCAAGGAACCTTACGCGGGTGAATGAGGAATAGTTCGGGCCTGCGGCCTCAAGACGGGGAACTATTCCCCCTCAAAACGCGTATCTTATGAGTAGAGAGGCAGGCCATGTATTGCAACTATTGCGGAAAAGTGATTCAGGACGACGCGAATGTCTGCGCTTACTGCGGTACACGTGTGGGCGCAGTGACGGCGCGAAAGCGGCTGCTTCGTCCACGGGCGGACCGGAAGATTGCCGGCGTGTGTGCTGGATTCGCCGAGTACTTTGACTTGGACGTCACGCTGGTGCGTCTGCTTTGGTTGTTCGTCGCTATCATGACGGGTGTGGGCTTTCTGGCGTATCCGATTGCGTGGATCGTTATGCCCGAAGAGCCGTTGAGGCTGGCGGCGCCGGCGGCGGATCCGCAAGTGATCAATCCTTAACGATTCCAGAGTAGACGTGCTCTTCGGATTCGTCGCTCATCCCTTCGCTGTGTTTAAATCTGGCGATGCCTCAAATTACCAGCGACGATGCGGACATTTCCTACGAAGTTCTGGGAAGCGGGCCGCCGGTCGTGTTGCTCCATCCTTTTCCGGCCAATCATGAGTTATGGAAGCCTGCGGCTCAGGCGCTGATCTCACACTACCGGGTCATTCTCCCCGATTTGCGCGGGCACGGAGACTCTGGCATTGGCGCAGGTCCAGCCGTCATGCAAAAGCATGCTGCGGACATCGCTCGAGTTTTGGATCATGAAGAAATAGGACGCGCTCCATTCGTGGGAGTCTCGATTGGCGGCTATGTGTTGTTCGAATTTTGGCGGAAGTACCGTGCGCGGATGGAAGCCCTGGTACTGTGCAATACGAAAGCCCATGCGGACACGTCCGAAGCGCGAGCAGGGCGGTTGCAGACTGCGGCCGACGTGATGGAGCGAGGCACGGAGCAGTTCTTCGAAAGCATGCTTCCCAAGCTGCTCGGAAAAACGACCTGCAGCACACGTCCAGATTTGGTCGACGGAGCCCTGCGGATGATGCGGAAAATGTCTCCGGAAGACGTTGCGATGGTGCAGCGAGGCATGGCCGAGCGGCCAGATTCGGTGGAGACATTGAAGACAATCAGCGTGCCGACTCTGATTGTGACTGGCGATGAAGACATTTTCACTGGCGTGGCCGAGGCCGAGCTGATGCGACAAAACGTCCCGAGCAGTCAGATGAAGGTTATCGCGAAGGCAGGGCACTATTCCCCGTGGGAGCAACCCGGGGAAGTAGGGAAGTTAGTGCGGCAGTTCCTCGATGCGCGACACGGAGGCTAGCGAAAACGCGCACGAAGGCTATTTTGTTACAATGCTGGCGCGATGATTGATACTTTTCTGGTTCCAGAAAAAACGGTGGTGAACGCCAAGGGCGATGGTCCCGCGGTCGAGGTTGGCGGTGCAGCGAACCGTGTATTCCTACTGAGTCTGAACATTACCGGCATCGTCGAGCAGGAATCGCTGGACGTCAGCATTCAGGGATCGGCGGATGGCACAACCTGGGGTCCGAAGCCGGTCACGAACTTTCCGCAGAAGTTCTACCAGGCGCAGCATCCCGTTCTGCTGGACTTGACCGGGCATCCAACAGTCAAGTTTCTCCGGGCTCACTGGGAGGTCAGTCGCTGGGGCCGCGGAAGTGAAACGCCGATGTTCGAATTCGATGTGACGATCAAGGAAGTGCCAGCCGAGATTTTGAAAGAGGCTACCGCCGAAGCGAAAGCGATGGTGTAGCGGCGCTACTCTTTCAATTCATTACGACCATCCATAAAATGCTCATCGCCGTTCCGTTATAGTGAGTTTACAGATGTTGAAAGAAACCACAGATTCCACGGTTGTGGTTCGCCCCGCCCGCAACATCGCCGGAGCGCTGCGCTTGCCGGGGGACAAATCCATCTCCCACCGCTACGCCATGCTGGCCGCCATTGCCGAGGGAACGACGAGGCTGGAGAATTTTTCCACCGGTGCCGATTGTGCCAGCACGTTGAGTTGTCTGGCCGAATTGGGAGTCGAGTTGGAGCGAAAGGAAAACGCGGTCCTGATTCACGGACACGGCCCTAAGCTCCAACCACCGAAGAGTTCGCTCGACTGCGGCAACTCGGGATCAAGCATGCGCATGCTGAGCGGCATTCTGGCCAGACAAGAGTTCACCAGCGAGCTCACGGGCGACGAATCGCTGTCGCGGCGTCCCATGGCGCGAATCATCACACCTCTTCGTTCGATGGGTGCAATGATTGAGGCCAATGATGGGGATCGTCCGCCCTTGCGCATTACTGGCACGCATCTAAATGCGATTGACTACAAAATGCCAGTGGCCAGTGCGCAGGTGAAATCGGCCTTGCTGTTCGCGGGATTACTCGCCGAAGGAGAGACTCGTGTGGAGGAACCGGTTCGCACTCGAGATCACGGGGAACTGGCACTGCGCGCGTTCGGTGCGGAGGTGACACAGGACGGCAATCAGGCAAGGATTGCGGGCGGACAAAAACTTCGCGCCATTGAGGCGGAGATCCCGGGTGATCTTTCGACCGCGGCCTTTTTCCTGTGCGCGGCAGCGTTGTTTCCCGGGTCACGCCTTTTGATCAGCCACTTGTTGATGAATCCTACGCGGGCGCGATTGCTCGACATATTGATACTGATGGGAGTGGGCATTTCAGTGGCGGAACTGGAAGACCAGCATGGCGAGCTGGTAGGAAGCGTGGAAGTTGACGGGCGGGATTTACGGGGAGCAACGATCGCGGGCGCAGATACTGCCGCCCTGATCGACGAAATTCCGGTGCTCGCGGCGGTTGCGCCTTACACGATGAATGGAATCGAAGTCCGGGATGCGAGGGAGCTACGGGTAAAGGAGTCTGACCGGATCGCCTCGATTGTGATCAATCTGCGAGCCATGGGAGCGGAGGTTGAGGAACATGACGACGGATTGAAAGTTCCGGGTAGACAGAGGTTGCATGGAGCGGAAATAGATTCTTTTGGCGATCACCGGATTGCGATGGCCTTCGCGGTCGCAGCCTTGCGAGCGGAAGGCGATACCATCATTCATCGAGCGGATGCGGCCGTGATTTCCTGCCCGGGATTTTTCGGAGCGCTCGAAGGTTTGTCGCAAAGGTGAGGCGCTGGTTGCTATTTCCCCAGTACCGCAGAGGCTGAAGCCCGCCCATTCAGCGGGGGCGAGCGGCACGGCTGAAGCCGTGCCCTCCCACAGTTCGACCGTCGAACGGTCACCGCGAACTCACATGTGTTCAGTTCTTCCGCGATACTTGACGGTGCCGTTTTTCTGATTTATCTGATCAATATCCTGCTGGCTGTAGGTGCGCGATGCTTTCTTTGCACCGGATGCCATCAGGTTCGTGACACTCTGGCTGCTCTGCCACGAGGCCACGCCGACATCAAACGCACGAGCTCTGTGCGCAAGCCTGCCCTCGGGCGCGGACTCGGCGGGTGTCTCGACTGTAGACGGGCCGAGCCAAGTCGGCTGGGTGTAGGAAGGGGACCAGATGGCCTGGGTGTAGGGTCCGGCCGGAGGTTGTGACACATACGAAAGTGTGGCGTTGGTTGCGCCAGCCACGTTTCCAAATGTGGCATTGCTAGCTCCCACCGCGGAAGGTGACACGGTTGCGAGAGTTACGGACGGAGTTGTCACCAGAGGCACAAAAGGCGCTGCATAAACGCCATACGCAGGAGCCCAGTTGCTAGCGGTTCCGCCGATTACCGTCGCTTGCGCAGCGGCCAATCCAGACAGCACTAAAATCATGCACAGAGTGTTCAGTGAACGCATTGGATCCTCCACAGACCTTGGGTAATCCGATTCCGCCGGGACCAGGCTCAGAACGTTTTTTTAAAGTTGAGCGTTCGTCGCGCCGTGCCGCGTCGAAATCAGAACGACAGCATCATAACCCGAAACCTGGCTCTGGGAGCGGGTTTTATTAGGATCCGACGTAGCGCGCATAGAGACTTTTGGCTACAGTCTTGTCGGTCGTACCCTTGATGATGGCCCGGCCGTCGGGGAATAACGTCATTTCGTAAGGCTCGTGCCAGAACTTCAGGACGAAGTCATTGTGGCGCACAGTGCCCAGCGGCTTCAGCCGTTCGCCCATCTCTGCCAAATCCACCGGGCGGTGGCGTTCATGAATCTGCACGGAGTTGCGTCCACACAACGTAATATGCGGCCGGCCTTCTCCGGCCAGGTGAGGGAATTGGTGTTCGCCGCAGGTTTGGCAGCCGGCGCGGGGCTTGTCGGCCGCCACCTCGGCCCGTTCATTCCTCCATACGTCGAACGACAGCAGTGTGCGCCGGAGCCATTGGTCGGCTCCGACCAGGATTTTGACAGCTTCGGTAGCCGCGATCGAGGCAGCGAGATTCACCGCTGAGTTCAGAATTCCGGCCGTTTCACAGGTTTCGAATGTGCCTTGCGGAGGGTCGGAAAAAATGCAAGCCAGGCATGCGGTCTTGCCGGGAAGCACATTCAGCGTCACCCCGTAACTGCCTACAGCTGCGGTATAGATCCACGGAACGGAATTCTTCACGGCAAAATCATTGATGAGATAGCGGGTTTCGAAGTTGTCAGTGCCGTCGAGGATAAGCTGCGGCTTTTCGAACAGGGTGTCGATATTCGCTGGTGTCAGGTCGGTGACATGGGGTTCAATCACGATTTCGGAATTGAAAGCTGCAATCCGTCTGGCAGCGGCGATTGCCTTGGGCAGAGATTCTGCGGCGTCAGCTTCATCAAACAATGTTTGCCTCTGCAGATTGCTGGGCTCAACGTAATCGCGATCAATAATTCGGATCGTGCCCACGCCCGCGCGGGCGAGAAGGGAAGCCAGCGCCGAACCGGTGGCGCCACAGCCCACAATCGTAACGCGCGAGGCAGTCAGCTTACGCTGGCCTTCAACCCCGATTCCGCGGAAGAGCACCTGCCGCGAATATCGCTCGTCCAGTTCCAAAGGGGTCACCAGTTTCACCTCCGCGAACCATTATGATAGGGTCCACGTTGTTTTCAAAACCGAAGCTGAGGCAGGACGCAGGAGAACATCCGGGTGCTGAAGAAAGAACACCGCTCGCGACGAACTGCGGAATACAACATTGCTTTACAAGAGTTCATCGAAGTGATTAACCAGCTACATCTGATAGGGGAGCCTGTTTGCAACTGAGGGGGACTTTGTTGACAACGCTGATTGTGCTGGCGTTCACGGCGATGTGTGCCGTGGAGGCGTCTGCGCAGTCCTCCCCGCAAGAATCAGGTCAACCCATTGAAGCGCAATCTCCAGCCATGCCCGTCGACGACAACTTTGCCCCGTACCAGGGACTCATAGTCGCAGACATCCGCTGGCCCGACATAGCTTCCGACGTCGATCAGAAGCGATGGCTGCAGCTTATTCCCCAACAAGTAGGGAAGCCGCTTGACCGTGAACTTATCCGCGAAAGCATTCACAAGCTTCATAGCTCGGGGCGCTTTGCCGACATCCGTGTTGAGGCCGAACGCACTCCGGACGGCAAGGCTGGGTTGTTGTTCTTTACCGTTCCCAATTACTTTGTGGGGAGCGTTACCGTGGAGGGCGTTCCCAATCGGCCCACCGCCGGACAAGTCACGAACGCCTCGAAGTTTCAGTTGGGAGATTTGTTCACTCCCGATCAGATTGCGCGTGCCCTGACCAACATTAAGCTGCTCATGCAAGAGAACGGCTATTACCGGTCGTCGGCGAGCGTAGAAGAGCACAAGGATCCGGCCAGGCAGCAGATCTCCATTCTTTTTAAGATCACGCCCGGACCTCAGGCGCGGGTGGGGAATGTGACCGTGACGGGCAGCCCGGGATACTCGCAGGCGCAGATTCAGGACATTGCTAAAATGCGTCCCGGCAAGCAGGTGTCGGTGGAGCGTGTAACCAACGCATTGGATCGCTTGCGTAAAAAGTATCAGAAACAGAATCGACTACTGGCCCAGGTTTCAATTTCCAAAAAGTCCTATCGCGAGGAGGCGAACGCGGTGGACTATACGTTCGACATTGCTCCGGGACCGAAGGTGCAAATCGCAGCGGAAGGTTTCAAAATTGGGCGGGGAGCGCTCAAAAAGAATGTACCGGTCTTCGAAGAGAACGCTGTGGATGAGGATCTGCTGAACGAAGGTCGGCGCAATTTATTGAATTATCTTCAGAGTCGGGGCTACTTCGATGCCAAGGTCGGGATCAAGCAGCGCTCGGATACTGCCGGAGACTCACTGCTCATCACTTATGTTATCGACCCAGGTGCCCGGCACAAACTGGTAAAGATTGAGTTTGTGGGAAACAAATACTTCCTTACCGACCGGCTGCTTGCCCGTATGCAGGTGCATCCGGCCAGTCGCTTCGAGTCGCGCGGCAAGTACAGCCAGGGATTGCTCAGCGGTGACATTCATGGGCTTGAAGACCTGTACCGGGCGAATGGCTTCGAGCAGGTCAAAATAACCTCCAACGTATTGGATGACTATGAAGGTCACGAAAACGACCTTGTGCTCAAAATCCTAGTGGACGAGGGTACCCAAACGCTGGTGGGAGCATTCCGCATGGAGGGCAATCAGGCATTCACAGAAGCCCAGCTTGCGGCCGAAATCAATACTGCCGTGGGTCAGCCCTTTTCCGAATACGATATTGCGCAGGATCGCGATAATATTCTGAACTACTATTTTAACCACGGATTTCCCAACGCCAGTTTCGAGGCGGCGGCAAAACCAATGCCGGGCGAACCCAATCGCATGGACGTTACTTTCAAGATCGACAAAGGGCAGCAGGTTTTCGTGGACAATGTCTTCGTTTCCGGCCTGAACCACACCAAGCCGTTTATCGTGCAACGTGAACTACAAGTTAAGCCCGGCGATCCGCTAAGCCAGGCTGACATGCTGCAAACGGAGCAGCGACTTTATGACCTCGGTATCTTTAGTCAGGTAGGGACTGCGGTGCAAAATCCAAATGGCAATGAGCTGGACAAGAACGTTTTGGTTGACGTTGAGGAGGCGAAGCGCTACGCCTTCAATTACGGTATCGGATTGGAATTCCAGACCGGTCAACCTTCGGCGGTGGGCAGCAATCAGGCAAAGGGCAATACGGGAGTGAGCCCGCGAGCCTCGCTCAGCGTGACCCGTCTCAATTTCCGCGGCCGCGACCACACCATCACATTCAAGGCCGACGTCGGCAGCCTGCAGCAGCGCGGCCTGGTCAGCTATACGGCGCCGCGCTGGTTCAACAGCCCAAAATGGAAGTTATCTTTGACGGCCTTTTACGACAATACGATTGACGTCACGACCTTCACCTCGCAGCGTTTGGAAGGATCGGTCCAAGCCGAGAACACGGTCAGCAAAGTTACTACATTGGCGTATCGCTTTACCTATCGCCGGGTGAAGGCCAGTAACATCGACATCAGCCCTGACCAGATTCCGCTGCTTTCTTTGCCCGTGCGGGTGGGTGAACCCGGCTTCAGCTACATTCGCAATAAACGCGACAATAATCTGGAGACCACGAAGGGAAGCTATAACACGATCGACGCCGCAGTCGCATCCAGTATCTTCGGTTCGGAGGCCGATTTCAGCAGCATTCTCGCCCAGAATGCCACTTATCACGCGTTCGGCAAGGACCGGCCGCAGGATAAGAAGTTCGTGTTCGCGCGTTCGTTGCGAATCGGGTTGGAGAGCACCTTTGGCAATACGGTGATCTTGCCGCCCGGTCAAGCATGTCCGAACCCAACGGATACCACTTGTCCGAATACCACCGTCATTCCGTTAGCGGAACGTTTTTTTACCGGCGGCGGCAACTCTCATCGAGGTTTCGGGTTAAATCAAGCAGGCCCGCGCGACCCCGTCACCGGGTTTCCGCTGGGTGGGAGTGCTCTTTTCCTGAATAACTTTGAATTACGCTTGCCGCCGCCGACGCTGCCCTATGTTCAGGACAACCTCGGCTTCTCCATT
>Ga0210403_10001785_pt1 | contig 19952 bp, 46 predicted proteins | sample IncBWC19MmetaG_FD_150863 | JGI IMG/M metagenome (GOLD analysis project Ga0210403, IMG submission 150863) | Forest soil microbial communities from Barre Woods Harvard Forest LTER site, Petersham, Massachusetts, United States - Inc-BW-C-19-M | ecosystem: Environmental > Terrestrial > Soil >... | reverse complement strand
GTCGGGGCACAGGCTGGGCACGATAACGGCTACCGGTTTACTCATAGACGATGCCCGGCACTCTCGGAAACGATTCACTGCCGACCGCTGGCTTGCCCTCGGAATTAGTGATGCCGCAATTCACAATACAGGGCGGATCAACGTACCCGACGTGTCCGCGATTCGCAATGATCTTCTGGCACAGGGCGTGGTCCTCAGACTGGCAGACGCCCTTCGCGTGCGCGTCATAGGGGCCGAATTTATCCCACGTCGCCCACGTCATGAAGTGCATGTAGCCCGCTACCGCGTCGGTCTCTTCGATCCGCAATCGTTCTCCGTGGGTGACGTGGTTGATGCCGTGGAACGGATGACGGTAGCCGCCCAGCACCGAATAGGTTCCGCTGTCCTCGCGCTCAGACCACGGCGTTTCTTTCGCTCGCGTCATCGTCTCCAGCCAGTTCGGTAGAAAAACTAAATCGTTGTCGCAAGCGCAGATGTAATCCCCGCGCCCGAACACTCTCTCACTGGTCCAGATGCCGACGTTGCGGAGGAATCCGACAATGCCGACAGGCCGAAGGAAATGCACGATTTGATCTTGTTGATGAACGTAGCCTTCCAGTAATCGATTCGTCGCAGAGTTGCTGCTGTCGTTGCAGACCGTCAGAGTAAACTCTTTCCGTGGCGTGTAGGCATACAGAGTGCGTAAGCACTGTTCCGTGAGCCTTATTCGGTCTTTAACTAGAATGATGATGTTGGTCATACTCGAATCGGAAGCACGTCCCTGTAATTCTCGTACAGCCAGCGATGCGGCTCTTGGTGATCGCTTTCGAGCGTCCCACCTTGCAACCACTTCGCCTCAGCATAGATCGGCTTGGTGCTGGTCCCCCCTCCATGGTGCGTACACTCCGCACCGACCATCCACACTTCCTTGCTGTGTCGCGCGGCCTCACAGCAGATCCACAAATCAAGGCAATGGTGGCTGAGATGCTTCACGGGCCATCCCCCAATACTCACCAGCCAATCGCGCCTCACAGCCATAAAGAAAGCATCGACCACCGCAACGCGCTTCATGCCGCGCTCACGACCGCCGTGCGTTGCCCAGTCGGTCTGGTTGCTCACGTATCCGCCGCGTGCCATGTCCTGCAACTTGTACGGCTTTTTGTAGAGATCAGGATGGCCCAGCGAAATCGCACCGCCTAGGCCGACTACGACCACATTTGGGTTACTGAACACCGTGAGCACGCGAGAGAGCCAGTCGGGATCGTGGATACTTACGTCGTCATGCCCATAGACAATTATTGGCTCATGGCAAACATCCAGCAGGCCTTGATACGCTTCGCATGGCGTCATTTCGTTGCGGCTGTTGTCGTAGTACTTGACCTTATGCCCGCACTCAAACCCAAGCCCCCCACACCGGACGGAAACGATATAGGCGTTCATTTATGCTCTGCTCGGCACGAATACGACCCGTCCTTCCCGTGGGGCATCCCGAGATGAGCCTCTATGTCGCAAAGACGATTCCACACATTCTGTATTTCGGAGGCAATCACAAATAGACAAAGTACAGTCACTGTCGCGATTATTAAGTCTCCCAGTAATCTCATCGCACTCCTTCCCTTAGCCATCGCATCCAAACATGCTTCAGGTTGTTCCAGTCAAGATGCCGCGTCAGTTCCACCATCCGTTCGCGCTCACCTTGAATATCTTCCTGAGCCCGCTCAATCTGCTGCTGGACTCGCGAAGCGAATCCCCACCCACTCAGCACGGCACGTCGCACGTTGAACAGCGTATCGACCTTATACGTCACGGGAGGGACACGTAATTCTTCCGGGACTAACTCTTGGCCGGCTGCGTAATCGGTCACGACGCAACCCACCCCGCATGCCATCGATTCAGCTATGGGGAAGCCGAATCCTTCCCCCGCGGTCGGTAGCATCGTACAATCGCAAGCGGAATATCGCAGCGCAAGCTGCTCATCGCTCAATTCAGTGGTGATCTCGGTGCAGTCGCTGACGCCGTAATCGGCAGCGAGCGTATAGAACGTCCAATAGCGCACCAACTCGTCGGTATGCGCCCAGAACTTAAAGCGATTACCATGCTGCGCCTTAAGGATTGCCGCCGTCTCGAACGCTACGGCCCAGTCCTTGCGCGGCTGGTTCGCCATATTGCAGCCTACGATGATTTGGCCGTCGTGCCATCCGAGCAATTGCCGTGCGTTTTCGACGGGATGGAACTTATCCATCCAGATCCCGTGCGGTATCCAGTCGGCGTCTCTACGTCCGCTCGCCACCAGTACGTTCTTGCCCCACTCTGAGGCAGCGAGCACGCGATCATAACCCGTAACCGCCGCGCGTGGCTCGCTCGATAGGCCGTTCTCATCCGGCCCCGTGCTATCGACGGGGAAGTAGCCCCATTTCGCGAAGTTGCGTCCAGGGCCGAGGAACTTCGCTAAGTCCGCACGCAAGGCCTGGGGCTGGCCGAACCATAGCATGCGGCTCGCGTCCCACAGGCTCATGATGACGCCGTCTTCTTTGCCTGCGAAGTCGTGCCAGACCGATTGGATGTAGTCCGAACCCCACGCCGTCGATTGCGGGAAGTGATATTGAGCAAAGGGGAATTTCCGCCGACCGTAACCACCCATGCCCAAGTAGCCAACGCGAAATTCAGGCATCGTGCAAGCAAGCGTAGCCAGATCGCGGCCAACGCGGGCGAGTCCGGTGAGTTGCTCAGGCGCGTCCGAGATCAGCAGGAGCGGGTTGCTGAGTGGCTTGAAGTTTAGTTTCATTCGATGCTGTACACGTCGCTTTCCAGTACCACTCTTGATGATTCTTCTGCACGCACTGATTGCCGCACTCGAAGTAGCCGATGCCTTCGGATATGCCCTGGCGCTTCCCTCCGCACGGGCAGTATTCGGGGACGCCGATCATTTAGCGCGTTTCTTCTTCATATCGGCTGCGTGCTTCTTCTCCATGCGCTTGCCTAGAGCGGTTTCTTTGCTGCCTCTCATCGCCCCGATGGAGTTTGCCACCTTATACGGAATCTTACTGTCGGCCCCGTACTCGGACTTGAGTTTGTCGATCAAAAACTTCGGCACGCATCACCTCATTTCAATCTTTGGATCAAAGGAGCACCTAACTCCAGCAGTCTCCGTTCGACCTTGAGCCCGCGCGAGCGAGCCCCACGATTGTAGGCCACGCGCTGCACGAATGCGATGGAGAGGCCCAGTTCTTTCGATACGCGGGTGAGCACGCCGTAATTCTTGGCTAGCCAATTCTTGATGCGCTGCTCGGGAGGTGAGAGCGGTTTGCGTTCCACGGCTGTGGGAGTTGCCATGTCTCATGAGTTTACAGGTGAAACCGTGCCGGTGTCAAACTTAAAACTTAATGTAATCCCCCGCCGCTTTGCCCTCGCGCAGTTCGAGGGGAGGCAGCACCCGAGAGACTCTCTTCCACGGCTTACGTGGATCTCTTTTCCGCCAATCTCTCTTGCAACTGGCGCAAGAACGGGGCGGAAGCTTGTTAGGAATCCACTTGTGTCCGCATTTCAGGCATGTAACCTGATCAGAGAGAAGGTCTCTTGCGCCCGGAACTAAATCGAAGCGATGATCTTGGAGCGTAAAAATGTCAGGCCTTCTAACCATGGCAGTTCGACAGATCATGGAGCCCATAGCATAACTTTTCTTGCCACTACCGAAGTCCCATCCGAACGATCTAAGCGCAAAAGCCATTTCGGCTCCCGTGAGTCCGAAGCCGACAATCTTCAATACCGACTGCGCAATGGGAGCAATAGTATTCGAGGTGCATCGTTTTGCATTCCTTCGATTTTTGGGGGCTATAAAACCAGCCTCCACAAGCTTTGCCAGCATCAGAGTGAACCGCTGTTCTGTTTGTTCGCGGTCCCTCCATGTAATTTTTCCTCCAAGTTCGCGAGCCCCAACTTCGTGACGCTTGATTTGATTGCAATTGGCACATAACAGCTGAATCTTCCCAGCCCTGGCGCCTTCTTGTATGTCCTTGAAATAGGCCCATCCTGTGGGACGTTTGCTGCCAATTCCTTCTATGTGATCGAACTGTAGTGCACGCTTGTCTGAGAAGCCGCATCGCTTACACTTGCCGCCCAGTTTCGCTCGCACCTCTTCGCTGATTTTCCGGTATCTTAGAGTCGTAGCGGATATCGTTACCATATGATCTACATTGTAAATCATCCAGTCGTATATAGTCAACGGCGGCGAGCCCTTCTCGAAGCTCAAGGTCAGTTCCGAGATAGCGTTCCGTGGTCGCGATATTCACGTGTCCTAATATCCTAGATATCTGCTCAATCGAAGCCCCCCCTGATCTCATCAGTTTTGAGCAGGTGCGCCTCAGGTCGTGGGGAGCCAGCGGTCCCAGCCCAGCGCCTCGAGCGGTATCGCGCACGATCAGGAACGCGGATTGCGGGGTGAGCGCGAATAGCCTGCGATCCTGGGTCAGTTCGTGCCACGCCTCCACGTAATCAGCTACCCAGCGCGGGGCTGGCACTGTGCGAATCCTGCCGCCTTTGCCGCATAAGTCAATGAAACACCATCGCCCCTCCCGCATCTGCCACTGATCCCAAGTCAAGGCGCAGACCTCCGCGCGTCTCAGACCACAGCCGACCATGCAGGCGATCAGCGCGGCATTGCGGACACCATCCATCCCCAGTTTAGCTGTATCTATTAGAGCCTTAACTCCTTCTAGGTCCAGCCAGTTGCCGGTGCGTGTTCCCCGGATGGGTACGCCCTTGATTCGCTCGATCGCGGCCATTTCCGCGAGGCTGAGCAGGGATCGCGCCTCCGCTTCGCGGGCAAGCAGCCGAATAGCCGCCAGTGTGACATTGAGGGTCACTGCGCCGCCTCCAGTGAGCCGGAGGCTGTTGAGATACCCCTGGATGCCGGAACGCGTTATAGAGGCTCCTGAGGCCAAAAAGAGCCGGATGCATCGCGCATAATTCCGCCGGCTGCTCGGGCTGTTGAGGCTCAGGACGGCCAGGTCCGCGAGCGTTTGCAGGTCGCTCTGAGGCACGGGCAGGCGCGAGTGTAGTATTTCTAACGGTTTAGCGGCCATGCGATAGCTCCCATATTGCAATACGTTGGGTCCAGCCACATTTACGGCACAGCCAGCGGGATATACCGTTAGGCAAGCCCGAGCGGATTAATTCGACCGAATGCTTTCCGCAGTCCGGACAGGGTTCTTTGTGGTAAATCGTAGGGGACAGCATTCAGGCTCAGGCTCCCAGAATCCTCTTGAGCACGTGAGCGCGTCTGCGATCCCTGCGGTTTTCGCGGACAGCCCAAGCGAGTATGCCCGCGATGATGAGCGCGAGCGCGTAAGCTACTGGTTCGGTGGGAATCACGGCGCGACCTCCACGTTGAAAGCCGTTAGCGGGCGATTGGGTTCCCCGTCCGCGCGCAAGCCGTAGTCTTGCTGCCAGTACCGCGCGAGTTCCTCGAAATTGGCAAACTGACGGGCTTGCGATGGATCACGAGTCACACGCAGCAAACCACCGTCATAGGTTCCATCCTCGCGATGTACAGTCGGGTCAAATTCAACCACAAACGTATCGGTGTACTCGTGCGGTGTCCCATCCACGAGTGTAAGTAAGTGCAACGTCATTTTCCCCTCCTCATGTGCGAATTTAACCCGGCCCGCCTCCCCCGAGGTCAGGCCGGTTAGCAGGTGAGCACACACCTACAAAGTCGGTGGTATCGGCCAAGCGTCCGGCCCCTCGTAGTGGCAGGCATCGCCATCCTGACACGGGCACGTCGCATCTTTACCGGGACAATTGCGTCTGACGCCGAGCCCGCGCGCATAGGCTACTACTTCATCGCAGACCTTAGCCGCGTCTTCATTGGTCGGATCGCCCGCGTTACCCTCCGCCCGTCGTAGCCATTCGCCCGATATCTCAACCACATCGAGCGCATCGCGTAGGGCGTTCTTTACGTTCTCGCAGTACTCCTGGAGCGATTTGTAATGGACTCGCAGCGTGTCATAGGCGACGCTTGCCAGTTTTGACCCGTGGCACTCTTGGCACGGCTGTAGGACCGACGCGCCGCGGCAACATGGGCACTCGGATTCCTTTACCAGTTTTGCAATATGCGTGGAGTCGGCATGTGGAACGTCGGTAGCGAAAGTATGCGCCAGCAGAGCCCGCATGAAGTTATCAGACGGTGGCTTATCGGGCATTCAGATTACCTCATCGAAATCGTATCCGTGCGCGGTAGCACGGCGTATCATGGTCAGTCGATCCAGTGTCGACGCGCATTTCTTACAGTGCGCGTAAGAATCAAAGCAATGCTCACAAGTCTCCGTCCCGCATGTGGGACAATTCCATGGCTGTTTAGCGTCGATCTTGCCGCAAGAATCGCACTGCCACCCGAAGCGCATTACTTACCCGCTCCGAGCGTGAAGTTATCGCGGAACGTGGCCATGAAGCAATGCTCATAGGCGATTTTGTCTTTGAGTGCAACAAACTTTCGCACGCCATCCTTGGCGACGCGAAGAGCATCCTGCCACGGATCGTACAGAATGCTCGCACCATCGGCGATCTTCGCATTCATCACTTCGGCGTGGCGCAATCCAGCCATCGCGCCCATATCCTCCGCGATCTTGGCTTTCGGAAGTGGTCTCGTAATCATGCCGACCTCCGCACGTCGAAGTATCCCTTGCACGATCCACACGTGCATCCCTCCACTGGCTCATCGTGCACGTAAGCCAAGCCATTCCACTTGCGACCATCGGCAAGCGCTTCAGTGACCAGCGGAGGATACGGCTTTGCCGTCTTTCGGTTATCCCGCGTTCCGCCGAATACGCTCCACGATCCGACCTGTTTTACGTTGTTCGAGGAATACGGATGTTCGCCGGCAGGGACTTCGTAGATTTGCGCGTCAAAGTGAATATTCTTCGCATGCGCGATAGCAAGCTCAAAGCTCGCAAACACGCGATCCGCAAAGTATCCATGGTTGCTGTAAAAGACTCTGTACTCAAGTGCCATGTGCTTGGCTCCTTATTGAAGTGAACTACTAGGCTTATGCTAATACACTAGGTGAAACTTTACCAGCATAATCGACTTGTGAGGTGAAAATAGTTGCAGAGAAGGCGAACACCACCTGTAAGTGGTGTACAATCTTAACTACTGTATGTCCATCAACAATGGTGGCAAATACGATTCTGACTGGTGGTGCAAGCACTGCCGCATCTGGCATCGGAGCAAGACGGCGTTGTGTAGGGTTTGCGGTCGCCCACCTGGTCGCCCTAGATGGACTAGGTTAAAGGATCGCATCCGACAGGAGTGCTTCCACACCAGCTCGAAGCTGGCTAAGTACGGCCTCTGATAGCACCACCATTGCGTGGTGTTCGCCCTTTGTTTGCTATCGCTAATAACCATTATCATTCGACCAGCTAGCCGACCCTGACCCTCCCGTTACGCTGGCGTCATCGTCGCTGCTCACAACACCACATCGATCGCGTGCGTATCAAGCTCATTCCATTGGCTTTGCATGGACCATTCATTGTTGAGGGGGTCCAGGGGGATGCGCGCCGCGCGCGCCGGAAGCGTGCAGGTCTGAAAAGTTTAGCTGGGTGGTTAGGTGAAACTCGTGGTAGGATTGAGGCTGCCGCAGAGATGCTGGGATCGTCAAGACGGGATCGTATGCCCCACCCTTGAGCCGCCCAGCCCTGCGGCTATACCTCAGGTACCGGGATAGCGCACTTGGTGCGGGCGCAGAAGGCGCAACAGGAGCAGAGGCCGTGGTCACCAGACTCGTGGAGGGCTAGGGGACACTCGTGAGGTGCGCGGCCTTCGAGTAAGCAGGAGGGGCAGCGTTCGGAGGTGGCTTGGTCGAGGTCGGTTTGGTCCATGGGGAGATTATAGGTGAAAGTCTACGGAACCGCAAGATGACCGATTTACGGAGTCCCCCCTACCCCCCTAGCAGGTTTGCGCTAGGATCGACGCTTACGCCATCGATTGGCCTGCTCCGCTCGCTCGCCGTTATTCACCGGCTTGTTATTGCGGAGGCGTTGAGGATTTCAGCGCAAGGGCTTCGTTCCGCTCGGCTGGCCCGCTCTTTGTGCCGGCGTCCGCAAGCGGACGGATCGAGCTGAGAGAAGGACTTGATTTGCTCTCGAAGGTGAACCCGTCTTCTAGATCGCGGTCCAACATGACTTCAATTCCGTTGAACATCATCGGGAAGTAATTTTCCCGGCGCTCCACCATGCGGTCGTGATACCAGCCGTAGAGCACGGCGGTCATACGGAGAGACTCGGGCTCACGACGGTACTTGAAGCGGTAATCGTCGAGCGCCACCATGAGACTGTGGAGATTCACGGCAGTGTCTCCTCTTCAGCCCAGTAGCCAAGACGCGCTTCGTTCACCGCATCGATACGACGCTTCAACTCACCTAGGGACGGCGGCGCGACAATTTCTGCGTAGGTCGGTCCGGTGGGAACGTAGTTCGGATCTGCCATTCGATCGTTCACTACGTCGATGATCGATTTGTTGTTTTTCATGCCCTAAGGTGAGAGGCGAGCGGGGCATAATCGCCCGCCGTCTCAAGCCTGTACATCATCGGGAGCTACCCGACACCGACAGATTACGCCCCTAGAAACTTCCTTGTCAAGGAAAATCGTGTTACTCTAGTTTCACCTTATGCGAAAAGCCCTCCTACGGCTACGGCGGTATTCCTTCCATCGGCGTATCCAGCGGTCTCGGAACCTCTGCCAGCGGGAGCGTCTGTCTAGGAAGTTCACGCCAGATCCCTCAGTGCGAATGTCCGGTTGTAGCGGGCATCATGAGCCATCGACAGATTCTTGATCTTCACGACGTCTCTCGGCATGTACGGGTTTGGAACTATAGCCGCGCCGTTAAACGCCAGCCCAGTCCAGCCGCCTTCGACTGGAGTGGCTTGGAACCTTTGCGTGACCTGAAACCGCTGCACGATCTCAGTGATCTGGCCACTAACTAATCGCTTGTTCGGGATCGAGATTAGTTTCGCCCCTGGCTTCCACAGCAGCCGCTCTGGATCGAGCGTCAGCGCAGCAGCGCCGCCTAGCAGGGCTCCTAGGAATCCTCGGCGCGTCTTCACGGTAGCGTCTCCTCTTCGGCCCAGCAGTACGAAGATTGTGTTCCTAGGCGGAGTTCGTTCACGCTATCGATGCGCCGTGCCATTTCCTCGCGAGTCGGTGGACGCAGATCGTAGTTCGCGTAATCTATTCGCTTCTGGATTGTATCGAGGATCGAATTGTAGATTGCCATTTACCTTAGGGTGAGAGGCGAGCGGGTAAATGAAGCGCCCGCCGTCTCGATCTTTTACTCAATCGGGAGCTACCCGACACCGACAGATTACGCCCCTAGAAACTTCCTTGTCAAGGAAAATCGTATACTCTACCCAAATGGTCCGCAACGACCGTGGCCTGGAGCAACTTCTCGATGCCTATTTGCGTGAGCGCGTGGTAATATCGGAGGCACATGCGAACTACAGCGATTTCGTTGCTTTTTTGTTTCCTTCTGGCCTGCGGGAACCCCAGTACTGCGGTGACGCCGACCCCGGTTCAGCAGAGCGCGGATTCTCAGATTGCTGCTTGGCTGCTGACGGCGCAAACGGCGATAACACAGGCTGAGCCACTGGTCGCGACGAATCCGGGGCTGAAAGATCCGCTGAATCGAGTCATCGCTGCGTACAATACGGCCGAGTCGGCTTATCTGGTCTACCACGCAGCGGTGAAGGCTGGCACGTCGGCGGATGCTACCGCGCTGACCGCGCAGGTGACGCAGTTGCTCTCGAATGTGACTGCGATGGTGAGTCTGTATGGAGGGAAGCCGTGAAATCAATCCTGGAGGCTCGCATGAAGTGCCCGCTGTGCGGTTTTCGGTGCTTGCTCGGAGACGGAGTGCCATGCGCGGGTGGCGGGACTGGAATCGGCTGCCCAGTTACGGATTGCGGAGGTATTTTGGTGGAGGAAGAGACCTTCGAGGTGAACGCCGCATGAGCGCCGTCCCGGTTACGCCAACCCCGACCGCGCAGGTCGCGATGACCACCACCAACTCGATCTTCGATAAGATCCTGACCTACCTCGAAGTTGCAACCGAAATCATGAGCGTGGTCCCGTCTCCGGCCCAGCCGTTCGCGCCCATCGCCCTCAGCCTTGAGAAGATCATCGGCGGAGCGATTGCAGCCAAAGCTGCTGCTACTGGCCAGACTGTGGATCAGGTCATCGCGCAACTTCACCAGATCGCACCAATACCTTAGATCGCTGCCGCCATCCCCACAACCTTGTCGATGTTGAGCGCACCTGTGGGACATAGCGTATGCCCGTCTCGCGGTGAACATTCGTTGTGTCCCTGAATGTGCTCCCGGTCGCACGCCATAAGCATCTCCTTACACAACCACGCGATCAGTTTCGCGCTCTCCTCGTACTGAGCATCAGTCGCCATCAGCGTCCCAGTCATCGCAGCATGCTCGATGCCGATGGATCGGCTATTGACTTGGCTTGCGTGCCACGCGGTATCCGCGATGCTCAGAAGCTGGTACACCGTGCCGTCGCGGTCGATGACGAAGTGTGCACTCACGCGGTTGGGATGGACTGACGCCTCGAATGTGGCTATCGCGCCCTCGGCGGTAGGCCCCTGCGTGCAATGCAGCACAATGAGGTCGCGTTGCTCCAGCCGTCCGTATGCCGAATGATCAAGCAGCGGACGCCACACGGCCTCTGGGTACAGGATGGGTTCGGCGGCCTCCATCAGTGGTGATGCGGATAGAATCCGCCGCCGCCCTCGGGAATCAACGCCAATAGCCAGAACAGTAGGTACAGGCACACCGCGACAATCACGACAACGCGGATTATCTGCGGGAACGGAGCAGGCAACGGCAGCAGCGAGATTATGTACAGAATCAAGCCTGCGATCACCAGGGCGACTACCAGATAGACCAAATCGTATGGCATTAAACCACCTCAGCCCCTATTCTAAGGCTTCGGCGTCTCGGGCGGGTTGGGGTTCGGCACGGTGGTGGATGTCTTGACGGTCTGCTCTGTCTCGGTCGTGATCGCCTCGGGGGTGATGTCGGTCTTCATCGCCTGCGATTTCGTGGCCGTCCCGGTCGTCGCTGTGCCCATGCCCTGAGGAACCGCCACCACCACGGTATCGTGTCCCTGGAAGGCGTTCATGGCGCTGATTCGTTGGCCCACGGCGAACTTTATGACGCCGAGCAGCCACTGGCCGTAGACGTTCTTCGGCGTAGGGAAGGTATTGACCGCGTGACCGGCCAATCCCATCATTGTGGCCCCGGATAAGAGCAGCTCTACGTGCTTCCAGCCATCCGTTGTAATCATTTACCGAATGGTACTACACTTGCGCTATCGTTGGTGTGATGCCAGAGCCGCCTCTCGATGAAAGGCAAATCACGATGAGCCTCAAGGTTGCGATTGCCTGTCTCCTGTTCTGCATAATGACCGTCGCCGCTGGTGCTGCTTGGGCGCAAAACATCAGCCTCCACCTGCAAAATGTGGATTCGACGCTCACTGACATGAAAGATACTCTCAAGGCCGTGCAGCAATTGGGAGTTCTTCAGGAGCAGTATCGGAATCTCAATGACCGAGTGCGGCAGATCGAGGCTTATCAGCAGCTAGAACGCGAGCGGCATCAGTAAAAAACCGGAGCGGTCGTCGGAACCGCCCCGGTTGGTGAGCGCAAGAAGAAGGGAGTGCTCAAAATCAGTTATCCGATTTTCTCGGACAACTCAACTCTTTGGCGTCACGCTCACGCCCGTCAGCCCCAGCCGCTGCGTGGCCATCTGCACCAGGATGCTCTCGATGTTGGTCAACTGCGCCGCCTGGTACGCGCTGAGGGTCGCTGACCCACCAGCAGATGGAGCCGACCCCGCTGCAAGAGGTGTAGTCCACACCATCAGGGTCGGGTCCATCAGACCGCCAGCTTGCAACCGCTCATTGGGGAGTAATTGCCGCTGAGGGATCGGCCGCGGAGGATTAGGATTGGGGTTCAGCGGGGGAATATCGCTGACCCATACTGGCGTGATGGGCTGACTGACGTTCCCCACGCTCATGGTGGTGTCCCAGTGCCCCGGCGCGCCCACTCCATTGGCGTTCTGAAGCGCGATCTGCTGACCCACGTTGTAGGCCACGCCGTTGAAGTCGATATACCACAGACCTCTGGTTTCGCCGTTACGCGTCATCATCTGCGCCGCGGATTGGTCGCTAAGTGCAGCCGCAGTGAGGCCCCAAGCCAGGGCGAGCGCATTGCCCTGATCCTGCGTAGCCAGCATCGAAGCAGGTACCGGCTGCTGATCGATGAAGGTTGCTGGTGCTGTTTCAAGGCCCATGTATAATGCGGGCGTCGGTGCGGGCTCGTATACGGGGTATTCGGTGGGTCCCCAGATATTGAGCGGATCAGTGGGATCAGCGCCGAGCGGAACTAAGTTGCCTGTCCCGTCGTAATAGCCCTGGGGGATCGTAGTCGGCCAAGATGTCGCCGCCCAGCACTTGCTTGGCTTCGTCGGATCATACGCAGGCACCGTAAATCCAGCGGCAAGCGCGGCGGATCGGCCAGCTGGGTCGTTCGTGAACAGCGGGCTTGTCGGCGATCCCGGCCAAAAAAGATTGAGCGCTGAGGTCGGGAATGGATTCGTGGTCGGCTGCGGTTGCGGGGTCGGTACGCTAGTGGGCATGGTTTCCTTTATGCGGGGTCGTATGTTGCCGCGAAAATATCAGGCTTGCATGGGTAGATTTCGCCCTTCACGCCTTTGATGATCCAGTCGCCTGGGTTGGCTCGCATCGTGCCTTCCGGGGTCGCACAGCATAACACTTTCTGTGGGTGCATAGTCGCGGCATCGGGGTATAGTGTGGGGCTCTCTTCACTGTCGGTGCAGGCCGTTCGGAACCAATCTGGCCACTCAGTCAAGTCCGTCAGTTTGCCATTCCATCTCACGGCCTCGATCACAACCGGCTTCTTGCGATATTGCGACATTGAATTCTCCTATTGAGTCGGTGACCATCCAGCCCCGAGCGTAAAGCCTGTCGGTGGCGCTGCCGCTATGTAGGCGGTGCCATTGGAAAGAGCGATATAGTACAACCCCGTGCAGACGGATCCAGGGGACACGGGCGAACCGATACATTGCTCCATCTGAGCCACCTGAGGCAGCGTGAACGACGTGATCAGCATCCCGCCCACCAGTTGAAGCGTCGGCCCCAACGTGACTGGCTGGAACGTCCCACTACTGTCGATGCTCAGCAGGATCGGCCCCGTCTGCGATACGGGCGTGATTTCGATGCCGTTGACGAACGCCGTCCGTATGCTCGATGCGAAAGCGATGTGCAGATTTCCGCTTGAGACAAGCACGCGCACGGTCTGCGGATCGGGCATCTGGAAGCCTGCCAGCGCAAACATATCGAGTGCGGGCGTACTCGCGCCGTTCGCCACGATGGTAAACACCCGAAGGCCCGCAGCGGTCTGCGATGGCTCTGCAAGGTTAAAGCGCACGTCGTACAGGCCGTTGGTGCGCGGGATGTCGTAGCTGAAAGCCACGCCATACCGAAGCTGCGCGTACACGCCCTGACCGCCTGCAATGGCCTGCGTTGACCCTCCAGTGAAGTACTTGTCCTGAATAAAGCCAGCCGCAGGCACGCAGCTTGCCACGCACCCGGCGCTGATCGAGAGCGATTGCGCGACCAGGACGCAGGGAAGAGAGAGTAGGGCGAGGAGTTTCATGGGTGAATTAGTGCTGGCGTGCCCGTGGGAGCGCCGCTTGCGTCTGGCGACATCCTGCTCAGGTAAACCTTAGCCGGGGATAATCGCACGGGGTACCCGGACTGAACGCGAGTTACCGCCTACGCCAGCACTAAACCTGTTAGACGCCGGTTGCCGGAGGAGTGGCCGGAGCCGGAGTCGCTGCCGTCACGGTTCCGTCCAGTGTTGTGAGCGCGGCGGTGGCGGCATCGATAGCCGCTTGGTTATTCGCAGTCTTGGTCGCGATAAGCGCGGCCGTGTCGGTCGTCAACTTGGTGACGATGGCATTCAAAGCTGTAAAATCTTCCATGGAATTCCCTTCGAAGTGAAATGAAAAACTGATGTGCATCAGATTCTACTCTAGCCCGCCTTCTGCGCGAGGGCAAGCGTTTTCCGCACTGAGTCACAAAGATAACACGTCATCGGCCCTTCGGCGTTCCATGGCTTCTGATTGCCACCGGGCCGGCCATAGCGCGATTTACGTCTGACCCCATATCTGATGGCCTGCTTGAGCCGCTGCGCCTCGTTCTCCATGACGTCCCGCACTTGGAGGCGGTCACGTTCGCGGTCGTAGTCGATCATTCCGTACTCCGCTCTGCGCTCATCGCGTTCTCGCAAGCGGTATCGAATGCTGTTAATGCCGCTAGAACGCCAGCCGCGAAACCTTTGTCCCATTGCGTATTGCCCCAGATCGTTGAGCCCGGACCCATCCCACCGAAGCAACTGTTGATGGCTTTACGTATATCAGGTATTCGCTTCCATGCCGCCGCTTCCCGGCGTTGCTGCTCGGCCTCTTCTTGTTCGGTCATTAGTCTTTCCAGTCCCACAGTTTCACCCTGAATAAACACTTTGTACAATAGAAAATAGTAGTGTATCCGTTCAAACCGAATAGGCTTCCCCGTTGCTGCTCTCTGAAATTGTGAGGTTGATTATCGATGCAGCGTGGAGCTTTCCCTTTCTCCTCGTCCCATGCCACGCTGCTGAGTTCGGCAACCTCTAACCTTGTTTTGCTCAAGGCTTCTCCTCCAAGAGCGCGTCGGCTGCTGCGAGGGCTTCGCGAATAATAGCTATTAACTCATCGTCTGAACCAAAAGCACGCGATCCAGCTGAATTTGCCCTCCGCAGCGCACCCCTCATTGTGCGGGCGAGTGCCTCAAGTTTTTTGTTGCTGATGAATGGCCTCACTGCTCGCGCCTTAAGCCCTCGCAGCTCCGCTTCCGCTGCGAGGCAACGGGTGCGCCATTCCTGCGCGTATAATCTCTCAGTCTCGGCGGTTTGATTGATGTCGCTCATAGCGGGCGCGCGGTTTTTAAAGCCTCGGCTCTCTCGGCTTTCTTCAACGAATATCCTCCGGGGACGCGATGATCTATCTCGTAGTATTGCTCTTGTGATGCGTCCCACTTCGCCGCTTTTTCCTCGATGGTCAGAAGGGTGGCTAAATCGGTTGCCTTCTCGCGCAGTGTGGCGAGTTCGGTGGGTAGATCATAATGCCCCGGACATCGCTCAGGCGGCTGGCCTTTGGGCTTCCCACAGATCCAGCAGTCCATTTGGTCCGGTAACGCTCGGCTAATCGGGTCGCATTCGTAGATACTCATTGGGTTCTCAGTGTTCCTTTCTTGTGATATCGAGGCGTGGCAGGAGCGCCGACAATAATTCGGGCGATTTCACATGTCGTGCAGAGTGGGCACAGAGTCTCATCGTCAAACTGCTCGAAATTTACGCCGCAAATATCGCACTCGTAGCTCATCTACTTGCCTCCTCTGGCCCTTCTGCTGCTGCTTCATCGCTGCCTCCGTGAGGATTCTATCGCTGCGACCGCTAGCGCCGCTATCTTGATCATGCGAGCCTCGAATTGCTCCGGATTGTGGGCAACGCTAAGACCCATCCGGGTCTGTTTTGCAATGTAGTTCAACCATTCAAACCGCTCGTGGGAGTCGTCATGCTCCTTGCCGCCCCACTGGTTGTCTTGGGCCACCCGCTCCCCGAGTATTCCCTTCCAGATCAACTCGACGCTCTCCGGCTGCTTATTTGTGCTCATGGGAATCCTTTGCGATTCTCGTACACTTACCGCAGTACATCTTCTTCGGCGTTGGATTCACCGACCTGTGACGTGAAACCATATGCCCGCACTCCAAGACGAACCAGTCGGTAATCGAGTTGATCGCACCGTCGCAGGCCGTTTCCTTCACGGGCACAAAGATGCGTCTTGAGACGCTCTCCCCGCTCTCGGATTTGTCTACCATTCTTCGCTCTCCTCGCGGTCCACGTCGCGCTTGCAGGTCTTGCAGCGAGTGAATCCGCCCGACGAAAACAGAACCACGACTCGCCAATCTGAACTCAGTGCACTTGAATCCAGGGACACCGCTTCCAAACGCGTGACACGGGGCACACTTGCCGGTCACTGAATCGTGCTCGCGGCGAAAGTCTCCACACTTGCAAATGTCATCAGGCTTGCTCGCCAACCTATCTGTACTCATACCTTGCCCTTTCCGGCCCGCTCAGGCAGCGGCGGGAGCGCGTGAACGGCTTCTCGTAGGGCAACAACAACTTCCGAGTCGTCGTAGCACTGGGCTCCGCGAAAGTCCGCGCACTGCCGCGCGAGTCGCGCCACCTCTTCGAGCGCCTCGATGTACTCGCGCACCTCTGCGTAGAGTGTCTCCATTTCCGGCCGCATTAACCCTGGTCGCCTCATCTGGTAACCTCCGGTTTGATCAGCGAAGCAACCCAGTCGCGCATGCGGGTGAATTTCTGCTCCGGAGTCTCGGGGCCGTATTCATCGTTCATGTAAACCACTTCGCGAGCGAGCTGCTGGGCGATGCCGAATGCCGCCGCCACGTCGTCAGGTTCGTCCGGGTCGAGCCTTTCCATGTCGATGTTGCGGACAAGCCCCAGCGCTCCCAAGGCACATACCTCGCCGTCCTCCGCCTTGAGTTCATGCGCTATCAGCCGCTTGCTGGGTAAGGCGTCCAGCGCCGCAACAAGATCGCGTAAAAACGCCTGCCCGCGCTTACCCCGGATCGCGCTTGCGACTTGGCCGCGCCATCGGATCAAATCCCACTGGTCTAGATCGTCCGAATAACCCGCTCTGCTCATCCGATTCCCTCCACTGCCTGCCGCACGTCGTATGTTTCGCTCTGCGGCGGCTTGCGCATTGCCTCCAGTTTCATCTCTGCGACAGCTTCCAACAAATTAGCGTGGCCGGCGAACGGGAACGCTTGGCGCGCCCGCCGGTACAGGTCACGGTCCTCAGCTGCCACCGTGGGCCTCGGCGCTTCCTGTGGCTTCCGCTGGCCGGTGAAGTAGTCCGTAGTCACGGTTGGCCAGAGGGTTTCCGGGTTCGTCGCGCCTTGCGCTTGGGGGGTAGGGGGGAATGAAGATTCAGAAGAATATAATGATGGAACTCTCACTGGAACTCTCGCCGGAACTCTCATTTCCGATTTTAACGTGTAGACTGCGCTGGAGTTAGGGACGCGCTTGACGGTAATCTCATTTTCAGCCTTCAATTCCGCGAAGTATCGGCGCGTTTGACCGAGACTTTTCCCGATCTTATCGGCCACCCGTTTCTGGCTCGGCCAGCAATGATCCTTGCCGAAACAGAAGAACTTCAAGGCGCGAAGGCACTCTCGCGCGCCGCGCGTCACTTCGCTGTCTCCAGATGGATGCTGCGATAATGTGAAAGGATTGTCGGCCCCTGATCATCGACGTCGATCGCAAGGCACCGTGAGCCGCTCAGATCGAAACAGTGAAAGTTTCCGCGCACCTCCGCGCCTTCGGCGGTAAGGACGATTACGCGCTTGCCGTTGAAACTCAGCAGTGCTTCGCGGAAGGGGTTGTTCGGACCAGGTGTCTTAGGTTTCGGCGGCTGGTTTTTCTTGGCGTCCCCGTTAACTGGCGGACGAACTGGCTGGTTATCTGTCTGCACTTTCAAGTCTCCTTAGATTTGGAGAGGCGGCTAAGGCCCGCCCCCCAGACTTTTGCGCCCGATCAGCCGGTCAAGGCTGTGACCATCGGACATTCTCATTCTACTACTTCTGCGGCTTCGTTGAAAGCGAATACCTCTTGGCTGAGCCGCTTGGCCGCGATCTCGCAGTACCGCTCCTCGAGCTCGATGCCGGTGAATGTGATACCCAGTCCCGAGCACGCCAGCGCGGCCGTTCCACTGCCCATGAACGGGTCGATTACCGATGCGCCTCCGAACCACTTGCATAACCAGCGAACGTGCTGGATAAGCCGTTGGGTGGGATGCTTCATGGTCGCGACCGACGCCGCAACAATTTCAGGAGTCCGCGCCTTGTTGCTCCACTTCTTGTCTCCGTTACAGCGCGTGGCGATAGTGCGACCCGGCATTACTCGAGCTCCCGGTTTTGAATCCGGCGCGTCCCCGAACACAAAAGCTACTTCGGCATCTCGCATGATACGGCCTAGGTATCCTATGACGGCATATTCCAGGTAGCACGTCCTCAGAAACGGGAAATGCCTAGGAACGCAAGCCAGGAACCGCGGATCTGAATTACAGCCAAGTTGAATCGCCGCACGCCGTACTCGTGCTACCGACAAGGCCTGTCCCAGAAGAGATCCCGCGTCAATCCCAGGGAAGATATGTTCGCAATTTGGCCATACGGGGTCAGTGATGATCGCCTCGGCCTCGATCTCCGGCAGGATCTCCCGGCAGTCTCCGTGGTAGAGCTTTATTCCAGCGTGCTCGTAATACGGTATCAAGCCGGGTCCTTCCGCAATCCAGCCCACCGAGCAGCATCGCGAACGCCGCCCGAGGCAATGTGACTCAAAGCCGATAGCAGAATCCGCAGCATCTCGAGCTCAGAGCCGACCAGCGCGGCGGTCTGGGCGTCATCCAAGGCACGCTGGGCCACAGCAGCAGGAGTGCTCACTTCTTCACGGCTCCCATGGATACCTTCTTCCGCTGGAGGCCGGACTTGGCATAGAACTCCGCGAACGTTTCCGGGGATGCCTCGAAATCTTCGCCGGCCACCCATACCAGTGCGCCACGAGCGCGTTCCTCCGCGTGCCAATCATGCTGCGCCTGCGATGCTTTAGTCGGAAGCCAGCAATTTTGTTTCTTACTGAAGCTGTCGCGTCTCTTCCATTCAATCCACAGAGCCTCCGCAGATCCATGCCGACGTAGATCTGGTACTACCCATATGCCGTCATTCGCGTACCGTATATATAATCGATCCGGCATGCCCTTCTCTTGCACGCCGAGCCCGCGAAGGTGCGGCAGATCCGTCTTGAAGACGCGCCACCCATCCAACCGGAGGAAATCATCGCAGCATTCCTGGATCTGCTTTTCGGATAACTTCACGCGGCGTTTACCTCCGCCTCATATTCCCGGAACAAATTAATACAGGCCCATGAGATCGGCCCACTTTCCGCACACTCAATACAGACAGCAGCGTGAAGCTCACTCGGGGGATTTTCCACGTACCGACAGCGATGCCAGCCCCGACGTGCACACCTAACGCGGCTATACGCAAGGCCCATCATCCGACTTGCGCCTCTTGGATCTGCTTCTCGGATAGTCCGCGTGGTTTCATCGAAAGTCCTTTGCCTGGACGCAGTCCACGAAGTGATTGAGGCCGGCTGGAGTGTACGGCGTTCGCTTGCCGTTGCGATGTACTACCCAGATGATCGGCTCGCGACAGCCCTTGCAGGTTCCCAGCTCCCCGACGTTCTTCAGCAACATCGTGATTGCGGATTGCAGCGAGACCGTACAGGGGCTGGTGGGCTCGTGGACCAGCTTGCAGATGGGGCAGAGGTTCATGCACCCTCCGCGAGTCTCTTCATATCTGCCAGTGCCTCTTGGTTTGAATCGAAGAATCGGCACGGGTTGATCTTGAAGCCAGGGCAACTGGCGTCGTAAATCTTCATTGCCGCAAGAAGCGGATCAAAAAACTTCTCCAACGCTTTGCCCTGTTCGCCTGCGAGTGTAACAACCCAGCCAGCGCGACAGTGCGTAGTTTCGCAGGTATGCCAATCGCTCATATTGAGTGCTTGCGGCGCTGACACGGCAGCGTACAACTTCGCGTGCAGATTCTCGATGATGGGCACGGAGGGGACTAGCGGCTTAGTCTGCGGGCTTGCGGCCTCGACTGGCGCGGCGTCTTTCAGGCGGTAGCAGTCGGAGCAGTCGGAGCAGTCGGAGCAGTCGGAGCAGCCGGAGCAGTCGGAGCAGCCGGAGCAGTCGGAGCAGTCGGAGCAGCCGG
>Ga0210403_10001784_pt1 | contig 19955 bp, 14 predicted proteins | sample IncBWC19MmetaG_FD_150863 | JGI IMG/M metagenome (GOLD analysis project Ga0210403, IMG submission 150863) | Forest soil microbial communities from Barre Woods Harvard Forest LTER site, Petersham, Massachusetts, United States - Inc-BW-C-19-M | ecosystem: Environmental > Terrestrial > Soil >... | reverse complement strand
TCGGTGTAGATCTCGTCGATCGCTGCGCGTCTCCGCTCCGGGTCGTTTTCACCGAAGACGTCCCGAAGGTTCCGTATAAGCAAGGTCGAAATGCTGTTCGACATATTTGTCTCCTCCTTTGAAGCGATTGGGCCATACGAGCACCGCCTCGTTTATACGATCGATCGGTCAGGGTGCTCTCGAGAAGCAAGGCTATCTTGGAATGGCGCCAAATCGCCAATGGACCCATGGTCCTTGCCGAAGGCGCGCCCAAGCTTATTCATCCAGGCACGGGAGTGTTGAAAAAAGAGCGTCTCGCGGCAGGTAGGTGATGGGTCTCAAGTCGATGCCGACCGCGCCCCCGCGGCCGTCGCCGGCCTCCCATATACCGGAGAGAGCCTCGGGGTCGCTGACTGGTCGGCCAGTGTAGAAGCTGGCGTAAAGGTTGGGATCTTGTTTGGGCGCTATTTGAACCGTGGGCGTCTTGGAGTTCCGGCTATTTCCGCACGCGAGCAACATCGGGAGAAGGGTGAAGGCAATCGCAATCGATCCGTACCCATATGCTCGATCCATTGAGCTACAGGCACCACGGGCAACGATAAGGTTCCTCCGCCAGAATTACCCCCGACATTGCCCCCTTGCCGTTGGGAAATTCTGGCGCCTTACCGCACAAGTCTTTTATCTTGTTACGCTTCCTTTGCGATTACGCATAATAACGGGTTCCTTATCATGCGCGAAAGGGACATGATTTAGCCTGTGTCGTAACGGGATTGATCCGGTCCTTGTCTCGAGCGTTCGGCTGGTCGTTGGCCATGACCAAGGGAGTTGTTGTGGTGGAACCGTTTCGGATTCATGTCGCGGATGAGGTGCTCGACGATCTGCGAGCACGGTTGCGCCATACAAGATGGCCCGACCAGGTACCCGGCATAGGCTGGGAACAGGGCACCGAACTGGACTGGTTACGGCGCCGCGTGTCCTACTGGGCCCATGAGTTCGACTGGCGTGCCTGGGAGCGAAGGCTTAACGCGCTCAACCACTTCACCTGGGAGGGCATCCACTTCGTGTACCAGCGTGCCGCATCGGGCCGGGGTGTGCCGCTCATCCTCACGCACGGCTGGCCCAGCAGTTTCCTTGATTACGTGGACATGCTGCCGATGCTCGAGCAATTCGACGTGGTCGTCCCCTCCCTGCCCGGATATGGATTCTCGCCGCGCCCACTCAAGGCCGGCATCAACTACCGGTACGTCTCAGAGCGCTGGCACCGGCTCATGTCCGAGCTTGGGTATTCCCGCTATGGTGCGAGCGGTTATGACTTTGGGGCCGGGGTGACGACAATCCTTGCGCTAGACCATCCCGAGTCGGTGATCGGGATCCATCTCACCACACTGGAGTCGGACCTCGCCCCCGTGGTGGACGACACGGAGCTGTCCGATGTCGAGCGTTCGTACCTCGCGGTGAGCCGGGGCTGGGATGCGACGGAGCGGGGCTACAGCGCGATCCAGTCCACCAAGCCGCAGACCATCGGCTATGGACTCAACGACTCCCCAACAGGGCTGGCCGCATACGTGGGCGAGAAGTGGCACTCGTGGAGCGACGTCACGCCGCCCGACGACTTCCTCTGCGCCACACTCACCCTGTACTGGGTCACGCAGACCATCACCTCGTCGATGCGCGACTATTGGGACAATCGCTGGTACCCGGTCGACCCCACCTACATCAGCACGCCCACGGCGTTTGGTGTCTTCGCGCGCCAGACCGTTCCCGAGGGCGAGCCGCCGCGCTCGTATCTGGAGCGCGTGTACAACATCCAGCGCTGGACAGTATTTCCGCGCGGCGGCCACTTCGCCCCGGCTGAGGAACCGGCGGCGATTGCGGGGGACCTGACCACTTTCTTCCGTGACCTAAGCTGAGGCCCATGCTGACGACCCGCGCTTCCAAATGCAACACGATAATAAGCGGCGGTCCTTCAGCTCTTTCACTTTGGGTTCATAACCCAAAGGGCACACTCGGCCACTGACGCAGCATGCTTCGACACAGACATCTGCACCACTCAAGGCCCTTCATTTACCGGCCTTCCAGCGATGATGCAAAACTTACCCTTTTTGAGACGAATTCGGGCTTTCCGGCTCGAAGTTCCCAAAACCCCGTATTCGATGCAGTTCGACGGTATTAGTTCGCCGTTCTGTGGTTTCTACAGACCGATGGCCGAGCAAGAACTGAATCTGTCCAAGCTCCCCTCCTGCAGAATGACACAGTCGTGCACACGTTTGGCGCAGATCATGCGGAGCAAAATTGTCGATGCCTGCGAGTTTGGCGTATTCACGAACGACCCCACCACGCCGATGCGCGGCTGCCTGAGCGCACGAGTGTTGGCACTCAGCGGCTTCAAGTCTCCATCGTCATTGCATTCCATTTCCGTGCTAGCATGGGTGCCACAATACGCTCCGGGCTCTGGCGCCGATCCCTTTTCTGGACGTCCTCGGGCTCTCGAAGTTCGCCGCAACTCACAAAGGAGGCGGACATGTCGGCGATTTCCATACCCGTCGCATCAGCCTGCATCTCAGTTCTGTTTCTTCTCGGTACTCTTCCCGCACAAACCACCGACGAAACCGCCCCCCCCTCTGAGGTTTCGAAGGTACGCATCGTCCGCCTCAGTGAGGTGAAAGGCGCAGTTCAGTTGGATCGCAACACCGGCAGCGGTTATGAGCCCGCCTTGGCGAACCTTCCGATTGTGGAACATAGCCGGCTGCAAACGGGCGTGGGGATTGCCGAGGTCGAGTTCGAAGATAACAGCACCCTGAGAGTCGGGCCTAATTCGATCGTGGAGTTCCCGCAGCTCGATCGTCTTCCGGAGGGAACAACAGCCTCTTCCGTGCGCCTGGTGAAGGGAACGGCCTATCTGAGCCTGCTGAAGACACGAGGCAATGAGTTCAACCTTTTGTTCGGCCAGCAAAAGCTACAACTGCCGCCGGCCAGCCACATTCGACTGCAGGTGGACGAGGCGCAAGCCACCCTCTCGGTGCTCGACGGAACGGTGCGCATCGACGGACTCTCGGGACCGACCGATGTTCCCCGGAAGAGAACGATTACGTTCCATTTGCTGGACCAGGCTCAACCAACCCTAGCCAAGGACGTCGTGCCCGAAGCATTGGATTCATGGGACAAGAACGCCGCCGCATACCATGCGCGGTCCGGCAACGTCGGTGCATTTAGTTCGCCCTATGCGTACGGAGTCGGTGACATGATGTATTACGGAAGCCTTATGAATGTTGGCGGCTGCGGGTCCATGTGGCGTCCCTATTTCGCCAGCGCTACATGGGATCCGTATTCGAACGGCGCCTGGGCCTGGTATCAGGGCGCAGGCTACTCCTGGGTATCTCCGTATCCGTGGGGATGGACTCCGTATCATTTTGGCAGTTGGTCCTATTGTTCCGGCGCTGGCTGGGGATGGCGGCCCGGAGGCTCCTGGAACGGGCTGAACAATGCAAGTGCAGTTGTGTCCAACGGCGGACCACAACGAATTCCGCCTCGACCGTTCCCGCCTCGACCGATCCGGCCACCCGGCCCGGGCTATCCCACACTGACGGTGCTAAACCTGAAGCCTCTGGTCCATTCGGGGGCGGTTTCAGCAGACTCTTTTGTCTTCCGCAGGGATTCGGCAGGTCTGGGCGTTCCACGTGAGGGCCTGGGCAAACTAAACAAGCTTTCGCAAAGCACCATAAACGGTGGTACGGCGACCACGCCAATTTACTTTAGCGCTTCGTCTTCTGCTATGGGCAATGGGCGGCCTACGAGTGAGGGCATCGCGGCAATCTCGCTCCACCGTGGTTCCGCGCCAGCCCCCGCAGCGGAGATGCCTTGGCAACCACGCTCATCGAGCACTGGGGGTGGGAGTTCAACGAGGTCCGGCCCACAGCCTAGCAGTCAGCCGGCAAGATCGGCCACACAGCCAAGCAGTCAGCCGGCGCCTGCCGCTGTCCCAGCCCCAGGTCGTCCTCACTAAAATTAGAGTCAGGTTGTTTCTCCGTACCACTACCACACCCATCGAATTTGCGGGAAACGAAGTTGTGGCAACGTCCCCAGTCGATTGAACGTCTCCAGCCACGCGGGATGCCTTTCCAAGGGCACTCGGAATCAACTTCGACTACGGGACAAAGCGACGCCGTGCATCCGAATCGCCTGCGAAGTCCGCTTTCTATGAGCAGGTCACCTCACGGGCCGACGTCCGTCGGATTTATGGTCCGCCGGACCCGCCAAATCCGCCTTTGGCTTCGCCAAACCGCTTGGTGATACTTCTGGTGATACTTTCCAACGAAATTCCCTGCAAACATGCGGCTTTCGAGGTGTGTGGCGATGGTAGATTCGCCATCCATCTCACGAGTGGTCGGTTTTTAGGCATCTCGGAGCGATTAGCGATGAGACTGACGATCTTCCCTGATTGCTTCGAGCCACCGCTCGAAGGTGAAATCCGCCTCGCTCACGCTCCCGAATAGGTAGGGCCGGAGCTCTTCACGATAACATTGTTCGAAAATCCCAAGATCGAACGGGGTGCTCCTTGCAAGAAAGTCTGAAAGAGCAGTGACGCAAACTTAGCCGCGAAGGATGATTTCATCGCAGATCAAGAATAGTCAGCATCTAGGAGAACATCTGGGGCCACCCATAGCTGCATACCTCACGGATCATCTCTGGCGTGACGTTCCTCCCCGCGGCGATGCGCGCGGCTTCACGGATCGTATCGCCGACTTGCTGAAAGTAGACCTTCGCTGCGCCTTCAATCTCGCGGGAAGCTCTGGCGTGAAGAGTAGTCTTCACGCTCATTTCCCAGGCCTCACGGACTGCCGGTAGGTTTCCCCCAAAGGTTTCAATCGTGTCGTGAATGTAGAGGATGTCTTTGGCCTTATCAGCACGATCCCGCTTCGTGTGGATGAGGATTTTCTGAGCCAGAAAAGCTACTGCATTCGGAATGCGAACTCGCCGCGTGCGATCTGTTGGATAGCCGTTGGCGGGTGCAATCGTCACCTCCCAGGGAGCGCGCAGCAACAATTCCAAATGCCGAAGCTTCTGTACAGGCACTCCCGCAACTTGCATGGTTGCATCGCGTTTGTCCCCACGTTTGATGTAGCCGCCGATAAGCGGTGTCAGAAACTCTACGTAGAAGCCGCTGTCCTCGGCCGCAACATAGTAGTGCGCCACCGGCGGCCGGGTGTCTCCCGACAGTTCTTCGCGAAAGTTATTTTCGAGGAGGCGTTGGCGAATGTCCTTGTCGGTCGCGGGGAGTTCGGCCGGAACAGCCACATCCGTATCCAAGGTTCCCAAGGGCTCGTAGTCGAGGGGTTGGGCCAGCGGGTGCAGCCGGTAAAGCCGGTGCGCCCAGCCACCGATGATGGCGACCTGATCGAGCCAGGGATGCAAGGTCTCGATCAAGCGGGCAAAGTGCGCGACATCGGGAGCATCTGGCATTATCGGTTTCCCTCGAGGAAAGGCACGAGGACCCGGCGGCGGATCTCTTCCGCCTGTGCCGCACCGCGTGCCGGATGCGAACTGACATCCAGCCAGACCTGCAGGATATCGGCAACGGGCACACCCTCCGGCTCGACCGCGCCGCGAAAGACCGACTCCCGCGAGACCGGGATCCTCACGAAGACGTCCGGCGCGTGCTCCGCGCCCGCGGGAGAGAGCCCTAGTCGACTCAACACTTCTCTCTCCAGCTTTTCAAGGTAGAAGTAGGGGGGAACACCATGCACGAAGCCCATCCCCAGAGATTCGGCAGCTGCAAAGAGCCCGAGACAGGCACGCGGGGGAAGCCGCTGCTTGACTCCAGGGTAGACAGCGTAAGCATGAAGAGCCGCCGGCAGTTGCCTGTCGATCTTCGCGGAGATGATCCAACGGAGGGCCAGCTCCGGAGCCGGGCGAAGCTGGGCTGCTTGCCAGCGACGCATCAGCTCTTCCCGGCGAACCAGGCGCAGGATTTCGCTGTCGCTGTCGAGAAATCCCTCCTGCCGCAACTGACGGACGAACCGAAAGGCACTCATCACCGAGACCTCGGCCGCGGCGGCCAGCTCGGAGGCGTTGCGATACTCCCCTCGCGGAGCACGGAGAAGCTCTGGTGGAAGAAGAGGAGCGAGCAGCACCTTGAGCATCCATTGGTTGAGATCGGAGAAGAGATATGCCGATTCGGGCGGTGGATGATGTTGTCTGCGTGCTGGGCTTGGGGCGGGAGCGTTTAGCTTCTCCAGGCCGGGACCATGAAAGGATAGAAATCCCTCCCGATCCACGATGCCGGCTGCAACGTCCGGAGCAAACTCCTCTACAAAGTTCCGCAATCCCTTGGCAACGCTTGGAGAGATGACCGGTGCGGCGATGATGGCGAGCGGAGACGCTGGCTGGGGCGAGGCCTGGGCTGCGGCCCTGGCTTGGAGAATGGCTTGCGAAAGCAGAGGAACGAGCCGGTCGCGGCGACCTTCGGAGGAGCTCTTGAGCTCAACGATATAGCGGAAGCTGTCGCGGGAGATCAGGAGATCGGCTCGCCGGTGCCCGAAAGAAGGTTCGATCTTCACCCGCCATCCATGGCGCCGGAACAAGTCAGCGAGCAGCGCAAGGTACTCGCGTTCACTGCGAGCGGCGGCGGACGGGATGGAGGGAGAGAGCGGCATGGCCTTAGCTATCGCGGCCACGGTAATTCTCGTGGCCGTGGTAATTATCATGGCCAAGATATATTCAAATGTCAAGTTTCTTCGCAAACCTGTCCATGTGCTCTCCCGCCCCGGAGACGTAATAGTGGAGACAGAGGAGAGAGAAGGGGCCGGGTTCGGGGATGCGATGGATGAGTCGGGCAAAAGCGCCGAAACCCTGTGGCAGATTTGTACCGCCGATCCGCGTTTTCGGCGATTCTGGCGATTTTAGCTGTCTTTAGAATCAGTAAGTTATAGAAATATGGTGAAACTCGCGGGTTCGACTCCCGCCGCCTCCACCATTACTCATTGCAATACAAGACCGCTCGATGACATCCTCGCAAAACTAGCTCAACATGGCTAGAAGCTGCCGCATGTCCAGGGGATTTCGCGAAGACGCTCCAGCGGGCAGACCAGGCCCAACTGCGATCGCCTCGGAATGCCCTTCAAACCAAGCCAGGAATCGCATGCGATCCGCGCCGGGAAGCCGGCTCATATTGAGCCAGGTATAGTACGCTCCCATGTCTGCATCGACCAGCGATCCCTGTGGATCCGGCGGTCCAGGCTTTGCCTGGCTCAGCATCACATTCATCGGCCGTAGTTGTTGGCGAGGAGCGTAGCGAAGTAGCAGCGTCTCGGGCTGCGCGCGCCGCAGGCACTCTCGCGCTGCCCACTGAACGAAGGTGGTCGAGAAGACCTGCGTGCCCGAGCCCTCGGTCAGCAAACTCATGGCGAAGTGCCCCAGTACCGGGTCCATGCCGCCACCAAGCCCGATCTCCTCTGGCCGCATCTTGGCTAACAGGCTGCGTAGACTCTCGGGACCGGCTGACTGGGAGGCGATCACCTGCTGGATGCGTTCGAGTAGCAGCCCGCGAGGCTGCTGCAGTTGAGCATAGGAAAGCTGCACGTCGAACAAGGACGGTCGCGCGACATCCCCGTCGATATACCAATGCTTGTACCGAGACGACTGGGCCTGGCCCAATGTTCCGTGGGCGAGAGAGCGCTGATGAGCCGCTTCAAGCAGAGTCTCCAGGCCGCCCTCCGGCTTGATGTTGTCGAAGTACACCCCATGAGCACGGAGCTTGCGAAACAGAGGAGCATCGCTTTTCTGCGCTCCCTGTCCAATGACCACGATGCCGAGCCGAGCCTCCGGCGGCGGGTCAGGCGTCTTCGCTGCACTGGCAAAGGCGGCGAAGGCCTGTGCCGCTGCGCGGAAACGCTCCATCTGTCCGCTGCTCCAGAGCCAGTCGGTCAGCTGCTCCATGAAACCGGCTGGATCGGCCCATCCGTCGAGCCGCTCGATGGAGGCATTGAGTTTGATCCCGGCAAAGCCTTGCACGCACAGCGTGAGTTCAGACTCGGAGAGACCGGCGAGCAGGCGCAGCTGCTCCTCCAATTCGCGGCGTTCCGCAGGAAACTTCCAATCATAGGAGAGGATCTCACGCAGCAGGATCACTCGGAAGACGACGGGCAGCAAGCCCAGCAGCTTTCCATTGGCCTCCGCCAGATTGCGAGCTTTGGGCGGGTACGGGGAGAGGTCGCAGGATGGGAAACCTTGCTGAGCCATGGTCTAAAGCACCTCGTGCAACCGCTGGCCTTGCGCCTGCGTTGGAGAGAATCCCAGAACGGCGCCAAGCGTGGGCACCAGATCCAGCGAGTCGACCGGACGGTCGACCACGACGTTTTGCCGAACACCGGGCCCCAGCACGATCATCCAGGTAGTGCGAGAGAGAGCGTCGCCGCTGCGGTGGTGCTGGAATCCATTTCCACTTGCCTCTAGGTCCGAGTCTCGACCGAAATCCGGCAGGATAAACAGGGTAGTTCGCCCGGCGTACTCCGGGTCGTTCTGAATGGCTCTCCAGAGCTCACCGCAGAGACGGTCGGATCTCCGGATTCCATCAAGATAAAGCGAGTACGCTCCGGAGTGAGCGATATCGATGTCATGCAACGTGATCCAAAGCAAGCTGGGAGAGAGCTGCTGCATGAGCGTGCGCGCGATGTAGACAGAAAGCTCGTCCGGACTCGCCAGGCTCCTGGCGTGGGTTCGGAAGTTATCGAGCGAGAGCTTCAGTAGCTCGGCGGTGCGATGGATGTCCTCAACACTGAAAGCAGCCGTTGGGACAGCAATAGGAGACTCGTAATTGTCGCTGAGCAGGTGCTCGTAATCGACGCTCGACTGTTCCTGAAGGGCCGCAGCAAGCAGGTGTTTGGGCAGAATCACCCCAGCCCCGAAGTTGGCGCCGAAGGACCGGTTATCGCTGCTGCCGATGCAATTGAACCCATTGCTGGGCGCGATCACCCAGGCATCGGTTGCCGGCCGTCTCAGGTCGTGGCGAAAATACTCAAAGACCGTCGCGTGACTCGGCGGGACCAGTGCGAAGTTATCCAAAGTCTCGTATCGGCCGGTCGCCAGGGAGGCGGTCGCCACATAATGACCGAGAATGCCGCGATTGATCACCTGCGTATAGAAGGTGCCTTGGGGAATCAATTCCCGCAGCATGTATGGGATGTTCTCCTGGCCCTCCGGCGCAAAGGTCTCCTCATCGCGCGCTCCGCCGCCAAAGGTGACCACGACCGCCTTCTGCCCACGCGGCATATTCATGGCGCGCAACGGCGCAAAGCCGCTGAGAGCTCCAAGCCCTGCGACGCCTCCTAGGGCGCGCAGAAACTCTCGCCTCTGCCATCCCTGGCGAGCTGAAACTTCGTGCAATAGAGACACGGAAGCATTCATCGGCAAAAGGTCCGCCTAAAGGGACGCTGATTTTTCATTCCGCCCATCTTAGATCATTTTCAAGCGAAGCCTCTAATGGATGTCGTGAGTCGGAGCTCTTGGCAGCTTGTAACTGCCACGCATACAAGTACAATCTCTTCATTCACCTCCTCGTCCTCACATCTTCAATCGGCCGGATCGCTTATACTGCCGCAAACCCTCTTCGGAGACCACGCATGTCCACAGTCGCGCCGTCCCCTGCAGACCAGCTGCTGTACGAACTCGTCAATGGTCCACCAGCGGTGACGATCGACGACGTGATTGCGCGCATGCAGGCCATCGATGCTCTGTTACCGGCAAACGACGGCCTCAAGTGGTTCAACAGGCTCTATCTCATGGTGACCCAGCAAGTGGATCTGGTCCCGCCTGGTGGCGCATGGCAGAGCCCTGCCTGGTTCACGCGCCTCGATGTCGTCTTCGCCGGTCTTTACTTCAGCGCTGTCGCCGGCTTCCTCTCCGGGCAATCCGTCCCCTCGGCATGGAAAGCACTGTTTGAAGCGCGCTACCGCACCGGCATCGATCGCGTCCAATTTGCGGTCGCCGGCATGAACGCCCACATCAACCACGATCTCGCCCTGGCCTTGTTGGCCACCGATGCTGCGTTCAACGTTGTTCCTGGCCCGGGAAGCCCTGAATCTGCCGATTACCAATCTGTAAACAACATCCTCAACACCGTCATTCCCTCGGCGCTCACCATGCTCGCGACCGATCCGCTGGGTGACCTCGCACAGGACACCGGCAACATCGGCCGGTTGCTCGCCTTCTGGGACATCTGCCAAGCCCGCGACCTCGCCTGGGACTTCGCAAACCACCTCCGCAGCCTCGCCGGCCTCGCTCGCGAAGTTGCCCGCGACGCCCAGGATGAACTGACCGGCGTGATCGGACGCGCCATCCTCGCCGCCTGAAGAGGCCGGGCACTCCTCAAGTCTGGGGGCCACACTATTAAAATAATTTCCGCCTTAATTCGATCTCTTTCTTCGGAAAGTCATCTCCAGCCTGTCCACGTAGTTGATCATCTTGCAGGATGTTCAGAAGCGACTTGTGGACATGGATACGGCCGTTGTATTCGATGAAGCCAAGTCTTCGGAAGCGATTCATGAAGCAGTGACCCGCGACCGCGTGGTGCCGATCATCTCCGCCAGGGTCTCCTGGGTGATCTGAGGGATCAGTGTTTCGGCTTCGCCTGCTTCACCAAACTCCGCCGTCATAAGAAGCGTGCGAGCCAGCCGTCGCTCACTCGAATTGAAGCGCTGGTCGATCAGGTCCTCCTGAATGCGCATACTCCGAGCCAGTAGATACCTCAAAAACAGGTCGGAGAAGTCATGCTCTTCGCGGAGGACGCGAAGCATCTGCTATCGCTCTAAGCGCCGAGCAGGCAGTGATCGTGGTCGCTGTCGCGAGGCGCGGTCCGACCTCCCCAACGATCGACTCCTCGCCAACAAAGTCTCCGGCCGCGAGCAACGTGATGATCGCCTCCTTGCCGTTCTTTGAGACGACCGTCAGCTGCGCACGGCCTGTCTGCAGATAAAAGACACAGTCAGACGGACTCCCTTGCGTGAAAAAGACCTGCTTCGCCTTAGGTGAACGATCCTTCTGCCAACGCCTTCACTGGCTAGGAATGTGGCTGGATCGAAGGTCGTCTTCTGGGGCATGGTCATCGAAAAGCCTCCACAGAACCATCCCCGAGAGCTGCTGTCAGATACTCGGTCCCCCGCACTATCGCTCGACGATGCGATCCCTGGTCTAATTACACCGCCGCCGGACCAGTTGATTCACGCACAATCAACTCTGGCTTGACCAGAACCGTCCCCGCGTACTCTCGCTCCGGCTGGGCAATCCGGTCGAGCAGAATCGTCGCCGCCAGCTGTCCCATTCGCCGCAACGGTTGCCGAATCGTCGTCAGACGGGGAGTATGGAAAGCGGCACCGACAATATCATCGAATCCAACCACCGATACATCCCTGGGCACATCTATTCCCTCTTCCTGCAGCGCACGAATTGCGCCGACCGCCGCCCAATCGTGGACGCAGACCAGGGCACTGAAGTCCTGGGTCACTTGGAGCAGCCGCTTCGTAGGCTCGTAGCCCATCTCCGGCGACCATTCGCTTGATCCCAGCTGCACGATCCGTTCTGGCGTCGGCTGCACCCCAAAATCCCGCGCGACCTGCATGGTCGCCTCCCAGCGATAGGTGGCATCGCTAACCTTCCGCCGCCCTCTCATAAAGGCGATCTTCCGGTGCCCACGGTCGTACAGATGTCGAATCACCAGGCGCGCCGCCGCTCCATGATCGACCCCGATGTTGGTTACGCCCTCTCTCGGCTTATGCGAGCACAGCGTCACTACAGGGAGCGGTGTAACGAAGTTCGCATCCGTCTCCAGCAACAGCAAACCTTCGGCTCCGCGCTTCATTAACAGCTGCGGATACTCCCGCATCAGCTTCGGCTGGCGGTGATGGCATGCCGTGAAATAGACATAATCCCTTTGCAGCAGACATCGTTCGACCGCACCCATCACCACCGCGAAGTAGCCCTCGCCGTGGTCCGGCACAAGGACACCCACCGACTCACTCCCGCTCTTGTTCAGGTTCACCGCAAAATAACTGGGCCTGTAGTGAAGCTTGCGGGCCGCGTCCAGAACACGCTGGCGCGTCTCCTGAGTCAGCTTCTTCGCCAGGGGAGCATCATTCAACACGAACGAAATCGTCGTCTGCGAAAGACCTAAGTAGCTCGACAGGTCCTTCAGATTCGTGCGCTTGGTCTTGGGCCCGGATTCAAGCGAAAGTCCAGGATTCATACCCACTCGCTTCGACAGTGATATTTGCCGACATCCCCGTGGCCACACCTAATTCCGGCTCGCGATAGGAATCGTGAGTAATTGCAAAGTTTTAGGGTGTGAATGGTCCGTGCTTCGGCTCAATATACAAGTAGTGCGACCCGACTCCCATCGAAAACCACACCAGAGAGATGACCTAAGTCACTGGGGTGTATCAGGACTCGCATTACCCCGCCGCTCCGCGATCGCCCCAAGAAAAGAAACCACCCGCATTGGCACCCGACCGGCGCCGCCTCACTCTAGAAGTGCCGCCTCAATCTAGAACGTCAGACACAGGCCGCCCTCGATCGTACGAGGTGCCTGCGCCAGATAGAGCGTTCTCCCATCCGCGGACAGGAACGGCCGATAGCCCTGGGCAAGCAGATTCGTAATATCCACCGTCGCTTCGAGTCCAGGCGGCAGGAACCGCCGAACATGGATCGGTTGCCGAGCCGCGAGGCTCAGGTAGGCTTGATCGCCGAACGGGCGGTAAGGATCGACCGCCGTGACCAGACCTGCAGGCTGCCAGCGATACGCCGCACGCACCTTGGTTCCGCTGCGTTCGACGATGCCCCGCATCGCCAACGTCGCCTCCTGGGAGGAAATACTGCGCAGCCCGGGCAGCGCTCCCGGCCCTGAGAGCGCAGTCATACCTACCTTACCCGCCTGCGGTCCCGTAAGAGCCGACCCCGTGCTGTACTCCAGCGCGGCCCAGATCCCCCCGCTCAACGGTTGCGTGATCTGGATATTCACCCCTTGCGAGGCGTAACCCGGCCCAAGGAAACGAAGGGTTCCATCGGAGGCATCGGTCAAAAATGCACTGGGGACCGGAGACGCCTCCGGCATACCGCTGAAGGCTGCAGCGATTTCGCCTCCTCCCACCGCGGGATGATCCATGTCGTCGTGATACACCGCAAGCTGCACCGAACCGCGCCCTGCCTTGCGCATGATCGATAGCTCCTGATGCCGGCCATGCTCCAACTGCACCCCACGCGTCGAGGCCATCGCCACCGGCACATCCCGCTGCACGGCGTTCAAATCGTCGAATCCCTGCAAATCCTGCGCTGTTGCCATCCGATAGCCGATCGTCCAGTTCCCTGCTGCTCCGGTCGGCGCGAACGTAACTCGCACGAACGGAGCCGATCCCAGACCGTACCCTGAGGTTCGGACCGCGTAGACCTCTCCCCCTAGCTCAACCCGGATGGTATCCCCGAAGGCCATCTGCTGGGCGCTGGCCATAACCACCGAGGACATTCCCTCGCCGTTGACCCACCCCCCTATCTCCGGATTGTTTTGGTAGCTGACCACCGTGCGTACAGCCCCTGCGAAGCCAAGCTGTCTCCCGAAACCGACGCCCACCTCACTCGACGGCATCAGCCCCGCGGCGGGCAAACCGATATCCAGGCGCAGCACAGCGCTTGAGCCATCTCCGCTGTCAAACCCCTGTTCGACAACGTTATGCGATCCCCCGTAGCCAAATCCGCCGTCCCCGCTGCGGAACGACTCCCGGACCTGGGGGCGCTTCCGTGCCTTCTCAGGCGGACTCGCAAGCCCGTCATCCACCAGCCGCAGCATGGGACGGTTCGCCGAGGAACGCAGCGTCCACTTCCAATCGTCGCTCAGGTCATCCGCCTTGCGGCGCTCCGCAGGCAGCCACCCCGACCGGTCGAAAAGCGACGCCAAGGTCAGATTCACCACGGTCCGGCGCCCCGGCCGCAGCTCCAGATTGTCCTTCGTGGTGGACACAAAAAGCGCGGCCGAAGCCTGGACGGCGTATCTTCCGGGTATCAGATTCGAAATAGAGTAGCGGCCCTGCAGGTCGGTGAACGCGGTCTTCGGGGCATTCAGGCCTACTGCGATTACCTGTACCAGCGCCCCCGGCTGCGCAATCCCCTTCGCGTCACGGACCACTCCGGTCACCGCAGCCCCCGGGGGCGCGGCCGCCTCGCAGACCGCCGGCAGCAATACAAGCGCCAGAAGTACGAGACCGAGACCGAATTGCGGCACGCTACGCTGCACAGTCAAACCCCTGTGCGCCTGACCTTCTCCAAATTTGCGCAGCCCTGGGAACCTGGGTCGCACCAGCAGCGCCGTATCATCAACCATCGCTGTACCTTCCACGTGGCTGTATGCCTCTGAACGCGCGCTGCCATCTCCTTGCCGCTCCAAATAATCTAACCAACCTAATCGACGACAAACGGTGCCGATTGCGCGATCTGCTGCTTCGAGACTCCGTCGTTTACCTTGATCGTCACCTGGTACTTCCCCGGCTGCAGACTGGAAAGAGGCATACTCTTCTCCAGCGTCACCTGATCGGAGTGTGGACTCAGCTTCGCCGTCGACTCCTGGGTATCCAGCACCGTCTTGTTCGTCGCCAGGTCCAGCACCTGATACTCGATTGTAGCCCCGCTCTCCTTGCTCTTCTCGTCGATGCCGAGATTATAGACCTGCATCCAGAAGTTCAAGTTCTGCGCGCGGTGAAACGTCACCGGCGCCGCGATGCTCTGCGGAACCCGCGGAACGATATGGGTGTTGCCAATCACAAAGTTGCCCGCCCCGATCTCCTTCGACGGCACCCGATACATATTGTCCGCTAGGATGAGAGACGATGCCGCCAGCCGATCGTCATCATACTTCGGCACATTGATGCTCCGCGTCCAGCGGCCAATGTGGTCCGGATTGTTGACGTCCTTGATCACCACGTCCACGCGGTACAGGCCCGGCCGCAGCGGCAGCGCCTTCCAGTACACCGACATGTTGTTCTTGGTCGAGCCCAGAAGCTCGCTCGGAACCTGCACGCTCACGGTATCTTCAAACGTCTGGATCGGCTTGTGCATGATGTTCGTGACCCGGCCAAGAATGTTGACCGTACCCATCGACACCCCATCCTTATTGCTGAACGTGATGTCGCCGTTGCGCAGCTGCAGCGTCAACGGCACCAGGATCGTCTCGTTGGTCACCTTTACATAGTCCGTACGCACATCGAACAGGAAGGGCGGCCCGGTCAGGATCTTCGAGCTGGTCATGAACGCTTCCATATCCTTGAACTTGATCGGCGGCGGCGCCATCAACTTCGCGAACATGTCCAGGCGATCGAACTGCTTGCTCTGGTTCATCGACGACATCGGGCCTGCGCCCAACTGCTCCAACCCGCCCGAGAACCGGTCGGCCTTCTTCGACTGCCCCATCTGCTCGGACTGCGTCAGTCCCGCACCCGGAACCATCTTCAAGGCATCCTTCTCAGAACGATCGATGGTGGCGTGATAATCGCCGCACATACAGCTGTCGACAAACTCAATGTCGATGTTGTCTCCAATACCCTCAAGATACCGGTAGTGCCAGACCTCAAACGGGAAGGTCGAGGTCTCGCCGCCTCCCTCCTCCTGCGGCCGCTGGTAGCTGCCGCCGCTCGGATGCGAGTCGATGCTGTCCGGCTTGCCGAACGCAATGTAGATATGACCGCGATCCGTACGCCATCCCGGCTTGCCCGCGGCAAAATGCTCGTTCGCGTAAGCAATACGCGCGTAATACTCCTCGCGATACTCGTTCTCCGGCGAATCCGGATTCGGGTTGCGCCGCAGCCAGAAGTTCTCGATGAACGTGTCCCGCTCTTCATCGTTGCTCAGACTCTTGAACGCCTGCAGCTCCTGATCCGTGATGATCCAGTGAACGTCCTCATCGACCCACTTCTTGTAGACCCCATGCAACTCACCCCTGAGCCCCTTCTGCTGCTGGATCTTCTCCTTGTCCGTCAGCCTCCGCTTCAGAGGGTCCGGCTTCTCTTCCGTCGGCGGCCCCTGACTTGCCCCGTCGCTGCTGGGAGTCTGACCTGCCTGCGCAAACATATGACCAGAAAAAGAGACCGCGGCAAAAAGCGTCGCGATCAGAAAAGGCGTCGCGACAGGTAGAAGCTGGCGAAGAGACTTCATAAAAAGGGGGCTCCTATTTCTGCCCTATTGTATCGCTTATGAGCTCTAGAGAACAGTAAATGCAATAGAAAGTCCCTCTCAGGCGACATCCGTGCTGCTATCATCGAGCCATTGCCCGGATTGACTCAGAGAGGCTCGTCGGGTTCCCGTTCGTGGCCTTTTTTCCCGCGACCTGCGGAACCGATACGCTCCCTCGTACGTACCGTCGTTGGAACTGCCAATTTTGGTTGTCGATTCATCCCGATCGGCCGGATCGCGGCTGGCGAGAAAGTTGCAATGAACGTGAAAAAGATCATCATCCTCGTCGTTGTCCTCCTTGTGCTCGCCGGCGTCGCCGTGGGCACGGTACTGCACAACCAGTCCAATGTGATTAAGGTTTCGACCGCCAAGGTGGGACGCCAGGATCTCGTCTCCGTCGTCAGCGGCACCGGCCAGATCAAGCCCAAGACCTACGTCAACATCGGCGCCACCGCCTTCGGACGCATCACCCACCTCTACGTGAAGGAGGGCGACCACGTAAAGCGCGGCACCGTTCTTGCCACCATCGAAAACGTGCAGCCGACCGCCACCGTCGCCGCCCAGCAGGCCACCATCACCTCCTCCAAGACCGACGTCACCTCGTTCATCGCTGCCGAACAGACCGCGCTCGCCAACGTCAACCAGGCCAAGGCCGACCTCGTCCAGAAGAAGTTCGACTACGACCGCGCCCTCGCCCTCTACCAGGAAAAGCTCATCGCCAAGCAGGACTACGACGCCAAGAAGGCCGCCTACGACGTCTCCCTGGCCACCCTGGCCCAGCGTCAGGCCGCACTCGCCCAGGCTCAGGCTCAAACCGAATCCCAGCGCGCCAAGGTCAATCAGGCCCTCGCCAGCCAGCGCTCCAACTACGACGCCCTGGACAAGACCGTCAGCCGCGCCCCCTTCGACGGCTTGGTCACCAACATCCCCGTGCGCGAAGGGGAGACGGTCGTTCTCGGAATCCAAAACTCCGAGGGATCCACCCTGATGACCATCGCTGACATGTCGAACATCACCGCCGAGGTCAAGGTCGACGAGACCGACATCGTCAACGTCACCCTTGGCCAGCCCGTCGACGTCACCGTCGACGCCCTGCCCGGCCGCACCTTCAAGGGCCACGTCACCGAGGTCGGCGACCAGGCCCTGCTCCGCACCACCGGCATCGCCACCAGCCAGAGCACCACCGGCACCGAGGAGGCCAAGGACTTCAAGGTCGTCGTCACCCTCGATGCCACCGGCGCAAATCTGGACGAACTGCGCCCCGGCCTCTCGGCCACCGCCAAGATCACCACCGCCCATAAGCCCAACGCAATTACCCTACCCATCCAGGCGCTGGTCGAGCGCGACCCAGTGACCGAGAAGGCTCTGGCCGCCAACGGGGGCAAGCCCGCTCCGGCAAACACCGCCGCCGTCGATCCCGCCAAGGTCCACTTGGTCCAGGGCGTCTTTGTCCTCAAGACCGACGCCCACGGCAAGCTGCGCACCCAGTTCGTACCGGTCGCCACCGGGGTCACGGGAAGCACCGACATCGAGCTGCTCAAAGGCCTCAACCCCGGCGACGAGATCGTCACCGGCCGCTACAAGGTACTGCGCACGCTGGGCAGCGGCATCGCCGTAAAACGCGACAACTCCACCGAGATCACTCCAGCCACCGGAAGCTAGCCGCACCTCGGATCAGCTGCATCCGATATCTGAAAACCGGCTCGAAACCACAGGAACTTTAGCAATTGCGAATCCGTACTACTCTCTTAAGAGAAGAGCACCTCGAAACGCAACAACCGGAGAACCGGATGCCTACTGAAGTAGAAGAGTCCCTAGTACGCCCCAATGTCGCGGGACCAAATCCCGGCGATGTGATCGTCACCGACGACCTATGGAAGACCTACGAGATGGGCGAGCAGAAGGTCAACGCTCTCCGTGGCGTGAACCTCCGCATCCGCCACAACGAGTACGTTGCCATCATGGGCCCCTCCGGCTCCGGAAAATCTACGCTGATGAATCTCATCGGCTGCCTCGACTCCCCCACACAGGGCAAGTATTGGCTCAACGGTCACGACGTCTCCGAGTTGAACGACGACGAACTCGCCCGCATCCGCAACAAGGAGATCGGCTTCGTCTTCCAGACCTTCAACCTGCTGGCCCGCGCCACCTCGCTCCACAACGTCGAACTTCCCCTCATCTACAACGGCACCCCGGCCGCGGAACGCATCGCCCGCGCCAAGGCCGTGCTCGAGAGCGTCAACCTCGGCTCCCGCATGATGCACAAGCCCAATGAACTCTCCGGCGGCCAGCGCCAGCGTGTCGCCATCGCCCGCGCCCTGGTCAACAACCCATCCATCATCCTCGCCGACGAACCCACCGGCAACCTGGACTCCAAGACCGGCGACGAGATCATGGCTCTCTTCGACGATCTCCACGCCAAGGGCAACACCATCGTCCTCGTCACCCACGAGCCCGATATCGCCGAGTACGCCCACCGCATCGTCACCATCCGCGACGGAGCCGTGGCCTCGGACCACGTCTCCCCGCGCCACGTCCGTAGCTAAAGCCGCGAAACCGCGTTTCAAGCCGGAGCTGGGTCTCTCCCAGCCCCGGCTACCCCATAAAGCTTCCTGGAAACGGCTCAAACCATTCGCCGAATAGCTTTAGCTGCCCCGCATCCTCATTACAACTCCTCCAAGCCTCCACACAGCCCGTTTTCACCGTCTAAACTAGGACAATGGACAAGTCCCTGCGCTCGAAGCCTGCCGTCCTCCCCCTCGTGTTCCTATGGGTGCTCGTCTCGCTCTTTTTCGCACCGCAGAAGCCAGCCTGGGCCGACGGCGCTCGTTTCGACCTCGCTGGCCCCAGGCTGGAGGTACGCGTCGCCCGTGCCGGCGTCACGCTGCCCATCGCCCAGGTACCCAATCTCCAGCCTGGAGACAAGCTATGGGTCCATCCCGACTTCCCCTCCACCCAATCGGTCCACTACCTGCTGATCGTCGCCTTCCTCCGCGGAACCACCAACCCGCCCCCCGACAACTGGTTCACCCGGATCGAGACCTGGAACCCCAAGGTCCGCGAAGAGGGCACCTTCATCACCGTCCCGGCCGAGGCCCAGCAGGTCCTCCTCTTCCTCGCACCCGAGACCGGTGGCGACTTCAGCACACTGCGCTCCGCCGTCAAGGGTCGTCCCGGCGTCTTCGTTCGCGCCTCCCAGGATCTCAACCAGGCCGGCTTCGAACAGGCCCGCATCGAGCGCTACATCGACGATATGCGCCAGGTCCCCGCCGGAGACGCTAAGGCCCTCGAAGAACACTCCGCGCTCCTCGCCCGCGCGCTCGCGCTCAAGCCCAACGGCGACTGCTTCAAGCAGCCCGTGGACCAGCAAACCAGCTGCCTCACCCAGAGCGGCAACCAGGTGCTGCTCGACGACGGCCACGGCCAGACCGTAGCCGACAGCCTCAGCACCGGTCCCTCCAGTGACTTCATCAACGCCGCCAGCTACACCCAGGCCGCTGGCGGTGGGCTCTACAGCGCCTACGTCGGCGCCATCGTCGACCTCGTCCGGCTCACCAGCGGCCTCCACACCGCCCAATACCAGTACATCCCCGCGATCGCCTTCCCCAGCCAGGAGCAACTCAACCTTCGGCTCAATGCCCCACCCTCCTTCCATAACCCAAAATCCGTCATCGTCATTGGACTTCCGGCCATCCAGGCCGCAACCCCGCCGCCTCTGCGCGCCGCCGACCCCAAGCACGTCACCTGCATGCTCGATCCCAAACTCGTCCTCGGCC
>Ga0210403_10001782_pt1 | contig 19959 bp, 21 predicted proteins | sample IncBWC19MmetaG_FD_150863 | JGI IMG/M metagenome (GOLD analysis project Ga0210403, IMG submission 150863) | Forest soil microbial communities from Barre Woods Harvard Forest LTER site, Petersham, Massachusetts, United States - Inc-BW-C-19-M | ecosystem: Environmental > Terrestrial > Soil >... | reverse complement strand
GCGCGGCCGGGTCCAGCGCGCTGCTCTGCAACGCGCCTTCGATGTCCTCGATCAGCTGGTCGGTGTCCAGCTGGCGGCCGGACACGTTGACCGCCATCGCGATCGGATGGCCGGCGCGCAGCCAGCTGGCGCCCTGAGCGCACGCCTCGTAGAGCACCCACCTGCCGACCTCGGTGATCAGCCCGGTCTCCTCCAGCAGGGGGATGAAGGCGTCGGGCTGGACGATCCCGCGCACCGGGTGCTTCCAGCGGATCAGCGCCTCGACCCCGGTGGGCCGCATGTCGCTCAGGTCGAGCGTGGGCTGATAGGCGAGGAAGAACTCCTCCTTGGTCAGCGCTTCGCGAAGGTCCATCTCGAGCTCCATGCGCGCCTGCACCGTGTCCTGCATCCCGCTCTCGAACACCGCGTAGCGGTTCCTGCCGTCCCACTTGGCGCGGTACATCGCGATGTCCGCATCGCGCAGCAGCTCCTCCGCCGAGGTCCGCTCGCCGACCGCGATGCCGATGCTCGCGGTCACCGTCAGCGGCGTGTCCTCGCGCTCACCCAGCTTGAAGGGGTGCTTGAGAGCCTCCAGCAGCCGCTCGGCGACCAGCTCCGGGCCGGCGTCCACCGACAGCTCGCCGGCGATCACCACGAACTCGTCCCCGCCGAGGCGCCCGAGGCCGTCAACCCCACGCACGACGCCCTTCAGGCGCGCGGCCACCGCTTGCAGCAGTTCGTCGCCCACGCCGTGGCCCAGGGTGTCATTGATGCTCTTGAAGTTGTCCAGATCGATGAACAGCGCTGCCACCGGCGCCTGGCTGCGGGCCGAGCGGGCGAGCATGTGCTCGACGCGGTCGAGGATCAGCGTCCGGTTCGGCAGGCCGGTGAGCGGGTCGTGAGTGGCCAGGAACGCGAGCTCCTCCTCGCGCCTGGCGAGCTCCGCGTCGGTGCGCAGACGCTCAGCCTCGAAGCACTCGCATATACGCAGCAGGCTGAACTCCACGCTCAGCTGCAGCATGTTCAGCGCCTCGCTGAGCGCCTCGGGCGTCACCTCCAGCGTGGCCGCGCTGTCGCGCAGCACGTCCGCCATCACGTTGCGCCACCAGAAGCTTCGCCTGGTGACCTCGTGCAGCGAAGCGGCTCGGTGCGCGGCCAGCTCGCCGAAGATCGTCGAGGTTTCGCGCGCGGCATCCATCGTCACCTCCAGACCGTCGCCCGCTATCCAGCGTGCCACCGCCACCGTGGAGTTGGTGCAGATGCGTTCAAAGCTCTCCTGCACCGGCGCGTCCACGACCTCGCCGGAGTTGGTGGTGCGGGCCACGGTGTCCTTCAGCACCTCATCAGATCGCGCCAACACCGTCTCGCCCAGCTTGCGCAGATCCTCCGCCAGCGGCGTGCCGGGCGCGGGCGGCGCCGGCCGCGGCTTCTGGCCGCGCCTGGGCGCCGTGTTCCGGACCGTGATGTTGCGTTGGGCTGCCATCTTGCCGACACGGATCGGCGGCCTGCACGGATAGCTGAGGCCTGCACCGCAGCCTGCAGCAACTCGCGGAGGCCTTCCCGCGCTGCGCGTGCGCGTGCGCGCGGGCGGCTGCGGCGGCGGCCGCGGAGGCCACCGCTGCGAGACTGTCGAGGTGGCCGCCGAGCCCCCCGAGCTGATCGTCCGCGACCACCCTGCCTGGAGGAGGTGGCTGCAGGCGCACCACGCGGATGAGGCCGGAGTGTGGCTCGTGCTCGCAAAGAAGGGCACCGAGCGCCCGACGAGCCTGACCTACGATCGGGCGCTCGAGGAGGCTCTGTGTCACGGCTGGATCGACGGGCAGATCGGCCGCCGTGACGAGAGCACCTATCGGCAGCGCTTCACGCCGAGACGAGCGCGCAGCGCATGGTCACAGCGCAACGTCGGGATCGTGGGGCGGCTGACCGAGGAAGGGCGGATGCATCCCTCGGGCGCAGCGGCCGTGGCCGCTGCCAAGGCAGACGGTCGCTGGGACGCCGCATATGCCGGCCAGGCGAGCATGGGCGTACCTGAGGATCTCGCCACCGCGCTGGACGCCGAGCCGGCCGCCCGCGCGATGTTCGAGGTCCTCAGCAGCCAGAACCGCTACGCGGTGCTCTACCGGATCGCGAACGTCAAGCGCGCAGAGACGCGCGCGCGGCGCATCCAGGAGTTCGTTGAGATGCTGGCCCGCGGCGAGACCGTTCATCCCCAGCGGCGGGCGCTCAGCGACGGCTGAAGACCGCGCGCGCCAGGCGCCGGGGATCGGTGGCCTGCTCGCGCAGAAGTACCGCTGCGCCGGCTGCGCCGACCGCGCAGACGATCGCTCCCACGAGCAGCGCGAGGCCATAGCCGTCGGTCAGGGCTCGCAGTGGCGCCACCCCGGCGTGAAGCTCGGCGTGCGATCGCGAGCTCGCGATCGCGCTCAGCACCGCCAGGCCCAACGCTCCGCCGAGCAGTCGCGAGGTGTTGAGCAGCCCCGAGGCCAGCCCCGCCTCGCCGCTCGGCACTCCCTGAACCGCGATGATCGTGGCGGGCACCAGCGCGAGTCCCAGTCCTGCGGCGGACAGCACGCCGCCGGGCAGTACCGCCGCGGCGTAGCTGCCTCCGGGGGAGATGCCGCTCAGCAGCCACAGGCCCACGGCGGCGCACAGCATCCCGGCGGTGAGCGTCCAGCGCGTGCCGATCCGCGCCGCGATGCGCGGCGCTCGCCACGAGGCAAGCGCGACGCTGAGCGTCATCGGAATGAAGCCGAGGCCCGTGTCGATCGCGTCGAAGCCGAGCACCTGCTGGACGTAGAGCGAGAGGATGAACCACATCACGAACACCGCTGCGTAGAGCGCCAGCACCACCGCGTTTGCGGCCCGCAAGCGCCGCAGCGCGAAGATCCGCAGGGGCATCAGCGGCGCCGTGGACAGCCGTCCCTCCACGAACAGGAACATGCCCAGCAGCGCGATGCCCACGCCCACCGGCACGAGCACCCCGCTCGCGCCCCATCCGAGGGTGTCGGTGCGGACGATCCCGTAGACCAGCGAGACGAAGCCCGCGGTCACGAGCAGCGCGCCGCTCAAGTCCAGGTGGCGGTGCCCGAGCTCGGCTCGCCCCTCGGGCACCACGCGAGCGGCAGCAGCCACCACTGCAAGGCCCACGGGCACGTTGACGAGGAACACCCACTGCCAGCCGAGGCCCTGGGTGAGCACCCCGCCGAGAAGCGCCCCCGACGCGCCACCGATGCCGCCGATGGCTCCCCAGAGGCCCAGCGCGCGGTTGCGCTCGCGACCCTCGGCGAACGAAGTGGTGAGGATCGCAAGGCTGGCCGGCGAGATGATCGCGCCGCCGATGCCCTGAGCAGAGCGCGCTGCCACGAGCACGCCACGGGAGCCGCTGACCGCGCAGGCCAGGGAGGCGAGCGTGAACAGAGCTGTGCCGATGAGGAACACCCGCCGGCGGCCGAACAGGTCAGACGCCCGCCCGCCCAGCAGCAGGAAGCCCGCGAACGTGAGGGTGTAGGCGTTGACCACCCACTGCAGGCCCACCGTGGAGAAGTGCAGCGCGCCCCGGATCGATGGGAGCGCCACGTTCACGATCGACACGTCGAGGATCACCATGAACTGCGCGAGGCACACGATCAGCAACAGCAGATCGGGGTTGCGCTGCGCGCGCTGCACGCGCGGGTGTGCGAGCGCAAAGGTGCTCATGCGCTGCGTACCTCCCGAATATAGGCCGCGAGCACCGCGGCGGCGACGTGGGCTTCGCGGGTACGGATCGTGGTGGCGATGTCTGTCATGTGAGCTATCCTCATCCGGTAGTCGGACGATGATCGTATCAGATTGTTCGTCAACTCTCGTACAAAGAAGGAAGCGATGTCGCTCTACCACCCCCGCCCAGAGGACTTCGAGATCGAGGCGGTGCTGAACGCCCTCAGCGACCCCACACGACTACGGATCGTCGAGCGCCTGGCGGGTACCGATGAGCCGTGCCCCTGCGGCACCTTCGGCCTCGACGTCACCAAGTCCACGCTCACCCATCACTTCCGCGTGCTGCGCGAGGCCGGCGTGATCCGTCAGGAGACCTCCGGCACCTCGAAGCTCAACTGCCTGCGCCGCGAGGATCTCGACGCACGCTTCCCGGGCCTCCTTGACGCGGTGCTCACAGCCGCGAGCCGGCCGGTGGCGAGCGCGGTCTGAGCGCCGGACGCAGCGCGGGCCCAGCCGACGTGGGACGGGAGTACGATCGCGCGATGGTCCTCTACACCTGCAGCGAGGGCAAGTCCCTCGGCGGCCTGCCGGCGCCGCTGGCGCATCCGTGCGGGCGGGCAGCAAAGGCCCTCGACGGCGCCGGGCACACCTACGAGTGGCGCAAGGTTCCCGGCGGCACGATGAAGCTCTGGACCTGGCCCACGCGCGCCCGCGACCGAGCGGAGATCGAGCAGCTGAGCGGGCAGCGCTCCGTGCCGATCCTAGTGCTGGACGACGGCGAGGTCATCACTGGCTCAGGGCCGATTGTGGCCTGGGCCGCCGCCAACGCGCCGCGAAGCTAGCTCCGTCTGCGAACGAAGCTGGCCCGTCCCGCGAAGCTAGCCCCGGCTACTGCAGGTAGCGCTCGACGGTGTCGCTGTCGCGGGCGCTGGCCGCATCGGGATCCTGGCCGGCGCTGCGGCGCGCGCGGCGCTGGCGCAGCAGATCCCAGCAGCGGTCGAGCTCCACCGACACCTGCTCCAGACGGCGCCGGTCGTCGGCCAGGGCATCGGCCTGCACCGCATCGCTCTCCTCGTGTCCCAGCAGCGAGTGCTCCTCCTCGACGAGCGCCTCGATGCGGCTGAGGATCGACTGGTCGTCCATGGCAAGAGGTTAGCCGAGGCCCGCGCCCACGGTGAGCCGAGTAGCCTCCCGGGCGGTGTGCAGGAGCAAGCTCATGCTGCAAAGCAACCTCGTGCGGCGCCGCCCGCGCTGGCAGACGTGGTCGACTTCCTCGGCATGCACGCGCCCTTCGACGCGGTCGATCGCGCGGATCTCGAGCACGTAGCAGCCTCGGCCGAGGTGGAGTTCCACCTCGCGGGCGCCACCATCTTCTCCCAGGGCGCTGGGCCGATCGAGCACCTGCGAGTGGTGCGCAGCGGCGCCGTCGAGGTGGTGCTGGACGAGCGCGTGCTCGATCGGCTGGAGAGCGGTGAGATGTTCGGGCACGCCTCGATGCTCTCGGGGCTGCCTACTGGATTCGCTGCGCGAGCCGCCGAGGACACCCTCTGCTACCGGATCGCCGACGGCGCCGCGCGCGAGGTGCTCGCCCGCCCGGAGGGCATGCGCTACGTGGCGCGCTCGCTGCTCGAGTGGCCGGCGGAGGCGACCGGAGCGCCGCGGAGCGCCGTCACCATCGACACGGCCCATCAGTCGGTGGGCGCGATGATCCGTGGCGCGCCCGTGGTGTGCCGGCCCGACACCACGATCCGCGAGGCCGCGGAGATGATGACGGCCGCAGCCCAGACCTCGGTGGTTGTCGATCTCGGCGACGGCTCGCTGGGGATCCTCACCGACCGCGACCTGCGCACCCGCGTGGTCGCGGCCGGACTGCCGGGCGAGTCGCCGGTGTCGGCGGCGATGACCGCGCCCGCCTACACCTGCCGGCCTGACCGGCTCGCCAGTGAGGTGCTGCTGGACATGCTCGACCGCGACCTGCGCCACTACCCGGTGGTGTCGGCGGGGGGCGCGCTGCTCGGGGTGGTCAGCGACGCGGACCTCGTGGCTGTGGAGACGCGCTCCTCCTTTCACCTGCGCCAGGCGATCGGCCGTGCGGGCAGCCTGGAGGAGCTGGTGGCGGCCGCCGCCGAGGTGCGCCCGCTGGTGATCTCGATGCACGAGGCCGAGGTGGCAGCGGCCAACATCTCCGCGATCTATGCGGTGGTCGTCGATGCGCTCACGCGCCGGCTGCTCGAGCTCGCTGTGGCCGCGCGCGACGCTCCCGCACCATCGTTTGCGTGGCTCGCGCTGGGTAGCCAGGCGCGTCGCGAGGCGACGCCGGGATCTGACGTGGACAGCGCGATCGTGTGGTTCGACGGCGCCGAGGACGCCGAGGTGCGCCCCTTCCTGGCGCACGTGGGCGCGGAGGTGGTGGCGGGTCTGGAGGCCTGTGGCCTGCGCCGCGATGCCCAGGGCGTGACCGCGTCGGACCCGCTGGTTGTGCGCTCGCTCGAGTCCTGGCAGCGCGCCGCGCGCAGCTGGCTCGCCGACCCGCGCCAGGAGCAGGCTCTGATCCTGGTGTCGGTGTTCGTGGACAGTCGTCCCGTGTGGGGCATCCACATGGGCACCCCCGTGGCGGACACCTTCGGCGCCGCGCCGCGCAACGAGACTTTGCTGCGGCTGCTCGCGCGCTTCGCCCTCGCCAACCGTCCGCCCACGGGCTTCCTGCGTGGGCTCGTGGTCGAGCACACGGGTGAGCATCGAGGCCGGCTCGATCTCAAGCGCGGCGGTCTGCTGCCGATCGTGGACCTCGCTCGCTGGGGGGGCATGGCAGCTGGGTTGACGAGCGCCTCCACCCGTGAGCGGTTGCGGGCCGCCGCCGACGCGGGCACGATGGACGAATCTGACGCGCGCACGCTCCAGGACGCCTTCGAGCTGATCAGCGAGCTGCGCCTCGAGCACCAGGTCAAGCAGCTGCGCGCAGGGGTGATGCCCGACGACCACGTGGACCCCAACGAGCTCAGCGACCTCACGCGCAGCCATCTCAAGGAGGCGTTTCGGGCGATCGCCTCGGTTCAGAAGCGCCTCGCGGCGGAGCTCTCGCTGGGCGTGCGGTGAGGCTCCCACGGGCACGCGCGCTGGCGCCCGCGGCCGCGGCATATGCAGCCGCGCGTCAGCCCGCGCCGCGCCTGCGCTGGGACGCCGCTCCGTGGTGCGTGGTGGACCTCGAGCTGAGCGGCCTCGACCCTCGGCGCCACGAGATCATCTCCTTCGGGGCGATCCCAATCGAAGGGGGGCGCGTGCAGCTCGCCGGCGCGGTCTCCGGCCTGGCGCGCCCTACGCAACCGCTGAGCGAGTCCTCGATCCGCATCCACGGCATTCGCGCGGCGGATCTCGTGGATGCCCCGCCTCTGCGGGAGGCGATCGGCCCCCTGCTGGAGGCGATGGCGGGGCGGGTGCTCGTGGCGCACGTCGCCCGCATCGAGCAGGCGTTCCTGAGCCGCGCGTTGCGCAGCGAGGGGCTGCGCCTGCGGGGGACGATCGCCGACACGAGCGCGCTCGGGCCCCTGTGGCTGTGCGAGCGGGACGGGCGAATGCCGCGGGACCTCTCCCTACACGCGCTCGCCAAGGCCCTCGGCCTGCCGGCCCGCGCTCAGCATGACGCGCTCGGAGACGCGCTCACGGCTGCGCAGGTGTTCATCGCCGCCGCCAGCCATCTCGACGCGCTCGGCCCCGAGACCATCCGCAGCATCGGGCGTGCGGCTCGACGCCTTCAGGACAGGCGGGCCTACCTGCCGGCGCGCGGTTAGCGCCGGACGGGGATGCCTGCGGAGGCCGCGAGGCGTCCGGCGTCCGGCCGCCTGAGCGAGCGGCCGTCGGACAGCGGCGCGCGGTCCAGCGCCTTCACGCACCGATCGCCCGCGTTGCGGCAGGCCTCTACGGCGGGGTGGGCGGTGGGGAGCGACCCGAGGCTGTGTACGTTTGGCATGACCATCACTCACATACTCGGCAGCAGCAGCAGCGCGCCGTTCAGCTCGAGCTACTGATCCGCTCAGGGCCTTCTACTGATGGGGACTTCCCGAAAAGCGCGGGGCGCCCTCGGGTTCGAGAGCCGGGTTCGGTCGAGGTCGCGGGGAGCGTAGTGACGCTACGCGGCGAAGCGCTGAGCCGCGCGGGCGCGCGCCTTGGCTGCCTCGACCTCGCGGTCCTTCGGCGGCGCGGAGGTCACGAGCTCCTCCAGCAGCGTGCTGGAGGCCGCCGCCACCGCGTCCACCGCCCGAGCAAACGCGTCCTCGTTGGCGTGCGAGGGCTTGGTGAAGCCGCTGATCTTGCGGACGTACTGCAGCGCCGCCGCACGTACCTCATCGTCGTCTGCGGGGGGCTCGAAGTTGTATAGCGAACGGATGTTTCGACACATGCCGCGATCGTAGCTAGTCTGCACGCATGTCCTCGCAATGGCCGCTTCTCGCCTACGAGGCCTGGAGCGAGACGTGCGACACGCTGCACGCGCATACGCAGGTGCTCGGCAAGCTCGCGGTTGCACTCGCACCGCCCGAGCCACAGCTCCAGCACGCCGCGCTCCGGCTCAGCGCACGGGGCTGGGAAACGCTGCCGCTGCCTGCGCCGGACGGCTCGGGGGCGCTCGTTGCGGCGCTCAACCTGCACACCCACGAGGCACTGGTCGAGCACAGCGACGGCCGTGTGCTGCGCGTGCCGCTCACCCCCGACCGCCCGGTGGGCGAGGTCACCCGCGAGCTGGTGGCGGCCGTGAGCAGCCTGGCAGGCGCTGTGGAGATCAACCCCACGCCGCAGGAGGTGGCTTGGACCGTGCCGCTCGACGAGGACGATCAGCACGCACGCTATGACGCACGGGCGGTCGAGTCCTACTTCTCCGCCGCCACGCGCGCGGCGCTCGTGCTGGGCACCTACCGCGCGCCCTACCGGGGACGTTCCACGCCGGTGAACGCCTGGTGGGGCTCCTTCGACCTCGCTGTGAGCCTGTTCTCAGGGGTGCCCGCCGATCCACCCTCGGAGGACTTCATCATGCGCAACGCCATGGACTCCCAGGAGGTTGCCGCGGGCTGGTGGCCGGGCGAAGCGCGCTACGGGCGCGCCGCCTTCTACGCCTATGCGCACCCCGCCCCCGAGGGCTTTGCGGGCGCGAGCCTTGCGCCGGCTGCCGCGCGCTGGGAGCAGGAGCTCGGCGTCTACGTGCTCGACTGGGACGACGTGTGCGCCAGCGAGGACCCGCACGCCTACGCGCTCGAGTTCCTGCGCTCCGCCTTCCTCCACGCCTGCCTGGTATGCGATTGGGACCCCGCGCTGCAGGCCAGTACCGAAGGCTCGCCGCCCCCGGTTCGCTAACACCTCGTTCGGTCGTCGCCCCCCGTGCGCTAAGGCCTCGTGCCCTAGCCGCGCTCGGCGCCGGCGGCGATGCGCAGCGCGGGCCCACGACCCGGCAACGCGGCGAGGGCTGCGGCGCCGAACGCCGCCACGCTCGCCAGCACGAACACCGCCGGGTAGCCGGCGAGCGACGCGGTGGCCCCCGCCAGCGGGCCGCCCAGCCCCACGCCGATGTCGAAGAACGCGCTGAACGCGCCCATCGCCGACCCGCGCCTGTCATCGCCCACCTCGCCCACCACCATCAGCGCCAGTGAGGGGAACAACATCGAGAAGCCCACGCCCACCACCACAGCGCCGATCAGCGCGGCAGGCAGCGAGTGCGCGATCGCGATCAGCGCAAGCCCCAGCCCCTCGAGCAATCCCGCCACCGTGGCTGTGCGGCGCGCGCCCGCACGGTCGGGCACGCGGCTCAGCACGAGGCGGCTGGCGAACACGGCGAGTGCGAACGCGGTGAAAACGCTCGCGCCTCCACCGATCCCGCGCGCGTTCAGGTGCAGCACCACGAAGCCCGCGAGCGCCGCATAGCCGATGTTGGCCAGCGCGAGCGCGATGCCGGGGCGGTGCGCGGCGCGCGGCAGCAGCGCCAGCGGGCCCGGCTGAGCGCCTTCAGGCGTCGGCTCGGGCAGGCGCATGGCGATCGCCGCCCCCGCCAGCGGCAGCACCGCCGTCAGCGCCCAAACCGCGTCATAGCCAACGTTCGCGCGCAGCAGCTCGCCGGCCACCGGGCCGAGTGAGAGCCCTCCCCAGACCGCCAGTCCGAACAGCCCGAGCGCCAGGCCGCGACGGTCCTCGGGCGCCAGGTCCACTGCCCACGTGGCGCCCGCTGTGTAGACCGCGCCCTCGCCCGCGCCCACCGCCAGGCGCGCGGCGATCAGCGAGGGAACGCTCCCCGCCAGCAGGTAGAGCGCGCCGCCCACGGCCATCGCCAGCGCCCCCAGCACGAGCACCAGGCGGCGTCCACGCGTGTCGGCCTGGCGCCCCGCCAGCGGACGGCAGACCACGGAGGTGATGGCAAACGCGCCCACCACGATGCCCACCGCGAGATCCCCGGAGTGCAGCGGGCCGCGCACGTAGCTGGGCAGCACCGGGAGCGCTGCGCCGATCGCCAGGAAGGCAAGCAGGGCAGCGAAGAACACCCCCGTGCTCGCCGCGATGCCGGGGTGGCGCTCGGCCAGGTTAACGCGGTGCCTTCGCCTTCGACCACTCGGCCTTGTGGATGCGCTTGGCGGCCTGGTAGTCGGCCAGCGCCTGCGCGGAGTCCACGTCGCCGAGGGTGGGGTGCGTAGGCACGAGTCCCTTCGCAACCTTCACGCCGAACCGCTTGGCCAGCACGGCGCCCAACGCCTTCACCTTCATCTCGCCGAACCCGGGCAGCGCGGCGATGTTGGCGCCCAGCTGCTGGGAGTCCTTCGCGTCCTCCCACACGCGCTCGGCGTGGCCGTCGTACTCGTCTCGCACGTGCACCGCCAGCGCTTGCACCCGTTCGGCCATTTTGGCGGGGAAGCGGTGGATCGCAGGTTTCTCGCGAAATACCCGCTCGAGGTCGGCGGAGGCAAGCGTCTTGGCGTCGAGCGTGCCCAGCCGCTCCTGGATCGCCAGCGGGCCGCTGAAAGCCTTCTGCACGCTCACCTGCTGGTCGAGCGCGAAGCCCACCAGAAGCGCCATTGGGTTCGACGCAATCAGGGCGTTGGCCTCGGCCGAGGGCGTGAAGTGGAGCTGGTCGGGCACCACGCTCAATCGTATCCAGCCGCAGCGAGGTACAGCACGGCCTGCGTTCGTGCCACCGCGCCCACCGCGCTGTCAGGCACGAGCAGCTCGGGATGGTGTAGCGGCCGGGTGAGGAAGCCCTCAGCCCCGTCCAGGCCCACGAAGGCCATCGCCACCGGCGCAAGCGAGGCGAAGAACGCGAAGTCGTCAGATCCGCACGAGCGCCACTCGGGGGCCGCGCGGAGGTCGGCGCGGGCGAGCAGCTCACGCGCGCGTGTGACGATCGCCGGGTCGTTCTCGAGCGCCGGCTCGCCGGTCACGAGCTCCACGAGCGCGCGGCATCCGTGTGCCGCTGCCACTCCCGAGGCCACCTCCTCGACCATCTCGCGCAGCGCGAGGCGATCGCTCGGCCGGTGTGCCCGCAGCGCCAGGAGGGCGCGCGCGCTGGAGGGCACCACGTTCTCGGCGCTGCCGCCCTCGAGCACGCCAACCGTCAGCGAGGCGGCGGCGACTGGGTCGATGCGCCGTCCAACCTGTGCGTGCAACGCCACCACCACCTGTGAGATCGCGAGGATCGGGTCGTGGCCGAGGTGGGGGTAGGCGCCGTGGGAGGGCTCGCCCTCGACCACGATCTCGACGGCGTCGCAGGAGGCGTTCACCGCGCCGGCGTCCAGTCCAACTGCGCCCCAGGGGAGCTGCGGGTGGATGTGTGCTGCCACGACCGCAGCGGGCGCCGCAGCGGCCAGGTCCCCCAGCGCCAGCTCCTGCGCACCCGAGGGGTAGGCCTCCTCGCTCGGCTGGAACACCGCCAGCAGCCCCGCCGGCAGCTCCGCGGTGCCGTCGGAGGCGATGCTGTGCGCGGCGCGAGTGAGCGCCACCAGTGCGGCCATGTGCACGTCGTGGCCGCACGCGTGCATGGCCTCGCCCTCGGCGCTGAACGGAGCGCCCGTGCGCTCGCGCACGGGCAGGCCGTCGAGCTCCGCGCGGACCGCCACAGCGGGCCCGGAGGAGGGGCCCACGCGCGCCAGCAGCCCCGTTGCCGCCGCCGGCGCGGCCGGCACGGGCAGCTCGGCCGCCACGGCGGCCGCGGTCTGAAGCTCTGCGTGGGCCAGCTCGGGCTGTGCGTGCAGGCGGTGGCGCAGCGCCACCGCCCGTGGCAGCTCGCGCTCGATCGCGCCCAGCAGCTCCTGCAGGAGCGAGTCAGTAGATGGCGGCATAGCGCCTACAGATCTCGCCGAGGTCCAGGCGCGCGGTGGCCTCGTGCTCCGAGTGCTTGATCGCCGCGTAGGCCTCGTGCAGCTCCGCCCCCATCCAGCCCCGCACCGCCTCGTCCCCCGCGAGCGCAGCCAGCGCCTCCTCGAGCGTCGCCGGCAGCGCGCCCACCCCGAAGCGCTCGGATTCACCGGCGTCGAGCTGCGCGAGATCGCGATCCAGGATCGGCGGCGTGGGCAGTCGCTGCCGAACGCCCTCCAGCCCGGCGCGCAGGATTGCACCGAGGGCGAGGTGGGGGTTGGCGCTCGCGTCAGCGCCGCGGTACTCCAGGCGCAGCTGCGCGGTGGGGTCGGCTCCCGCGAGCGACACGAGCGGCGGGATGCGCAGCAGCGCTTCGCGGTTGCGCTGCGCCAGACACATCGCGCCCGCGCTCCAGCGATGGGGCTGCAGGCGTGCGTGCGAGACGGGGCTCGCGGCGGTGAGCGCGCTCAGCGCGGGTGCGTGCTCGAGGATGCCCGCGGCGAAGTGTCCGCCAAGCTCGCTGAGGCACGCCGGGCGCGCGGAATCGTAGAGGGCGGGCCGCCCGTCGGCGTCGAGGAGCGTGAGGTGCACGTGTACGCCGTTGCCGGCTTCCTCGGGATCGAGCAGTGGCACGAAGGTCGCGCGCATCCCGCTGCGGCGGGCGACCTCGCGCACCACCTCCCGCACCACCACGGCGCGGTCTGCGCCGGCGAGCCCGCCGGCGGGCGCGACGGGGATCTCGAACTGGTGCGCGGCGTACTCCGCGAAGAAGCGCTCGGGCTGTGCACCCGCCTCACTCAGCGCTGCCATCACGCGCGTGGCAAACGGCTCTGCGCGGCGCTGTGCCTCCAGCGAGAACGGGAGCCCGGCCGGCGAGTCGAGCAGGAGCTGGAACTCGTGCTCGAAGCTCGCCATCACGGTCACCCCGAGCTCCGCCTGCAGGTCCTCGAGCGCGGCGCGCAGGAAGCTCCGCGGGCAGCACCCCCAGGGCTGTCCGTCGGTCTCCACGATGTCGCACAACAGGAGCTCCAGCGCGCCGGCGTCGGCGCGGACGTCGGCGCCCTCTTCGGCGGGGACCCGCACGTGCGTGTCGGGGTCCGGCAGCAGGCGCAGGTCGCCGGTCGCGCCGAACGGGCTCCGCTCGGCCAGCGGGCCGAGCGGCGTGAGCGTGTGGTTGGCCGGCACCCAGCTGACGCCCTCGGCGAGGTGCTCGTCCAGCTCGGACGCCAACACCGAACGTCCCCGCACGATCGCGCCAAGGTCGCAGCAGACGAGCGCGACCAGGTCCGTGGCGCTCATCCCAGGGTCGCTGCGGTGAGCGTGCCGTTGTCCCAGATGCCCTCGGTCAACCCGAGCGCAGCGGCGCCCGCGCGCACTGCCTCGGCGTCCCCGGCGCCGACTACCACGATCATGCCGCCCGCGGGCATGTCGCGCCGCTGGATCGCGGCGGCAAGGCGCGGCTCGGGCTGCAGGTGCACGCCGTGGCTGCCGAGCGAGGGGTAGGTGTCTGCGACGCCGTAGAGACGCCCCGCAGGCCCTTCCACACGGCCGACCACGCAGGCGAAGTGACCCACGTCCCAGTCCGGCGGCGGCCCCTCCTCAGCGCCAGAGATGAGGTGGTCGAGCATCTGCGAGACGCTTGCGCCAGACCCCCACAGGTGGCGGGTTGCGAGGTTCGCGATCAGCGTGACCGGGCTCTGCATCTCGCAGCACAGCGCGAACACGCCGTCGAGCGCAGCGGGGGTCCACGGACCGGCATAGGGGATCGCTGCGAGTCGTCCCTGCGACAGCTGCTCCAGCGCCCGCACCACCCCGCCCGCAGTGGTGCCGGACACCCCCGAGTCCTCCACGAACGGCAGCTCCAGCCGGTAGTCGCGGCGGCCGCTTTCGCCGTGTGGCAGAGTGCCCATCTCGCGCGCGGCCGACACGATGCTGCCAGCGGCGAGAGCCACGGCGTCCTGATCGAGCAGATCGCCGTCCAGCTGCTGCAGCCCAGCTGCCCCGAGCGCGAGCGCGCCGCAGAACGCGCCGCAGAGGTCGTCGCGCTGGGGTAGCTCGCGCGCGTGCACCGCCAGCAGCTCGCGTGCGCCGGGCAGCAGCGTCAGACCGAGGCGTTCATCCTTCCGCATACTGCGCAATATACGTTGGCCCCCGCGGCCACAATCGGAGGCGCCCGGAACGCCCGCCCCCGGTGCTTCTAGGCTTGGGAGGATGGCAGTGGACGCCAAGCGGGCCAGCGCGCGCTTTGATCCGAGCTCGTTCGAGCAATTCCGCTTTGTGGCGCGAGAGCTGGACGCGCACGGGCGCGTCACGCTTCGCTACGCCCTGGACGATGCGGTGCACTTCTGCGAGGAGTTCGACCTGCCGCTGGCGGGCGAGCTGGACCGGGCCGCTCGCGCGCGCGTGGATGGCCTGCTCTCGCTCCTGCACTGGGTGGCGGGCGTAAGCTACTTCAAGACCGCCCTGCCCCCGCTGGTGAGCTTCGACGGCGACGCGCCGCCTGCGGCCACGGCAGCGCTGCTGCAAGCGCTCTACTCCGAGGGTCTCGGCGAGCTCGCCTACACCAACGGGCTGGCCGAGCTGCCGCGCCCGCGCTTCGGCGCGCCCGCCTCCACGCCGCCTGCGCCCGCGCCGCCGTCGTGGACGCCGCAGCGGGCGCTCGTGCCGGTGGGGGGAGGCAAGGACTCGGCCGTTGCGCTCGAGATCGTGCGTGCCTCTGGCGCCGAGGTGGCGCTGTTCTCGGTGGGGGACGCTGCACCGATCGCCCGCACGGTGGCCGTGGCGGGGCTGCCGCGGCTGCTCGCCCGGCGCCGGCTCGATCCGAGCCTGGCCGAGCTGAACGGCGGTGGCGCGCTCAACGGCCACGTGCCGGTCACGGCGATCGTGTCCTGCGTGGCGCTGCTCACGGCTGCGCTGCACGGCTTCGACACGGTGGCCATGGCCAACGAGCGCTCGGCCTCCAGCGGCAACCTCAGCTGGGACGGCGTGGAGGTCAACCACCAGTTCAGCAAGGGCCTTGCCGCCGAACGTCTGCTGCGCGCGGCCGTAGCCGAGCTCACCGGCGATCTGCAGCTGTTCTCGGTCCTGCGCCCAGCCTCCGAGCTCGCGATCGCGCGCGCGTTTGCGCGTATGGAGCGCTACCACGCGGCATTCACCAGCTGCAACGCCATCTTCCGAAGCGACCCGGGTCTGCGCGCAGCCTCGTGGTGTTGTGAGTGCCCCAAGTGTCGCTTCGTGTTCCTCGCGCTGGCCCCCTTCAGCGAGCCCGCGCACCTGCGTGAGATATTCGGCCGCGACCTGCTGGGGGAGGAGGGGCAGTTCGAGGGCTTCGCGCTGCTCACGGCGAGCGGGGGCCACAAGCCCTTCGAGTGCGTGGGTGAGGAGCAGGAGAGCCTGGCTGCGATACGGATGCTGGCCGAGGACGCGCGCTGGCGCGATCACCCCGTGCTCGCCCGCCTCGTGGCCGAGGTGCTGCCCCATCACCCGCCTGATGCGGGCGATCCCGCGCGCGTGCTCGCGCTGAGCGATGAGCACCTGCTGCCGGCGCCGATGCTGGCGGACGTCAGTGCGCTTCTCCGAGCTTGAAGGCGCCAGCATCGGCGTGTGGGGCGCCGGGCGCGAGATCCGCTCCTTCGCCCGCCAGCTGGCCCGTCGCCTGCCGGCCGCTCAGATCGCGGTGGCCGCCTTCGATGCTCCTGCGGAGCCCGGGGTGGCGGAGATCCTGCGCTCGCCCGGCGTGCAGATCGTCAGCGGCGCAGCGGTCCAGCCCGCGCTCGCCGCCTGCGAGCTGATCGTGCGCTCCCCCGGCGTCTCCATCCACCGACCGGAGCTGCGAGCGCTGCGCGAGCTGGGCATCCCGGTGACCACTGCAACGGCACTGTGGCTGGCCGAGCGTGGGGGCGAGGGCGTGATCGGTGTGACCGGCACGAAGGGCAAGAGCACCACCGCGGCGCTCCTCTGCCACCTGCTGCGCGCCACCGGGCGCGAGGTGCGGCTCGCGGGCAACATAGGCGTCCCCGCCCTCGACCTCCTCGACGAGGATCCGGGGTTGGCGGCGGTGGTGGAGCTCTCGAGCTTCCAGATAGCGGATCTCGCCGTGGGCCCCCAGGTGGCCGTGATCACCAACCTGTTTCGCGAGCACCTCGACTGGCACGGAACCGAGGACGCTTATCGCGCGGAGAAGCTGCGCCTGCTGGAGCTCCCCGGGGTTCGTGTGGCGGTGCTGAGCGCCCGCGAGCAGCCCCTCAGGCGACTCAAGCCGGCCATGCCGGTCAGGCGCTACGGCTCACCCGAGGGCTGGGACGCCGTGGGCGGCGGGATCGCGCGCGCCGGCGAGCTGGTGCTGGACGGCGCCGAGCTGCCGCTGCGGGGCGAGCACAACGCGCTCAACGTGTGCGCCGCGCTCACGGCTGTGGAAGCGTTCGGCGCCGAGCCACCGCCGTTGCCCGCAGCGCTCGAGGGCTTCGCTGCGCTCCCCCACCGGCTGCAGACGGTGGCCGAGCACGCCGGCGTGGCCTGGGTGAACGACAGCATCTCCACCACGCCCGAGTCCACGCTGGCTGCGCTCGAGAGCTTCCCGGGCTGCGAGCTGGTACTGATCGCGGGTGGGCAGGATCGCGGACAGGACTTCAGTGCGCTCGCCGCTGCGCTCGCCGAGCGCGGCGTAACGCTCGTCGCGGTGCCCAGCACGGGGCCGCGGCTGCTTGCCGCGGCCAGGGAGGCGGGCGTTCCCGCCGAGCGCGCCGTGCAGGCCGCCGACCTCGCCGGCGCGGTGGCGGCGGCTGGGGCGCTGGCAGGGCCTGCCGGGGTCGTGCTGCTCTCACCGGCTGCTCCCAGCTACGACAACTACAGGGACTTCGAAGAGCGCGGCGAGCGCTTCGCGGCGCTTGCCCGGGAGCAGGCAGGGGGCTGAGGCGAGCACGCGAGGCGCCGCCGCCCCCCGGGAGGGAGGGCGGCGGACGCTCGCAGCGACGCGGCTAACGCCGCGTCGCTGCCACTACGGGCACAGCGGGTTCACCGGCACACCCTGGCAGGGGTTCGGCATCGTCGGCTGAGCCGGCGGGGCCGGCTGCGGCGTGGGCGTGCGTGCTTCTGAGATGGCCTGCAGTTCCACCAGGTATTCCAGTGCCCCGAAGCCGAGGTTGGGGTTCGGGGTGGTTTTGTTCTGGCAGCCCCACGTTTCTTCGATTTTCGCGGGGTAGGTGGCCGCGCTGAAGGTGTTGCCGGACACGCAGTTGTTGGTCGAGGTCCTCGTGCCGAAGATCCCGCCCGTCATCATGATGTCACCTGCGTAGGCGCCTCCCGCGTAGCCGTTGCCCACGAACGTGTTGTTGTTGATCTTGTTGCCAGCGAGCTGGAAGTAGATCGTCTGTTCGGTGGGCGGGTAGGGGTTGGGGTACTCGAAGGCGAGCACTCCGTCGGTTGGGTTGTTCTTGATCAGGTTGCCTTCCACCTGGTCGCCGTAGGTGCCTGGCAACTCGATCCCGGCGCCCCATGGCGCGGCTCCCGAGGATGGGTTGTCCGGCGCGTTGATGTTGTTGTTTTCTTCCACGATGTTGTTGCGGAAGATCGTGCAGTGTTCGATTTCCGTCGAGGAGAAGGACGGCAGTTTTTTGTACACCGGGCCGTACGGCGCAACCGGGTGGCAGGCGCCGTTCTGGGGCGGCGGGCCGTCTCCGGGGTTTTCGGAGTTGGGCGCGATGCCGTCGGTGTTGTGGCTGAACACGGAGTTCTCGATGATGAGGTTGCCGCCCGAGTTTGAGCCCGAGTAGCCGAGGGCGTTGTTTTCCATCACCGCTTTGGTGATCTTCGCCTTGCATTCCGGGCAGGCGCCGAGGTACATGCCCGAGTCGTTGAAGCCGGAGGCGTAGATGTTTTCCCATTCGCCTTCGGTCTCGTTGTTGGTGAAGATCCCGTAGCCGCCGTTGAGGCCGGTGTCATATGCGGTGAGGTAGCGACCCCACCAGCCGTGAGAGCCGATTTTGTTGGAGCCCTCGCCGCCGTTCCACCAGATCTCGTTGCCGCCCGGGCCGTGAGAGGTGGCGCGGTCGAAGTTGCGCGCCGTGAGGTTTTCCACGTACACGTTGGGCGTCTTGTAGATTTCGATGCCGTTGCTGCCACCCGGTAGCGGTTTGTGCTGGCCGTCGAGGATCACGCCATTGCGATCCATGCCGCGGATCCAGATGCCGTGATGCGCGAAGGTGACTTTCACTTCTTCGGTGTACACGCCCGGCTCGATCAGCACCCAGTCGCCCGCTTTGGTGGTTTCCACCGCGGACTGGATGGTTTTGAAGTAGTGCACGTGCGCCGGCGGTTTGCCGGCGGGCGGTTCGCCCTGCGTGACGATGTCGACTTGCGCGTAGGCCGCCCCGGCGCTGGCGCCGAACGCCACTGCCACCAGCGCGATCAACAGCGCGCTCCACCACCTGCGGGTCGCCGCACGAGCGCGCGCGCGACCCCGATTCTCATAAGACATGCCTCGAAACCCCCTCCTGGACTGGATGACGTCGGACGCCGCGCCCTGGAGAGATGAGGGGGCTGCTGAGTCGGCGTCGTGCCGTCCGTAGCCCGCTCCGCCTCGCCAACGAGGCGCCTTCCGCAACCGGCTGGACAACCGGTTCGCGCGCAGTTTACACGAACGGCGCCAAGTGTTTACGCAAACGTGCGAAGTGGCATCAGGATTGTGAGGAACCCGTGTCGGGCTCCCCGGCGACGGGCGGCGCAGGCGCGGTGGGAAGCGTGTCGGTGGGTGCTTGGGCACGGCCGCCGGCGGCGGGCGCATTGGGTGGCGTGTCGGTGGGCACGGCGGGCGTGGCGGGCGCAGGCGGTAGCGCGTCCGCATCGGCCGCGGCGGCGGCTGCGGCGTTCTCCTCCTTGACCGCGAGCCAGATCTCCTCGCGGTAGATCGACACGCCGGCCGGTGCTTCGATGCCAAGGCGGACGGTGTGGCCGCTCACGCCCATCACCGTCACGAGGATCTCGTCGCCGATGACGACGCGCTCTCCTGGACGACGCGTCAATATCAGCATCGCCGGCGATTATGAAGCAATCGCACGACGATCGCCGCACCGCCCATGCAGGCGGTAGCGGGCGCTGCGCGGCCCGGCGGCACCCGCGCCCTAGGCAGCGTCCACCGAGCGCGGCTCCTCGGCGGGGGCCGCGGCCGGCATCACGAACAGAGGCGCCCGCAACGGCGCGTCCTCGCGCGCGTTGATCACCTGGTAGCCGCGCCCGCCCTGGATCACCAGCGGCGCGCGCAGGTTCGCGGTGATGTCCAGTGGGTCGGGCGTGGCCCGCACGGTCACCAGCAGCGTGGCCCCGGTGGCGTCCTCGATGCCAGTCTGCTCACGGTCCTCGGGCGCGATCTCCAGGGAGAAGTCCGCGAAGAACTGGAAGGGGCTGACCACGGGCAGCGCGAGCGCCGGATCCTCCGTGGAGTGCAGCCACAGGAAGCCCGTGCCGGGGTTGCGGTCGATCAGGGCGTAGCGGGAGCCGCCCAAGCCGATGAGCCCCAGGGGGAACTCGATCACCGCCTCGTCGGGGGCCTCGAGCGAGCCGAAGCGGATGCTCTCGAACGTCACGGACATGATGCGCCTCTCTTCACGGTCGTGCTAGTGCAGGAAGTTCAGGAGGGATTCCTGGACGATGGTCGCGCCCGCGCGCAGCGCGGCCGTGTAGGCGGCCTGCTGGCTGGAGTACGCGATTGCGGTCTTCGGGATGTCGGCGTCCTGGGTGTTGGACAGGGCCTTGGTGATAGAGGTCTGCAGGTCTTCGATGCGGCTGGAGGCGATCTGCAGCTGGTTGGTCACGCTGCCCGCGGCGGCCTGCAGTTGGGTCAGCGTTTCGAGATTGGCGTCCATTTTTTTCAGGTCGGTGGAGCCGAGCGCCTGCCTGTCTTCGGTGGTGCCCCCCCGCAGGTGCTGGGTGATCGTGCGCAGCACGTCCAGCAGCTTGCCGTCCGCG
>Ga0210403_10001781_pt1 | contig 19959 bp, 16 predicted proteins | sample IncBWC19MmetaG_FD_150863 | JGI IMG/M metagenome (GOLD analysis project Ga0210403, IMG submission 150863) | Forest soil microbial communities from Barre Woods Harvard Forest LTER site, Petersham, Massachusetts, United States - Inc-BW-C-19-M | ecosystem: Environmental > Terrestrial > Soil >... | reverse complement strand
AGACTTTCGAACAAGACCTGATGAAAGTGTTGCCGCAGAACAAGTGGATCGAGTTCTCGCACCAGATTATTCATCATGGGCGGGCGGTGTGTGTGGCCCGCAGGCCACGATGCTCGGAATGCATCATGGAAAGACATTGCCACGCCGGGGACAAGACTTGGTCTACGGTTGAGATCCACAAGTCCGCAAAGCTTTAGGAGCATCTTTAGGAGCGATGATGCGCGCCTCTATCTTCCTGATTCTGGTGGCAGGAGTTGCCGGTCTGGCCGCCCAAACATCCGCGCAGAATTTCATCACCGACCCGGCCCAGATCAAGTCCCGTGAAAAATTCGACGTCCAACCGTTCTCCATCGACAAGCTGTTTTCCACCCGCGCCGTGGGCCCCGCCACATGGTCGCCGGATGGCAAGCAGATCGCCTTCGTCAGCAACATCAGCGGGCGCAACAATATATGGGTGGTTGCCGCCGAGGGCGGCTGGCCGCAACAACTGACCGTCAGCAATCAGCGCCAGACCTCTATCACATGGTCACCCAACGGCCGCTGGATCGCCTACATGTCCGACAACGACGGTGACGAGCAGTGGGACATCTTTCTGGTCTCGCCGCAGAGCGGACAGGTCGTCAATCTCACCAACACGCCCGAAATCGCAGAAGCCGAACCGATCTGGTCGCCCGATGGCGCTTATCTTGCCTATGGCGTCAAGCCGAAGAACTCTTCCACCTATGAAATCGACGTCATGGATGTGCTGACCAAACAGGTCCGCCATATCACCACCAACACGCCGAAAGAGCTGAGCAACGTCTTCCCTATCTGGTCGCGTGACGGCAAACGCCTGGTTTTCGGCCAGGGTTCGGCCAACGGGCAGGATTCCAACATCTTCATCACCGACGTAGCCACCGGCAAGCCAGTCAACATCACGCCCCACCCGGGCGAGCAAAACTACTCTGCCACGGACATCTCCCCTGACGGCAAGACCGTGCTGATCACTTCCAACGCGCACAACGGCTATGACAATGCCGGCCTGCTAGACCTTGCCAGTAAGAAGATCACATGGCTTACCAGCGACACGTGGGAAGTGACCTCCGGAAGTTTTTCCCCCGACGGAAAGCGCTTGACCTGGGCCGCCAACATCGACGGCAACACCGGCATCTTTCTCTACGATCGGGCCACGCAAAAGGTGAGCACGCTGCCCGTTGCCGCGGGAGTGAATACCCTGATCAGCCCGGATTCTCCCTTTACCCATGACGGCCTCAGAATGCTCTACGGCCACAATGGTCCCAACGCCCCGCAGGACCTATGGGTCTACAATTTCACCACCGCCAAGGCCCACCAGATCACGCATTCGCTGGTCGGCGGCGTGCGCAGCGAAGACATGATCGAACCGTATCTGGTCCACTATCCCAGCAAAGACGGCAAGTGGCAAATCTCGGCGCTGGTTTATGTTCCATTCAACGCCGAACGCAACGGCAAGAACGCCGCTATCGTGTACATCCACGGCGGTCCCGCAGGACAGACGGAAAACTCTTTCAATCGCTCCGTGCAGTACATGGTCAACCAGGGCTATTTCGTCATCGCGCCCAACTATCGCGGCTCCACCGGTTACGGCAAGGAATTCACCGACGCCAATCGATTCGATATGGGGGGCGGCGACTACGAAGACGTGGCAGCGGCTGCCGAGTGGATCAAGAAGACCGGCTACATCGATCCGCAAAAGCTGGTGGCCATGGGAGGCAGCTATGGCGGATACCTCACCATGGTGGCCGTCACCAGGTCTCCGGAACTATGGGCCGCCGGCGTGCCGATTGTCCCTTTCGTGAATTGGTTTACCGAGGTGGAAAACGAAGACCCGGCGCTGCGTGAATACGATCTGGCCACCATGGGCGATCCGATAAAAGACAAGCAGCGTTACGTGGAGCGCTCACCCATCAACTTCGTCGACCAGATCAAGGCGCCCCTGTTAATCCTGGCCGGCGGACACGATCCACGATGCCCCAGCACCGAAGCCGAACAGGTGGCCAGCGCCGTCAAAAAGCGTAAAGGGGTAGTCGAGTTAAAAGTCTACGAGAATGAAGGTCATGGATTTTCCAAGCTGGAGAACCAGATCGACGCATATTCACGCGTGGCGGAATTCCTGAAGAAACACGTGCCGCCGGCGAAGTGTGGGTGCAGTATCAATGATTAGCTGGGGATGGATGTTGGATTGGCTGCTGGCTTTTAGCTCTTAGCCTTTAAGCTCTTAGCCGTTAGCCCCTCGGCTTTAATGACTTGTCATTCCGAACCGCGTCGCGGGAGGAACCGGCTCCGCCACGGCCAGCGGTTCTCCCATGCCGCCGTTCCTCACGTCTCGGCCACATTGCAAGAGCGTGAACGCTCCAGGCAACCAGGCTGAGACATATTCCGTGCCCTCGAAGCGCAGCGGAGCAGGTCCCTCAGCTCCCGCCCGCGCCTAACCCGCGCGGGCGGGACCTTTCGGGATGACAAAATTGAGAACATGCCGCGGAGTTCTCTACCTGTCCCCTCTGGTCATATTGAGCTATCGATCGTCGTCTCGGTCTCCGGCATGAATACGAGCGATGAATGTACCCCAGTTGGCAAGGAAGCTGCGCCGCCCTCCGGGAATGAATTCGCTCGCGATCCAGATGCTTTCACCATCGGAAACGGCGGCCGTATAGTCTCCCCAGCGGGCATGGCCATTTCCGCCAAAGCGGGCATAGCCGGTGAATCCATCTTCAGGACCAGCGCCTGCCGCTGCCACGTGTACACGGCCGGCGCCATCTTCCCCAAGGCGGACAAAAGCTGCGCTGGGAAAGAAATCCTGGCCGGAAAGCGAAAATGCGATGGCGGCGCCTTCCCGGCCCACTGCGATCGAGGGGAAGAATACGTTATTGCCTTGTACGCTTACGTATCCTTGTTTTTCGACTTCGGCCCGCAATCCGTGTTCACCAAACCGAGGTACAACTGCAAACCAGGCAATCCCGGCCTTGCAATCGCTCTCAAACCCGGTGACGCAATTTGGGCCTTGCTTCACGGAAGTCGTCAAAGCCGACCACAACCGGCCGCGGGCAAACACCACTTGATTCATGCGCTGGTCGTTGGTCTGTAGGACCTCCTCCGGCTCACCGAAAAGATTGCCCAGGAACGTGGCGCCGGTCTTCTGGGCGGCATCGTTTGGAACTCCAAAGGTCTCACTGGGAATGACTACATGGGTCAGCGTAACGCTGGGGGTGGCCGAAGCCAGACTGCGGGTGTTGGCCAGCGCCCAGACCGCAACGCGGTTGTCAAAGAGCAGCGTGATATCGGGAGTGCTCATGAAAAACTCAACGCCGCCGGGACCATCGCCGTCTTCTCTGTCGTCGCCGTCATCGCCGCTGACTGCGGGCTGGATTGAAAACGGAATCCCTTCTGGAAACGGCAAGTTTCCCAGATGCACCACCGCCGGTGCGACGCCGCGCGCAAGCTGTCTCTTGGATAAAGCATAGACTTGAGCGCCGTTAAACCCCTGCTGAAGTCCGAACTCGTTGGTGGAGATAAATAACCCATGGGCGTTGGCGCCCAGCAGCGGCTGGTCGCCAAAGCACGGGCAACCAGGATGGCTGACGGTGCCATTACTTCCATCGTCGGTAGTATCGATGCTAAAGAGATTGAACTGGCCGGTCGGATCGCCGGTCTGGCTAACGGCAATCAACAGGTGTGTGCCGCCTGTAAAGAACCCGCCCACCGGATCAACATCGATTTCCAGGGCGGTCGTAAACCAGCGCTGCGTCTGCCGGTCAAACAAGGCTTTCGGATCGGCGACGAAGTCGCCAAAGGTCCGGTCCGCGCGGTTAAATTCCGGCCGGCGGTTAAAAAACTGGTTCAGCGGCGTTGGGCCTACCAGCAGCTTGCCGGTCTGGTCGTATACCGCAAGAGCATCATTCACGGATTCCAGAATAAAACCGTTGCCGGCGGCAAGACCCTGGTCAGGCGGTTCCAGGCTGAACTGCGAATTGGCGAAGGGGCCGGTACCGGCCCGAAGTTGGTCAAGATGACTGAGGCCCGTGAAGCCATTCACTCCACGGGTGCTTGCGGCAACCGCCTGGGCGCTTGCCGGTCCGGGCACCTGTAATGCCGTTGCCGGGTTTCCGTTATTGATGGCCGGGCCTAAGCGGCCATCGACCTGGATGCTTCGTTTCGTGATGAAGTCCGATGGAGCTTGTGCGTTTGCATCCGGCGAAATCAGGGCGGTCGTGCCGAGCGAAGCTGGATTCATCTTGTTGATTTGTTGTGCAGTCGAATAAGACGGTACAACCAATATAGTTATGGCAAGAGACAACAACGTTTTTTTCATAGATCCTCCCCCTGGAAACGGGCCGCAGTCTGCGATGTACACACCACTGCCTGTGCGACTTTTTGTGGAAGTGCCGCTAGAAAGCGGATGAGAATTAGGAATTTCCACTTTGGCTGAAGTGGCAAAAGTCCAAGGGATATTAGCACATGTCAGGCGACCGTGCGACACGAAATCTGTTCCGCACTGCCTGAGGAAGTGTCTCAATGCTCAAATAGGAGGATTACCCTGCTGGCTGCGCAAACTAGCGTGACGCCTTCCCTATGTCCTTTGTTTTCTATGCCGGCATATCTACACCAGCCGGCCAAAAAGGCGGGCGATTCCTACTGGGGTGAATGGACCTTATCAGCCGGGGCCAAGGCTGCGTGCGGTGATGCCGGAGAGTTCATGGCGGGTATAATCCCGCAAATGGGATGGGAGAGTCTTTCGGATGAAGAGCTTATCGCCCGATACCATGCTGGGGCAAAGGAGCCGCGGTCGCGGGAATGCGCGAATGAGCTCTTCCGCCGCCATCACGTCAAGGTGGCCCGCTGGTGTCTGGCCTTCACGAATGACCGGGAATCGGCTGCCGACCTGGCCCAGGAGATATGCGCCAAGGCTTATCAGAACCTATCCTCATTTCGAGGCAAGTCAAAGTTTTCCACCTGGCTGTTCTCCATCGCGCGCAACCATTGCCTAAATTCCGCGAGGGCCCGTTCCATTGTCCCAGCCATGGAGTCCGACCCGCTGGTCATGGACAGCCTGCCCGACCTTACATCGCAAGACCCGAGCGCCGCCATCGAAGGCCAGCAACTGGCCGAAGCCGCCCGTCGGCTCGTGTCTGAAACATTGGAAGAGACGGAAAGGGTGGTCTTCACGCTGCACTTCGCCGAAGAACTTCCCCTGGATGTCATTGACCGCATGCTGAATCTGACCAACGCCAGCGGGGCCAAGGCCTACCTGGTCAGCGCCAAAAGAAAACTCGAGCGGGCCGTCAGAATCTGGAAGGCCCGCGCTTGAGCTTGAGGAGAGAACGCGAATGATGGAGCACGATGAAAATCTGAATGCCTGGCGGAAGGGAGTTTCCGCCGACGAAGACTGTCTCTCGTTGGAGATGCTGCAAGGACTTGTGGAAGGAGTGCCGCCGGGCACACCGGCTGCCGCGCATCTGGCTGGGTGTCCACGCTGTCAGGCAGAGTTGGCCATGCTCAGAAGCTTTGAGTTGCCGCCTTCCGGCGCCAACGACCAGGCAGCAGTCGAATGGATTACTGCCCGGTTGCAACACGCAGAATACGTGCCTTCCCCGGCTGCCCGTATCCCATGGTGGGGCACATGGATGACCATTCCCCGTCTTTCGGGTGCTGTCGCCGCTACCGTGATGGTTGGGTTGGCCCTGTCTCTCTATGTTTCCAACCGGCAGGAACGGCCCTTGTTCACACCGACTTCAGAAAACGAGAACATGCGGTCAACCGACATCAGGCTTACGGTCCCCTCCGGCGATCTGGACCAGGCGCCGGGGGAATTTCGATGGGAAGCCTCGCCACTGGCCAAGAGTTATTCCATTCAGTTGCTCGAAGTGGATGGCACAGAGTATTGGAACGGACAGTCCGCGAAAAACTTTCTGACCACCAGCCGCGAACTAAAGGCCAAGATGCATCCCGGCAAGACACTACTGTGGAAAGTGACGGCGCTCGATGCCTCGGGAAAGCCCATCGCCAGTTCAGGCCGGGGGCGGTTTCGGGTATTAGCCACGAATTAACACGAATGCACTCGAATGAACATTGGTGGGAAATGCCGGAACGACTGTCAAAGAGGGCGGCTTTCAGCCGCCCGTGAATCGCTAGGATGGAACCGGCTTTAGCCGCAGTTTGAAGTTGACTCTTACCGAAATCCTACAATACCGAAACGTTAATGATGCCGCGCATTGAGGACTCCGAGAACACGATCAGGCTGCCTCGCACGGCTGCGCTTTTTTTCGGCCTCAACGCTGAAAGAACCCCGGCGCACCGGCGGACCAGGACCACGGGGCGACTCTTTACCTAAACTGAGCAGACAAAGCGGGCACGACTGTTGATGATCGACCAAAGAACGATACTTTTTCTCCAGCGCCGCCGAAGCGCCATCCGTAATGCCTTCGCCCTCGGCGTCGTTACGTTCGCCCCATGAGGTCAGGGCACACTGATAGGCTCTCAATAACCGTTGATATCTTGGACAAACGCCGTGCATTATAAGACCCCCAGCCTTCCGAATGGTCTTCTTGCTGGCGTCTTAGACCCGCTCGCCACGGCTGCGGAACAGGAATCTTCAGGAATAATCCGATCGGCTTGGAACCGGGCATCTGGCCGGGGCGTTCGCAAATCTCGGCGGCCGCCCGCCTGCACATCAGCTACCAGGGCTTCCGGTCTTCGATTGTCTCAACCATATCCGCGACGGAGGCCCTTGCAATATACTTGCTCCCTTCGTTGTGCAGTTCAAAGCTTCAATTCGATTTCTTTTGGCGCTGTGCGTGGCGGTATATGTGTTTTCCCAGCCTCAGGAAAACATTCAAGCCCGGCTGGCGCAGGCCACTTCCCTACGCCAGAAGGGGTCTTTCAAAGAAGCCCGCAAGGTCTATGAGGAAGTGTTGTCCCATCTTCGGGGCCGGCCCACGGGCGGAGAACTCGGTGAGACATTGATTGGGCTTAGTCAGATTGACAACGCGGAAGGCCGCTACGAGCAGTCGGTGGCGATGGCGCACGAGGCAGCCGCAGCTTACCAGAAGTTGGGAGACAAAGACGGCCAAGCGCGCGCCGGCAATGATGCGGGGCTGGCCCTGATGAACTCCGGGAAATACCCGGAAGCGGCGGGCGAACTGACCATGGCGCTCAGTTTGAATCGCCAAACTGGAAACACCAGGGCATCGATGTCGAACCTGAACAATCTGGGCAGCGTCTATTACTACCAGTCGAAATACTCCGAGTCCTTTGGCGCGTATGACGATGCCATGCAGCGCCTGGAAAAATCCGCAAAGGAGCCGTGGGCCGCCTATTGGCGCCAGATCACCTTGCTGAATCTGGGCGCCCTGTACCAGAAGCTCGGGAATTACCAGCGCGCTCTGGCCGTCAACAAAGAGTTGGAACAATCGCCGCAGGGTCTGACCCAACGAGACCTCGGCCACCTGTATGCAAACCTGGGCGCGCTCTATCGCCGTCTAGGAGACCCGCAGAAAGCCTTGGATGAATACCGGAAGGCAGAGCAGTCGTATGTCCTGGAACATGACATGGACGGGGAGCTGGGGGTATTGAAGAACACCGGAATTGCCCTGGCACTGGATTTGGGCCGGCTCCCGGATGCGCTGCAGGCATTCAGTTCGGCGCGCACGCTGGCGGAAAAGTCCAAAGACCGGCGCGAGGCCATGCAGTCCATACTCTATCGCGCGGAGACCCTCTACAGATTGGAACGCCTGCCGGAGGCCCAGCGGCAATTCGAAACCGCATTCGCCGAAGCCAACGATCTTGGAACAGTGGAAGAACAATGGAAGGCCCTGTTTGCCTTGGGAAGAATTGCGGAACGGTCCGGCGAGCCCGCGCGGGCCGAGGCGAAATACCGCGATGCGATTGCCAGGATTGAAGGTATGCGTTCGAAAATCCAGCTCTCACGCCTGAAGTCAGATTTTCTGGCGGACAAGCGCGATGTCTACGATGGCCTGATCAATCTGCTGCTCAAGCGCAGCGATACCGACGCCGCGTTTGAGTACATGGAGCGCAGCCGGGCGCGTGTGTTTCAAGACAGCTTCTACAACGGCAAGACCCCGGCGGGAGCAGTGAAGCTGAGATCCATCCAGCAGCGGTTGGCTCCGTCCACTGCGCTCATTGAATTCTGGGTAGGGCCGGAAGCCATCGCCGCCGTATGGCTTACACGGGATTCCGCCGGGATTGCGCAACATCCAATCTCTTCGGCTGCCATGGCCGACCTTGCGCACCTTGCCGGCGGGCTTCCGGAATCTCTGGGAGAAAACTGGCAGGCCGGATTCGAGAAGCTGAAGGCGTTGATTCCCCAGGGGCTCGCGCCGGCGTTCGATGGCCGCTATACACACATCTTGATTGTTCCCGATAGTTTCTTAGGCCTTGTTCCTATTGAGTTGATGCCGGCCGCTTCCGGAGGAGTGCTGCTCGAAAAGCACGACGTCACTTACCTGCCGAGCGCCCTGCTGTTAGTGCGTGACGGCTTCCCCCAATCAGGGCGTCTCCAATTTCCCTGGCGCCGGCAGTTGACCGCCTTTGGCAATCCTGCTGTGGTGTCTGGAAGTGCGGAGTTGCTCGTTGGCCCGAATGACCAGGGAGGTCGGTTCCTGCCGGGCTCGGCGGAAGAAATTCGGCAGATTGCGCGAATGAGCAACGGCCAAACAAAAATCTTTCTAGGCACGGATGACCGGAAACAGAGCTTCTTCGATGCAGCCCGCTCCGGCGCCGGCCTGTTGCACGTCAGCACTCACGCGGTAGCTGATATGGATTTCCCGGAGCGGTCGCGGCTTCTATTTTCTCCCGACCACGAAGGACAGCCCAACAACTATCTGTTTCTCAAAGAGCTTTATGATCTGGACCTGAGGAACGTCAACCTGGCGACCCTTTCCGCCTGTGACACTGAAAGAGGCCGGTTGCTTCCCGGTGAAGGAGTACAGGCATTCAGCCGTGCCCTGCTGGCGGCCGGTTCCCGCTCCACGCTGACTACCCTATGGCGCGTTCCCGATCAACCCACGGCGGATTTCATGAAGCAGTTCTATTTCTTCCTTCTACGGGAACACAAACCCAAGGCGGAAGCGCTGCGTCTGACCAAGCTGGAGTTCCTGCATTCAGGGACGGCCTTAAGCCATCCGAGGTATTGGGCTGCATTTGTTCTGAACGGCGACGGCGACGGGCTGGCGCCCAGGTTCCTTCCCTGGCAGGCGGTACTACTTCCGGTTCCTGTCTTTGCGCTCTTAATACTGTTGCTCCTGCGCCTGCGGCGGACCAGACGCAAACGCCAAGCGTAAGCGTGAAAGTCCGCAACACACGCTGCCGCGCGTTTGGGCCTTCGCTGCCGCGAAGACCCAGAGACGGCGCCAAGCACCGTCTCTACGGCCACGGTTGTTTTACGGTGGTTGATGGAACCAGAAGAGCAATGCCCTAGGGAACCGACACCACCACAGGCTGGAGCGTTGCGGCCGCTGTATCACCCTTCAGACCCAGCAATTGAATCGCTTGCGGCGAACTGATGCGGACTGCGGCCGCGCTGGCGCCTGGTTGTGAAAAGAAGTCGAGCAGGTCTTCGGTGATCCGGCTCTTGCCGGGCAGAGGAAGGCTGAATGTCTGCAAGACCTGATTGCTGGTGGAAAGCAATGAGAGCGTTACCTGCGTGGAACTCGCTCCTGGATTCTGCAGGGCCAAGCCGGTGAAGGCCGTGCCTCCTCTGGTCCATGGCAGGCTGGCGGCCGTGTAAGTGACCCGTGAAAACAGAGGATCGGCAGCGGTGATCAGCGGATTTGCGCTGTTACCCGTCTCCGCCGTGCGAAGGTATGGGTAATACGTCACCCTTTCTGTGCCATTATCGACCCGCACACGCACCCCATCCAATACCAATATACGATCCAAAGTAACATCGAGTTGCTGGGAAGAGACCAACCGCGTGGTGACGACGTTTGCGCCATCGACACTCACGATGGCAGCGGAGGTAAATCCCAGGCCCAAGATATTGATTGTGGAACCCGCGGCAACAGCGGCTCCACCTTGAACCACACTGGCAATGGAGAGCGTTCCGCCGATGGTCAAAGTGCCGGGAGACACCTGGAGCGGGTAGGGCTGGCCAGAGCCGTCGAGGAAGACCGTGTTGGATAGATCAAGGTTCACGGGAATTTGCGATCCCACGGGCGCATCTCCTCTGACCGGCAGCGCAATCGTCAAGATGGGAATGTCGCCACTGGTGCCCAGCATCGCATTCGGGGAGAGCAGAGAAACTTGGAATCCGTTAGCGGTCCGGACCAGGACCCCACTGGACTGCCCCGAAGGGTCGTAGACGGACGCACCCGCTCCTGTGGCGAAAACTGTGCTCGAAAGGACCAGGGATGAACTTCCCGTACCCACAGGCTTAGGTTCGGTTATCGCCAGTTGCAACTGATACACCCCGTTCGGCGGAACCGTGGCATTCTGTATCTTCAACGAAAGCCCGGGAAAAGGCGCTGTGGTCCCTCCTCCACCGCCGCCGCCGCCGTCCGAGGCAACAGCCAACGAACCGGCGAGCGCCAATCCCAGAATGGCCACCATCAGCTTGCTGATCCAACGGCACACATCGCTTGACCAATGCTTCATTGAATATCTTCCTCTTCACAGAAATGCTTGCGCTTCTTAATTGTTTCTAATGAAGCAATACAGTGTACCGCAGATCAACAGTTTTTTAATGATAATATTCATGTATTGTTAAATATTGTTAATCAAACAACAGGGTCTACCGTAGGTGTGCATCCTCTGATGGAATACCGGTGCGCGAAAGACTAAGTGGCAACCCATTGATCAACATTGATGGAAAGGAAAAAAACGTAGCGGGACCAGCGTGGAGCGAACGGCCGTGGCGTCTTATCCAGCGGCCCGTTGCACGCGCATTTTTTCTGGCAGCCGGGAATCCGTGACCTCAAGGCTTTCCGGCGGGCAGCTATCTTGCCGCTTGAAGCGTGCCCTGCAACTGCCGCACTGCATAGATTTCGGTCTGACCCTGATTGAGCGTTGGAAGGACAGAAACGCGGTGATGGGTGGTCACACCAAGGGTATGAATCTGGGTTTCGGGCGATTGCAGGTTGACTTGCGGCACAAATAGCGTGAATGAAGTTGAGCCGGCGTCCACGGTCATCAGAATGGTGACGGTAACGAGCGTGCCAATCTCCGTATCGACTATCCTTATTTGGTCGCCGGAAAAGTTTATGGCCCGGGAAGCATCACGGTACTCAAGGTGTGGTTTTCCATCGGCAGCGAAAGGTGTAAATACGATGTGCAGCGGTCCGCCGCACAGGGTAAACAGGCCCGGTTTTCTTGTAGGTGGGTTGAGCTTCTGAATGAGGACATCTTGCAATTGCGTTGACATTGAATATCTTCTCCTATCCTAATAGTGTTTCTAAGTTTCTATTACTTATAGTGATGCCTACGGCTTGTTTGTTACAAACTTTATGCGATCCATATCTTGGTGACGGAACTGATCTCAAAGCTGTCGCCAGCCCTGAATATTTAAATTGACCTCTCATCGAAATCTTGTAACGTTCCTATCACCCGGCATGACACATCGGCACTTGCAGCAGTCAGACCGAGGACGTATTTACCACCTCGAAAGGTGGCGGAGCAGGTCCCTCAGGTCCCTCAGGCCCTTCGGACCTTTCGGGATGACAGCTTTTGTGGGCCATTCATAAGATCCTAAGATCTTGCTAATTGCCAATCGCTCTTATCGCCTCCACCAGCCCCTGCATGGTGTATTCCCGTGCCTCGATGGACGGCCGATACCCGGCCTGCGTGAGCGTGGCGCTGGTTACCGGGCCGATGGAGGCCAAGCTTATGCCTTCGAGCAGCTTTGGGGCATTCTTCCCCAGCAGGCTGAGGAAATTGGTGGCCGTGGAAGAGCTGGTGAAAGTGATGACGTGCGGCTTGTTGCGGGCGGTGAAGAGCTTTTTTAGTTTGGTGGCTGCTCCACGCGGGACATGGGTCTCGTAGGCCTCGACTACGTCCACGGCTGCGCCGGCTTTGCGCAGCTCAGTGGGCAGAACGTCGCGGGCGATTTTGGCGCGGACCAGCAGCACGTACTTCCCTTCTGTGCGGCCACGCAACGCCTCGACTACCGATTCGGCGATATACTTCGGCGGCGTTACGGTCACCGGCAGTCCGTGGTCTTCAATGGCCTGGCGCGTGGCCGGGCCGATGGCCGCCACATGCATGTGACGCAAAAGGTCTACGGGGATGCGGAGCTTCTTGAGCCGTGCGAACAGGGCCTCCACGCCATTCACGCTGGTGAGAATCAGCCAGTCGTAATCCGCGGCCTTCCTGAGAGCGCTATCGAGCGGCGCGTAGGAACGCGGCGCTTTGATCTCAATCGTTGGGACCTCAACCACTTTTGCGCCTAAGAGGCGCAGGGGGCGCGTCAGACCGGCGGATTGTTTGCGCGCGCGCGTCACCAGCACACGGCGGCCTTGCAGCGCTTTGGCGGTCTTTTTCGCGGTCGTCATGTTCCGGCCTTTATGTCTGTCGCAGCGTGGCTATGTCTTTGCCGTAAATGTCGCGCAGGATGGCATCCGCGCCTTTGGCGATCAGGGCGGCAGCCGTTTCTTTTCCGAGTGTTTCCGGATCGCGGCCTTCGCCGCGGCTACGCAGGATCTGGCTGCCATCCGGACGCCCTACCATGGCATCGAGAACCAGCTTGCCGTTATGGACTTCGGCCAGCGCGCCGATGGGCACCTGGCATCCGCCACCGAGGGCCTGCAGGAGCGCGCGCTCGCATGTAGTCGTGGCCCGGGCTTCTTCGTTGTCGAGGAATTTCAGCAGGCCGAGCGTCACTGGATCGCCACTGCGGATCTCAATGCCCAACGCCCCTTGTCCGGCGGCCGGACACATCAGCTCCGGGGGGATGCGGCAGGTGACATCGGCGCTCAACGCCAGCCGGGAGACACCGGCTGCGGCCAGAATGATGGCGTCATATTCGCCGGCCTGCACCTTCTTCATGCGTGAATCGATGTTGCCGCGCAGCGGCAGCACACGCAGATCGCGGCGGTAGGCCAGCAACTGGCTCTGGCGGCGCAGGCTGCTGGTGCCCACGCGCGCGCCTTCAGGAAGCTCGCTGATATCGAAGAAGTTTGAGGAAACGAAGGCATCGCGCGGGTCTTCGCGCTTCATCACCGCAGCCAGATGGAATTCACTCTGCAACTCGGTGGGCAGGTCTTTGAGGCTGTGGACCGCCAGATCGACGGCGCCGGCGGCCAGCGCTTCTTCAATTTCCTTGGTGAACATGCCTTTGGTGCCCACCATGGAAAGCGCCACATCGGTGATCTTGTCACCGGTGGTCTTGATGATCTGCAGGGCGACCGTGTGTCCCTGGGCCCGCAGCAGGTCGGCCACATGATTGGCCTGCCATAGCGCCAGTTGCGAGCCGCGCGAGCCTATGCGAAGGTGCGCCATTATTATTTGTCCAATTTTTCGTTCTTGAGATTCAAATTGAAGATACGTCGAATTATCTCATGAATGGTGGCGGCCTCCGGTCCGGAGGCCGCCGATTTCAACGTGGTGATGGGTGTGTGCAGCAACTTGTTCACAATGCCGCGGGTCATGGCTTCAATCGCCGCTTCCTGCTCGGGCGTCAGCTTGCCCAGCCGGCCGCGGATGCGGTCCATCTCCGCCTGGCGGATGGTCTCGCACTGTTCCTGCAGGGAGAGAATCGTCGGCACCACTTCGAGGGACTTCATGCGCGAGGCAAAGCGCTCGACTTCGACCTCGATGATTTTTTCCGCGCGCTCCGCTTCTTTCTTGCGCTCCGCGGTGTTGCCGGCGGCCACGCTCTGCAGATCGTCGATGTCATAGACAAACATGCCGTCCAGCTTGTCCATGGCGCGGTCGACGTTGCGGGGCACGGCGATATCGATGAAGAACATCGGGCGGTTTCTGCGGTCTTTGAGGAAGCGTTCGCCGTGCTCGCGCCGGAACAGAGGCTCGCTGGCCCCGGTGGAGGTGAGGATGATATCGGCACGATCGGCGGTTTCATAGAGCCGTTCGAAGGGCTCGGCCTGGCCGCCGAAGGCTTCCGCCATTTGCAGGGCGCGTTCGTGGGTACGGTTGCTGAAGATGATCTTATGTACGCCGCTGCTGATCAGGTGGCGGGCCGCCAGTTCAGCCATCTTGCCCGCGCCCACCACGTATACGGTCTTGTCGTTGAGTGAGCCGAAGATTTTTTCCGCCAGTTGTACGGCCACCGAAGAAATCGAGACACTGGCGCCGCCGATGGCGGTCTCAGTGCGCACCCTCTTGGCCACAGCGAAGGCCCGCGACACCAGGGCATCGAGGCGGGAATGCACCGCGCCCAGTCCACGGGCCACGGCATAGGCTTCCTTGACCTGCCCCAGGATCTGCGGTTCGCCCACCACCATGGAGTCGAGGCTGGAAGCCACGCGGAAGACGTGGCGCACGGCCTCCTGATGTTCGAATTCATAGATGTGGTGCGAACTGAGCAGGTCGGCGCTCAGGCCGAAGTAGGAGCCCATGAACGAACGCAGATTGCTTTCCTGTTTGGTGCTGGTGAGCAGTTCGACGCGGTTGCAGGTGGAAAGCACCATGCCCTCTTCCACTCCCGGATGGCGCACCAGGGTCTGCACCGCATCCGGCAGGCGTGACTCGGGGATGGCCAGCCGCTCGCGCAATTCCAGCGGAGCGCTGTTGTGGTTCACGCCGATGAGCTTGAAGTTCATTGCGCAAAAAACCGGTGTGTCTGGCTGAGGCTGTTGGCCGCCAGGGCCACCACCGCAGCCGCAAAGGCAACGGCCGACATGTAGGCGGCCCGCCGTCCGCGCCATCCCACATTCCAGCGCGTATAGAGCAGCATGGTATACACCAACCACATGAAAATTGAAATCAGAATCTTCGGATCGGCAAAATATTTGGCCCCATACCGGCCTTCCGCCACCACCGAGCCGGCAATCAGGCCCAGGGTCATAAATGGAAATCCGAAGACCAGGCAGCGATAGCCGATCTCGTCGATGGTGGCCAGCGCCGGCAGCCTCGACCAGAAGCTCCTTCCCGTGCCTTTGGCTTTGAGGTTGCGCTCCTGGACCAGATACAGGATGCTGGCGAAAAATGTAAAGAATAGCGCCGTATAGCCCACCAGGATCAGGCTCACATGCATGAAGATCCAACTGGCGCTGACGGTGGGCGAAGGGCCATTCCCCGGCGTCCAGGCCGCTGACGAAGCCGAAAGTGTGAGCAAAAACACCAGTGGAAACACCGCTACGCCGGGCGAAGCCGTCTGATAGCGCATATAGACGACGAAGAAAAACGCCATCAGCAGAAAGGCCAAGAGCGATTCCACCTGGTGCAGGAACGAGGGCGCCAGATCAGCGCGCATGAGGTACTCGACGATGGCCACCAGGTGAAACACCGTTCCCAAACCGGCGGCCGGCAATAGGATGCGAGTGAGCATCCGGTGGCTGCCCCACAAGGTCACCACGGCGTAAAGCAAACCGACCCCGTAAAACATCAACGCGACCCGTAACCAAAAAAGCGGCATAAGTGGTTGAGATTATAGCCGGATACCGGCCCGCAGTGAACAGTTTCCATCAGCAGCGCTTTTGCTCAGCCCGCTGATTCTGCGACATCTCTTGAAGAAAGGGCGACCAATGAAAGAAAGCGCGACCATCCCCAAGCTCTGGTAACTCAAACCATTCACTTGACTTGATAAGGAATCCCGAACGTCCTTTAATCATATATCTATTAAGCATCATATATGATATCCGCTCCAGAATCGGCAGCGTTGATGCAAAGCTCTGTACGGTCGAACTTCGCCCGGTACTTCCGCACGGACTGTTCACGGAGCTTGCCAAAGAAGGCTTCCAACGGTTACGGCGCTCCCTTGAGGACGTTTACTCAAACTGGATGTGAAGAGGAAGTCATGAATTGGACGACAATCCTGGCTGATGAATCGCGCAAGAACAGCATATTACGGCTGGACGATCTTGCCCACCGTTACAACATCCAGGAAATCTCCGCCCGCAACGCATTGCGCCGCTATGAGGGCCGTGGGTTGGTCGAACACATCTCCAATAAGGTCTATATCAACAGGCTCAATCAGCAGTTCTCGCCACGAGAGCTTGTCAATGTGCTGCGGCCCGACTCCTATATTTCACTCGAATCCGCGCTTGTGGATCGTGGCGTTACCAGCCAGAGTCCCGTTATGCTTACCTGTGTCACCCTTGGATATCCAAGGACATTCAGGAGCCGCTCAGTGACTATCGCTTACCGGAAGATTTCGAAAGAATTGTTTTGGGGGTTCGAGCAGAAGGCCACCCGCTACAACACTTACCTTATTGCCGAACCTGAAAAGGCGTTACTCGACTGGATTTATCTAAGCCGGCAAGAGGGCCTTCCGACTCCCTTGGATGAAATCACCTTGCAATTTCTGGATTCTCAAAAACTTCGATCGTATGCCGCAAGATTTCCGGGCACGGTCAACGAAGTTGTGAACCAACTTCTCTCTGAAGTCACGCCTTCATTGCCGCCCAGGACAGCATGATTAATGCGGGCGCATGACTCTTCCATGGACATTTGGGTGTCGTTGCTCGCGTCCACTTCGCAGCCTCTCTGTTTTACAACAGGATTTCCAGGGTCCCCAAACGGTCTACCGCCTCAGCATTTCCGCTTTTTTGGCCCGGCTTTAGACAAAACCCCTCCGCTCGCGCGTATTTAGCTGTAGGGACGGCAGATACGTGCCAAGATTATCCGCAATGACCAAAAGCTCTGCCAAAACGCGCGCTGACCAGGTGCGGGAGTGGTATGAGCAGTACGGACCGGCCCTGGTGGCTTATGCATCTTCGATCCTGGGCGAGCGCAGCAGCGCTGAAGATGCGCTGCAACAGGTTTTCTTGAAGCTGTTGCGAGGCGCCATGGAATTGCCCAGCCCCGCCCGTCCCTATCTGTTTAGCGCGGTCCGCAACGCGGCCCTCAGCATGACCAGGAAGAGCCGGCGTGACGTCCCGCTGGCTGACGAGGCAGGGCCGGACAACAAGTGCGAGCAGTGGTTCCAAGCGCCGGCGGAGCTGGGTTATTGGAGCGCCAAGCTGGAGGGCGCAATCCGGGAGCTGCCGCAGGAGCAGGGTGAAGTGCTGATCATGCGGATCTGGGGCGAGATGTCTTTCGATGAAATCGCTACGGTGCTCGCGATTTCCATCAATACTGTGGCTTCACGATATCGCTACGCACTCGCCAAACTCCGGGAAAGAATGCAGCCGTTGGAGGTGGGGAATGAACATACAGCCAAATGATGACGAGAAATTTGAAAACTTCCTGAAGCAGTTCCGTCCGCGTACACCCCGGCGGCTACCGGTCGAAATATCGGAACGCGCGAACAGGCGGCCCTTCTTCCTGACCTGGAGCGCAGCGGCGGCGGCCGTACTGATGGGCGCGGTGCTGCTGATTCATCACCAGCAGACGCGAATTCATTCACCGGAGACCTCACCACTGACAACGGTGGAACGTCCCATTAACCCTGAACCGCTGACGATACGCACGGCCAATACCCTGCTCTTGCGAACACCCACGGACCGGGCAGCGCTTAACGGCTTGGCATTTCGCTCGCCAGCCACCCATGTATCCAAGGGCAAGCATAGCGCGCTTGCTGTACTCAGCCAGGAGAATATTGAATTATGAAACATTTCCGTTTTATCTTGCCGATGGTCCTGTTGGCCGGTCTTGCAGTTGGCGCGGCGGCCCAGCAGCGGGTGAAGCTGGGCGAGAATGCGGCCTTGCGTTATTGGTCGGCATTCGCCCAAATGCAGGATTCCGATATTACCGACCAGCAGGCCAAGGAGCTGAACCTCATTCTCGAAGGCGCCGCTCCCTATTCCGATTTAAAGTACCGGGGCCTGGTACAGAAAAATCAACCGGCGATTGACACCATGGTTCGAGGCACCGCTCTGCCAAACTGCGACTGGGGCCTGGATTACCAGCTTGGCCCGGAGACTCCCATCGATTTCGTGCGTAAGGGACTGGCGCTCGGGCGCCTGAATGTTCTATACGCGCTGCACCTCTTGCAGACAGGCGGTCCTGATGGGGCTGCGCATGTGCTGGCGGCCGGGTTGCGCTTCTCCCACGATGTTGCCAACGGCGGAACGCTGTTCGCCACACTGGTGGCCAAACACCTTCTTGCAGACCATCTGAGGGTCATCGCGTTTGCGTTACATAGCGGGGCGCTCTCCAAGACACAACGGTCATTCCTGCGAGACGCAATGGAGCAGCTCGGCACTGACGGCCTCGACTGGAAAGCCAATCTGAAGCGCGAACTCGAGATACCTTCCGGCACGGCGCGCAATGGGCTGGATGCACAGGCCCTGGCGGCCCTGGTGCGAATCACGCCAGTCTATGTGGCCTCCCTCGATAAACCATCTACGCTGCCGGAACTTCAGCAGCTGATTGCCAGCGCACCCCGCTCGCTCCAGGAAATTCTTCCGAATCCCCGGCGTGCCATTGAGGAGAAGAAGGATTTGCGGGACAAACTGGCGCAGATACGTGGGTTGTTGCAATGAGGCAAGAACCAAGAGCGCACCACGGAGGCACGGAGAAAAACAAAATGGGCTATTGGTACTTGGTTTTTAGTCTTTGGTCTTTGTATTTGGTTCTCAGAAGCAATTGGGTTTCCCAAATTCCAGGAAGCATGCACCCGCCACAAGCACTAAATACCAAGTACCGAATACCAAAGACTAAATACCCCATTTTGCTTTCTCCGTGCCTCCGGGGTGCGCTTTTGGTTTTTACGGCGCCGTCTGCCCCCGTTGCACGCGGCTGTGGTTCTTCCCGTAGAAGAAATAAATAATCAGGCCCACGGCCAGCCAGATGACCAGGCGGATTTTGGTATCCGTCTGTAGACTGAGCATCATCGACAGCGACATTAGAATCCCGAGAATAGGAACGGCCGGGACCCAAGGCGTCTTGAAGGGACGAGGAAGATTCGGGCTGCGGTGACGAAGCACCCACACGCCCGCGCACACGATGACAAACGCCAGCAAGGTGCCGATATTGACCATTTCCCCGAGCAGCGAGATGGGCAAAGAAGCAGCCAAGGCTGCCACCACCAGTCCAACCGTGAGGGATGAGATCCACGGGGTGCGGAAACGTGAGTGGACCACGCTGAAGACGCCCGGCAGCAGCCCATCCTTTGACATGGCGAAGAAAACGCGGGCCTGCCCCATCAGCATGACTACAATCGTGCTGCTGAGGCCCATGAGGGCCCCGATCTTTACCAGCAGGCTTCCCCAACGCACGCCTGTGCGGTCGATGCCCAGGGCCAGGGGGTCACTTACGCCCAGAAGTTTGTAACTGACCAAGCCAGTCAGCACGGCCGCAACCGCGATGTACAGGATGGTGCAGACCACGAGCGAACCTAGAATGCCAATCGGCATGTCCCTTTCCGGGTCCTTGGCTTCCTGGGCCGCGGTGGAAACCGCGTCAAATCCGATGTAGGCGAAAAAGATCAGGCTGGCGGCTTCCAGTATCCCCGACCATCCAAAGTCCCCGAACTGGCCGGTATTGGGCGGAATGAAAGGATGCCAGTTGGCCGACGTCAGTTCCGGGTGCTGCAGAAGATAACGGGCGCCGATGACGACGAATACGATCAACACGCAAACTTTGACCACGACAATCAGTGAGTTGAAATTCGCCGACTCTTTGATACCCACCACCAGAATGAGCGTGGCAATCACAATGGCCAGAAAGCCCAGCAGATTGAAGGCCCCAAAAGCATGAGGCAAGCCGGCGGGATCGATATGCGCCTCCAGCAGCTTGGGGACGATAAGGCCCAGCGGCTCCCAATGATCGTGGTAGTAGATGAACTCGTCCCAGCGTGTCCCCGCCAGGGCCGCGGGCAGGGCAAACGCATCTTAATTTCCCAAGACCCTTAATAGGTAATTGTTGTCCCAG
>Ga0210403_10001778_pt1 | contig 19966 bp, 17 predicted proteins | sample IncBWC19MmetaG_FD_150863 | JGI IMG/M metagenome (GOLD analysis project Ga0210403, IMG submission 150863) | Forest soil microbial communities from Barre Woods Harvard Forest LTER site, Petersham, Massachusetts, United States - Inc-BW-C-19-M | ecosystem: Environmental > Terrestrial > Soil >... | reverse complement strand
ACCGCCACGGATCCGGTCCAAACAAAGAAGATCAAGCAAGAACATCAAACTCAGAAAGGAAATAGACAAATGACGAAGAAAAATGTGTGGGTTGCGGGTTTGGCGACGCCGGTAGTGATTGCGATGATGCTGCTGTTAGCAGGAACGCCGAACGTTACAGCAAATGCTCAGCAAGCGGCGCCAGCTACGGTGACTGTGAAGATCGATAACTTCAGCTTCGGCCCTGGAACTCTGGCAGTGTCGGTAGGGACTACCGTGACATGGACCAATCGAGACGACATTCCCCACACGGTGGTCAGCACGGAAGGTGCGTTCAAGTCTAAGGTACTCGACACGGATGAGAAGTTCTCTTTCACCTTCACCAAGGCGGGAACGTTTCTCTACTTCTGCTCGATTCATCCGAAGATGACGGGCAGAGTCGTGGTTCAGTGAGCGGGCGATGAGCGTAAATCCCTTCGTCATCACAACCGTTCCTCTAGCCAGACACGCGCAGCATGTGGCGCTGATTCACTACCCTAACAATAAGCGAACAAAAGGCGATTGAGCCCGTCGTCGCAGCCCGTTTTTCAAAACGGCGTAGACTGTACGCGCTGACTCCCATCTTCGGATTTAGGAGATCCGATTTAATTTATGTTGTCCCCGCGGCCAATGATAGCCGGGACCTCTCTTCCCTGAAACCTTTCCGCCTCAATGTTCTAAGAGAGTTGCACCAGCCTGCCGCGGCGGAAGAAAGCGAACCATTGTTCGCGCTTGGGGTGGGCAAAGCCTACTTCCCGGCCCCATCGGTATCAAACAGTGCCACAGATTGGGCCGCCGGCCCCCGGATTTTGAAGTTCAGCATCGCAGTTCTGGAATAAATCGTGGTCGATGCCGTCAACGCGATTACAGTGCAAAGGCCCGCTAACGTCGAGTGCGCAAGAAGGGCAAATCGCTGGAGAGCCCGGTCTCACGCGGGGTAAAGGCCTTGCTCTCTTGAGAGCAATCCGAACTCAGTTGTCCCTGACCTGCGGTGTCAGGCACAGATTGGGTTCTAGTGGTCGTCAGACAGTAAAGGGGATGGAAACCTATGTCAAATATTTCAGGTATTTTGGCTGGCATTGTCTTTGTCACCCTGGCCGCCGCCAACGTGGTGGTGATGCTGGAGGCTTCCCAGCCCTTGCGTAACGGAACAACGAGAAGCCGCTTGATCGCGGTTCACAGAGCGGGTGGGTACTTGTTTGTGATCCTGTTCTCCATCATGGCCTACAGCATGAGTCAGAGACTTACTGGCTTGGGGATAACAGTTCATACACCTACGTACCTGGTTCTGCATATTGTGCTCGTGCTTGTCCTGGTTCCTCTGCTTCTGCTAAAAATACTGATCGCGCGTCGCTACAAGCAGAGCCATTCGTCGCTGAAGGCACTGGGAGTAACGATTTTCGTGATTTCGTTTGTGCTTGTGTCCATCCCCGCGTTCTCAGAGCTTCTTCGTTCGGCGAGCCCAGGAAGCCTGGGGTTAAGGCTCGCAACCGGCTCGGTTGTTGCACTGTGCCTGCTCCAGTGCGCCTTGGTTATTAAAAAGAGGAAGCAGTCGCGTGCTTCCGTGGAGTCATCGCGTATTCAGGAGACTCCTGCGCCGGCAACTCCATTGACCGACCAGGAAAACGGGAAGAGCACAATGACCCTTCTGTTGGTACAAACTGAGCAGCAAACGCACGATACCAGGACGCTGCGCTTTCAGGTCCTAAACGAAAGACGGTCTTGTGCTAAGCCAGGGCAGTTTCTGACGTTCCAGTGGACGGTTGATCGCCAACGAGTGCCGCGATCTTACACCATTTCCTCTTCACCGATCCACGAGAACTATGTGGAGATCACGCCCAAGCGCATGGAAAATGGCTGTGTATCTGTTTTTCTCAATGAGCAGGCAAGGCCGGGTCTCAGGGTGGAAGCAAGCGGACCATACGGCCGGTTTTACTTTGACGAGACACTCCACAAAAGCATAGTTCTCATTGCGGCCGGAAGCGGGATCACACCCATGATTTCGATGCTGTCCTATATCGGCGATCTTAAACTGGCTAATCCCGTCACGCTTCTATATTGTGTGCGCACCCATGCAGACATCATTTTCCAAAAAGAACTGGTGCGACTTAGAAGCTCTCTCCCCAACTTCAAGTATGAGGTGTGCCTGTCGCGGCCGGACCCTGCTTGGAAGGGGCACAGCGGGCACCTTACTGAGGAATTTGTCTCTCAGCACGTGACCGATCTGGTTTCACCCACTTTCTTTCTCTGCGGTCCCAAGGGATTCATGGACAGCGCGCGCCAGATTCTGTCAACCCTCGGCATAAACGAGGGACGGATTCTTCAGGAGAGTTTCGGGGAAAGCAAACGGTCCACGGAGCCTCGTCCAGGGGAAGCCCGCATGGTCGAGACCGTCGTGTTCGTTCACGCTGCGAAAGTTTGTCAGGCTTCCGCCGGAAGCACTCTGCTGGAACTGGCAGAGAAAAACGGGGTGCAGATACCGTATGGCTGCCGCCAGGGCTTATGCGGTACCTGCTCTACGCGCGTCCTAAGCGGCACCGTTCAAATGGACGTCGAAGCCGGGCTGACGGCTGAGCAGAGAAATGCTGGATATGTGCTGCCTTGTGTTAGCCGGGCAAAGGGAACGGTGGTCTTGGCGGCTTAATCGGGTTCCCGCAAGGAATAAACACAGCCGGATCAGGTTCTGCATTCGAAGAAAGTTACTTACTAATGTGACCCAACAAAATGCGAAACACCACAGATCCGGCAGGGAGGAGAACTCGCGTATCTGCTTCTGCAAAAAGAGAGTTACAGGGTTAGCGGCACCAGCCTTTGCAACCGAGGTCTACGATACGTTTCCATGCTATCCAGTCTTTCCCGCGTCTCGCCGGTTGCTCAATGTGCCTGTCTAAGGCTGGCACCCAATGCGACAGACCATGGATTCGCTTCCAATGAGGAGTCGGCAATTGAAGATGAACTACTCCTGATCACAAATAAAACTTAGCAAGGGACATCGTCCGTAATCTATTCATTGGAGAATCCGGCTGCCGCGAAAACTAGCTAATCGATGATGTCTTGTAGTTGCTGTGCCGCCGCAGCCAGCTTCGAGCGATTCTGTTTGATCAGCCGTCGTTGGCTCCTGTGATCAGGGTGGATCATTGGCTCAACATCGAAGCTTCGGCGCTGCCCCAACATTGGTGGGAAAAGAAATCGGCACGACAGGAAATTATCGATTCAAATCAACCATAATTTGGCCAATTGGCCAAATTATGGTTGATTTGACATGACCGCTACTCCGCCTTGCCCAGGGTGTTTTCGCGGTAGGCCTTTTGCAGGGTGAAGAAGGCTTGTTTCTTCTGGCCCTGGTCGGAGATGAGGCCCTTGCGGTTGAAGTCGTCCTGGACGCCGGGCAGAAGGCGTACGGGGGAGCGGAAGTCCATCAGGATCCATGGGCTGATGCCGCGCAGCTGGGGGATCTTGTTGAGCATGACGATCTGATTGCGGTAGAGGTTGGCCTGGTACTCCTCGGTCCAGCGGGTGTGTTCGCTGCCGTGCAGGCCGGCCTTGGCGCCGCCGCCGAACTCGGTCATGATGAGCGGCTTGTCGTAGGCGATCGACCAGGTGGTGTTGGCGATGTCCCCGGGGGTCTTCTCGTACCAGCCGATGTACTCGTTTGTGCCGATGACGTCGAGGGCTTTGCCGAGCGGGTCATCGACGATCTTGGTGTTGCCCTCGCCGCGCACCAGAAGGGCGGCGGAGACCAGGCGGGTGGGGTCGAGCAGGCGGGCCTGGTCGGCCATGGAGGTGAGGTACTCGGTGCGGACGGGGTTGTTGGGGGTCTCGTTGGCCACCGACCAGAGGATGACGGAGGCCTTGTCGCGGTCGCGGCGGATCATCTCGCCGAGCTGCTGCTCGGACTTGGCCTTGACGGCGGGGTCGTCGAAGTGCAGCGCCCAGTAGTCGGGGATCTCGCTCCAGACGAGGATGCCGCGGCGGTCGGTCTCGCGGGTCATGCGCTGGTCGTGGGGGTAGTGGGCGAGGCGGACGAAGTTGGCGCCGAGCTCCTGCGCCCAGTCGAGCAGGGTGTTGATGTCCTGCTCGGAGACGGCGCGGCCGGTGCGCTTGGGCGCCTCGGCGTGGATCGCGATGCCGTGCAGGAAGATGGGTTCGCCGTTGAGCAGGATCTTGGTGCCCTGGACCTCGACGGTGCGGAGGCCGATCTCGTCGGTGAGCTGGTCCTGCGTCGCTGACGACGCGCTGGTGGCGATCTCCACCTCGTAGAGCTTGGGATGGCCGGGGGCCCAGAGGGTGAGGGCGCTGGGGGTGAGGGTGATGGCGGCCTTGCCGGCGGCGTCGACGGCGGCCTCGGTGCTGAGGTTCAGCTCGGGGATGCGGACCTGGACCTTGGCGCCGGGGGCGGCGTCGACGAGGTGGACGTAGCCTTCGATGGTTTTGTGGTCGGCGCGGCTGAGGTGGAGTTCGTAGTCGTCGACGAAGCTGGTGGGGACGGTGACGACGGAGACGTCGCGGGTGAGGCCGCCGTAGTTCCACCAGTCGGTCTGCAGCGTGGGGACGCCGTCGGCGATGCGGGTGTTATCGACGGCGATGACGGCGAAGTTGCGCCCGGGGTGGAGGACGGCGGTGATCTCGCAGTCGAAGGGGGTGAAGCCGCCCTCGTGGTCGCAGATGTGCTTGCCGTTGACGAAGAGGTTGGAGCGGTAGTTGGCGGCGCCGATGTGGAAGAAGGCGCGGGTGCCGGGCTTGGGGGTGTAGTCGAAGTTGCGCTGGTACCAGAGCAGGCCTTCGTAGTAGTAGAGCGATTTTTGCTGGGTGTTCCAGTCGCCGGGCACCTTGATGGTGGGGGACTTGGCGAAGTCGTATTCGACCAGGCCGTTGGGCGTGGCGGGAGCTTCGAGGTTCTCGAAGATGCCGTGGGGCTTGATGTGGTGATGGAAGTCGTATATGCCGCCCTGGTAGGGGTCGACGATGTAGTGCCAGTCGCCGTCGAGCGGGAGCGCGGAGCGATGGTCGATGTCGACGAGCAGGGTGGGCTGCGTGAGGGCGCCGGTGCTGGGGCTGGCCTGGGCGCCGGCGGGTGTGGCGGAGCTCGAAAGCAGAGTGAAGGCGGAGAGCAGCAGGGTGGCGAGGAACGAGCGACGATCAGCGTGCATGAATGGCCTCAGTACCGGAATGTGCCGCAGCAGGTGGCGTGAGGATTGTAACCAATGAGGGAGACGGTCGTCGCGTGGGGGATGCGTTTTGCTAAGGTCCTCAGGATTGCAGTCGCGTATGAGCGAATTCTCCGCGCCTGAGGGAACTTGTCGAGAGATTACGCCTCCGCGAGCTCCGGTGGCTGAGTGTAGGCAGGAAAGTTGCCACATAGTTTTTCATCGAACAAACCCTGCGTTACTGCCTGCACGAGATACTTGCCGCCGACGAGGCAGCCCTTCCAGGACTGACCGATACCGCCAAACGCCTCGTCCCGATCGCCGCGCGAGCGCATCTTGTTCCATCGCAGCCCCAAGGGCGTGCGCCGGTCGAGCATGCCTTCAATCTCATCTACATACCACTCCACTCCGGAGATGCCGCGATCGATATCGGTCAGGGCTTGCGCATGTGGCTTACCGATCTCCCACATCAGCAGTAACGCGATCATCTCTTTGTGCTCGCGCAATCCATCGAGGCACAGTGTGACCAGCCTGCGCCGTTCATCGAGATCAACTGCTGCCCAAGGTGTGGCTTCAGACTTGGCAAACTTCACCGCCGCTCTTGCCGTGCCCAGTTCAATCATAGGAATGCGACCCAGACTGCTCCCGTCGACGGGGGATTCATAGTGCCGTCCGAAGCCCGGCTCCTTCCAATCTCCCTCCTGCAATTTGCCGGCGATTGCGGGCGTTTGGTGAGTGCGGACGGGGAGCGGGCTTCGTTTTCGGTCCGTTGGCGGCGTTCTCTCTTTGCAGCATCTTAGTGGGGGAGGTGAGGTCTACTGCGGCGTTCGCAGGGAGTAGTCTTGCGTGGGGTCTGGTATGACTGCAGGAGCATGCTGGACGAGATTCGCGGCGGTAGGCGTACTCAGCGTTGCGGTCATGGGTGTGGAGCGCGTACAGGGGCAGCCGCCGCGGGACGCGCCTGCGAGCAGCAGCTCGGCGACGGCGAAGAGTGCACGGAGCTTCTTTGGGCGTTGGGTGGACTTCTATCGTGCGGACTGGAAGGGGACTGCGGCGGCGGGGCCGGCCGCTGCTCGACGTGGGTTGCCTTCGCCGTTGAGTTCGCCGCCGTTTCCGAGTGCGGACTGGCCGTACGGCGGGTCGCAGACGATTGGAGAGGCCGATGGGAATGTGTATCCGCTGCAGACCGCGATCGATGGAGCGAGACGGCGGACCAAGGTGTATGGCTGGATCGAGCCGACGGCGAATGTGTCGACGTCGCGTCATAGGAACTATCCGGAGACGAACGATATCTACTCGAATCGCGTGGAGCTGGGGCAGGCGGTGGTGTATGTCGAGCGGCTGCCGGATTCGGTGCAGCGGGAGCGTGTTGACTGGGGATTTCATCTGACGGCGTTCTATGGGACCGACTACCGGTCGACGACGAACAAGGGATACTTCAGCAGCCAGCTGCTGGATCATGACCGGCAGTATGGCTTCGATCCGGTGTTGGAGTACGTGGACGTGTACCTTCCGCATGTGAAACAGGGCATGAATGTGCGGGTGGGGCGGTTTATCTCCATCCCGGGAATCGAGGCGCAGCTGACGCCCAATAACTACATCTTCAGCCACTCGCTGCTGTATGCGGTGGACCCGTTTACCGACACGGGGGTGCTGGCGACGATTCAGGTGAACGAGCGCTGGATTATCCAGGCCGGGGTTTCTGGCAGCCACGACGTGGCGCTCTGGAGCGAGGACGCGAGGCCGTCGTTCATGGGTTGTGTGAGCTATACGACGGGGAGCGTGAACGACAATCTCTACCTGTGCGCCAACGGCATCAATGACGGCAAGTATGCGTTCAACAATCTGCAGATGTATGACGGCACCTGGTATCACAAGTTCGGCAGCAGCAGCTGGCATACGGCGACGGAGATGTATGTCATGTACCAGCGGGACGTGCCGAGCGTGAACGGGTCGATTGTGCCGGAGAAAGGAACAAATGGAGCGAACTGCAGAGCGGGCCTGCAGCGCTGTTTGGCGCCGGAGTGGGCGATGGTGAACTATCTCAACAAGCAGCTGTCGCCGCATGATTTCGCGTCGTTCCGCAGTGATTTTTTGAATGACAAGAAGGGCCAGCGGACGGGGGTTGCGACCAGGTACAGCGAGGCTACGCTGATGCTGAGCCACTGGGTGGGGTCGACGGTGCAAATCAGGCCGGAGCTGCGCTTCGATCATGCCTGGGATCGCAGGTCCTATGACCGCGGGACGCGGGTCGATCAACTGACCTTTGCGGCCGATGTGATCGTTCACTTCTGACTGAGGCGGAGGTGGCGTGATGGCCTTGGCCTATATCGATCGCGAGCGATACAAGCTGACGATTATTTTACATTTGCATGACACCCGCGCGCTTGCATAGGTTCAACGTTTCGAAGCAGGAGGTTCTCCCCTATGCATCCTCTGTGGAACAACATGAAAGCTGAGATCAACCGGCGTTCGTTTTTGAAGAATGGATTATCCGCGGCAGGCGTCGCCAGCGCCGGCATCGGATTTATGGCCCGTGGTTCGCCACTGCTGGCGGAGGAGGAAGGTGAGGAACGCGGCGGCCGTCTCAGCCATGGAGATGCTGCGCTGCTTCGCTTCGCGGCAGCCGCGGAGATCCTGGAGTCGGACCTCTGGTTGCAGTACAACGAGCTTGCAGGGATTCAGGACAGCGAGGTTCCGGGCGGCAGCGGAAATCCTGCCTTCACCGCGGCGCTTTCGATGTTGGACGCTGACATGTCCCAGTATGTCCACGACAATACCGACGATGAGTTCACCCATCAGAATTTTCTCAACGCCTATCTGACCTCGAAGGGCGCGGAGCCGGTGAGCCTTGAGCCGTTTCGTACTCTCACCGGAAGCACGGCGACCGGCTCGAGTGGAAAGCTGCGACTTACGAGTTTGATGGAGCTCACGATCGATACCAGCTGGTGGACGCGCTATCGCAGCAGCGACAACAACCCGGATCTCGATCCCAACTTCGTGTTCCCGCAGGCCATCCCGACTCTGGCGACGGATAAGCATACGGCGATTCCCAGGACCGATGCCGATACGGCGGACCCGAACTTTCTGCAGGCGATTGCGAACACCGCCGGCTTCCACTTTGCCACCATCGAACAAGGCGGCACGAGTCTCTATCCGGCCATGGCGCAACGAGCCAGCAGCGTGGAGGTGCTGCGCATTCTGATCAGCATTGGCCCGACGGAGACCATGCACTTTCAAACCTGGGCAGACAAGGCGGGGAATGCGAAGCAGCTGACCGCCACGGACCCGGTGACCGGCGTCTCGGTTACGTTTCCCGATCTGAATTCCGCGCCGTTTGGTGGCGAGACCTTTCAGACCAACCTGATCATGCCGGAGCCGTGCCCGTTTCTGAGCCGCAAGCTTCCGCCGTGTTCGGTGATTCGGCCCACAGCTACGCAGGGGATCGCCACCAACGTGGTGAACTTCTTGACCGCGATGGGCCTCTTCACCGGCCAGTCCTCGTCGTTCGTCACGTTCATGCAAGGCCTGGCAGCGGATGCGGACCGCGCCAGGCGGCGCACGCGAGCGGACTAATCAACATAACGTTAGGGGACACGGTCGCATCTCTACGCCGCCTCCTGCCTTGGTTTTGAAATACGGAGCAGCCTTGGCACACTCAGTCTCTCTTGCCCGTGCAATTCTGCCTTGGACAGAGTTGAACCTTCCACAGCGATGACGATCCCTTGGCTTAGTATTGTCGAGCCTTCGATTCTCGCAAGGATTCGGATATGAGTCGATCTCGGACCGTCATCGCTCTTTTTGTTGCCGGTTTGTGTGTGGGCGGATGCAACCAGACCCGGAAGGAGGCTCGATCGGAGATCTCGCCACCGATGGAGCAGATGATCACCGCTCTTCGCGGAGCGTACGCGGCATTCAATCGCGGGGACATCGATGCGGCGGTGCAGCCGCTCGATGCAAACATCGAGTGGAGCGAGCCGACGGAGTTTCCCGGAGGAGGCACCTACCACGGACGTGACGGCGTGAAGCGCTATCTCAGCCAGTCACGGAGCGCGTGGGCTGAAGCCAGCAGCGAGCCGGAGCAATTTATCGCTGCGGGCGACCGTATCATCGTCTTTGTGCATGCACGGGTTCGCGCGAAGGGCAGCGAGGAGTGGCAGGATGTAAGACTTGCGGATGTCTATACGGTTCGTGAAGGCATGGCAGTCCAGATGCGAGCATTCGCCGACCGGCAGGAGGCTTTGCGTTGGGTTGGAGCGGAAGGAACGAATCGCTGAGACAAGTTGCTCGCTTTTTTACCTCGTTATCCCCGGCAGGGAAAAGTAGAAGGTGGAGCCCTGTTCGAGTTGCGATTCGACCCAAATCCGTCCGCCAAGCCGCTCCACAATCTTCTTGCAAATGGCGAGTCCGACCCCCGTGCCGTTGGACTTGTGTCGTCCGTGCAATCTTTGGAAGATAATCAAGATCCGGTCAAAGTAGCGAGGATCAATTCCAATGCCGTTATCGCGCACCGAGAAGATCCATTCATTGTCTCCATTTTTTGCGGCGGAGACGTGCACGTAAGGGATGGCGGCACCGCGGTACTTGATTGCGTTGCCAATGAGGTTCTGAAACACCTGGGCCAATTGCATATCGTCTGTCATGACGGTTGGCAGCGAATCGTGAGTAACGATCGCACCGCTCTGCTCAATCGTCGCTCGTAGTCGTCTCAGCGCTTCCTTCAGCGCATCCTCAGCAGAGACCTCACGATTGCTTCCAGCGCGCGCGTAGGCCAGCAGATCCTGAATCAAGCCTTGCATGAGATGGCAGCCGTCCACGGCATAGGCGATAAACTCATCGGCATCGTCGTCCAGACGTCCTTTGCAGCGCTTGGCCAGAAGCTGCGTATAACTGGCCACCACGCCCAAAGGTTCCTGAAGATCGTGGGTACGCTAGTCAGGCCGTGCCGCGACAAAATAAGTGGAGCTCAGGACCAAGTCACTATTTAGTGGATGGTCTTCATGCGGCGAGACATGAAGTCCATCAGCAGATAGTTGCCGAGGTTGGCGGGGCTGGTGAAGTAGGCTTTGCCGCGGCACATGGCGCTGACCTGCTGCACGAACTGCACCAGCGAGAAGTCCTGCGCCAGCATGAAGGTGTTGATCATGATGTTGGAGCGCTTGCAGCGCGAGACCTCTTCGAGCGTCTCGGCGATGACCAGAGGATCGAGGCCGAAGGCGTTCTTGTAGATGCGGCCGTCGGGCAGCGTGAGCGCGCTCGGCTTGCCGTCGGTGATCATGACGATCTGCTTCATGTCTTTGTTCTGCCGGGCGAGGATGCGCTGAGCGAGGCGCAGACCCTCGCGGGTGTTGGTGTAGTGCGGGCCGACGCGGACGCGGGAGAGCTGCGAGACCGGGATCTCCTCGGCGCTGTCGTGGAAGAGGACGAGGTTGAGGGTGTTGCCGGGGAACTGCGTGCGGATGAGGTGCGAGAGTGCCATGGCGACGCGCTTGGCCGGAGTGAAGCGGTCTTCGCCGTAGAGGATCATCGAGTGCGAGCAGTCGAGCAGCACCACGGTCGCGCAGGAGGACTGGTAGTCCGACTGGTGCACGTGGATGTCGGAGTACTCGATGCGCAGCGGCGTGTGCTCCTCGCCCTCGACGGCGGTGCGGATGCCCTCGCGCGCGAAGACACTCGAGAGCGTGGCGGTGATGTCGAGGTTGAGGGTGTCGCCGAACTCGTAGAGCTTGGAGCTGCCGTTGGTCTCGACCCCGGCGGCCTCGTGGCGGGTGTCGTGGCGGCCGAGGTTGGACTTGCCGAGCGGTCCGAGCAACTCGCGCAGCGCCTTGTAGCCGAGGAAGTCCATGCCCTTGTCGGTGACCTCGAAGCGGGCGGACTCGCCGGAGCCGGTCTCGCCCGGCCCCTGCTCGTCGGGCATCTCGGCGTTGATGAAGTTCTGCTGCTGCATCTTCTCGATGATCTGGTCGACCAGCTCATCGACCTGCTCGGCGTTGAGCTGATCGAACTTCTCCTGCGACTCCTCGTCGAGCAGATCGCCGGACTCGAGCGCCTGCTTGATGGCCTCGCGCAGGTTCTCGAGGGTCTGGTCGTTGAACTCCTGAAACTGCGAGTAGGGATCGTTGAAGCCAGAGTCGAGCAGGAAGTCGGAGAGCGCCTGCATGAGGTCTTCGAGGCCGAAGGAGCTGGCCAGATCGCCGGTGAACTTGGTGTAGCGGATGCGCTTCATAGGACCCTTTCCAACTTTACAGCTCGTGCGATACTTCACTCAATACCGGGCTTCTGCGCTGCCTCTAGGTAAGCCAAAGCTTTAGCCTTGGCCCCTCAGAACTACGATAAACGGGCTTCAGCCCCTGGGGTATGCACTGTGGCACGCATAAGGTGCGAGGGAATTGCGTTTGATGCGTTCCGCATACTTGTCGTGAACGAAGGCGTAATCGGTATGGCTCTTGCGATTAGGATTATTCGCGAGATAGAGCTTCTGGGCTGCGAAGTCCTCGATATCGCGGATACGGTGTTCGTGACAGCCCGAGTGCCAGACCTCGCCGGGGAACTGATTGCGAACGGCGAAAGAGTAACCCCCTTTGATGCGTTGGACGCAACGCGATGTGCTTTGGTCGATGGCTGGCGTGATCAGGGCGTGAATGTGGTCGGGCACGACGACGAATCCGTGGAGAGCGAAGAAGCCCTGGTCGCGATAGCGGAAGAGAGTCTCGATCATAAGCTCGGCGTTCGCGGGGCGCTGGAACAGGCGCTGACGCTGATGCGTGAGGATGGTGATGGCGTAAGTCTCCGGCTTTTGGCGGATCGTGGCCATAGGAAGAGAGCATACCCCAAGGGCTAAAGCCCCCGTTCTATCGGTGGCCCGGCAGGCCCAAGGCTAAAGCCTTGGGTTACCTAGAAGCAGGGGCAACAGCAACGGCTGCGGCAACAATGATTGCAACGGCAAATGGGCTTCGCGCCCTCGCTACCCTCCGCGCCTGCCTGGGCGATCCTTGCTCCTTAGTTGAAGCCTCTGCGGGTGCGGTTCTTGTAGTCGTCGCGTTCGATCTCGCGTTCGCGCATCTTTTCGCCGTAGTTGGCGGCGTCGGCGTTGCGTTGTTTCTTCTCGGCGGCGGTGAAGCTGCGCTCCTCGGTGCGGCTGATGCGCTTGTGCGCGTACATGCCTTCGAGCAGGAACTCGGCCGCACTGACTGCGATCTCGGGCTTGCTCTTACCGTTGATCTGGAGCGGCGATAGCTTCTCGAAGAGGCCCTGAATCTGCTCCAGCTCCTTCTGCGAGGTGGCGGAGGAGAACTCGTCGGTCAGCTGCACGGTGCCGCCCAGGTTGAACCACTGCTCGATCTGGCTGGTGTTGGTGGTGCTGAAGTACTCGTCGAAGATGCTGGCGACGCTGGCGCGGATGATCTCGCGGATGACGGTGTCGGCGCCGCGCATCTCGCCCTCGTACTCGAGCTCAATCTTGCCGGAGATGCCGGGCAGCGAGGTGTAGATGTCGCCCACGCGGGGGACGGCCACGCTTTCGCCGTGAATCAACGCCCGGCGTTCGGCGTTCGAGACCACCAGCTCCATCGTGCTGATCGGCAGGCGCTGCGAGACGCCGGAACGCTTGTCCACCTTCTTGTCCTCGCGCGCGGTGAAGGCGATCTGCTCGACGATCTGGCGGATGTAGGTGGGGATCTCGATCTTCAGGTCGTTGCGGTCGCCGCCGCGCTTGGTCCAGGCCTCCTGCTGCGTGATGGCGATGCCCTCGTGGATGGTCTCGGGGTAGTGGGTACGAATCTCCGAGCCGATGCGGTCTTTGAGCGGGGTGACGATCTTGCCGCGGGCGGTGTAGTCCTCGGGGTTTGCCGAGAAGACGATGGCCACGTCGAGCGCCAGGCGCACCGGGTAGCCCTTAATCTGTACGTCGCCCTCCTGCATGATGTTGAACAGGGCGACCTGGATCTTGCCGGCGAGGTCGGGCACCTCGTTGATGCAGAAGATGCCGCGGTTGGCGCGGGGCAGAAGGCCGTAGTGCATGGTCAGCTCGGAGCCGAGGTCCTGGTTGGAGCGGGCGGCCTTGATGGGATCGATGTCGCCGACCAGGTCGGCTACGGTCACGTCCGGCGTGGCCAGCTTCTCGACGTAGCGGTCGTCGGGCGTCATCCAGGCGATCGGGGTGTCGTCGCCGAGCTTGGCGATCAGGTCGCGGGAGAACTTGGACAGCGGGGCGTAAGGGTTGTCGCGGAGCTCCGATCCAGCCACGTAGGGGCAGTGCGGGTCGAGCAGGGTGGTCAGAGCGCGCAGGATGCGGGACTTCGCCTGGCCGCGCAGGCCGAGCAGGATGAAGTTGTGCTTGGACAGCACGGCGTTGACGATCTGGGGAACGACCGTGTCCTCGTAGCCGACGATGCCGGGGAAGAGCGGCTGGCCGTTCTTGCCTCCTGCGCTGGCACGCAGCTTGGCGATCAGGTTTTCGCGCAGCTCGTCCTTGACCGACCGGGAGAGGCGGGCTGGGGTGTATTCACTGGCACGGAGTGCGCCTAACGTCGTCGGGAGGGAGTTCGCCATCACACAAGTATAGATGGTGGGCGGCGGCGAACGGATGCGGCAGCGGGTTGCTGGCGGGTGTTGAGGCGGCAGGGGTTAGGCGCGCGCCCGGGGTGAAAGCTAGAAAAAATGCAGGATCAGGTGGGCGCTGGCGAGCGCGAATAGCCCGGCGGCGACGTCGTCGAGCATGATGCCGGTGCCGCCGGGGAGACGCTCGAAGAGGCGGATGGGGTGGGGTTTCAGGATGTCGAAGAGGCGGAAGAGAACGAGGCCGAGCGCGGCGTGGGGCCAGGTGGGGCTGAGGCCGATCAGGGTAATGAGCTGGCCGGCGACCTCGTCGATGACCACGTGGCCGGGATCCTCGCGGCCGGACTCGCGGGCGACGACGGTGGCGGCGGGGATGCCGATCAGGGTGGCGAGGACGGCGGCGGCGATGGTTCCGAGAGTGAGCGCGAGCGGGCTGGGCTGGAGCAGCTGCGCGGCGGTGTACCAGAGCAGAAGGGCGGCGGCGCTGCCGTAGGTTCCCGGGCCGGGCTTGAGCAGGCCGGCGCCGAAGAAGGTGCCGACGGCCCAGGCCCAGGCGGTCTTCTTTGCGGCAGGGGGATGGAGCTGCGTGGTGGAGTTTGCCATGTCGTGCCGATCTCGAGTGTACCTTGGGGCTCTTCCGGTTCGGGAAAAGTGTGACTACCTGCAAGTCTAACTAGCACGGAATCTACACTTTGCGCGAGAGTTGGACTGAAAGTGGTGCAGATTGGACTTTGTTTTGGACTTAAAGCTTCTGAATGGAAGACTTTAGGACTTCAGTGATGGGGGTGGGTGGTCTCTGTGCGGGAGTGGGAAGCAGATCCCTCCGCTCGCTGCGGGATGACAACTAAAAAAGGCGGGTGCAGCAGGAGGCCGGTGCGGGCGCGGGGGCAGCGAAGTGGGGCAAGGCTTAGTCTTCGTCGTTGCCGCTGGGGTGGCGCTGGGCCCTGGAGCGGGCGAGCTCCTCGAGCAGGTCGGGGTCCTGGATGGGGGTGCTGATCTTGTAGTCGCCGGAGGCCCACTTGCCCAGGTCGAGCAGGCGGCAGCGGTCGGAGCAGAAGGGGAAGTCTGCGTCGGTGGCCAGAACGACCTTGTGGCAGGTGGGGCAGAAGAGAGCTTTGGGAGGGTTCGGCATGGCTCGCTCCATTCTAATGAATGGGATGCGGCTGGCCCAAAAAGGGCTGGCAGGCTGCGGTTCCTCAGCGAATATTCATGCTGCCGCTTTATAGTGTCTGAGGCTGCATCGATAGCGTTTGCTCCACACGGCTTTAAGCAAACGTCAACAGGTACACAACAGAGTTTAAGGAGATGGTTGCATGCGACGGATAGCTTTGGTGATGGCGATGGCGGCTGCGGTAGGGCCGATGGCAGCGATGGCGGAGGGTCCGTACAAGGTCCTCAACACGGCGAAGGTGGGCGGCGAGGGCGGCTACGACTACGTCTACGCCGACTCGGCCGCGCGCAAGCTGTACATTCCGCGGCAGGGAGCGGACGGGAAGTTCACGGTGTTCAACCTCGACACGCTGCAGCCGGCGGGCGAGATCCCCGGAGTTGGCCGCGGGGTGGCGGTGAGCGCGGGCCACGGCTTCGGGTCGAGCAGCCCGGTGGCGATGTGGGATGAGACGACGCTGCAGCCGGTCAAGACGATCGAGGTGCAGGGCGGGCCGGATGGGATCTTCACCGATCCGTATAACGGCCGGGTGTATGTGTTCAGCCACCGCGCGCCGAACGCCACGGTAATCGACCCGAAGGATGGGACGGTGGTGGGGACGATCGACCTGGGCGGAGCTCCGGAGCAGGCGGCGTCGGACGGCAAGGGCCACGTGTTTGTGGATCTTGAGGACAAGGGCAAGATCGCGGTGATCGACGCCAAGACCATGACGCGGACGGGCTACTATGACCTCCAGGGCAAGGGCGACGGCTGCGCCGGGCTGGCGATCGATGTGAAGCATGGTCTGCTGTTTGCGGCCTGCCGCGAGCCGCAGGCGATGGTGGTGCTGAACGCGAAGGACGGTAAGATCATCGACACGCTGCCGATCGGCAAGGGCACGGACGGCGCGTTGTTCAACCCGGCGACCGGCGAGGTGTTCAGCTCCGAGGGCGGTGGGACGCTGACGATCATCAAGGAGAAGAGCCCCAAGAGCTTTGAGGTCGAGCAGACGCTGACCACGATGCCGCGGGCGAAGACGCTGACGCTGGATACGAAGACCAACAAGCTGTATCTGATCACGGCGGAGTTTGGGCCGGTTCCGGCAGCTGAGCCGGGGCAGAAGCCGGGCCGGGCGCCGATGGTTCCGGGGACGTTCTCGATTCTGGTGGTTGGGAAGTAAGGGCAGGTTGAAGGCCGGGCGAGGGCTGTTGCCCTCGCCCGGCGTGTTTGGCTTTAGCCTGCGTTGGTCAGGAACTCTTGCAGGGCTTCCGGAACGACAGAGTTCAGTTTGCGGTTGTGCTCCTCGGCGTAGAGCGCGGCACGCTTGTGCAACTCCTGGGGCAGGCGAACGTTGAAGCTGCCTTTGTAGGGCGTGTTAGTAGTTCTGCCCTCGGCCTCGCAGAAGGCGAGGTACTCGAGGCGCTTCCTCCTGCAGAACATTCGCCTGATTAAAGCATGAGTGTTTATTCGAGGATGCGGGCGACTACGTCGTAGTCGTGGGACTCGGTGATCTCGGCGCGGTAGAAGGTGCCAGGGACCAGGGCTTCGTGGGGGCCGAAGTCGTTGATCAGGACCTTGCCGTCGATCTCGGGGGCGTGCAGCGGGCTGCGGCCCTGCCAGAGCAGGTCGGTCTCCTCGCTGGGGCCTTCGACCAGAAGGTCGATCTCGCGGCCGATCCAGGCGCTCTTGGCGCGGGTGCTGATCTTCTGCTGCAGCTTCATCAGCTTGCGGCGGCGGGCCTCGATGGCGCGCTTGGGGAGTTTCAACTCGGGGGCGAGGTTGTAGGCGGCGGCGCCCTCTTCGTCGGAGTAGGTGAAGACGCCGAGCCAGTCGATCTCTGCGGCGGTGATGAATGCTTCCAACTGCTTGAAGTCTTCATCCGTTTCGCCGGGGAAGCCGACGATGAAGCTGGTGCGGATGACGATGCCGGGGACGATGCGGCGGGCCTTGGCGATGAGATCGAGGAAGATCTCGGGCGTGCCGCCGCGCTTCATGCGCTTGAGTACGGAGGGGCTGGCGTGCTGCAGCGGGACGTCGAGATACTTGGCGATGGTGTCGTGCTTTGCCATCGTCTCGAGCAGCCGGGTGGTGACCTTGTTGGGGTAGGTGTAGAGGAAGCGCAGCCAGCGCAGGCCGGGCAGCACGGCGAGGGCGTCGAGCAGCTGGGCGAGGCCGTCCTTGAGGCCGAGGTCTTCGCCGTAGCAGGTGGTGTCCTGGCCGATGAGGGTGATCTCGCGTACTCCCTGCCCGATGAGGTTTTCGGCTTCCGCGATGATCGAGGACATGCGGCGCGAGCGGAACTTGCCGCGCAGCTGGGGGATGATGCAGAAGCCGCAGGGGTGGTCGCAGCCCTCGGCGATCTTGATGTAGGCGCTGGCGCGTGGTGTCGTCAGGATGCGCGGGGTCTGGTCGGAGTAGAGGTACTCGGGCAGGGCGGCGGTGGCGCCGTCCCAGGCGGCGCGGGAGAAGCGGCCGGACTGCTCGCGGGCGTCGCCCTCGGGGCGCGAGGGGGTGGTGTCGGCGGAGGTTTCGGCTTCGATCTGGGCGCCGATCTCGGTCGGATGAGAGTGCTGGTGCACGGCGCTGGGGGCGCGGGCGATCAGGTCTTGCGTTGCGGCGGTTGCGGCCGCGCCTTGCGGGAGGATATTGAAGGGTGAGTTGGCGCTGTGGCCGGAGGGCGTGAGGCCGGCGGCGGCGTCGGGCTGCAAGCCCGCTGCTTTCAGGATGGCCTCGAGCTCGCCGGTGCCGACTACGGCGTCGACCTCGGGGATGTTCTTCTGGATCTCGTCGCGGTAGCGCTCGACCAGGCAGCCGGCGACGATGAGGCGGCGGGCCTTGCCTCCGGCAGTGATCTTGTGCCGGGCCATCTCGAGGATGGTGTTGACCGACTCCTGCTTGGCGGAGTCGATGAAGCTGCAGGTGTTGACGACCAGGATCTCGGCGTCTTCGGCGCTGGGGGTGAGCTCAGCGCCGTTGTGATGGAGCAGGCCCATCATGACCTCGGAGTCGACCAGGTTCTTGGGGCAGCCGAGCGAGACGAAGCCGACCTTGGGGCGGGCGGTGGTGGTGGTTTCGGTGGGCTGGGCTGCTAGAGTTTCTGGAGGCGTCACAGCCTTCTAGTTTAGCAGTTCTGTGGATATCGCATGGAAAAGCGGCAGGATTGGCGCGGGTTTCCTGTGCTTTGGTGGGGTAGTGGGGCGAATTGGGCTTGGCTTGGTCTGGATTGGCCGTGGGCCTTCGAGCGATGGTAGACTTGGGTTGTGCCGGGTCCTACGCGACGTAATCCCGCCAACCCCGCCAGGTCCGGAAGGAAGCAACGGTAACGGGCAAGTATGGGCGCAGTAGGTCGCCCGGCGCTTTTCTCTCCTTTATTCCCCCCTCACATCCCATCTAGAAGTTGTCGCCTCGTTTGAGGCGGACGGTCTCGCTGCGCCCGTCGCCCGACGTTGTGGCATGTGGGTATAGTGGTGCGGTACCGGAGGAGGAGCATATGTTCTATCGCATGGCTTTGGCGGTGGTGGGTCTGTCTCTGGCGATGCCGCGGGTTTCAGCCAATACGGGAGGGAACAACATGCTGCTGGTGGTGGAGAAGGGTGCTCAGAGCCTGGCGATCGTCGATCCGGCGTCGGGGCACGTGGTGGCGTCGGTGCCCGAGGGTGGCGTTACGGGCCATGAGGTAGCGGCGTCTCCGGATGGGCGGCTGGCGTATGTGCCGATCTATGGGAACTCGGGCGTGGGGAAGCCGGGAACCGATGGGCGCATGATGGTGGTGATCGATGTGGCGGTGCACAAGGTGGTGGGCGAGGTCGACTTCGGCCATGGAGTGAGGCCGCACTTTGTGACGGTTGGGCCTCGGGATGGGTTGTTGTATGTGACGACGGAATTGGACAATACGGTGACGATCGTCGATCCGAAGACGCTGCAGATTGTGGGCTCGGTGCCGACGGGGCAGGCGGAGTCGCACATGCTGGTGCTGTCGCATGATGGGCGGCGCGGGTATACGGCGAATGTGGGGCCGGGAACGGTGTCGGTGCTGGATATGGAGGCGAGGAAGACGCTGGCGATCATTCCGGTGTCGGGGAGTACGCAGCGGATCGCAATCTCGCGGGACGATCGCTGGGTGTTTACGGCGGACCAGACGCAGCCTCGGCTGGCGGTGATCGATACGGCGAGCAATCAGGTGAAGCGGTGGATCGCGCTGCCGGGGACGGGATATGGGGGCGCGGCGACGCCCGATGGGCGGTGGTTCCTGCTGGCGCTGCCAGGGGCGCACAAGCTGGCGGTGATCGATCTGGGGACGATGCAGGTGGCGCGGACGATCGATGTTCCGGCGACCCCGCAGGCGGTGGTGGTACGGCCGGATGGGCGGCGGGCGTATGTCTCGTGCGATCTGAGCGGGCAGGTGGCGGAGATCGACCTGACGGACTGGACGGTGGCGCGGTTGATCCAGACGGGCAAGCTGGCGGACGGAATGGCCTGGGCGGGGAGCCGGTGAGGCTGGCGTCTGGAGACCGCGTCTGGAGACCGCGTCCTGAAGACCCTCTGAATCGTCATTCATTTAGCATGGGTTTTGTATTCTGTCCTTGTAGGTCGGTGAGGTGATGGATTGAGTTTGACGTTGAAACCGCGCGTCTCCGTGCGGGCGAAGATTAGTTCTGTGGGAGTCTATGTTCCGCCCCGGCTGTTGACCAATGCGGATCTGGAAAAGATGGTGACGACCAACGATCAGTGGATCGTTGAACGCACGGGCATTCGCCAGCGGCACCTTGTGGACAAGGGCGTAGCGACGAGCGATCTGGCGGCGGAGGCGGCGCGCTGCTGCCTGGCGAAGCGGGGGATTGCGGCCACCGAGGTGGAGGCGATCCTGGTGGCTACGGTGACGCCCGATATGTTTTTCCCGGCGACTGCCTGCCTGGTGCAGGAGAAGATTGGGGCGACGGGCGCGTGGGGTTTTGATATCTCGGCGGCCTGTTCGGGCTTTTTGTATGCGCTGCAGACGGGCGCGAAGCTGGTGGAGTCGGGCGTACACAAGAAGGTGCTGGTGATCGGGGCGGACGTGATGAGCTCGATCCTGGACTATACGGACCGTTCGACGTGC
>Ga0210403_10001777_pt1 | contig 19968 bp, 16 predicted proteins | sample IncBWC19MmetaG_FD_150863 | JGI IMG/M metagenome (GOLD analysis project Ga0210403, IMG submission 150863) | Forest soil microbial communities from Barre Woods Harvard Forest LTER site, Petersham, Massachusetts, United States - Inc-BW-C-19-M | ecosystem: Environmental > Terrestrial > Soil >... | reverse complement strand
GTAGCCACGCCGCTGGCGTTGGCAGCCTTGGCCGGTCCGTACAGGATCTTCGCATCCAGGAACATCTTGGTCGCTTCGAGCGTGGACGGCATGTTCGCGCCCTCGGCCACCAGCTTGATGCCGTTCTTAATGAGATTCGCCGCGTCTTTTGCGGTGATCTCGTTCTGCGTTGCACTCGGGAAGGCGCAATCAGCCTTCACGTTCCACAGCGGGTTGTGCTCGAGCTTGATGTCGGTGGGCATGAAGATTGCTTTCTTGAACTTGTCGGCGTAGTCGCGGATGCGCCCACGCTTCACGTTCTTCAGCTCCAGCACATAAGCCAGCTTCTCACGGTCGATGCCATCGGGATCGTAGATCACGCCGTTGGAATCGGACACGGTGACGGGCTTCGCTCCCAGATCGAGCAACTTCTCGATGGTGTACTGCGAGACGTTGCCGCTGCCGGAAACCAGACACAGTTTGCCTTCGAGTGTCTCTTTGCGCGTCTTCAACATCTCCTGCGCGAAATAGACGCAGCCGTAGCCCGTGGCTTCCGGACGAATCAGCGATCCGCCCCAGCCCAAGCCTTTGCCGGTCAGGACGCCGGTGAATTCGTTGCGTAGCCGCTTGTATTGTCCGAACAGGAAGCCGATTTCGCGGCCTCCAACCCCGATGTCGCCGGCTGGGACGTCGGTGTCCGGGCCGATGTGGCGTTGCAGTTCGGTCATGAAGCTCTGGCAGAAGCGCATCACTTCATTGTCACTCTTGCCCTTGGGATCGAAATCCGATCCGCCCTTGCCGCCGCCCATGGGCAGCGTGGTGAGCGAATTCTTGAAGACTTGTTCAAACGCCAGGAATTTCAGGATGCCGAGATTCACGCTCGGATGGAAACGCAATCCGCCCTTGTAAGGACCGATGGCGCTGTTCATCTCAATGCGGAATCCTCGGTTGACTTGAATGTTGCCTTGGTCGTCGAGCCACGGCACGCGGAACATGATCACGCGCTCGGGCTCGACAATTCTTTCGAGCAGACGCGCCGACTGATACTCGGGGTGTTTCGCCAGGACCAACCTGAGAGAATCAAATACTTCCTTTACTGCCTGGTGGAATTCGGGCTCGGCGGGATTCTTCGCTTTTACACTGATCATCACGGATTCAATGTAGTCCCCTGGAATCTTGATTCCCGGGGGTGTCATCACAGACATAGGTCCTACCTCCGTAGGTACAACGTAGAAAACATAATGCCGCTCTCCATTTTCAACCTCTATGGGAACGGGGCAGTGATAATTCTCACGGGCGGGCGTGATTTGGGTCACGGCGGGTGCATGTGGAGTGGAATGAGGGGATTACGGGAGCGCGCGGACCGTGCCGTCATGGGCACCTCCTTGCTCTGCCTATTGTGAGGGAACGAGGGCCGCGATGGCAACGTCTTCCGAATATCAGGACTGGCTGGGAATGCATAACCACTAAGGACGCGAAGGTTCACGAAGGACTTCATCTGTTCCTGGCTTACGGGTTTTTCTGAAGTGCCAAGGCTCTTGCGGCTTGGCAAACCATTGATTGCAATGATATCATTGATTGCATGGCGAGCATTACCATCCGGAAGCTGGAAGAGACGACGAAGCGCAAGCTCAAAGTGCGCGCCGCCATGCATGGGCGCTCCATGGAGCAGGAAGCGCGAGAGATCCTGAACGGCGCATTGCGCGAGAAACCGCAGCGCCAGAAGCACAAGAGCGGCGCCGACCTGGTGAAACGAATTCGCAAGATCTTCGAGCCTGTGGGAGGTGTCGAGTTGGAACCGTTTCCCCGCGAACCTATGCCCGATCCGGATTGGCTGAAAGATTGGAAAGAATAGTCTGCGCGTCCATCTTAGCGGATGACTATTCTCGACACGAACGTTGTTTCGGAAATCATGCGGCCAGTGCCGGCACCTGTCGTTCTGCGGTGGATCAGTAACCAAATCTCCGAAGAACTTCACGTAACTACGATCACCATGGCGGAAATTCTCTACGGGATTGAACTGCTTCCGCGGGGAAAGCGTCAGGAGATACTTCGAGCGGGTGCCGAACGACTGTTTCAGGTGGTATTCGCGGACCGTATCCTAACGTTTGACGCCAGAGCTGCCCGCGAGTTTACTCTCATCGCCTCATCGCGGCGAAAGCAAGGCAGACCTATGTCGGAGTTTGATGCGCAGATCGCGGCCATTGCGCGGGCCCACGGGACCGCGCTCGCTACCCGCGATACGGATGATTTCGAAGGCTGCGGCTTGCAGCTGATTAATCCCTGGAAGGCCAGCTCATGAGGCAAGAGGAACGGCCCAGCGCGCAGCAACCCCAATGAGTCGATCAGTCAGAATGGCGACTGCGCCTCCTCCAGCCGCGTCGGATCTCCCGCAGCATTTCCCGGAAGGAACCAACCAGCCACAGCGCGAGGACCGGGGCGGCCACAACCGCGGCAGCGAACCATCCGTAACGTGGCGAGATGAGATGCCCAAGAGAACCGACGACCGCGCAAAAGAGAAGAAACAAAAGCAACTCGAAAACGTTCATATTGCTAGCAGATTCTCGGCAGCTGCTCCCCGCTGAGCATGTCGACAACCCGGTTGCCGCCGATGCGGCTTTGCAGGACTACTGTTCGGCCGGGAGTTCCTTCCACGGCGCCGACACGCACTGCGCCCTGCGACACTTCAACCTTCTTTAGAACGCAGAGTGCCGCATCCGCTTGAGCGGCTGGAACGGGCTGTCCCCACATAAAACCTACCCGCTATTCTCGAATCGTCAGCACCGGGCAATGCGCCTGCGTGATGACGTGATGCGCCGCCGACCAGGGCAGATGGGTTGAGCCGATCTCGGTGTGGGCGCGCGCTCCCAGAATGATCATGTCGGCTTCACGTTCTTCCGCCGCCTTCAGGATGCGCTCGGGTGCATGCCCAAATTCCAGCAGGGTCTCGGGGATGTATTGCAACTCCGCCTTGGTAGGTATCAGTTCCCGCAGTTTCTGCAGGTTCTCCTCGATCGGCTCCGGCTTACTTCCAAGACGCGTGTAGTCCTCCATGACGTGCATGAGCGTGAGCCGGGCGTGAAATTCGTCGGCGAGCATTGCAGCTTCTTGTGCCATGCGAGCGGCATCCTTGGAGAAGTTCGTGGCGAGCAGGATCTGCCGCAGTTCCAGTTCCACCGGAGCCAGATCGCGCGTGGAATTCTTGAATGCTGGCAGCTTCGCCCGGCCGGAAACTTTTGGGCCGACTGTCAGCATCGGGCAGGAAGCGTGGTGAAGAATGTCTTCCGCCACCGAACCAAGCAGCAACTTGCCCAGGCCGGTGCGCCCGTGGGTTCCTACCACGATCAGATTAATCTCGTTTTGTTCGATGAGCTCAGCGAGGTTCTTCCAGATCACTCCGTTGCGTACGTAGTTGTGGTGCGGGATGGTTTCAAGGTGCGCCGCGATGTGGTCGAGCTTGTCTTTCGCCTCGTTGTGGGCGTCTTCGTAGATTGTACCCATGCTTACGTAGTCCACTCCGCCAGTCATCATCAGCAGACTCGCTTCGGAGAGCACGTGCACCAGGTGCAGCGTGCTGCGGAAGCGCCGGCAGATCGCCGTCGCATAAGGCAGCGCCGATTCCGAAGTCGCTGAGAAATCAGTGGCAAACAGGACGTTCTTGATCGAAAATGGGGAAGAAGATTGCGCTGATCGATCCGCGATTGCGTTGGTTGGGGCTTCCACCAGAGTCATACGACACCTCCTGCGCCAAGTTCAGGATCACGCCGGAAGCGATATTGGGGTATGCCGGGTGTCACCCAATTTTGTGATTGGAATCACAGATCCGGAGAGTGAGAGGGTGCCCCATCTTGTCCCTCCGTTTTTTGGAGGAACAGGGTGGGGGTGTAGACTTTCGATTCTGACCGTGACCACCAAAGTCAAAATCCGCTGGTTCGATTCTTGATCTACTGCGCGAAGCCGTCGGCTTGCGTGATCGCGCCGATCGCAACCGTGTGATCGATATAAACTCGTCCTGCGGCCAGCGCCTTACGGTCGACTTCGAGTAGCGCCTGATTCTTTACCTTTGCTTCGAGCACTTTCATCGCGGTTTCCGACGACAGGCATTCCGTCTCTTCCAGCAGCGCACCCATCATGACCACATTGGCGACTTTCGCTGAGCCTAGCTTGTCAGCAATTTCCGATGCCGGAATGCAGACGACTTGCGCATTTGGGATGTTCAAATCATCCGGCAACCGCTCGCGGCCGTAGATGATGGTTCCCCTGGGCGCAATCTGCGAGGCGAACTTGCGCAGCGAGATTTCGTTCATGGCAATCAGCACATCGGGACGCGAGAGCACGGGCGAACCGATGCGGTCTTTCGAGAGGCAGACCTGGCAGTGTGCGCTGCCCGAGCGCATCTCAGGACCGTAAGAAGGCAGCCAACTCACTTCCAAGCCCTCGCGCATGCCCATCTCCGCGAGAAGTTGGCCGAGGAGCAGTACGCCCTGGCCTCCGAAGCCCGCGATCTTAATGCCAAGATGCTGGAAATGATGAGAGCGTCCGTGGACCATGCCTTCGCGCGCGACTTTGCGCTCGCCCTCAACGATCTCTGCGACCGTCTTGTCGGGCGGTACGTTGGTGTTCGGGATTTCAATTTTCTTGTCGCGGAAGACGTTCAGCTGGAAGTTGGGAATCATCCTCTCCCCGATCCACTTCCGCGCTTCGATGGGATCCTTGCCCCAGATCGTCGGGCAGGGAGAAAGAATCTCGACAAAAGTAAAGCCCGCTCCGTCGCGTTGCAGTTCCAGCGCTTTACGCACCGCGCGGCGCGCCTTCATGATGTTCTTGTTATCTGACAGCGCGACGCGCTCGATGTAAACCGGGGCCTCAAGCGACGAGAGCATCTCGGCCATATGCAACGGGAAGCCTTCATTCACTGGGCGGCGTCCCCAAGGAGACGTCGTGCTGCGCTGGCCGACCAACGTGGTGGGCGCCATCTGCCCACCTGTCATGCCGTAAATCGCGTTGTTCACGAAGAAGACGCTGATCTTCTCGCCGCGGTTTGCGGCATGAACGATCTCGGCGGTGCCGATCGCAGCCTGGTCGCCATCGCCTTGATAAGCAATCACGATCTTGTCCGGGCAGGCGCGCTTCAATCCAGTAGCGGCAGCGGGAGCGCGCCCGTGCGCGACTTGTACGTTTCCCACGTCGAAGTAATAGTACGCAAAGACCGAACAGCCGACGGGGCTGACGAGAATGGTCTGATCCTGCAGTTTGAGCTCCTGCAGGGCCTCGGCGATAAGCTTGTGCGCCACGCCGTGGCCGCAGCCGGGGCAATAGTGCGTCTGATGTTTCAGGTCAGACTTGCGTTCGTACTCGGGATAGAACAGGGGCGACTTCGAGTGTACTACTTCGTATTTTTCGCTCGTTAATTTCGATTCTTCCAGGACTACTTGGTCCGCCATGATGGAATCCCCTTGCGCATCCTGTGTAGCGGCGGACGCATTCGTCCACCCGCAACCTGCCCCGGACGAATGCGTCCGGGGCTACACCTTTCACACTGCTGCCGGCACCTGCCCTTCAATCTTCGCCAACAATTCTTCCACGCTGGGCACGTTGCCGCCGACACGTCCGTAGAACTCGACCGGACGCTTACCCTCGAGCGTGAGCCGGACGTCTTCCACCATCTGCCCATTGCTCAGTTCCACGACAAACAGTTTCTCCGCGCGCATTGCAGCTTTACGCAACTCGTTCGACGGGAAAGGCCACAACGTGATGGGCCGGAACAGCCCAACCTTGATTCCATGCTTGCGCGCTTCGTCCACAGCCGAGCGCAGCACGCGCGACACGATGCCGTAGCCGACCACAATCAATTCGGCATCCTCGGTGCGGTACGGCTCGCAGCGCGGTTCCTTCTGCTGGGCGCGAATGTACTTCGCTTCCATCTTCCGCTGATGCGCTTCCAGATCGTCGGCTTCGAGAAAGATCGAGCTGATCATGTTCTGGCGAGTACCGGCGGTTCCTTTTACCGCCCACGGTTTCGGCGGTGGCACAATCTCGCGGTATTCCAGGTCGAGCGGCTCCATCATCTGGCCAACAAATCCGTCCGTCAGCACAATCGCCGGATTGCGGTAATTGTCGGCCAGTTCGAAGGCGAGGATGGTAAGGTCCGCCATCTCCTGCACCGACGCTGGCGCCACCACGAAATTACGGTAGTTGCCGTGGCCTCCGCCCTTGACCATGGCGAAGTAGTCGCTCTGCTCGGGCGCGATGTTACCCAGGCCGGGACCGCCACGCATGACGTCTACGATGACGCAAGGCAGTTCGGCTCCGGCGAGGTAGGAGATGCCTTCCTGCATCAGGCTAAGGCCCGGGCCGGAGGAGGCAGTCATAACGCGTTGTCCGGCGGATGCGGCGCCATACACCATGTTGATGGAGGCAGTCTCGCTCTCGGCCTGCACAAACGTTCCGCCGACTTCGGGAAAATAGAGTGCCGCCGCTTCAGCCACTTCGCTGGCCGGGGTGATGGGATATCCGTAATAGGCGCGGCATCCAGCCAGCACTGCGCCCTTGATGACGGCGACGTTGCCTTTACAAAGTTGCCGCATGTTCGCCTCCTGCCGGCGCTGGCGCGGGAGCCGCTTTGGGGGGAGCTGCCAGGCGGAACACGGTGATTGCACCAGGCTCCGGACAGCAGTAGAAGCAGATGCCGCATCCGGTGCAATCGTGGCCGGTGTAGCGCGCCGGATGCACGCCGTAATGGCTCAATTCAGGAGAGAGTTCCAGGCACTTGGGCGGGCAGGATTCCACGCACAACCCGCATCCCTTGCACTCCTCGACATCGACCGCCACTTTACCGCGTGCTGGGCCCGCCATTCGTTCCACCTCATTTCTTCATGATCTCGTCACTCATCTCATCGCTGCGGTCTGCGCCGCATCCGGATTCTGCAACCACTTGGTCTTTTCGCAATACTCGTACAACTCCGCACGGAAGTCGGGATGGGCAATCTCGATCAGCGCCTTGGCGCGTTCACGAATCGATTTGCCGTGCAGATACGCCACTCCAAACTCGGTCACGACGTAGCGGACCAGACCGCGCGATGTGACCACTCCCGCCCCAGGATCGAGCATGGGCACGATCCGCGAGATTTCGCCTTTTTTTGCCGTGGAAGAGATCGCGATGATCGGCTTGCCGCCTTTGGACCGCGATGCGCCCCGGATGAAGTCTACTTGCCCGCCTATCCCGCTGTAGAACTGGTTGCCGATCGAATCGGAGCAAACCTGCCCGGTGAGATCCACCTGGATCGCGGAATTAATTGCCACCATCTTGTCGTTGCGCGCGATTAATCCGGGATCGTTGGTGTATGCCGTGGGATGAAATTCGAAGATGGGATTGTTGTCCAAGAAGTCGAACAGCCGTTTCGTCCCCAAGGCGAATCCCAGAATGATCTTGCGCGGTTTGAAGTTCTTGCGCGCGCCGGTCAGCACGCCAGCCTCAATCAGCGGAATGACTCCGTCCGACACCAGTTCGCTGTGAACTCCTAGATCTTTGCGGTCCATCAGCATGGGCAGCACGGCGTCCGGAATACCGCCGATGCCGGTCTGCAGAACTGCGCCGTCCTCGATCAGGCCGGCAACATTCTTTGCGATGGCGACTTGTAAATCAGTGACGATGGGCTTCTTCAGCGCGCACAGCGGCCGCGAGGATTCCACAAACGCGTCGATGTCATCGACGTGAATGAAGCTGTCGCCGTAGGTGCGCGGCATGTTGTCGTTGATCTGAGCGACCACGTGCTTTGCCACTCTGGCGGCGGTAAGCGTCGTGTCGACGCCCACGCCGAAGCTGCAGAATCCGTGCGAATCCGGGGGCGAAACCTCGATCAACGCAACATCGATGGGCATCTGCCCGCTCTCGAACAGGCCCTCGATCTCGCTCAAATAGATAGGCGTGTAATCGGCGCGGCCGTCGTTGATGGCCTCGCGCACGTTCCCCCCGATGAACACGGCGTTGTGCCGGAAATGGCCGGCCATCTCCGGCGCCACGTAGGGCGCGCAGCCCATCGTCATCATGTGAACGATTTCTACATCGAAGACGTCGGGCGCCCGCCGCATCAGCGCCTCGACCAGGGTTTCAGGCTCGGCACATCCTGGCTGAATGTAGACGCGCATCCCCGACTTCACGCAGGCCAGCGCTTCGTCTGCCGTCTTCAGCCGCTTCTTGTATTCCATCTCCCATGACATCGACATGCTTGTGTGCTCCCCTTTAGATGGCCCTCAGCATGCCAGACTCGCGCGGTGCTCGGGCTACCTCTTCTTCATATCCCACAGCGGCATAATAAATCGCCCGGTCGAAAAACATTTCCAGCATCTGCAGCAATTCGAGTTCACCCATGATCTCCACCGCGCGGTCCATCACGGCTTCGCTCTTCAAGAACCCCCAAAGATTCTCGTGAGTGAGAACGATGGCCTGGATCACTTCGCTGAGCGGCACGCGCTGCTGTGCGCGTCGGGCCCCGATTTCGCGATAGCGATGCTCGATGTCGAGTTCGTTCTTCCCAAGCAGCCATTCGCCCAGGTGGCGGTAGATTTCGTAGACACGCTCCCTCATTTCATGGGTGGGAATATTGCGGAAATGAGCGACCTGGGAACTAGCCCGAACTCTCTCTTCCAGTCCCCCAGCAAGTGCATCGGCGTGAGATTCGATCAGACGAACGAGTCTGTAGGAAAACATCATTGCGCACCCCCCTCGTCGTCTCGCAACATGAACACGAGGCCCAGCATCACACCCCAAGTTTGACAGCCGCGTCCTGGTTACTCCAGCCCTCGACCGGCATTTTGATGCTCTCGACCGTGGGTTCCAACGTCTGTGGAACCGTGATGGCGCGCGAAATCATGCACACCGATTTCGTGCGCCGCAAGAGCGCCAGCCCAGCCTCAATTCGATCTTCAGAATGCACCTTCAACCGGGGGCGGATGAGAATCTCGGTGAAGTTGCATCCCGTGGCCCTGGTGCGATGGACACTGCCTTCGATCTCCACCTCCAGGTCGGTGTACTCGAACTTCGCGCTTCGCGCCACATCATGAAAAGTCGTGGTAAAGCAACCCGCGAGGGCACACAGCAGCAACTGCTCGGGCGTCCACCGCCCCTGCCGCCCACCCAGCTCCGCCGCTTCTGAGAAGTGAATCGTGTTGGGCGAGGACTCGCACTTGGCCAGTCCAGTGCGGCCCGAGGTCCACCAGGCCGAAACGCGATAGCTATATTCCGAAGCCATGTTTAAACTCCTGCCACCCCAGAAGAAACCTCCCTAAGACGATAGAGAGAAGATCACGGTGATGGTGGTCTCCACCTCGACCGGTTGTCCATTCAGCAAGTATGGTTTGTAACGCCACTGTTTCACGGCGGCGATTGCGGCCGGAACCAGCATCGGGTGTCCGCTGACCAGTTGCAGATTGGTGATCTGTCCGTTGGTGTCGATGACCGCGCTTAGCACTACGTCTCCCTGCACGCGGGCTGCTCGTGCCAGCGTAGGAATACTGTGGCTCTCTTTTTGAACTAAGAGTCCGCGGGTCACGCCTTGCGATATGCGCACGCGCTGAGGTGTCACGGGAACGAACTTGGGAACCGCAGCGTTGGTCGGGCTGACGATGCCTCCGATCACGCCGCCCAGTTGACCGCCCGGGATGCCTCCCGGAACGCCTCCAACCACGCCACCCACGGACGGCATCGGCGGCGGCGCATCTTCTTCCTTGATCATTTGAACCCGTTGGGGAATCCGGCTGGGGGTGCGCAATTGGCCCGTGTTCATCATGTCGGTCTGAATCTGCCGAACCACTCGTTGCACCTGCGCAGCGGGCGGCGGAGGTGGTGGGGGCGGGGGTGGGGCCACGAGGAATGTCAGCAGTTGGCCTTTGGGCAAACTTTCCGGGAAAGCCAGCGGCATGATCAACAAGACGCCGATGGCCAAGCAGTTCAAAATAAAGGAGGTGACCGTGGCAAAAGACTGCCGCTTCTTCTGTTGCCCGAATTCTAAGACGCTGTCGGCGAACATCGGCCTCGGCGTGAACTTTGTCTCGAACAGATCGGACTTCGGTAGCACCGCCGCCTGAGGACGGCTCGGTGGTTTGACTTCTTTTACCTCTGGCTCATGAATCTCAATAGTGCCCATCGGAACCTCCTACCTCACCGCCACGGATTCCAGTAACAAACCCTGAACGACGGTCACAGCCGCTACATTCCAAACACATCTTCGTCCAATGCTCCATTAGGGCAAATGGCTCACATCACGGAACTTTGTGACGGAGATCACGGTTTTTGCAGTTTGCTTCGAAACGAAAGTAATCACAGCGCTTAAGCACGTGTGGAGTTGCCCTCGAAGTTCACCCCGCGCGTTTGGCAGTAACTGGATGTGTACTCATCCCGTTTGTTGTAGGGGCGGTGAAGGCGACGCCCCGCGCCAAAAACTTGCGCGAAGGGCGCCCCCGGACGAAGGCGTCCGGGGCTACACGATTCTCCGATGAGCGGGACTGTATAATGACGATCTCGGTTTCTGAGTCCTCCGCTGCACCAACGCCTGTCGCGACGCTCGATTACATGACCGCTGCCATTCAATGCCGCGACTTACGTAAGACCTACGACGGAAAAGTCGAAGCCGTGCGCGGACTGAACCTGGAAATCAAGGTGGGCGAGTGCTTCGGTCTATTGGGGCCCAACGGCGCAGGAAAGACCACGACCATCGAGATACTGGAAGGCCTGCTGCAGCCGACGTCTGGACAGGTTTCGATTTTCGGACACTCCTGGAATGAGAACGAGCGCGAGATGCGCGAGTGGCTCGGCATCTCGCTGCAGGAGACGCGCCTTTCTGAAAAGCTTACTGTGCGCGAGACCATCGACCTGTTTGCCAGTTTCTACCGCGAGCCACGCCCCACCGATGAAGTCATGGAGCAACTCGAGCTCACCGAGAAGGCCGATTCGTGGGTGGGCAAGCTCTCCGGTGGTCAACGGCAGCGGCTCGCGGTAGCCACGGCGCTGGTATGCAATCCGAAGATTCTGTTTCTTGATGAGCCGACGACCGGTCTCGATCCCCAGAGTCGCCGGCAGTTGTGGGACATCATTAGAACCTTCCAGAAAAATGGCGGAACGGTTCTACTCACCACGCACTACATGGACGAAGCCGAGCGGCTGTGCGACCGGCTGGCGATCGTGGATCACGGACAGATCATCGCCGAAGGATCGCCGGCCGACCTGATCAACCGGCTGGGTGGACATCACGTGGTGGAGTTCTCCGTGAGCGGCGATCACAACGGCTCCGCTCTGCCCGCATGGCGTGCCCTGCCGAGCGTCGAGTCGGTGCGCGAAGATGAAGGATTGATCGCGTTGAACGTGAAGCAGCCGCATCTAACGATTCCGGCACTGCTGGAAACCATCGACAAGCAAGGCGGCATATTGCAGCATCTGACCACGCGGCAGGCTAGCCTGGAAGATGTATTCGTGCGCCTGACGGGACGTCATTTGCGGGAAGAGTGAGGGAAAGTGGGCAACATCGTCCAATTCGCATCGGCATTGATCCTGGTTACTTCCTCTGCCTTCGCCCAAACGCCGCAGCCAGCGACCACCTTCGCTCCGTTTGAGCAATGGAAGAGCGCCGTGCTCTCCGGCGATGCGGCTGCGCTCAAGTCGTTTTACAGCACCGATCCTCCGGCACAGGTTCAGGTCAACTTGACCAAGAGCGGAGCCGACACCGACATCGGATTCTGGCTTGCATTGAAACCGCGGTCGATGAAAACGCATGTTGTCCGCAACGAGCCGCGGCACGGCCATATCAGTTACATCTTTCACGCCGAAGTCGTCCCCGGCCAGCCCTATGCGCCGATAATTTCGGTTACCGATGACCAATCGTGGCAACAACAAGGCGATCAGTGGCGGCTGATTTCGGTGGAGCGAACGGATTCCCCGAAACTGAAGCAGCCGTCAGACATGAAGAAGAATATCTATCCCGCCGATGCCGACGCGCATGCCGAAATCAAAGAGGCCGAGGAAAAGGCCGCCAACGCGCACAAGCGTTTGCTGCTTGTCTTCGGCGCCAACTGGTGCTTCGACTGTCACGTGCTCGACTTGGCTTTTCAGCGTCCGGATATCGCGCCGATCCTGGTAGCGAACTACGAAGTGGTTCACGTCGATCTCGGCCCGGAAGAAGAAAAAAACGCAGATTTGGTGAAGAGATACGAAATTCCCCTCAATAAGGGAATCCCGGCGTTGGCCGTGGCCGAAAGCGATGGCAAACTCGTGGCCAGTCAAAAGAACGGGGAGTTCGAAGATGCGCGCAGCCTGGCGCCCGAGTTTCTCGTGGCGTTCCTGAATAAGTGGAAGCCGGCGCAGTGATTGATGGCATCATTGAGAATATCAATCGCGGGTCGGGCTAGTTGTTGATTGAAAACTCCGATGAGCGTTGCAGGTTTTTCAATCAAAAATCAACAATCAACAATTCTTCTTATGAGCGTCGCACAAGAAATTCCGTCTAGAACTGAAAAGGCCGGGCCTGTGCCTCCGCGCCGTAACGGCCGCTGGTCAGGCTACTCCCATTTGCTGATGGCGCGCATGCTCGAACTCAAGCGCGAGCCGGAGGTCGTGTTCTGGGTATTCATCTTCCCGCTTCTGCTGGCGTTGGGTCTGGGCATCGCCTTCCGCAACAAGCCAGGTGATGCAATCTCCGTCGCGATTGTGAGAAGTAGTTCGCACGAGGCCCAGGCGCTGCTTGAGCGCTCGCCGCAACACGAAACATTCAAGGTCGGGTTGCTGGACGCCGCCACCGCAAAGCAGGGCTTTCGCCTGGGGAAGTTCGATGTCGTCATCGAGCCCGATGGGAAGGGGAATTACACGTACATCTACGATCCAGCGCGTCCGGAAAGCGTCCTCGCTCGCTCGCAAGTCAACGACGCGCTTCAAGCTGCAGCCGGGCGAAAAGATGTAGTCGCGAGTAATGCTGTCGCTTCCTCCGAGCCCGGCTCCCGCTACATCGACTTCCTGATTCCTGGGCTGCTCGGCATGAACCTGATGAACTCCGGCATGTGGGGCATCGGTTTTGCTCTAGTCGACATGCGCCAGCGCAAACTGCTCAAGCGGTTCGTGGGCACACCCATGCGCCGCGGAGATTTTCTGCTGGCGCTGGCCTCGAGTCGCCTGATCCTGATGATCATCGAGGTCGGACTGCTGTTGCTGTTCGGAGCGCTGTTCTTTCACATGCGCGTGCTGGGATCGATCGGGTCGATTGCACTGATCGCGGCGATTGGCTCGCTGACCTTCGGCGGCGTCGGACTGCTGACCGCGAGCCGCGCCCAGAAAATCGAAAGCGTCAGCGGACTCATCAACCTGGTCATGATGCCGATGTGGATCTTCTCCGGCGTCTTCTTCTCCTACGAGCGCTTCCCTGCCATGATTCATCCGCTCATCAAGGCCTTGCCCCTTACGGCGCTAAATGATGCCTTGCGGGCCAGCATCCTGGAAGGCACACCGATCATCCACCAATGGCCGCGCCTGCTGGTGATGGTCCTGTGGGGAGGAGTTTCGTTCGTGCTGGCGCTCAAATGGTTCCGCTGGACGTAGGTGGCTGCACCACGGGGGCTAGGACAGCGTAGTTCTTGGGAAACCACGGGCACTTGCACTGCGTCAGTCCGGTCTAAATCACTGCCAAATCCGAGGCACTCTATGGATGATCGCAAGGAAATCGCCTTGGCCGAGTACAAAGAAGTAGCGGATCAATTTCGCAAACTCACCGATATTCGTTTCCAGCTCTTAACGTACCTGCCTGTGGGTACCACAGCCGCCGCATTCTTCGTAGCCAAGGACAACGAACTGGTGAAGCATCCGGAAATTTCAGCCTTCGCATTCATAGTGACCCTATGCATCGCGACCTACGACAAGCGAAACGATCAGCACTACGACGAACTCGTCTCGCGCGCCGCCGAGTTGGAAAGAGAACTTCAAATTGAGCGCGGGATTTTTGCGGATCGACCAAGGTCCTGGCTGAAATATGGTTTCGGCGGACCAAGGTCCTGGTCGAAATATGCTTCCGTCCCAGTCGACCATCGATGGCCCATCGGTTTGATCTATGCGGCGGCCGCGGGTCTTTGGGCATACCTCTTCATGGATGCCCTAGACAAAGATCATTGCTGGCTTGATTACCTTCAATATCGGCTGCTATGGCTTCAACCTTGTCTGACGTGGCTTCAATTCAGGCTGATCTGGCTAAAGGTAATCGCGCCGTTCGTCGTGATTGCGTGCTGGCGAGGATTGCGCTGGATGGAGAAGGCTCGCGAAAAGAGACTGCGAAAGGCGGTCAAGGGTTTGATGATGCAACTAGTAGGATTGAATGTTGGCGCCTTGCAAGCCGAACAAGCCGAACTTGTAAAACAAATCGTGCAGGAACGGATATTGAATGTTAGCGAGGATAAGGCAGAGCGGCGCGTTGCCTGCCACTGCAGCGGATACGATCAGAAGTGGGATTCTCGCGCTGCCAGCGCTCTTCTCGCAGCGGTAATTGACTTGCCCGCCCGGTGGATTGAGGATGTGTGGACCGGCCGCCGGGAGGAGTAGGCGCTCGCATACTCCAGTTAGTTCACGGTGCTTTCGTCTTTGCCAGTTCCCGGACCTGATTGAGATATCCGACGTAGACCGGGATCGGAATGTCGGGCGAATCGCCGTCATTGAGGAAATGCTCAAGGCGTATCTGCACGGGAATATTGGCAATCACCTCGCGGAACCGAGGTATCTGCAGATACTTGACCTTCCAGATCTCGATCATGAGCGAGCGGAACTCTTCGCTGACAAAACCCATCTTGCGCCCGCCCAGATAGATCCCATCGAAATGGTCCTCCGCCAAAACATCTCTCAACGGGTCCTCTCCGGAAGAAAACGTATAGGCAAGATGGAAAAGGTCGGCCAAGTCCCCCCACAACACCTTCTCTTCGAATGCGCTGAATCGAAATGGAGCCCTTTGTCGTTCTTGCACCTGCCGGGCACGATCGGCCGGTCGCAATCCTTGCCGATCAAGCTCCTGACGAAACCAGCGCAGCCGTTCCGGTGCGAGGTTATGACGCAGAAATTCCACGGCGTAGGAGTTTGATAGATACAGCTGCGGATCGCCGTCCAGGTGAGCCAGCCATGACTCCCAGTCATGATGCTGGAACTTATCCAGCAACTCTGCTAACTGCGCCACTGTGACATCGGGGTAATACTTCACGGCTTGCCAGAAATGCTCCGTCGAGTCATAGGTCGTACCGTAAAGCACGATTCCTTCCTCAATCGGATACCAGTTGGAAAGCACCCGTGCCGGGATCGACGGGGCCGCGCTCCAGCAATTCAGTGAGTGCTTCCACTTTTCCTGCACTTGGAGAAAAGCCTCCGTGTAACCTGTCGGCAGCGGCTCCTTCACAAGTGCAATAGCATCTTTTACTTCCTGCGCGGTGTGTGTGACCAACACTTCGAGTGGACGTTCATCGGTCATCGAGACGACCCGGCTCTCAGCGGCTTCACGCAGCAACCGGCGGCGCAGGCTCTGCCGCGCCGCCGCATCGAAAGCGGCCGAATTCTGCCATCGCCCCGCTTGCGACTCAATGTAGGGAAAAGCGTCCTTCAATGAATTGAATTCGATGAAGGCATGAATGGCGAACGTGACCGGATGCCCGTCCTTCGAAATGACTGTCGAAGGGGTTACGAGTTTCTGCAACGAAAGCTCCTGTGCAGACGACAATCCGGAGGTGGTGAGTGAGGTGATCGCAAAAAGGAACAGGCAGTGGGTCCATGCGCCGATTGAGAAAAGACGCCACTCTCCCGTTTGCCGGCCGTTAAGCCTTCCGCATGCCTGGTTCATATTGCTTCAGGAACTCGATCGGTGGGATTGTCAAGGTCCGCTCAGGCCTCATTCGCGTGTACTGGAAGAAGTGGCGAATGAGGCCGTCTGCGGTGCTTGCGAATACTGCGACTACGACTTCGACTTGGCTTTCCGCACTTTTGCCCAGCGTTGTCGTTGGGCCTCGGCGATCCGCTCACGGGCTTCTTTGCTCAGGATACGTTTACCTCTCCTGCTCCCGTTTGCGTGACCGAGGGCACCTAATGCCTTCCCTACTCTCTCCATCTCCTTTTGGAGCCGAGAGTACTCACTCTGCAGGGAAGAGACTACCTTGTTCAGGTTGGTCATTTATTACCCCCTCGTAAGGCAAGGCTAACATGGACTAGGGTGATGTACACAGACATTAGTTGCCTTTCTTGTAAGTTTTGCAAACTTGACTAAGATGCGGAAGTCACCTTTTGCTCTATAGGACCGCGGTTACCTCGCCAGGCCGAGGAACATCCTCACCCGTTCCAGTTCCTCTTCGAGTCCTTGCGCGAAGACGCGATCCCGGGGTGTTGATTTCACATACCCGAAGTCCACCTGTAACGAATCGTTCTTCACCGATAAGTTCCCCCAACCGATTACCTGGTCGCGCCACAGCACCGGCATGGCATAGTATCCGCGCACCCGTTTTGCCGCGGGCGTGTAAGCCTCGAAGCGGTAAGTCCATCCCCATAGACTTTCGAACCGCCAGCGATCCCAGACCACCGGATCGAACGGTGCCAGCAGACGCACGGTATCGTCCGGCTGCCCGCGCGGGACTTTCCACTCAGCCGGCCAGTACCAATCAGTACCGTCTACTTGCGCATGGGCTAGCCGATGTTTTGCCCGCTGGATAACTTCGGGGATGCGACTCTCCCACTGCGGAGCGGCATAGCGCAAGCGCCGTAACAGAAAGCGCAGGCTTCCTAGCGGTAGGGGAGCATAGATGCGAATGGCGGCATCGGCCAGCATATCCAGCCGTGCGTCGCAGGCCGCATCGTCGAGGACTTCGGCCACGTGCTCGTGGGCTGCGTAGATGCGAATTCCGGCTTCGCGACGCGTTACCCGCAGTAATCCTTGATAGTGCATCGCATCCAGCAGGTGGGTCGTCGCGTTCGAGTTGCCTCCCCAATAATTCTTGACCTTGCCGTGCGAGAAGTATTCATCGAGTTCGCGAGGATGCGCGCTGCCACGCTCGCGCACGAAATCAAGCAGCTGTTGAGCCCGCTTGCGCCGCGCGGCTGGCCATGGCAATCGGTTCTCGGCTGGTACGCGGCAATCGGCCCGCGGGTGCATCAGCGCCTGAAGTTCCCGCGTGACGAATCCATAATTGATGAAAAAGTCTTCCTCGACGCCGAGCTTCGTGTATCGACGTTCCAAATTGCCTGCATTGTAGTCCTTGACGCGATGACGAAGGATGAGGTCCTGGGCCCGGGCAGGCGCTCGAATCGGGTCGGCCTGCACAAACTGCATCCGATGCAGGGCCCGCTTCAAAGTGGTAGGTGGAAACAAGCTCTGCGACACCAGAAGCCGCCGCAGGTGGTCGGGCGTGATCGGCATCAAGAGATCTTACCGGACCCTACACATCGGAAACGCAGTCGGATCCCTTGCAGAAGTGGGGAATGGCGCCCCCTATTACCAAGTGGTAATACCCAAAACTCTGTAGACGCGAACACCCGTCGCGCGTTGCATAATCCCCAGATTGCCCTGTTGTGTGCATCCCCAAATAGATTTGGATGAGAACCTCGGAACAACCCCGGCGGAATGAGGTCGTCGAAATCCTCATCGCCGACGACCACGAACTGTTTCGCCGCACCCTTCGCGGATTCATTGAAGCTCAGTCGGGTTGGCACGTATGCGGTGAAGCCGGGGATGGCCTCGAAGCTCTCGACAAGGCGAAGGTGCTCCGCCCCGATGTCGTCCTGATGGACATCAACATGCCGCGGATGGACGGCTTGGAAGCGACCCGGCTCATCCGGCGCGAGTTTCCCGAATGCAAGGTTGTCATCGTCACCCAGAATCACGCGTCGATCGCCCGTCAGCAGGGGGCGTCGGTAGACGCCAGCGCCGCCGTAACCAAAGCTGACCTTACCAGGGATTTGCGCGCAACCGTCGAGAGCGTTCTGGGGTCGCCTAGCCCTGCCGCGTCCGAAACACGCGCGGCGGTGGCCGACAGTTGGGTTCCTGGCGGCGGCGCGTTGGGACACCTGGTCCGGGAATTTGACTGGGCCAGTACTCCTCTTGGCCCAATTGACGGGTGGCCGCAGAGTTTGAAGATCGCTGTCCGCATCTTGCTGACTTCCCGCTTTGCGATGTGGATGAGTTGGGGCCCGGAACTCACCTTTCTCTATAACGACGCCTACGCCAAGATGACCCTTGGCAAGAAACATCCCTGGGCATTGGGAAAGCCGTCGTGGGAAGTATGGAAGGAAATCTGGGATGACATCGGTCCGCGCATTGAGAAAGTCATCAAGACTGCCGAAGCCACGTGGGACGAAGGCCTGCTCCTGTTCCTCGAACGGAGCGGCTACCGCGAAGAGACCTATCACACGTTCTCCTATAGCCCCCTGTTGAGTGAAGACAATAAGGTTTGCGGGCACCTCTGCGTCGTAACCGAGGAAACGGATCGCGTGATCGGTGAGCGCCGGCTCAACACGCTGCGTTCCCTGTCGGCGGAACTCAGCCAGACGACGACCGAGCAAGACGTCACGGCTTGTATCGCTCAGGTCCTGGCTGAAAACCAGCAGGACATGCCATTCACTCTCACTTATCTGATCAGCGACTGTCGCCAGGCGCGTCTAGTCTGCCGAAGTGGCATACCCGCGGAGCATCCCGCAGCGCCCGAGGCAATCGACCTCGACGCCATCAACCCGGCTTGGCCTCTGCAAGAGATTCTCGACAAGAAGGACTTTTATCTCGTTGAGGATCTCGCCCAACGGTTTGAGTCGGTGCCCTGCGGAGTGTGGAACGAATCTCCCGCGCGCGCAATTCTTCTGCCAATATCCAGCCAGACGCAAGACGCGCCGGCCGGAGTGATCGTTGCCGCGCTGAATCCATACCGTCCTCTTGACGTCAGCTACGCTGGATTTCTGAATCTGGTTGCGGGCCAGATCGCTGCCAGCATTGCCAACGCGCGCGCCTACCAGGAGGAGAGAAAGCGCGCCGAGGCACTGTCCGAAATCGATCGCGCCAAAACGGCATTCTTCAGCAATGTAAGCCACGAATTTCGCACCCCGCTGACTCTGATGCTGGGGCCATTGCAAGACCTGCTCTCGCGCAGCCAAACACACCTTTCCCCAACCGCCGCTCAGCAACTGGAATTAGTGAACCGTAATGGCGCGCGCCTGTTGCGCCTGGTCAACACTCTGCTCGATTTCTCACGCATCGAAGCGGGACGCGTAAGAGCCGTCTACCAGGCAACCGATGTGGCGGCGTTCACAGCTGAGCTTGCCGGGGTCTTCCGTTCCGCCACCGAACGAGCGGGCTTGCGCCTGGTGGTGGATTGCCAGGCCACGAAAGAAATCGCGTACGTCGATCGCGACATGTGGGAGAAGATCGTCCTGAACCTAGTCTCCAACGCATTCAAATTTACGTTTGAAGGCGAGATTAGTGTGGCGGTGACCCAGGTCGGACATTCCGCAGAGCTTCGTGTCCACGACACCGGCGTGGGTATTCCACCGGAGGAGTTATCCCACTTATTCGATCGCTTTCACCGCGTTCCCAATACGCGCAGCCGAACCCACGAAGGCACTGGCATTGGTCTTGCCCTGGTTCATGAACTGGTCAAGCTCCACGGCGGATCCATGCGTGTGGACAGCGCTTTAGGAAGAGGCAGCAGGTTCATCGTCACGATCCCTCTGGGGCAAGATCATCTGGCCTCCGAACAGGTCGGGGGCGAGCGCACCCTGGCCACGACTGCGACCGGGGCAAATCCATTTGTCCAGGAAGCGCTGCGCTGGCTGCCAGATATCGATACATCGAATGCCGAGGAAATGCCGCTCGACGGCGAACTCCTTCCGGTTGCATGCCCGCCTGCAACGGAAGCATCGAATCGCCCGCGCGTTGTGATTGCCGACGATAACGCCGACATGCGCCAGTACCTGACACGCCTGCTCTCGGAGCGCTATGACGTGGTCTCCGT
>Ga0210403_10001774_pt1 | contig 19988 bp, 17 predicted proteins | sample IncBWC19MmetaG_FD_150863 | JGI IMG/M metagenome (GOLD analysis project Ga0210403, IMG submission 150863) | Forest soil microbial communities from Barre Woods Harvard Forest LTER site, Petersham, Massachusetts, United States - Inc-BW-C-19-M | ecosystem: Environmental > Terrestrial > Soil >... | reverse complement strand
GGCGAGTGAAGATGTCGGCCGTTGGGCCTTGCTCGACGACCTTCCCGCGATACATCACGGCGACTTCGTCGGCTGTGCGGTGGGCGACGCCGAGGTCGTGCGTTACGACCAGCAGCGCCACGCCCAGCCTCGTGCGCAGCTCTGCCAGCAGGTCCAGCACGCGGATGGCGAGCGACGCATCGAGTGCGCTGACGGGCTCGTCGCAGATCAGCAGGCGCGGCTCAGAGGCCAGCGCGCGCGCGATGGCGGCCCGCTGGCGCTGACCGCCCGAGAGCTCGCGCGGCTTGGCGTCGGCGGCGCGGGCATCGAGGCCCACCTGCTCGAGCAGCTCGAGCGCGCCCGCTCGGCGCTGACGGCGCTCGACGCCTCGCCTTGCGAGCTGTTCGGCGAGCATCCCGCCCACCGTTCGCCATGGCGTGAGCGAGCTGCCGGCGTCCTGGAAGACGAGCTGGGGCCTGCCTGCGTCCTTGCCCCAATGGACCTCGCCGCTGTCGGGCCTCATCAGCCCGCAGGCCATGCGCAGCGTGGTGGTCTTGCCGCAGCCGCTCTCTCCCACCAGAGCCAGCGAGCCGCCGGCGGACACGGTCAGGCTGACGCCGCTGACAGCATGGACGTGGCGAGCCGCTTTGCCCAGGGGCCCACGGAGCGTGAACGTCTTTGCAACGTCGTGGAGCTCCAGCGCAGGTTCCTCGCGGCGCTCGCCCAGCGCGACGGGTGCAGACGCCGTCGGCGTAGGCGCGCTGCCGGTGGAGTCCGCCGTGTCGGCCGCATGCGCGATGTCGGTGGAGTCCGCGGCCGCGTCGGCGTCGGACTCGACATCCGCGCCCTCGGCGTCGGCGGGGCTCAGGGGGTGAAGGCAGGCCACGATGCGACCCGCCACCCCATCGGGGCTGGGTCGTGGGTCGGGCGGGGCCACGGTGCAGTCCTCCTGCGCTCGCGGGCAACGCGGCGCATATGGGCACCCCGGAGGTGGCGCGGTGGGATCGGGAGGGGATCCGGCGATGCCGCGAATGGCCTGCGCGCGAGGGGTGTCGATCGACACCCGGGCCTCGAGCAGCGCGCGGGTATATGGATGGCTCGGTCGTTGCAGCACGTCCGCGGCCGCGCCCAGCTCGCAGAGGCGTCCCGAGTACATCACGGCGATGCGGTCCGCGATGGAGGCGGCGACGCCGAGGTCGTGCGTGACGAACAGAACCGCGCAGCCGTGCTCGCGCCGCAGGCGGTCGAACAGCAGGACCACCTGGGCCTGCACGCTCACATCGAGCGCGGTGGTTGGCTCATCGGCAACGATCAGCCTGGGTACCCCGCGCGCATCGGTGACCGTGTGGACGCCGCCGCCCGGCAGGGTGGTGCCGATCGCCATCGCGATCGAGACGCGTTGACGCAGGCCGCCTGAGAGCTCGTGGGGATATTGGTCGAAGCGCCGCTCGGGCTCAGGCACGCCGGCGGCGCGAAGGTTCTCGAGCGCTCTGGCGCGCGTGATGCCGCGCTCGGTCAGCTGGCGCCCAATCTTCATCGTGGGGTCGAGCGAGGTGAGCGGGTCCTGGAAGACCGCGCCGAGCGCCTCGCGCCTGACCAGCCGCCGAGTGGAGTCGGGGTTGGTGAGCATCTCCACGTCGGCCACACGCACCGTTCCGCTGACCTGCGCGCCGCGCATGCGCGAGACGAGGCCGAGCAGCGACATGCCGAGCACGCTCTTGCCGGAGCCCGACTCGCCAACGAGCGCCACCACCTCGCCCGGCTGCACCTCGAGCGTGACCGAGCGCAGGGCCTGGACCACCCCGCGCGGCGTGTTGAAGCTGACGCGCAGATCCTCCACGGAGGCGACCGCGCCCGGAGGGGCCGGCCGGCCGCTTGCCGGCGCCTCGACACCAGCAGTGCCGGTCATCTGGCCTCCCGCAGCCGCGGGTCGGCGAGGAGCTGCAACACATCGACGACCGCGTTGATCACCACATATGCGGCTCCCAGGACGAGCGTGACGCCGATCACCGCCGGGAAGTCCGAGTTGACCAGCGACGCGGAGGCATAGAGGCCGAGCCCGGGCCAGGCGAACACGGTCTCCACCACGATCACGCCCGTGAGCACCAGCCCCATCTGCAGCCCCGCCATCGCCAGCACGGGGGTGGCGGAGTTGCGCAGGGCATGGCGCACGATGATCGAGAGCTCGCCCATTCCCTTGGAGCGCGCGGTGCGGATGTGGTCCTGGCGCATCTGTTCCAGCAGCGAGCCGCGCAGCACGCGGCCGATCGCCACCGCAGGCCCCACCGCGACCACGAACGCGGGCATGATCACGTGTTCGATGGCGCCAACCATGCCGTTGAACTTGCCGCTGAAGAAGTCTTCGAGGATCACGAGGCCCGTGGCTTCTCCCGAGGACGTGCGCCCCGAGGGCGGCAGCAGGTGCAGCTTGCTGTAGAAGATGAGGATCAGCGCGATCGAGGCCAGGAACGTGGGGGTGGACGCGGAGCCGGCCATGACCGCGCGAACGAGGCCCGCCCCGCGCACGCCCGAGGCCGACCACACCCCGAGCACGAGCGACAGCCCGATGATCAGCACCCCCGACCACAGCGCAAGTTCCAAGGTCGCCGGCGCGAAGCGCCCGAGGTCGCTGGCCACGGTGTTGTGCGTGCGCAGCGAGGTGCCGAGGTCGCCGTGCGCGACCCGTTCGAGGAAGCGCCAGTACTGCGCATAGAAGGGTTTGTCGTAGCCGAGCTGATGTTCCTTGGCCACGATCTGGGCGTGGCTCGCGCCCGCTCCGAGGCTCGCTGCGACCGGGTTGGCGGGGACCACCGCGTCGATCAGGTAGACCACGAAGGTGAGCGCCAGCAGCACCCCCAGGAGGGCCGGCAGCCGTCCCAGGATCAACCGTGCCATCAGCCGTCCACCAAGTCGCGGATGGCATCGCCGGCGAAGTTGGCGATGAATACGAGTATGAACACCGCCGCAGCCGGGAGCACGGCGACGTTCCAGTTGGTGAACAGGTAGGTGAGCCCGCGCGCGGTCATCGATCCGAGCTCCGAGGCCGGATCGGGCGAGCCGAGGCCGAGGAAGGAGAGGCTCGCGAGCAGCAGGATCACGTTGCCCACGTCGAGCGAGGCCGTCACGACCACCGGGCCGAAGGAGCTCGGCAGCACGTGCACGAGCGCGATCCGCAGGCGGCTGAGACCCGCCAGGCGAGCTGCCTCGACGTGCGGGAGCGCCATAGTGGCGCGCGCCTGCCCTCGCACCACCCGCGCATACCACGGCCACCACACGATGGCCACGCCGATCAGGGTGTGCTTGAGGCTGGGCCCGAGGGCACCCACGATCGCGAGCACGAGTAGCGGTCCCGGCAGGGCGAGGAACAGGTCGGTGACGCGCATCAGGATCGCGTCCACGATCCCTCCCGCGATGCCGGCGATCAACCCGATCACGCCGCCGATGATGACCCCCGAGGCGATCACCACCGCCGCGGAGAGCACGCTGGTGCGCACGCCATAGAGGATCCGCGCGAGCAGTTCGCGTCCCTGGTCATCGGTGCCCAGCAGGTGCGCTCCACTGGGTGGGCTGAGGGGCACTCCCACGAGCGTGGTGGGACCGTGGGGAGCGAACCCCGGGCTCAGCATCGCCAGCAGCAGCCCGATCGCAGCCGCCCACAGCGCCACCCGCTCGGTGCGAGCGAGCGCGCTGAAGGAGGCCGGCCTCCTGCCCGCCAGCCGCCGCCCTCGACCGAACGCCCGCAGCAGGCCTGCGGAGCGCTCGGGGGAGGGAAGCGAGGCGGTTGCCTTCACTTCGCTCGGAGGGCCGCCAGGTTGATGCAGGTGGTGCACTCGAGCTGGTGTTCGAAGCCGGTGATGCCTTCCCGCGCAATGAACGTGTCAGCGCCGTCGGCGATCGTGATGAACGTGCCTTCCTGGTGAAGGACGTCTCCGGCCTTTCCATAGTCGGTGGTCACCTGCGAGGGGACGGTGGAGGCGAGGCCTTCATCCATGGCCGCGTCCGCCGCCGGCACCGCGCCGGCGAAGTAGTTCAGCGCGGCGCCCTTGTACATGTATGAGCGAGCCCATGTGTCCGGCGAGGCGGAGTCCGGGTTCTCGCTCCCGACAAACAGGTCGGGCACCGATTTGGGGTTCTGCGAGGGGTAGCTGAACAGCTGTGCCACCGTGATTTCGTGGACGGTCACGTTGAGCCCGGTTTCGCGAAGCTCCGAGCCGATCGCGTCCGCCACCCGCTGGATGTCCACGCCGTGACCGATGAGATAGACGAGGCTCACGTTGCGTTCGCTGGAGGACAGTTTGGCCACAGCCGCCTTCAGCTTGCTCTGGTCAAACGGCTGCGGGTCAGCTGCGACCCCGCTGGGCATCATGCCGGCCGGGTACATGTTGTTGGACACCGTGCCGTATTTCTGGAAGAACGTGTTGGAGATCAGTTCGCGGTTGATCGCCTGACCGAGCACCCTGCGCACTTCCGGGTTGGAGAACGGCGGACGGTTGGGGTTGACATGGATCCAGGTCTTCAGGAACACCGGGAACACCTTCACCTGGAAGCCGGGCTTGTGTTCGAAGCTGCTCACTGTGGTGATGGGCTGCTGGTGGAGGATGTCGAGATTGCCGCCCTGCAGCTGGAGCACCTGGTTGCCGGTGTCGGGCACGAGCTTGTAGACCACGGTCTTGTAGAAGGGCGCTGCGCCCCACCATTTCGGGTAGGCCACCTCGACGTACTGCTGGCCGAGCGTGAACTGCGTGAGCGTGTAGGGACCGGTGCCGGCGTCGTGCGTCGAGAGCCAGTGCTTGGCCAGGTCGCCTTTGGCTTCGTGCTGGGAGATGGCGGCTGGGCTGATCGCCTTCACGCCGTAGGGCGATGCGAGGTAGTCCATGAACGCGGACACCGTTCGCTTGAGGTTTATGACCAGCGTGTAAGGCGAGGGAGCAGACACGCTGCTGACGTCGGCGACCTGGTAGTAGGTGCCTTCTTTCATCTTGATGCGGCGTTCAATGTCTACCTTCATCGCAGCAGCGTTGAACGGCGTGCCGTCGTGGAAGGTGACGCCTTCGCGCAGGTGGAAGGTGTAGGTCTTGTCCGCGTTTGACACCGCCCAGCTCGTTGCCAGCCACGGTTCGATCTTGGTGCTGCTGCCGTAGCCGTAGTGGACGAGGCCCTCGTAGGTGTTGTTGACCAGCTCCAGTCCGGGAATGTCGTACTGGATGTCCGGATCAGGGCTCTGGATGTCCTCGTAGTAGCCGAGCGTGAGGGTCGTGGACGCCGGTTTGCCCCCGGCGGCCGAGCTGCTGCCCCCCGAGGAGTTTTCCGAGCTCCCGCAGCCTGCTGCGAAGAGGGCGAGCAGCCCCAGGAAGAGGACGACGGACAAGCGGCGTTGTGACATGTTGGACCCCCTGCGAGCCCGCGAGCTCGATTGGCGAATGGACATCAGCTGTGCTCCTGGCCGGCGTTGTGGTTGGAAGCTGGTTGCACGCCCGGGCCTCCCGCCGCGCGCGCATCCAGGTAGTCGGGCTCTGTGATTCCCGCACGGCGCATGGCCATGCCGGTGATGGCTTCGAGAACGCAGCGGTGGGCGAGCATCGCGGTGATGCTGTTGCCCACGTCGTAGGGAGGGCTGACCTCGACCACGTCCATGCCCACGATCCCCACCTCGTGGGCGATGCGGCGGACCGCTCGGAGCAGCTGAGCGCTGGTCAGCCCGCCGGGCTCCGGCGAGCCGGTCCCCGGAGCGAACGCGGGGTCAGCGGCGTCAACGTCCACCGTGAGGAACACGTGCTCTGCTCCCGCGCTCGCCTCGCGGATCGCGTCCGCGAGCACCGCGTCGAACCCGCGCGCGTGGACCTCGGCCATGTAGTGCGTGCGAATGCCCTCCGCTTCCATCCAGGCGGTGACCTCGGGGTCGGGCCAGCCGCCCCGCATGCCCACCTGGACCAGGTTGGGCCCAAGCACCGCGCCCATCTCGATCAGCTGGCGCATCTGCGTGCCGTGGTTGCCGATGTGCCCGGGCGGCACCGGAGCGGTGTCGCTGTGGGCGTCGAACTGCACCACGCCCACCGAGCCGAAGCCGTAGTGGTCGGCCACCGCGCGGATGTGCGGCAGCGACACGGCATGATCGCCGCCGAGCATGATCGGTATCGCGCCAGCATCGAGGATCTCGCCCACGAACCGGTACACGTTCTCGAAGGTCATGAGGGTGTTCCCCGGCACCACCTCCGCGTCGCCGTAGTCCACCATCGACAGATGCCTGAAGGGGTCCACGCGCACCGCCTGGGAGGGCCTGGAGAGCGGCGGCGACCATGCGTTGTCGCAGCGTCGGATGGACTGGGGCCCGAGGTGCGTGCCCGAGCGCGCCGTGTTGGTGCCATCCCAAGGCGTGCCGCCGATTGCGATGTCCACCGCCGCTGCCTTGAGCTCCTCAGGCGTCAGGCACAGCGGCAACTTCAGGAACGACTGGATGCCTACATATGACGGCTCCCACTCGTAGCGGGCAACCGGGCGTGGGCGGTGTTGTTCGTCGGTCATTGCCTACCTTCGATCCAAGTGTTGGAGACACTACTGTAAACGTTTGCAAAAGCCCTCGTCAAGGGGCGCCAGTCTGTGCCTGCGGGCATGGTCATCGACCTCCGGTTCCGCGGTTGCCTGGACTTGGGAGCGATACGGCTGCTGTCTCGCCTTCCACGCCGTCCCCGTCCGCGAGGCGAGCGGCAGCTTGGGCGAAGGACGCTTGGGTGCCCGGCAGGCCGACGGTCAGCGACGCGCACCTGACGGCAGACTCGGCGGCGCTCAGAGCGGATGCGCCGCCGGCGAGCGTCCGAGCGAAGGCCCCCACGAACGCGTCGCCTGCGCCCGAGGTGTCGAGGACGCTCACCGCGGGTGCGGCGATCTCCTGCACGCTGTCCTCGCCGGCGCCGCAGAGCAGCGCGCCGCGGGCCCCGTGGGTGACGAGCACGGACGCGCCGAGTCTGGCGGCGACCATGGGCAGGCTCTCCTCGAGCGAGGGCGAGCCGGGCGGAGTGACCTCGGCGGTGGCGTTGGCGGCGGCAGTGGTGTGGGCGTCGGCGTCGGCGTCGGCGTCGGCGTCGGCGTCGGCGTCGAGCAGGATGCGCGCGAGCGCGTCGAACTCGACCTCGTTGGGAACGACCCAGTCGGCGAGCGCGAGCAGGTCGGTGGCCTGCGGCAGGAACGGGGCAGGGTTGAGGATCGTGATGGCACCCTGCTCGCGGCCGTGCTCGAGCGCGCGCCGCACACAGGCGAGCGGGATCTCGAGCTGGCAGATGACGACGTCCGGCGGATCATGGGCGCTGTCGAGCGCGGCATCGACCTGATCGGTGCTCATCAGGGAGTTGGCGCCGGGCACGATCACGATCCGGTTCTCGCCCTTGCTGTCCACCCAGATGGGCGCGACGCCGGTGGCGGCTCCGGGCAGCGAGAGGACGCCTTGGGCGTCGATCCCGAGCGCGTGGAAGTTGGCCCGCGCGTCGCTGCCGAAGGAGTCTTCGCCCACGCACGCAACCATGCTCACGCGAGCGCCCATCAGCGCGGCCATGGCGGCCTGGTTGGCGCCCTTGCCCCCGAAGCCAAGCAGGAAGGAGCGCCCCACCAGAGTCTCGCCCGCCGCCGGCACGCGATCGAGCCAGACGGTCATGTCGGCCATGACGCTGCCGACGACCATGATGTGCGGGCGCGCGCTCATGCCTCGCCGAGCCAGCTCAGCAGCTGGCCCCAGAACCGGCCATAGTGGCTCCACGCCAGGAATTCGGGGCTGCCCCAATGAGGCGAGCAGTCCGAGGCGAAGGCGGCGGTGCGGCCGCGGCCGTGCGTACCCACCACGAGCATCGGGTCGGGGCCGACGTCGAGCAGGGTGGTGGCGTCGGCCTTGGCGCGGAGCCGGTTGTAGCCCAGGAAGTGCGGCCAGTCACCGTCGACCCCGGCCAGCAACGCGTGCTCGGCCACCTCCACGGGAACGACACCTTCGGGCGTCTCGACGCGGTCGTCGTATCCGAGCATCTCCACCGGCAGCACCTCCGCGAGCGGGGTGCCCTGGTAGCGAGCCTTGCCGTCGATGCCCGAGAAGGACATGTAGCCGCCGACCATCAGCAGCCCTCCACCCTGATCAACGAAGTCGGCGATCAACCGCAGGCGGTCGGGCGTGCGCTCGCCTCGATCGAAGCAGTCGGGATGGATCTGGAGGGTGTCGGCGGAGATGTCGCTGAGCATCACCACGTCGTACTCCGCAAGCTCGGCCAAGGTCCACGGAAACTCCTCCACGGCCACGTGGTTGGCTATGTGCACGACCTGGTGTCCCTCGGTCTCGAGCGCGTCCACCAGCTCCGTTTGGCCTTCGCCGTAGGTGCCGGTGGAGTACGACGAGAAGCCCTTTACCTCGATCTTGTGACTGATCCAGGTCTCGCCGGCAAGCAGAATCCTCTTTGACATCTCGGTGTGGTCTCCTGTGGTTGTGCTCATGTTCGATTCCAATGAAGTTGGGTGGGCGTGCTCGGTCAGCTCTAAGGCGCTGTGCGAGCGCGTGCGGCGCACGAGTCGCGCACCGACAGCCGCGTCTCCATCACGCAACGGCGAGGCGCCGTCTCGGCGCTGCCGGCCAGGCGCTCCATCAACAGCGACATGGCGAGCACGCCCTGAGCGACGGTGGGCCGGCTGACGGTGGTGATCGCGGGCTCGAGCAGTTGGCCCAGCTCGAGGTCGTCGAAGCTCACGAACGAGAGCTGCTCGGGGATGCGCACGCCAGCCTCCTTGCAGGCGCGCAGCGCGCCCACGGCCATCAGGTTGTTGGCCACGAACACAGCGGTCATGGAGTCGCGCGCGAGCAGGCTCTTCATCGCCAGATAGCCGCCCGTCTCGCGGAAGTCGCCGATCTCCACGAGGTCCGGTGCGAGCTCGAGCCCCGCATCGGCCATCCCGCGCACAACGCCCTCGTGACGCTGGCGGCCGGGTGTGGAGTCGAGCGGGCCACTGATCACAGCGACGCCCACGTGGCCCAGGTCGGTGAGATAGCGCGCCGCCTGCTGTGCGCCGCCCACGTTGTCCACCAGCACTGAGTCGTAGTGCTCGCCGTCGCCGAACTCGCGGTCGAGCAGCACCACGGGCACGCGCTGGTGGTGGATCAGCGCCTCGGGCGCCAGCGGGGACTCGATCGCGGGCGTGAGGATCAGCGCGTCAACCGCGCCGACGAGCGTCTTCAGGAGGTGGTTCTGGCGCTCGGCGTTCTCGTCGGTGTTGCACAGCAGCAGGTTGTAGGCCTGGTCGCTGGAGCTGGCCTCGATGCCCTTCACCACGGCTCCGAAGAAGGGGTTGGTGATGTCCGGGACGACCACCCCGATGTTGCGGGTCTCGCCCGACTTGAGGCTCCGTGCAAGCCGGTTGGGCGCGTAGCCGAGCTCCTCGATCGCGCGCCATACGACCTCCGCGTGGCGGATGTTCTGGCCGCTCAGGAAGCGCGACACCGTCGCCGGCGATACCCCCGCGCGCGCCGCCACGTCGGTGATGGTCGCTGCCGGGGCGTCGTTGCCGGGCCTAACTGACATCGTTTGCAGTTTATGCGTAGACGGCGTGCGAGGTCAAGCTGCGCTTAGACGGACGTGCGAGGTCGAGGCTGCCCCGCAGGCGATGTGCGGGTCGGGGCTGCAGCGCCCGGTGGGGGCGTCAGGCGCCGACCGGGTGCCAGGCGGTCTTGAGCTCGAGGAACGCTTCGACGTGGTCCAGCCCGTGGACGGCCTCGGGGCCGGCGCGCCGCACGCGCTTGACAGACTCGGCAGCGAGGCGCGCGACGGTCTCGCTGAGCTCGGCGTCGCAGGCGCTGTCGAAGATGGCGTCCACGTCGCGGTGGCCGGCGAGCACGGGCGCGAGCTCGGCGGTGCGGCCGCTGAGCAGGTTGACGACGCCGGCGGGCACGTCGGAGGCGACCACGAGCTCGCCCAGGTCGAGGCCGAGCAGCGGCCAGCGCTCGGAGAGGACCGCCACCACCACGTTGCCCGCGGCGAGCGGGGGGGCAAGCTTGCCGACGAGCCCGAGCAGGTCGGGCTCGGGCGGGGCGAGCACGGCGACGACGCCGGTGGGCTCGGGCACGGAGAAGGACAGGAACGGCGCGGCCACCGGGTTCACGCCCCCGAGCACAGTGTGGAGCTTGTCGGTCCAGCCGGCGAAGTGCACGAGCGTGTCCACGGCGGCGTGCAGCTCGCGGCGCGCGGCCGGGGGGTCGATCCCGCGCAGCTCGGCGGTGCGGGCGGCGAGCTCCTCGCCGCGGCGCTCGAGCGTCTCGGCGAGGCGATAGATGATCTGGCCGCGGTTGTAGGCGGTGCGCGCCTGCCACGGCGCGAAGGCACGGCGCGCGGCTCGTACGGCGTCGCGCACGTCCTTGCGCGAGGCGCGCGGCACGTTGGCGATGTGCTGCCCGGAGCGATCGAGCACGGGTTCGGAGCGCCCGGACTCCGAGCGCACGAAGGCGCCGTCGATGAGCAGCTTGGCGGTCTTGGGCACGGCCAGTCGCGCGGAGCTCATGAGAAGCGCAGGTAGGGCCGCAGTCCGGCCGCGCCGCCCTCGCGCCCGAAGCCGCTCTCGCGGTAGCCGCCGAACGCAGCGGTGGGGTCGAAGTGGTTGTAGGTGTTCTGCCACACCACGCCGGAGCGCAGGGCCGATGCGACCTCGAAGGCCTTGGCGCCCTTGTCGGTCCAGATCCCGGCGGCGAGGCCGTAGACGGTGGCGTTGGCCTTCTCGATGGCCTCGGCCTGCGTACGGAATGTGAGCACCGAGAGCACGGGGCCGAAGATCTCCTCCACGGCGATGCGGTGCGCTGGAGCGACATCGGTGAAGAGGGTGGGCGCGAACCAGAAGCCGCGCTCAGGCAGCGCGCCGGGGATGGTGCGGCGCTGCGCGCCCTCGCGCTCGCCGTCGGCCACGAGCGATTGGATGCGAGCGAGCTGCTCGGCGGAGTTGATGGCGCCGATGTCGGTGTTCTTGTCGAGCGGGTCGCCGATGCGCAGCCGCTGCATGCGCGACCAGAGCTTCTCCACCACCTCCTCCAGCACGCTCTCCTGCACGAGCAGCCGCGAGCCCGCGCAGCACACATGACCCTGGTTGAAGAAGATGCCGCTCACGATCCCCTCCACCGCCTGGTCGATGGCGGCGTCCTCGAAGACGATGTTGGCGGACTTGCCGCCCAACTCGAGCGTGAGCCCGACATCGCGGCCCGCGAGCGCGGCCTGGATCTCCTTGCCCACAGCGGTGGATCCGGTGAACGCCACCTTGTGCACACCGGGGTGGCGCACGAGCGCGGCGCCGGTGTGGCCATCGCCGGGGAGAACCGCCACGACGCCCGCGGGCAGCTCGGCTTCCTGGCAGATCTCGGCCAGCAGCAGGGCGGTCAGCGGCGTGGTCTCGGCAGGCTTGAGGATCGCCACGTTGCCGCAGGCAAGCGCCGGTGCGAGCTTCCACGCGGCCATCAGCAGAGGGAAGTTCCAGGGCACGATCTGCGCGCAGACGCCCTGCGGGCCAACGTCGCGCCCGGCTGTGACGTAGGCGAGCTTGTCGGCCCAGCCTGCGTAGTAGAAGAAGTGCGCCGCTGCCAGCGGGATGTCGATGTCGCGCGCCTCGCGGATGGGCTTACCGCCATCGAGGGACTCGACGATGGCCAGCTCACGCGCGCGCTCCTGCATCAGGCGAGCGATGCGGAACAGGTACTTGCCGCGCTCCAGCGCAGGCAGCGCAGCCCAGCGCGGGAGGGCGGCGGCGGCCGCGGCGACCGCCGCGTCGATATCGGCGTCCCCCGCGCAGGCGACCTCGGCGAGGGCGTCCTCGTTTGCGGGGTTGATCGTGGCTCGCACGCTGCCGTCGCTCGGCGCCACAAAACGCCCGTTGATGAACAGGTCGTAGCGCTCGGCGATGCGGACGTGATCGGTGGCCTCCGGCGCGGGTGCGTAGTCCCAGCGCAGCGCGGTGCGCAGCACGCCGCCGTCATCTGGCACGCCGTTGGCGCCGTGGATGGTCTCGTGGACGCTCATCGGATGCGCTCGTTCACTCCCTGGAGAAGTCCTCGCCGCGACCGTAGCATCCGGTCTGGGTCTTGACGTACTGCATCAGCAGGTCGTTGAGCAGCGAGGAGGCGCCGATGCGGAAGCGCTCGGGTGAGAGCCACTGCTCGTCCAGCGTCTCCTTGACGAGCACCATCAGATGCAGCGCCTGCTTGGTGGCGCTCACGCCGCCTGCGGCCTTCACGCCCACGATCTCGCCGGTCCGCCAAGCGTGGTCGCGCACGGCCTCGAGCAGCACCAGCACCACCCCGGGCGTGGCGCCGGAGGCGGCCTTGCCGGTTGAGGTCTTGACCATGTCAGCGCCCCCGCGGATGGCGAGCGTGGCGGCGTGGCGGATGTGGTCGTAGCTGCCCAGCTCGGCCGTCTCGAGGATCACCTTCAGGTGCGCCTCGCCACAGGCCTCCTTGACCTCCTCGATCTCGTGCACCACACGCTCGTCGTCTCCGTCGAGGAAGGCCTCGCGAGAGATCACCATGTCGATCTCCTCCGCGCCGGCGGCGACCGCTTCGGCGGTCTCGCTCACCTTCAACTCGAGTGAGGTCTGCCCGGAGGGGAAGCCGGTGGCAACGGAGGCCACGCGCACGCCCGAGCCGGCCAGCGCGTATCGCGTCTGCGGCACGAGCGCCGGGTAGACACAGACGGCGGCACAGGAGGGGATCTCCGGGAGCGTGGGCGCTGGACATACCGCCTTCGCCGCGAGCGCCCGCACCTTGCCGGCGGTGTCCTGTCCCTCGAGCGTGGTCAGGTCGATCATGGAGACCGCCAGACGGATGCCGCTGAGCTTCGCCTCGTTCTTGATCGAGCGCTTGGCGAGCGTCGCGGCACGCTCGTCCACGGCCACGCGATCGACGTGCGGGAGGCTACGCACGGCCGCTCAACCGGCCTGGGACAGCTGGTGTTTGCCGCGATGCGCACACATGGGCTGAAGATAGCGCGCGCCGATCGGGGCGCCCTATCTTGGCTCCCACGCTGGCGATCGGGCCGCGACGTCCGCGCCGGCGACGGGCCCGCGGCGGGCACCCACGCGCGCTAGCCCCCGCCGGGCGTCGGCGGCAGCGGCGGGCCGTTGCGGCACTCGGCGATGACATAGCCGGGGCTGCAGATCGTGCGTTGCCTCCAGCGCTGCCGATAGGCGGCGAGGAACGCGCGCAGGGCCCGCGGGCCGGCGGCGAGCCTACTCTGCAGCTTGACCGCAAGCTGGGCGTCGAGCAGCTGCAGCCGCTCGTCGGCTTCGCTCATCCCGCGCTGCTTCAGCCGGGCCGCGAACCCCTCTCCGGCGGGGCCGTCGAGCAGGTGCGTGTAGGTCGCCCGCACTTCGGAGGGGGAGACCTGGATCCCCTGCGCGGAGGCCTCGCCCTGCAGCCACATGGCGGTGATCAGGAACGCGAGCGCCTCGCGCGTGAGCTGTGCGGGTGAGACCGGCGTCGGGGAGGGCTGTGCTTCGCTGCGCTTGATCGCCACCCAGTGCTGCAGCGTGGCTTTGGCGATGCTCCTCCCCTGCACCTCCGCCACCGTCTGTGAACCGGCCGCACCGCCGCACCCGAGGATGAACATCGAGGCAAGCGCGAGCACCGCGAGGATGGCGATTGCCGTCCGCCGCACTGCGGGGGGAGGGCCCAGGGCCCGCCCCCCGCAGTGCTCGTACTGTGGCGAGACTAGAACTGCGCCACCCCTATTCCACCCACGCGGTGTCGGTGGCGGCGCTCATCGTCTCCACGTAGAAGTTGCCCGTCAGAGACGACAGGTATTTCACTTTGCTGCCGGATGAGAGCGTGCACACGATCGTAACCGGTGCTTTTTCGAACTGGACGTTGAGGTTGTTTGGTTCCTCCTCGACGAACGGCCCGGCCCAGTTGCGCATGTTCCCCTGGATCCCGGCGGTGCTCACCTGCTGGGCGACGCACCAGTTGCCGGAGATGTTCAGCGAGAGTTTCAGGTTGTGAATCGTGGTGACGTACGCGGGCCCGACACCAACCGTGATGTATGCCACCCCGGCGCCGGCGGCGTTGGTGTCGAAGTAGAAGGGGACGAGCAGTGTGCTACCGGCGATGAAACAGTTGTCACCCTCCGCGACGCCGAAGGGCATTGCCAGCCGCGCTTCTTCGGTCGCGTTGTTCTTGACCATCGTCGTGCCGAACTCGACCTCGCTGCAGATGACCGTCGGGTTCGTCCCGCTCGTGTTGCCTTCGAGCGTGATCGAGCCGTTGTTGACGAACTCCATCGCATCCGGCTGATTGAGCGGCGGCGTGGTCACGCTGCGCAGCAGCGTCGTTTTGCTGCTGTTGGTCCAGAACTGCGGAAATGCCGATGCGGGAGCCGCCGAGAGGCCTCCGATCGCCATCGCGGACATGATGCCGATGCGCAACTGCTTCTTCTTCATGGAATCCCCCTCCTGGTGGCCCCGGCAACGTGCAGGGGCCTTTGTCACAACCCCTCCCCGAGTCGTGGCCCGGGCCCTCGCCCGGATGGCGGACCTTACCACGAATGCGACACCGTGTTTACATTTTCTTCGCGGCGTCTCGCCGGGCGACTGACGGACGGGTCGGCGGTGCCCATCCGGGACGACGCCGTTTGCCCGATTCGGGCAGCCATCGCGGGCCGTCCTACCGACACGGTGTAGGCCCTTGGGCGCCATTAATAGGGCACTCGTCCAGCGGCCCTCGCAATCGCGTTGGCGGGGTGCATGCTGTGTGAGAAAGCACAGCCGTTTATGGGGCCTCTGTTGACACTGACCGGGTGCCGCCTGAAGTGTGAATCGGGCCCCAGACAGCCCACCACGAGTGACAAAGCCAGGAGAACTATCATGCGATTTTTCCACCCTCCCAACCAGCCGCACCTTCGGGCCGGTGTCAACGACGACAACGGGCCGCTGCGCAGCCTTGAACTGTCACTGCGGGGCGGCTCCTTCGACGCCGAAAGCCGCCACGAACCGCAGGTCCTGACCTCGCGCATCGTGCCCGTCGATCCGTACAAGGCGTGGCTCGCCGAGCGCGAGGCCGAGCATGGTGAGTCCGAGCCCGTGCGGTGGATCGTCCGCTAGCGCGAGGCGACGGCGCCGGGCCGCTCAGCAGCTGAGCAGCAGCGTCGTGCAGACGGTGTGCAGGCGGGCTCCGAGGACGTTGACCCGGCTGTCGAGTTCGCCGGCGTGCGAGCTCAGCACGCCGGTGCTGGCGCCGAGTTCGCCAACTGTGCCGGCAATCCCCTGCACCTGCGAGCCGGTAGCGGCGAGGCTCGTCTTGAGGTCAGCGACGGTGCCAGCAACGGTCGCGATCGTGCCGGAGAGCGCGGTGTCGCTCAGCCCGAGATTGCGCACCGTGCCCTGTAGAGCAGCGATCGCCGATTCGGCCTGCGAGGAGCGGCTGTCGAGCCCACCGATGCGCCCGGCAAGCTCTCCGCCGACCGCGACGATGGTCCCGGCGAGCGCGGTGACGCCGTCGGTGACCGTCGCCAGCGAGGAGTCGATTGCCGCGGTGTGCGTGCGCAGCGTTGCGACGTCGCCGCCGAGCGCACCCAGGCGCGCGTCGAGCGTGGCGATGTCGCCATGCAGCGCGCTATCAGAGAGGCCGAGCGCCGCGATGTTGACCTGCACCTCGCCCACGAGCTGACGGACCTCGCCTATGCGGTCAACGGCTTCGCCGGCGCCGACCCCGAGGCCGTCAACCTTGCTGGTGAGCGCGGCGACGCTCGCGGGTAGGCCGCCGACCTCGCCGCGGAGCGCGCTGAGACCGGCGTCGAGCGCGTCGATTCGCGCGCCGAGGCCCGTGCCGGTGGTCGCGACGGTGACCTCCAGGGCGCCGACCTGCGCTCCCAGCGAGGTCTGTGCCAGCCCGAGCCCGCCGACGGTCGCGCTCAGCGCGCCGATGTCGCTGCGGGCACCGGCGAGGGCGCCGGAAAGCACACCGAGGCCACCACTCACACCGGAGATGCGTCCCTCGGCCGCAGAGAGGCGCGTGTCGAGCCCTCCGACGGTTCCTGAGATCGTGCCGAGTGAGCCGGTCAGCGCCGTGAGGTCACCTGTGATCGCGGCGATTTTCTCCCGCGCGGCGAGGTCGCGCACGTCGTCGACTTCCAGTCGTGCCTCGACGGCGTGCAGCGCGGTCTGCAACGCCGCAGACTGGGCGTCGATGCGGCTGCCGGCGCTCTCGAGGCCTCCCAGGCGGGCGTTCACCACGGGCAGCGCGCCGGCGGTCTCCGTGGCGGTCTGCCGCACCGCGGCCAGCGAGGCGCGGGTGTCGGCGAGGTCGCTGCCGAGACCGTCGATCGAGCTGTTCAAGGCGTTGAGCCCGCCGCTGAGCCCGCCGACGGTGGCACCGAGGCCGCTCAGCTGTGTGGAGAGGCCGGCGACGTTCGATTGCAGTGCCGGGATCGCGGCGCCCGCGAGCGAGGAGACTTCGCCGGAGAGCGATACGAGCCGCGTGGCGGTGTGTGTCACGGTGCCGCCCAGCCCCGTGACCTGCGCGCTCAGCGAGGACAGCGATCCCTGGAGCTCAAAGACGGTGGCGACGGTCGCGCTGAGCTGCCCCGGCTCGACGCCGGCGAGGTGCCCTTCGACCGTCGCCAGGCGCCCCGTCAGTCCCTGGCTCGCGGCGGAGGCTTCGCCGACGGTGCCGCCCAGCGCGCTGAGCGCGTCACCGATTGTCGTCGCCCGCTGCTCGGTGGTGGCGATCCGCTGGATGGTGCTCGTGACTTCGCCGGCGACGCGCGCGACGCTGTCGGCCTGGTCGGTCAGACGATTGCGCAATCCGTCGAGCTCGCTGTTGGCGCTGCGCTGCAGGCCTTCGATCCGTAGGAGCAGCGCCTCGTGGACTTCGGCGAGGCTCGCGCCGACCGCGGTGACGCGGGTATCGAGCTGCGTCAGTTCACCCTTCAGCTGACCCGTGGCGCCCTGCAGAGCGACGACATCGCTCTCGATCACGGCGAAATGCTGGGTCACATAGAGCGTCAGCGAACTGACGCGCAGCGACAGCGCGGAGAGCTCACTCCGCGTCTGCGCGACGAGCGCTTCAAGCTTGCCGAGCGCGAGGCTGTTGGCGCGCCGCACGAGCTGTGCGCGGCCCGTGACGAGCGCGAAGAAGGACGCGCGACGCTGGGCGCGATCGATCCGCACACCCACGCGGAGGTCGTCTCCGAGGACGAGCTGGCGCGCGCTGACGCGCTGACCGCCGAGCCGCAGCGCCACGTGGCGATCGAGCAGCAGCACGCCGGCGAGCGCACGCAGGTGCGCGGCGCGCGCGCTGGTGTAACGCAGCAGCACGGGCACGGCGATCCGGCGATGCGGCGCGGCGTAGGGGAGCCCGACCACGCTGGCGCGCAGCGGCGTGAGCCTCAGCGGGTGGCGCGCGGCATCCGCCGCGCAGGGCGCCACGAGCGTCGCTATCAGCGAACACAGGACGATGCGACTTGGAAGCCGACGAGAGCGCATACGTCAGCGGCATAGGACCGCCGTACCGCGACAGTAACACAACTTCGCAGATACCGTATATTCGGATAGAGCGGCTATCGGGACTATCCCGTCGGCGGGATTCAGGCCGCTCGCGTCCGACGCCGACGCCCGACGCCCCGACGCCCGACGCCTAGGGTTTCATCGGAGCCATCTGGGTCGGATGACCCACCTCGGCCGGCTGCGCGGTCATCCTCTGCGCGGGCGCCATGCCCATCGCACGCATCGCCGCGGGGCTGCCGGGAATAGTGAGCATGGGCACACGGGCGGGCGCAGCCGCCACGCCGATCGCTACCGCGGCGAGGAGCGACGCGACTACGGAGGTGGCGAGAGTGCGCCAGGGGAGCAGCCGCTCAGCGGCGATCAGCGCGGCGATCAGCGCCATCCACGCGAGGCTCATCGCTCCCAGCGCGAACAGCGCCGCCATCAGCGCCCAGCAGCACCCCAGGCACCAGGCGCCGTGCTGCAGGCCGAGACGCAGCGCTCCGCCGTGACCGTCGCGCCAGCCTTCCAGGAGGAACGCGTGCCGGCTTCGGCATCTACCCAAACACGTCCTCTTCGAGGGTGTGAGCTGATACAGCGCGGCCGCGGCGAGCACGCCGGCGGCGGCCCAGCGGCCGGCGCGGTCCCAGGCGAAGAAGCCGCCGTCGAGCGAACGGCCCGCTGCGAGCAGCGCGTAGGCGAGCAGTCCGGCGGCTGCCCACACGACGAGATATCCGAGGACGAACAGCGCCGTCTCGCCGGCGTGGGCCCGCTGCCCGCCCTCCCACGGCCGGCGCGCGAGGTAGCGGTGGGCCAGGACCATCGGCGTGATCGGCGGCAGCATCATCGCTGCCATCATCAACATCCAGGTGCTGATGTAGAAGCCGAGGGCGCCCGGATCGGTCCCCGGACCGGCGTCCATGCCGGCCATGCGCAGATCGCTCGCCACCCACGCCCCACCGGCGAGCGCGAGCAGCAGGCCGGCCAGCGCGACCTGTCCGAGGGGGCGCCCAAAGGCCAGCCGGCCTCCGCCCGCGGACAGGAGGCCCGACGACGCGTGTGCGGCAGCGCGCGGCTCCATCATCTACTCATAGCTCAGGCGCGGGTGCCACCCCTCACCGCGGCCCTCGGGTGTCAGGTCGAGCACGTTCCACAGCGGCCACATGAAGTCGACGTGACGGGGATGCTCGCCCGGGTCGGCAGAGGCGAAGGCGAGCTCGCTGCTCCAGGAGTGGTGGATCCTTCCCTCGCGGCGGACGAACACGTTTGCGATCGGCCGCTGGCTGCCCTCGGGCGTCTCGCAGTGGTAGTCCCGTTTGTAGGTGCTCTCCGCCGCGGAGAGCAGGCGGATGTGCTCCCAGCCGCGCGTGTCGGCGTGCCGGCGGAACTGCTCGATCGGCACCTTCGCCACGGTGGCGAGGTTGATGCGCTGTGTCAGGTGGGGCGCCTGGCCGTCGAGCGCGTCGATGATCGACGTGCAGGCCGGGCACGCCACGCCCAGGGGGTTGCCGCTCTCGTCCGCGATGAACATGAAGCTGTAGAGGACGAGCGTGTCCTTGCCCTCAGCGAACAGCTCCGAGAGCCGCACCGCCTGCGTTCCCCGCTCTGCGTCGATCTCCTGAAAGCCATAGTCGGTGGGCGCCTCGCCACCGAGCGGCAGGCTGCGGCGCTGCGCCGCGACCGCCTCGCTGTGCCGGCGCAGCTCGATCTCCGCCGCGAGCAGCTCATCGCGCGCGAGCCGGAACTCCTCGCTCTCGCCGGGGAAGCGCACAGCGTGTAGCGGTTCAGTCATCGGGGCCCTCTCTTTCGGTGGTGAGCAGCTCGACGAGCGCTCGGAGCTTTTCTGTCCATCCGCGGTTGGTGCCCGTGGCGGTGCGCTCGTCAGCCTCGCCGGTGTGCCGCAGGCTCAAGCGCGTCCCGCCGTCGCGCTCCGCAAGCTCGATGACCAGGCGCGTCGTGGCGGGATCGCGCCGCCCGCGCCAGGACCACACCATCCGATGGGGCGGAGCGAGCTCCAGCACCTCGCATTCGACCAGGCCTCCGCACTCAGACCCCGACTCGGGGTCTGACCCGAACACGAAGCGCGTCCCCGGCCGTGGCGCGAAGCCATCGGCGCGCATCAGCCAGCGCTCGAGCAGCGCCGCGTCCGTCAGCGCGGCCCAGACGCGCTCGATCGGCACCGCGAAATGCTCCTCCATCGCAATGTCCAGCTTCACGGCTGCTCCCCGAGCAGCGCCCCCAGCGCGTCCATGCGGCCGCGCCAGAACTCGCTGTAGCGGGCCGACCAGTCATAGACCTCGCGCAGCGCCGCCGGGCGAAGTCGGTAGATGCGACGGCGCCCCGCCGCCTCGCTGCTCACCAGCCCTGCGCGCCTGAGGATCGCCAGGTGCTGGGAGGTCGCCGAATAGGACAGCCCCGAGGCGAGGACCAGCTCGCCGACCGCGCGCGGGCCCGGCTCCATCAGGTCGATCAGGACGCGGCGATTACCGTCGGCGATCGCGTGGAAGATGTCCTGGGTGGCTGTCGTGCCTGGCATGGCA